>Ga0181537_10002924_pt1 | contig 14851 bp, 14 predicted proteins | sample PEATcosm2014_Bin_39_FD_119765 | JGI IMG/M metagenome (GOLD analysis project Ga0181537, IMG submission 119765) | Peatland microbial communities from MTU Mesocosm Facility, Houghton, MI, USA - PEATcosm2014_Bin23_10_metaG | ecosystem: Environmental > Terrestrial > Soil > Wetlands > Peat | place... | reverse complement strand
TCCTTGCCGAAGCGTGCAAATGATCGAGATCCGTCGTGGTGCAGAAGGCGAATTCGAAACCCACCGACTCTGTGATACGCGTGATACAAATCGGACCTTAATTAGGAATTTCCGAACATTCAAGATTGTGCGCCCCGGCGGGGGAAAAGCGCTCCGATCTCAAATAATCTTCGGGGGTTCGCGCGGAAATTTTTCGCAAACGTCTGCAAGGCGTTGCAAGCTTTGGAAACCAAGTGTCGAATCCCACTCTCTCCGCCATTCAGTCCGCCATATTCTCCAGTGTTCATCAAAACGGAGAAATCGATCCAATTACGCCCAATTTTCGACGGTTTTGCGATCTGACCGCCATCCAGGCTTCACGGTAGCGGCGGTTCTTGCAGAAGCCTTGCGAATTTCTCCGGTGCCGTTGGCGAGGTTTACTTTAGCAATTCCACTTGTCCGATTACCGCGTTACTCAGGACCTAGGCAGCCAGAGGATTTATCAACCATGATTTTTTCTGCGCCGTGTCGTCTTTTGCCTCCCGTTTCCGATGTATCTAGTAAGCCCGTGTCGCGATTTCGTTTCGGTAAAGGAGCACCCATGAGGTGGAATCGGTGGCTGGCCGTTTTCGTTTTGTTCATCGCAGTCTGTGCGCCTTCGGCCCTCGCTGATTCCTACACCACCAGAACCCTGGATTTCACGCTGATCAGTGGTTCGCCGGCCCCGACGGGTTCATTCGTCCTTGACGATTCGACGAACACTTTTGCCAGTTTCACGGTCAACTGGGACGGGGCTGCATTCGACTTCGGCGGTACGAGCGGCTCGGCCATCCCTTTGTCCGGTTACTGGTGCGGGCAGGGCCCCTTGTACATTTCGAGCGCAGCGTGTGCGCAAGAGGACGGAACCTTCTCTTTCGCATCTCAACTCTCGAATGGGATACCGTCGGCTGCCTACATTGGAGCGAACGATACTGTGTTTTATACGAACCTTTCCGCTTTCGCCTACGGGAGCTACACAACGACGGAGACTACGGTTCCGGCTGCTGAGCCTGCAACCCTCGCACTCGCCTTGTCCGGAATTGTGCTCTTAGGGGTGATGCTGGCGATGCATAAGGGGCTGCACCTGCGTCAGTCCTACTGAGGGTATATCGCACGAGTAAGGCCTGCACCTCACTCGGCACCCGACCGCTTCGAGCGTCCTCGGGGCGGCCAGAGGTTTTCGTAACCAGAAATCTTTCTGCTCCCTGTCGTGTTTTGCCTCTCGTTTCCGCTTATCAAAATTTAGAGGCAGCATCGGGGAGTAGCCGGAGCTTACGGGGCGAAACGTGATACAAGTACTCACTTTTTACCCATCGAAACGAAGGTCCGACGCCGTCTTTGCTGATTTCTTCCAGAGCGAAAAGACCAAGTACCTGATAAGTTGCATTACCAAACATTAAGCCAAACTTCCGATAACGGCGTTAATCGAGATTTAAGAACCGCTGCGTGGTTGATTCTCATTCGATCGGCGTTTGTGATAGGGCACGCCAAGTTGTGACTGCGATCGGCCGATGACGACGGCTGCTCGAGACGTGAATCCTTGACGCTAAAGCGGAAGCCCCAACGGGAGCACGGCGAACGCTCAATCCTTCCGCTCATACACCATGCGTCCTATGTGGCGCAATCAGTCGCACTGTCAAAGGCTAAGAAGTACTCGCCCGGCACACCTTCCACACCCGCGACGAGTACCTGGTTCGTGGGCGCAAAAACGCTATTGTAATCAGCGAGCAGAAGCGCCTGCCCGGCGACGCCCGAGCCCCAGTCATTCTGGCTATACGTGGTGAACTGTCCTGCTGAAAAACTATCTGCATTCGCCGCGCCCGCACAGGCCAGCGTTACCGACATGCATGAAAACGCAAGAACTTCCCAAGCGCATAAGCGCCTCCGACTAGTGCAGTCTGTTCACCTATGTAATCGGAATCGGCGGGCGAAAGACGACAGCGTCCTGAAAATTAATTAGGGACCAAAGAATTAGAGACCAGAGTTAGGATTTGGCTATTGCACATTCCAATTCTGGGTATAATCCACAAACCTTTAGCGGACTTGGGCCCCGGAATTAACCGTTGGGAGGACTGTCGTGGAAGGTACACCGCGCCTTCTTGCGCTCATGGACGCGGCTGAACGCGGCGGGCGACCGGCCGCCGACGAGTTGTTCGGCGTGCTTTACGCTGAGCTCCACAGGCTCGCGAAGCGCGAATTGGCGCGACACGGCGCGCGCATGACCCTCAGCGCCACCACTCTCCTGCACAAGGCATACATCGAGATAGCCGCGCAGACCGGAACTTCGTTTCCGGATCGCAACCGATTCATGGGCTATGCGGCTCGGGTTATGCGAGGTGTGATTATCGACCACGCTCGCAGCCGCCAGGCGCAGAAGCGAGGAGGACAATTCGAGATCACCACGCTGGGAAGCGAAGTGAAAAACCCCGTGGATAGCGAAGGTCTGGCTCGAATCAGCGATGCGCTGGACGAGCTCGCTGAGGCGGAGCCCCATCTGGCGCATGTGGTGGATTTGAAGTTTTTCTGTGGCTTTTCGTTTCAGGAAATCGCGGCCATGCGAGATGTTTCCGAGCGGACGGTGCAACGCCAATGGGAAAAAGCGCGCATTTATCTTCACCGCACGATTCGAGCGACGTTGGAGCCTTGAACGACAGTGTTCGATTTGACCCCAGAGCGCTGGCAATTAGTAAGCTCGCATCTTGACCAGTTACTTTCGCTACCCGCAGAAGAGCGTGCAACCTGGCTGGCAGCGTTCCGGACCGAGCGTCCGGAGTTAGCCGATCTCCTCGGAAAACTCTTGGACGAGCATCGCGTCCTGGCTGCGGAGGGTTTTCTCGAAAATGAGCCGGTGCGTCCCGCGACCGATGCTTTCATCGCCGGACAGACGCTTGGCGCCTACAGACTGATTGATCGAATCGGCGAAGGTGGAATGGGCCAGGTGTGGCTCGCCGAGCGAGTCGATGGCCGTTTTGACCGCCGGGTCGCGGTGAAGTTTCTGAGCTTTGCTTTGTCTTCGGGCGCGGCGGCCGAAAGGTTCAAACGCGAGGGCAGGATTCTGGGCCAACTCGCGCATCCTCACATCGCGGAACTGGTAGATGCCGGCGTCACACCTCACGGCGAACCATATCTCGTTCTCGAGTATGTGCGCGGAAAACAGATCGATGAGTATTGCGATGAGCGCAAGCTCGACGTGGATCGGCGGATTAAGTTATTTCTGGACGTCTTAGCCGCGATCGCCCACGCTCACGGAAATCTAATCGTCCATCGCGATATCAAGCCATCGAACGTCCTCGTCACGGAAGACGGTGACGTAAAGCTTCTGGACTTCGGCATCGCCAAGCTGCTCGGGGACGATACTAGTCCCGCGGCAGCGACGCAACTCACCCTGGAAGGCGGAGCAGGGCTCACTCCGCAGTTTGCCGCTCCCGAACAGATAACTGGCCACGCGATTACCACCGCAACGGACGTTTATTCCCTGGGCGTGCTGCTGTACTTGCTGCTGTCAGGAGAGCATCCGGCAGGCGCTGGGCCGCACTCCCCGGCGGAGCTGGTGAAAGCCATCACCGAAACCGAGCCGGCGAAGCTATCGGACGCGCCGCGCGCGCGATACGAAATGGCCGCGATCAAACGCGGCGCGTCAACGGATAGATTGCGTCGCACGTTGCGCGGCGATCTGGACACCATCGTTGGGAAGGCCCTGAAAAAAACCCCGGCAGAGCGGTACGTATCGGCCGAAGCGTTTGCGGAGGATTTGCGGCGATTTCTGCGGCACGAACCCATTAGCGCGCGTCCCGATACGATTCGTTATCGCGCCGCAAAATTCGTGCGACGGAATTTTGCGACTGTGACGCTCACTGGTGCGGCGCTCGTGCTGGTGATCGGCAGCCTTACTGCAGGACTTCTGATAGCCAACCGCGAACGCAAGGTGGCCGAACGCCGATTCGTGCAAGTGCGCCAACTGGCCAACAAATTCATCGCACTCGATAACGATATCCGGGGGCTGCCGGGATCTACAAAAGTCAGAATGCAAATGGTTTCGGATTCGCTGGAGTATTTGACTTCGCTAAGCAGCGACATTCATGGCGACAAAGATCTCGCGCTCGAAGTCGCTTACGCCTACGTCCGCGTGGCTCATGCGCAGGGCGATCCCACCGCTCCGAATTTAGGACAGTTCGCGGAGGCGCAGGAAAATCTGAATCGTGCCGCAAATCTCGTTGATGGCGTTCTGGAGCACGATCCGAGCAACCGGCGAGGCGTATTCATCGCCACCACAATCGCTCATGATCGCATGATTTTGGCGGATGTAGGTGGACGCCGCGACGAGGCCGTGGCAGAAGCCAGCAACGCAGCGTCGCTAATCGAGCGCTTCATGAGCCTCGGCAATGCCGATCCGAATGACGTGGACAGCATGGTCTATTTTTACGTCAACGTCGCGGATGAATCCGAGGACGCCAGGCGGTTTGACGACGCGACGCGATACTGCCGGCGGGCGTTCGAAATCTCCGAACCGGTTGCCATTGCTCACGAATATCACGGCGCGCTCTACGACGTGATGGCGATTGCGCTGTGGCAGAAGGGCAGTCTGGATGATGCGATCAAGACGATCAACAGAGCGATCGAATTAGAAAAGAAAGAAACGCTCGGCGGGCACGTGGGATTGCAAATGAACGTGGCCTCAGCATTGCACGTCAAGGGCATGATCCTGGGGAAGCGGGACGGCGAACCTAGTTTTCTGCGCGCCCAAGAGGGGGAGGCCGCCATTCAGGAAGCGTTGAACGTTCCGGAGAAGCTGGCAAGAACTGACCCTTCCGATTTCCTGTCGCGAAACAAGATCGCGGAATTCGAACTGGACCTAGGAAATATTCAGCGCCACCGCAAACCGTCAGAGGCGCTGATCGCTTACGACCACGCACTCGCGCGGATACGCGAAGCCAAGACCAGCACGGTGGCGGAAATTGACGAGGCTCGGTTACTGGCCGCATCCTCTTATCCCGCGCGCTGGCTGGGACATCAAGACGAAGCGCAGCAACGGGTTGACCGAGCATTGCAGCTGCTGACTGACGCTCACAGGCTCCCTGCCGAGAAAGTTGAGCCGATGGGCGACGTGTACGACGTTCTTCGAGCGCGAGCCGATGCCTTCGCTGAAACGGGCCAAACGGCGAAGGCCGTGGAAGCCAATCAACGGTTACTCGGTTCGATGATGGCGTGGGGACTCGATTTGCAAAACGATCTTCGCGATGCGGTTTGCATTTCGCGCACCTGGACGGCTTTAGCTCGGCTCGCGAGGCGCGCCGGACGCGCCGAGGAAGCCGACCGGCTGGACCGACAACGTGCCGAGCTGCTCGTTCATTGGAAGGCCAAGCTCCCCAACGGCGCATTTCTGCTGCGCCAATCGTGGGATCAGATCACGCCAAATTCCCCAGCTGCATCTTCCGCCAGGTACTGAACTCTCCACAACCGCCATTGATGCTCGCGCCGTAAATCACGCTCGCAAAAAAATCTGCCAGTTGAAGCGAATGCGTGTCGTCTTTTTCCCGCCGATTTCGATTATCTGAACAGAGAAGTAGCAGACGAGAGCAGAGCGCCACGCCACAAACGATACGACTCGGCAATGTGGGTGTGTCTGCGTGCCAATCGAATGGGAGAGATTGAAATGGATTGGAATGCCAGCCCTTCAAACTACCGTCGCAGTGCGACGAACTTCGCGGTTCGCCTGATTCTAGCGGGCCTCCTCGCCCTATCCACACTGGCCGGCTCCAGCTTCGCCAACATCATCTACGTCACCACGCTCACCGATAAAGTGAGCGCCACCGGCGGCTGCTCGCTCAAGGAAGCGATCTACTCCTCAAACTTCCGCACCAACCTGGCAATTTCCAGCTACCAGTTGGATGGTTCCTACAACTTCGTACCCGTATTTGTCACGACCAGCTGCGTCGCAGGCAGCGGCGATGACACGGTCGTACTTCCCGCCGGACTGACGCTCCCAATGACGTACCCGGTCCAAGATCCGTTCAACCCTACCGGGCCAACCGCCACCCAGATCATTACCTCGACCCTTACGATCGAAGGCTACGGCGCAACTGTAACGTGGGTGCCCCCCGACTGTTCGAACCTGGCAAATAAACAGTTGACGCCCTGTCAAGTTTGGTATTCCGCAATCTTTGGCCCCCTAACTTCGCGGTTATTCGCAGTGGGTACCGGTGGTCAACTCACGATCCACAACCTGCGCGTCACGGGCTTCCTTGCACAGGGTGGCAACGGAGAATTCAGCGGCGGTGGTGGAATGGGCGCGGGCGGCGCCGTGTATGTAGAAGGCGGATCGCTGATCGTCGAGAACTCCACGTTTGACAGCAACGGCGCCGTAGGCGGCAGCGGTGGGGGCCCCGGTTACGGCGACACGGGCGGAGGTGGCGGAGGCGGTGGCGTGAGCGGCAGCGGCGGCATGCCAGACAACACGCAAAACGGATACGGCCAATACGCGGGAGCCGGAGCCGGCGGCGGAGGCTCCGGATTCGGCGCCGGCGGATCCACGGGATCGGGCGAATCCCAACCCACTTTCGGCGGCGGAGGTGGCGGCACCGTCGTGGCCGGATCCAATTATTTCGGCGGATTCTCGTGCGGCGGGACGGGTGGCGTAGTTTCCGGCCTAGGAACCTTCGGTGCCTCCGGAGGAAATGCGATGTGCCCAGGTGGCGGGGGCGGTGGCGGCGCCGGCGGGGACTACTCGACGGGCAACGGAGGCAACGGAGCCTATGGCGGTGGTGGAGGCGGTGGAAGCTCGTCCGGTGGTAACGGAGGACACGGCGGCTTCGGCGGTGGCGGCGGTGCGGGTTGGGCCGGCGCGTTCGGGAACACCGACGGAGGCAACGGGGGGTTCGGCGGCGGCGGTGGCGGCGGGCCGAACGGCTACGTCGTCGGCAACGGTAATCCCGGGTTGGGCGGGCTATACGGCGGCAATGCCGATGCCCGCGACGGCGGAGGCGGCGCAGGATTGGGCGGCGCAATCTTCAATGACAGTGGCGGTGTCCGCGTAACGAACAGCACCTTCACAAACAATTACGTCACGCGAGGCGTATCCGGCGGCGGCGCAGCCCTCAACGGCAGCGATGGCGGCGGCGCAATCTTCACGCTCAACGGACACCTGAGCGTCACCGACGCGACGATTGCGAATAACAAGAGCACTGGTTCGGGCGGCGGCATCGTCGTACTTCAAACCGATTCAACCGCGTCCACAATTCTCAACCTGTACGACACGATCATCTACAACAACGGCTCCTTCGTTGACGGCGCCCTCACCAACGCCGCCAATGAATGCTGGATCAGCGGGCCTAACTTTGCGACGGCCGGCGCCGGCAATCTGATTCAGAACAACAACAATTGCGAAGGCATCGTTTCAACCAGCGATCCCCAACTCGGACTTTTGCAAAATAATGGCGGCTACACGCCGACCATGGCGATTCCGGAGACGAGCCCGGCGTGGAATACGGCCGACATCAGCTCGTCGCTCAGCACGGATCAACGCAACGATCAGCGCCCTGAAATGGGGGGCTACGACATCGGCGCGTTCGAGCTTTGCATCACCACCAATCCGGCGATCATCGGTCCGTGCGGCCCGCCTCCGGGCAACGCGCCGCCGACGGTCGAACTGACGATTCAAACCTCGCCCGCCGGAGAAGGCACCACAAATCCGGCGCCGGGCACCTATAACGAGTACGAAGGCACGGTCGTGACGCTCAACGCCTTGCCCGCAATCGGCTACAGCTTCATGGGCTGGACGGGCAACGTGGGAAATCAGCAAGGCGCAACTACGCCGATCGTGTTGTTCGAGCCGGAGACGGTGACGGCGAATTTCGCGCCGTGCAACTGTGTCGCCGACGTCAGCACCGACATCAGCGTCGTTCGCGGCGGCTTTGTGTTCAACTTCGGCAGCGGACTGTACGTCCAGAACGTGACGCTGACAAATACCTCTCAAGTCGCGATCAACACGCAAATCTCCCTCGTCCTCGATGGACTCAGCGCGGACGCGACGCTCTCTGACGCCAACGGCGTGACGGCCAATGCGCCGCCGCCCGTTGGGAGCCCGTACATCAACGCGCCATTCACTTTGCAGCCCGGACAATCCGGCACGTTGGTCCTGCAATTCTTAGATCCGACGCGCGGCGCCATCACTTACAACACGCGTGTGCTCGCCGGCCCTGGTCCACGATAACGATCTTGTTCGTTAGGAGAAACTCAAATGAATCACGCAACGAAATACTTCGCGACCTTGATTGCGGTGCTCACTCTCGCGGCCATCGGGGCGCCTGCCAAAGCTGATGGAGGCACCTCTTCCTTTGAAGTCAGCCTTCAGACTTCGTCGTTGTCTGGGGACCAGCTGATTGCCTTCGGCCTGGTGAACGGCGGCGGGGGTGCTACCAACAATGTGACGCTCTCGGGCTTTACGTTCGGCGGGGGCAGCGCTGTCCCGCCGGGAAATTACGTGGGAACGACAGGGGTATCGGGCGACCTCAGCTCGACGATCGCGATGACAGATAGCATCACTGTGAATGGCGGCACGGCCCTTTTCTACGAGGACTTCGACCCTGGATCGGCGCTGTCTTTTATTTTCACCACGACGAACAGCGCCGTTGGCTCCACGCCGGATGCATTTTCGATGTCGATTTGCAGCACCAGCTTCGTCTGCTACTCGAATGATGCGGAAACCGGCGCGATGCTCGTGCTCAATCTCACGGGCCAGACACTGTCGCCTGCAAGTTTTACCCTCAACGGCGCGAGCGACCAAGGACTATCTGCGCCGGTAGTCACGATATCGAACGGATCGGTGCCAGCTCCCGAGCCCGACGCACTGATGCTGTTGCTCTCCGGCTTAACGGCGGCGGTTCTGTTTTCTCGGCGAGCACTGCGGATGCGGGCTAGCTCGACGAACGCTATCTAACGGGAATCCGCGTCGGCTCGGGCGTCGAGCTTCTGGATCTCTCGGCGGACGAGGGCTTTGGGAGGTCCTACGTTCAAGGCTATCTGGTTCCGAACGACTAGCTTGCCTGGGAGGGGAGCTGGCGGCATCCGCCAGGGTCAAGCTGCCGCGGAGATGGCGGCTCAGCAGAAAATTCTTGCCCTCTGTCGCCTTCTGCTCGCCGTTTCCGATTACATGAGTAGAGAACTACCGGTCGGGAGAGACACAGCCCGACAAGTGAGGCGAGACTACGATGGCCGCTAGCAAACCAATCAAGAAGCTCCGCGAGGGAAAGAATCTTCCGAGGGTGAAGCCGCTGACGGAGATCACTATCAGTAAAACAGCGGATCGAACTTCGCCCAGTTAGTGGAAGGTTGTGCGGGGAAGTTGCAACATTTTACGAACCTAAACTATGGAGGTGAGTGATGGCTACAATTTCGAGCAAACCGGCGAAAGCGATCAACGGCAGCTCCAAGCGCATTCCTAGCGTAAAACGCCTAGAACCGGTGCGAACTCTACATAAATCAGGTACACAGAATTAAACGTGGGCCAGTTTTGCCGCGGCCGGCGCGCGGTGCGACCGGCCACGACCACAAGAACACAAATTCCGCACTTAAGTTTGGGAGGTGAGTGATGGCGACGAAGCCGGCGAGCAAACCAGCGAAAGCGGTCAATGGTGGGTCCAAGCGCATTCCCAGCGTAAAACGCTTGGAACCCGTGCGGACTTTGCACAAGTCAGTTACAGAGAATTAGACGCGGTGCGAATTGGCCGCGACCGGCGCTCCGCGCGCGCAAAAGTGCCGCGATGATTGCGATCGGGAAGGTGAACGCGTAGCCGAAGGAATTGCAGAATCCAGGACACTGGTACTCCGGGAGAAAAAATGAAAGCCAGGAAAGACAACAAGAACACAAAGGGCTGAAGCCCGCGAAGAAGCTAGCCGCGCAGAAAGCACTTACGAAAGTTCCGTACATGCCTGGTGAACTTAAAGAGGTTGTCATTAGCTGAGATGTGATGAATCGTAAGGAATTCAAACCGCGGCAGCAACATGGATCGGGCCGGGCAACAATGAGGCGCTCGCAGAACACACGCGGTCAGCTGCAGGCTGGTCGCGGCCAAAAGGCGCTTCAGGGCGTGCAGCGAAAGTACCTTCGCGGGCCGATCGTAGATGCGGAGCTTCAGGCATCTCGCGAAGAACGACTCGATGCACTGCCTGACTCCGCATTTATAGGGGATCGCGTCCGAAGTTTCGTCGCGGTCTCCTCCTGGTTTTGGCAGTGCTATCCCTGCGTGCAGCCGAATGAGTCGGGCGAGCGTGATTTAGGTGAGGAGCACTAGCCGGAACTTTGGTGCTCTTGCAAAACGGCCATGCTGAACCCTCACGATGTAGTCCCCTACCTGCTCGCCCGTGACTTAATTTCGTCGCGATGCGTTATTGATGGAAACGTCGCGGTGCTAGATACTTCCCGCCGCAATCGCAATTACCGGATCATCAGCCCTGATGGATGCTATCTGCTGAAGCAGGCGGTTGGGTCCGACCGTATCGAAAGCCTGTCCCGCGAAGCCGCAATTTATCGACATATCTTCTCGGCGAAACCCACAAATCGAATTGCCTCTTACTTGCCCAAGTTCTGCGCGTACGACCTTGAGCAGCACGTCCTGGTGCTGGATTTGATTCAGGATGCCGAAACTCTCCGCGAACAAAGGCAGCGTCTCGGCCGAGCGTCGTCCCGCTCCGCAAAAAATGTCGGCGATGCCCTGGCAGCCTTGCACCGCGCGGAAGTCAATCTGCGAGAAAAAATCGCGACGCCGCGAGCAGCTTTCCTCTCTATCCATCGGCCGAGTCTGGGTTCGTATCGCAACATAAGCGGTGGCGGGCTACGACTCGTCGAACTCGTTCAAAGACAGAAAGGGTTGCAGTCACAACTCGACGAGTTGCGCGACGAATGGCAGCCGACCGCTTTCATTCACGGCGACGTCAGGGCTGAAAATTTCATGATCCCCGTGCCAATGGCGCGCGACGGGCGGTCCGTGAAGATTGTCGATTTCGAATTCACGGGAAACGGCGACGCTGCCTGGGATGTCGGTTCGCTGTTCGCCGAATATCTCAGCTTTTGGCTCGATTCATTTCCCTTGGTGACCGCAACTCGCTTGGAGCGGTTCATCCATCTTGCGGATTGTCCGCTGGACAAGATTCAACTCGCGGTGTGCGCATTCTGGAGTCAGTACGTCCGTTGCTTGGCGCTGCGTGACTCGGAATGCGAGCAATTCCTACTCCGCGTCGTCAAATTCTCAGCATTACGCCTCTTCACTATGGCCTTCGAGATAAGCTCTACTCTCGCCTCGCTCAACACGCAGATCCTTTCGCTCGTGCAGATCGGGATGAATATCCTGGCGCAGCCCGAGAAAGCGGCCACAGAGCTGTTCGGGGTTAAGGCTTGCCATGGCTGACTATCGCGAACAAATTCGCGCCGCAGTTCAGGCCACGGTGTTTCTTTCGCGCAGTAAGTATTGTTGGTTTGGGAAGCCGTCGCCGCAACTCACCGCGCGGTTCGAGCGCGCTCTCGGCAACAAAGCAATCGAGAGTTGGCTCATGTTTACGCTGCAAAGCCAGCTTTACTCGGACTTCTATTGCCAGGGTGCCGCAACTCCTTCGGCAAATGACGCGAGCACACCTGTACACCAAGCCGTCGGCGAATTCGTTGACGAACTCTCCATTTCCAATTGTGGCGTTGGCTACTCAGCGGAAGGATGGCAGGCCACATCGCCTCGGAACAACGAACTTGTTGCTCGAAGAAACGGCCTGGCGCTCTGCGTACTTGATTCCGATTGCCACTCCGGGCAGCTAAGACTGTCCGAGACTGCCACCCGTGTAAGCCTTCGACTTCCGAAAGAACTGCGCGGCATCTCGCCTGGCTTTTACATGGCTGTTAGCGATGTTGGAATGCCGGACTCCGAGGACGTGAACATCGTGAGGTTCTACTGGAACCTCCGGCCGGAAACCGCTGTTTCACTCATGCAACAGCTAACTCGCGAACTCAATTGCGCTCGCCTTCCATTCAAATTTAAGGTGGTCAACGACCGCGAGGCATTCAGCCGCTGCGATGCCGCGGTGCTCTACGTGCAGAGAAGCGACTATGTGCCGGTTGTGGGGATTGTCGAACGGGTCTACGCAAATGTGTCTCAGGGGTTGAACGAACGGGTTCCCGCTTTCACCAAGCGTCTAGCCCCCGGTCTGGGCTTTGCAGAGGATCCTGGCACGAAGCACGAAAGCTTTGGGATGAATCGCTGCCGGCTGCTGGCTGAAGGCATGTTCAGAGCGTGGCATCGAGGCTGCGAGTCTTTGCCAGAACGATTTGAGACCGTCGTAGCGTACTTCGCGGAAAAGCAACTTAGCCTTGAATCTCCGTTTTTGAATCCCGGCTCCGCCGAGATCTATATATTTGGAGCCAGCGGCATGCCGGTACGCCGCCGCGCCGCCAAGGAAAACACCGCTCACTGCTCCACGAACGACTATCTGGATGCGGCTGTGCGTATCGCTTCGCGACTCAATCGAGATGCAATCTGGCACCGCAATCAGTGCAATTGGGTTGGGTTCCAATCCCTCGAGCGCAGCCTCACTCCCCAAGGAGGCGCAACGCTCCGTGCGCTCGGACCCGACTTGTATTCCGGCACGAGCGGCGTTGCGTTGTTTCTCGGTGAGCTCCATGCAGAGACGGGAGACGCGCACACGCGGCGCACCGCGCTCGGCTCGATAACGCAAGCACTGTCTCACCTCGATGTTTTGCCCGGTCCGGCTCGCCCGGGCTTTTTCTGCGGTTGGATCGGCATCGCATTTGTTGCTGCACGGCTTGGAAGGATTCTCAAAGAAGAGAAGCTTCTTCGGGCAGCTCAGCAAGTCGTCAAACGCTGCGGGCGCGAACATTTGGAAAGTTGGGAATTTGATTTCATGTGCGGCAAGGCGGGCAGCATCGTCGGCTTGCTGGCGCTGCGCGAGATGCTCGACGCGCCGGATCTGGTCGATCTATGCCAGTCGCTCGCGCGAAGGTTGCTGAGCAAAGCGGACAAATCCAAGCCGGGCTTTTCGTGGCCATCTTCCGCGATGCCCACCACTAGAAACTTGACCGGCTTCTCACACGGAGCAGCAGGTATCGGCTACGCCCTGCTCGAACTTTTCCACGTCACTCGCGACTCAAAATATCGCAAAGCGGCCGAATCAGCCTTCGCCTACGAACGCTACTGGTATGACCGCTCGGAGCAGAATTGGCCGGACTTGCGCGAAGTGCCGGGGCAACCTCGCCCGAGTCGCAAGGCGTTGCCTTTCAGGCTTGCCTGGTGTCACGGCGCACCCGGAATCGCCTCATCCCGCCTTCGAGCGCATGAAATTCTCAAACGTAACGCCTGCAAAAGCGAGGCGCTGTTGGCTGTAGAAACTACGCGCCGCGCCGTAGAATCACAATTACATTCTCCTAACGCAAACTACTGTCTCTGTCACGGACTCTTTGGAAACGCTGAGGTGCTTCGCTACGCCTCAGCCGTGTTGCAACCGGACGCTTCACAGGCTTGCAACGCCGTGCTGGATGTCGCCGTCAAAGGGATCGAACGGTTCAGTCGCACGGAGAATTCCTGGCCGTGCGGCACTCCAGCCGGTCAAAACCCAAGCCTAATGCTCGGTCTCGCAGGCATCGGCCATTTTTACCTTCGCCTCGCCGTTCCTTCCGTTCCCTCGGTCCTAATCCTGCGTCGAGAAGAGTTTTCTTCACGCAACGGAACTCTGTTGAAAGGGCGCCATGTGTCCTAGTGGTGCGGCTCACCGGCGCCAGTCGTTACGTCTTGATCTCAAATGGCGCAACGCGCTGTATGACACCCCAGGATTTGTAGCTAGCCTCTTGTGGCCCCTGATGAGTCGTGTTACCGCACATGTGCCTTTCTCGCCCGTCAACTCGGCTGCGACCGCAAGCCGACCACAGTTCTTGCAAGCATTGAGAGCTTCACCCTCTTCCCGTTGAGGATCGCGCGAATCGTTTTTCGGTGAAGGCCAGTTAATTTCGTCGCCTGTAGCGGTCCAACTTCGACCGTTAACTTGACTTTCTCCGCCAGCCGAGCGTTGTAGGGAAATCATAAGATTGCGGCCATAAGTGGCAGGTTTGTGGACCGGAAACCTACCACCGGTTCGAATCTAAATCTCTCCGTCACCCAGTCTGCCCAGTTCTCCAAGTTGGGTTCAAACGGAGAAAACCCTCCAATTCGGCCCAGTTACGCGATGGTTTGCCGATACGAGCTCGGCACCTAGCGCCGCACATAAGGAATTCAAGCCGCAACGGCTGGATTTTCTCCGTTGCCTAAGTCGAGGTTCACTTTAGGAAAGTCCCTTCAATGCACCGTACGACTTTGCTACGGTTGTGGGTGGGAGCCAATGTCCACACCGCACGATACCGACGCGCTGTTGCAGCAATCCGCTCTAGCGCTAGAGAGCCGTCGGTACCCTGAAGCTGAAGCATTGCAAAAAAAAGTAGTCGAGCTTCTTCGCCGGGACAGCCCTGCCGATCCGAGAATTTCTGGCGCTCTCGAAGCGTTGGCCGGTGTCCACTTTTACCAAGGAAAGTTTGGGTTGGCAGCAAACGAGTACGAAGAGGCGCTGCGGCTCAGCGAGAAGGACGCGCCCGGCAACACTCCGACTATCTGGAGACTTCTTTACTGGCAGGGCCAGTCGCTCTTCAAGAACCAGAACTACGAACCTGCAGAGACGGCCCTTCGACGAGCGCTGTCGGTCGCTGAGAGCCTCAACGATGATCAGGAAAATTTTGCCGCGTCACTTCACCGACTGGGATTTCTCCTCTATTTCGTGGGGAAATATCAGCAAGGCGAACCATATCTTCTGA
>Ga0181537_10002923_pt1 | contig 14859 bp, 13 predicted proteins | sample PEATcosm2014_Bin_39_FD_119765 | JGI IMG/M metagenome (GOLD analysis project Ga0181537, IMG submission 119765) | Peatland microbial communities from MTU Mesocosm Facility, Houghton, MI, USA - PEATcosm2014_Bin23_10_metaG | ecosystem: Environmental > Terrestrial > Soil > Wetlands > Peat | place... | reverse complement strand
CCCAGGTAGTCGGTGGTGTTGACGATCTCGCGCTCCCGGCCCCTGAGCTCGGGCAGGTCCTCCGTAAGCAGGTAGTGATGCTCCATCGCCAGCACCGGCAGCTCGATACCGACCAGGTGCCCGACCTCGCGCGCCCAGAGGCCCGCGCAGTTGATGACGTGCTCGGCATGCACGTCCCCCTTGTCGGTGCGCACGTCCCAGCTGCCGTCGCGGCGCTGCTCAAGCGCGGTGACGCGCGTGAAGCGCTCCACGCTGGCGCCGAGCGTGCGCGCCGCCTTGACGTAGGCCTGGGTGGTGCCGGAGGGGTCACAGTGCCCACCGTCCGCCCGCCACAGTGCACCGATGAAGTGCGCAGGATCGATGAGCGGGTTGTACTCGAGCGCCTGCTCGAGGGAGATCATCTCGGTCTCCATGCCAAGGTAACGGGCGCGCGAGCAGATCAGGCGCAGGCTGTCGAGCTCGCCGGGCGTGGCCGCGAGCATCAGTCCGCCGTTGGGGTGCAGGCCGCAGGACTGCCCGGAGAGCGCCTCGATCTCGCGGTACAGGTCGATGGTGTATTTCTGCAGGCGCGAGATGTTCGCCTCGCCGTTGAAGGTGTGCATGCCGCCGGCCGCATGCCAGGTCGAGCCGGAGGTGAGCTCGCTTTTCTCCAGGAGCAGCACGTCCGTCCAGCCGATCTTCGCCAGGTGGTAGAGAACGCTGGCGCCGACCACGCCGCCCCCGATCACCACCGCACGTGCAGAAGCCTTCATAGCCATCACTCTCCGAAAACGTCCGTAAATGAAACGCCCGATACGCTCATCAGGCCAAAGGGTGCGGCGGTCGCCGTGAGCCATTCGCGCAGGTGCTGCACGGTGCTCGAGGGGGTGAGCAGCAGCAGGCAGTCCGGCAGCATCGCCAGGGTAACCGAGACCTGCGCCATGATAGTCACGGCCGCCCGGCCGGCTGCGAATTCCTCGGCTGCAAGGTCCAGGCGGCAGCCGCGTGCGAGCGCCTCGCGCAGCCTCGGTCCCGCCAGCACCAGCACCGCAAGTGCAGAAGACAGGTCGACGACCGCGCCCTGGCCGGCAACGGCTGCGGCCCAGCCGCTTGCCGTGGCCCCGGAGGCTGCGCGCGTCGTCATGAGCAGCCAGCGCCCCGGCCGCACGCTGAGCACCAGGTGTCCTGCACCCCTGCCCACGTGACCGAAGGGCGCGAGCTCGAGCCCGGCCACCCGCCGGCGCGCATCCGCTGCGGCGAGGGCGTAGGTGGACAGTTCCACGACGTCGCAGTCACAGCTGCTGAGCCACACGCCGCGCGCAGTGGTGGGCTCAGGCGCGGACACGGGCATTCTCGGCATCGAACATGTGGGGACTGACGATCTCGATCTGCGTACTCTCCCCCGACAGCGGTGCACTGCCGGTGAGGCGGCTGCCGATGCGGGCGCGGCCGCCGGCCACGAGCGCAAGCCCGACCCAGCCGCCGAGGGCCACCGAGGGGGTCGAGGAGGTGACGTAGCCGAGGCTTGCGTCCGGGGCGGCGGGACTGACGAGCTGCGTGCCGTTGCGCAGCCGCCGGGCCTGGTCGCTCGGGCGCACGCCAACCAGCTGCAGGCGCTCGGGCGCGAGCATTCCCGGGCGCTGGGCGAGCCTGCGCCCGATGAAGTCGCCGTTCTTCTTCAGCATGCGCTGGAATCCGAGGTCATCGGCGCTGGTATTGCCGTTGAGCTCGGCACCCGTCACGTGTCCCTTCTCGATGCGCAGCGTGTTCAGGGCATCGAGGCCATAGGGGCGGATGCCATGCGCCTCACCGGCGCGCAGCAGCGTCTCCCAGGCGAGCAGCGCGTGGCGTGCAGGCACGGCGAGCTCATAGGCGAGCTCGCCCGAGAAGGAGATGCGGAACAGCCGCGCGGCGATACCGGCGATTGCCACCGCGCCAGCGGCCATGAAGGGGAAGCCCGAGGCGGATACGTCGTTGTCGGGAAGCGCACTCTGCAGCACCTCGCGGGCACTTGGACCTGCGATCGCGAACTGCGCCCACTGGTCGGTGACGTCGGCGAGCGCCACCCGCAGCTGCGGGCAGTTCGCCTGCAGCTGGAACTCCATGTGTTCCAGCACCGCGGTGGCGTTCGCGGTCGTGGTGGTGACGAGGAAATGCTCGGGCCCCAGGCGCGAGGTGGTGCCGTCATCGAACATCATGCCGTCCTCGCGCAGCATGATGCCGTAGCGTGCGCGCCCGACCGGCAGGGTCGAGAAGGTGTTGGCGTAGAGGAAGTCCAGGAACTGCGCGGCCTCCGGACCCTGCACGTCGATCTTGCCGAGGGTGGAGACGTCCGTGATGCCGACCTGCGTGCGCACGGCACGCGCTTCGGTCAGCACCGGCTCCCAGCCCCCGCCCGGCGGGGCATAAACCAGCGGCCGCAGCCACAGCCCGGTGGAGACGAAGGTCGCGCCCGCCGCCGCGTGCCACTCGTGCAGCGGCAGGCGGCGCCGCGGCCTGTAGTGCTCACGCACCTCCCCGCCGGCGAGCGCGGCAAAGGGCACCGGCTCGGTGTAGGGGCGCGGCCTGGAAAGCCCGACCTCGGCGACGGGCACGCCGCGCGCGGCGGCGAGCACCGCGCTGCCGACGAGGCCGCCGCTGCGGCCCTGGTCGGTGGCCATGCCGTGGGTGGTGTAGCGCTTCATGTGCTCGACGTGCTCGTAGCCCTCGCGCGCCGCCAGCCGCACGTCCTCCGCAGTCACATCGTTCTGCAGGTCCACGAAGGCCTTGCCGTTGCCGCGCACCTCCCACAGCGCGAGCGGCGCGGCGCGCTCCGGGTCCGCGGGCAGGGGCGGTGCGGCTTCGATGAGCGGCGGCAGGCCGAACCCGCTCGCCAGCGCCTGCGCGGCGGCCAGACCGTCGGCGGCGGCGGCGGCGAGCCCGCTGGTGCCGCGCAGCGCGCCGGCCTGCGCACCGGTGCGGGCCGGCAGGTGCGCCACGAAGGCCGCCAGGTCCTCCCGCCACTCACTCGTGGCCCCCATCTGGGTGGCGAGCGCGGTGAGGGGCGAGAAGCCCCCCGACATCAGCAGGCAGTCGGCCACCAGCGTGCGCACCCCGCTGCCGTCGCGGCGTGCGAGTGTCACCGCTTCCACCCCTGCGCGCCCGGTCACTGCCGTGACCACCGCGCCTGGGTAGACCTCGATGCCGAGCGCGCGGGCCCGCGCCGCGGCGGGCGAGGCGTCGCGCGGATCGACGATGCCGGCGCACTCCAGACCGGCCGCGCGCAGCGCCAGCAGCGCCTCGTAGCCCTCGTCACAGTTGGTGAACAGCGCCGGCCGCGCGCCGACCGCCACGCCATAGCGCCGGAGGTAGGCCAGCGCTGCCCCCGCGAGCATGACTCCCGGGAGGTCGTTCCCGGGGAAGGCGATCAGGCGCTCGGCCGCACCGGTGGCGAGCAGCACCCGCCGTGCGCGGATGACGTGCAGGCGCTCGCGCAGTCCGCCCCCGCGCTGCGGGTCATGGGGCGCGAGCGTCTCCAGCGCGCCGAACACCCCGTGCCCGTAGGCGCCGACGACGCTGGTCCGGGTGAGTGTGCGCACTGAAGGCAACGCGGCGAGGCTCGCGATGCAGTTCTCGCGCCAGGCGTGCCAGCGCTCATCGAGGAGCGTGCCGCCGCCGGCGATCACGTCCTGGTCGGCGAGAATGACGCGCAGCCCGCAGCCTCCGAGCGCGCGCGCGGCAGTCAGCCCCGCGGCGCCTGCGCCGACCACCAGCACGTCGGCGTGCGAATGCACGGTCTCGGCGGGCGCGGCGTGGGGGGGCACGAGCGCGGCCAGCTCACCTAAGCCTGCGGCGCGGCGGATGAGGGGTTCGTAGATGCGCTCCCACGCCCAGCCCGGAAACATGAAGGTCTTGTAGTAAAAGCCCGCCGGCAGGAAGCGGCTCAGCAGATCGTTGATGGCGAGCACGTCGAAGCGCAGCGACGGCCAGCGGTTCTGGCTCACCGCGCTCAGGCCCTCGTACAGCTCGAGCACGGTGGCGGGCTGGTTCGGTTCACGCCCCTGGGCGCTGATGAGGTCCACCAGCGCGCACGGTTCCCCGGCTCCGCAGGTGAGGATGCCGCGGCGGCGGTGGTACTTGAAGCTGCGGCCGACGACGCGCTCGCCCGCCGCGAGCAGCGCGGAGGCGAGCGTGTCCCCGTACAGGCCCCGCAACGCGCGCCCGTCGAAGCTGAAGGCGATGGGGCGCCCCGGGTCGGTCAGCAGCCCCCCGCTGATGCGCGTCGGGCCGCTCACGGGACTTGACTCTCCCCGGGCTCCTGCGGCCACTGCTCGGGCGCGAGCACCTCGCGGATCTCGTGCGTGAGGGTGTGGCGTACGACCTTCAGCAGGCGCCGGCAGCCCCCGGTATGCAGCCACCACTCGAGGTGCCAGCCGTGGGGATTGTCGCGCGCGTACACGTAGGCGACGTAGGCCTCCATGGCGGCATCGGGCGGCGGCCGCTGCACGGTCGCATCGCCGCGATAGCGGAACTCGATCTCGTCGCGCTCGCCGCACCAGGGGCAGGGGATGCGCAGCATCTCAGTGCGCGTAGGGGAACGGGCCGACGCCGCGTTCATCGATGGTGCGACCCTGCGCGAAGCGCGCCAGGTCCAGGTGCGCGGCCAGCGGGTGCGCCGTGCCGCGCGCGATCAGGTGCGCGGTGGTGAAGCCGCCGGCGGGGATCGCCTTGAAGCCCCCATAGCACCAGCCACCGTTCAGCACCAGTCCTGCCAGTGGCGTGTGGGAGATGATCGGGGAGCCATCCATGCTCATGTCCATGACGCCCCCCCACTGGCGCAGCACCTTCACGCGCGCCAGCGCCGGCAGCAGCGTCACGGCGGAGGCTGCGACTTCCTCGGCCATGGGCAGCGTGCCGCGCTGCCCGTAGGTGTTGTAGCCGTCGATCGCGCCGCCGAAGACGAGGCCCCCCTTGTCCGACTGGCTGACGTAGAAATGCCCCGCGCCATAGGTGAGGACCACGTCGATGACGGGCTTCAGCGCCTCGCTGACGAAGGCCTGCAGCACGTGGCTCTCGATCGGCAGCCGCAGGCCGGCCATGCCGGCGAGGCGCGAGGAGTGGCCCGCGACTGCCAGGCACACGGTGCGCGCACCGATGAAGCCGTCGCGGGTCTCGACCCCGGTCACGCGCTCGCCTTCGCGCCGGATGCCCGTGACCTCGCTGTGCTCGAGGATGTCGACGCCATGCTCGGAGGCCGCGCGTGCATAACCCCAGGCGACCGCATCGTGCCGCACGGTGCCGCCGCGCGGCTGCAGGAAGCCCCCGAGCACCGGGTAACGGCCATTGTCGAGGTCCGCCAGCGGCACCAGGCGGCGCACCTCCTCACGATCCACCGCGACCGCGTCCACGCCCAGCAGGCGCATCTGGTTGGCGCGGCGCGTGAAGAGGTCGCGCTGCGCCTCGGTGTGGAAGAGGTTGAGAGTGCCGCGCTGGCTGACCATGGCGTTGAAGTTGAGGCTGCGCTCGAGGCCCTCCCAGAGCTTGAGGGAGAACTCGTAGAAACGGATGTTCGGCGCCTGGAAGTAGTTGGAGCGCACGATGGTGGTGTTGCGGCCGACGTTGCCGAGGCCGATCGGCCCGCGCTCCAGCACCGCCACGTCCGTGATCCCGAACTCGTGCGCGAGGTAGAAGGCGGTGGCCAGCCCGTGGCCGCCGCCGCCCACGATCACCACCTGGTACTCCGGGCGTGGCGTCGGGCGCGCCCACGCCCTGCGCCAGCCGCGCTGCCCGCGCAGACCTTCCGCAAACAGCCGCAGGGCGGAGTAGCGGCCGCTGGAAGGGCGGCGGGCGGGTGCGCCCGGGGGCGCCGGCGTCGGCGGAAGACTCATGTGGGCTCATGATAAGGCTCACGGTGCGGGGGCACACGCCCGTCACGGCACGACCGGGCATGCTTGACGAAAGCCCTTGGCACACGAGAACGTGTGGCCGGGCGGGTGGTGCAGCCCTTGAACACCCCCGACCTGCCCCTTGTATGGACCCGTTGTGCCTGAAGGAGAGCGCTGAAGTTGCCGAAGATCCTGAAGTGGCTGTGCCTGCTGGCGGCGCTCCTGTGCTCGGGCCTGGCACCTGCCGCCGTGGTGGTGTCCTCCAAGCTCGACAGTGAAGCGACCATGCTCAGCCAGATGGTGCGGCTGCTGCTGAACGCCAACGGCGTCCCCAGCATCGACCGCACCCGCATCGGGGCGACGCCCGTGGTGCGCAAGGCGCTGCTTACCGGGGAGATCGACCTGTACGTGGAGTACACCGGCAACGCCGGGTTCTTCTTCAACGACGTCGCCGACCCTGCCTGGAAGGATCTTAGGGCCGGCTACGAGCGCGGCGCGCAGCTGGACCGCGACGCCAACCGCATCGTGTGGCTCACCCCGGCGCGCGCCAACAACACCTGGGCACTCGCGGTGCGCAGCGACGTCGCCGCGGCCAACCACCTCGCGACCATGAGTGACTTCGGCCGCTGGGTTGCAGGCGGCGGCAAGGTGATGCTCGCCTGCTCCGCAGAATTCGCCAACGCCGGCACGCTGCGCGCGCTGGAGAAGACCTACGGCTTCACGCTCACGCCGCAGCAGAAGATCGTGCTCGCCGGCGGGGAGACCGCCGCCACCATCGGCGCAGCGGCCGCCGGCACCAACGGGGTCAACACCGCGATGGTGTACAGCACCGACGGTGGCATCGTAGCGGCGCACCTGGTGCTGCTCGCGGACGACCGTCACCAGCAGCCGGTGTACGCGCCCGTTCCCCTGGTGCGCGAGGCGGTGCTGACGCGTTACCCGCAGATTGCCGCCATCGTGAAGCCGCTGATGGAGAGCCTGACCACCGAGGAGCTGCAGAAGCTCAACGCCCGGGTGCAGATCGACGGAGAGTCCGACCAGGAGGTGGCCGCGGACTACCTGCGCTCCAGGGGACTCGTGAAATGAGCGCAGCGCTGCCGCCCTGCAGGGCCGTGCCGCATGGCTGAGGCGCTCGGCATGTGGGCGGGGGCGCTGCGGGCGCAGCGCATCGACCGCCTCGGCACGCTCCTGACGCTCGCCGGCGCCGCCGCGCTTTACCTGCTGCCGTTCGTCGTGGTGAAGGCCAACCGCATCGTGCCGGGCGAGCCGCACACGCTCGCCGCGGTGCTGCCCCCCGCCGTGACGCTCGCCTGCACCGTGTGCCTTGCGCTCGCCGCGGCCGCGGCGCTGCTGGCCGCCAATGCTCGCCTGCGGCTCGCCGCGGCACTCCTCGCCCTCGTCGCCGTGCTCCTGTGCCTTGCGGCTGCCGGGGATGCCCTGAGCCCTGCCGGGAACCGCGTGGTGCGCATCGCCCCGGGCGCCGGCTTCTGGGTGCTGCTGCTGTGCCTGGGGCTGCTCGCCACCGATGCGATCACGCGTCTCGCACCGCGCCCGGGGCGGCGGGTGCTGCTGCTCTTCGCCTTCCTCGCAGCCGCGGTGCTGGCGCTGGCCTCCGGGGCGTTCGATCACCTCTCGATCATGCGCGAGTATGCCGTCAACCAGGAGCGCTTCGGGCGCGAGCTGCGCCAGCACGTGGCGCTCGCCCTGGGGTCGCTGGCCGCCGCGGTCGTCGTCGGGCTGCCGCTCGGGATCTTCTGCCACCGCGTGCCGCGCGTGCGCGAGGCGATCCTGGGCACCCTGAATGTCATCCAGACGGTCCCGGCGATCGCGCTCTTTGGCATCCTCATGGCCCCGCTCGGGGCGCTCGCCGCGGCTTACCCGCTCGCCGAGCGCCTCGGGATCCGCGGCATCGGGGCTGCCCCTGCGGCGATCGCGCTCTTTCTCTACTCGCTGCTGCCGATCGTCGCCAACACGGTGCTCGGACTCAAGCGCGTCTCGCGCACCGCGGTCGAGGCGGCGCGCGGCATGGGCATGACCGACACCCAGGTGCTCGCGCGCATCGAGATGCCGCTGTCGCTGCCGGTGATACTGACCGGCATCCGCGTGGTGCTGGTGCAGAACATCGGCATGGTGACGGTCGCCGCGCTGATCGGCGGCGGGGGCCTGGGGACCTTCGTGTTCCAGGGGATCGGGCAGACGGCCATCGACCTTGTCCTCCTCGGGGCCATCCCGATCGTGGTGCTGGCGTTCTCGGCTGCCGTGCTGCTCGATGCGCTGGTGGAAGTACTGGACAGGGGCGGGCATTGATCACCATCGAGAATCTCTCCAAGCAGTACGGCAGCACGACGGTCGTCGACGGGGTGTCGATGCAGATCGAGCGCAACTCCATCACCGTCATCGTCGGCACCTCGGGCTCTGGCAAGTCGACGCTGCTGCGCATGATCAACCGCCTGGTGGAGCCGACGGGCGGGCGCGTGCTGCTGGATGGCAGGGACACCCGCGGGGAGCCCGCCCACCTGCTCAGACGGCGCATCGGCTATGCGATCCAGGGCCACGGCCTGTTCCCGCACCGTACGGTCGGGGAGAACATCGGCACGGTGCCCAAGCTCCTCGGCTGGGACGCACAGCGCGTGCGCGCGCGCGTGCACGAGCTGCTCGAGGTGTTCCAGCTCGACCCGCAGCGCTATGCGCAGGCCTTCCCGCACGAGCTCTCCGGCGGGCAGCAGCAGCGCGTCGGCGTGGCGCGCGCGCTGGCCGCCGAGCCTGCGGTGCTCCTGATGGATGAGCCCTTCGGGGCGCTCGACCCGATCATCCGCGCCAAGGCACAGGAGGACCTGCTCGCCATCCAGCGCCGCTTCGGCACCACGGTGGTGCTCGTGACCCACGACATGGACGAGGCGTTCCACCTCGGGGACCACGTCGCCGTGATGAGCCAGGGGCGCCTGCTGCAGTACGACCGTCCGGCAGTGCTCCTCACGCACCCGGCCGATCCCTTCGTGTCGCGCATGACCGGGCTTGCGGACCGGGCGCTGCGGCTGCTCTCACTCACGAGCGCAGGGGAACTGGCGGGCCCGGGGGAACTCGCAGGCCCTGAGGTGCCGGCCACCGCCTCCCTGCGCGACGCTCTGTCGCAGATCCTGTGGTGCGGGGCGCAGGGCGCGCAGGTGATCGGCGCCGACGGCAAGCCGTGCGGGCAGCTCACGGTCGCGGCGATCCTCGCCCACGCGCGGCCCGCCTAAATGCGCATCAGCACCGTGCTCAGGCTCGCAGCGCTCGTGCTGCTCGTCACCTTCCTCGTGGTGCCGCAGAAGTTCGCGCCGCTGTTTGCGCCGCTGACGCAGTACGGTGCGCCCCCGATCTACGACCAGGGGAACCTGCTGGGCCTGGCGCTCGCGCACCTCGGCACCGTGATTCTCGCGGCCGCGGCAAGCACCGTGGTGGCGGTGAGCCTGGGGATCCTGGTCACGCGCCCGAGCGGGCGAGAATTCCTGCCGCTCTCCAGAACACTTGTGAATATCGGCCAAACTTTTCCGCCGGTCGCAGTACTCGCGGTGACGGTACCGCTGGTGGGTTTCGGGGAGAAGCCGACGCTGATCGCGCTCTTTGCCTACGGCCTCTTGCCGATCTTCGAGAACACGATCGTGGCGCTGCAGACCACCCCCAGGGCCGTGCTCGAGGCGGCGAGCGGCATGGGGATGAGTGCCTGGCAGCGCCTCGTCTCCGTCGAGCTTCCATTAGCTATGCCATTGATTCTTGAGGGAATTAGACTGTCGCTGGTGATCAACGTCGGCACCGCCACCATCGGCTCGACCGTGGCCGCCAAGGGCCTGGGGGAGGTGATCATTGCGGGACTGCTCTCCAGCAACACCGCCTTCATCCTGCAGGGCGGGCTCGTGACGGCACTCATGGCGGTCCTGCTCTACGACGCCATGGTCGCCTTCGAACGCTACGCCTGCCGTACGGTCCAAACCGAGTGAGACCGACCTCCCGAAAAGCGCCGCCTGCGGCTACGCCGGGAACGCAGTTTCGATAGAATGCACCCCTGACAGTCTTCCGCACGCCCGGCCTGGGTGGATCCCCCGAGATTCCGTGCGACGGAAGGGGATTTTCCACCACCGATGAGTTCCGCCGACAACAGCCCCGCCATTCCTGCGCCCCACACGAGCGCACTGCGCCCGCGCCGCGCCGTGGAGCTGCCGACGCTTCTGCTCCTGGCGGCAACCTACGGTGGCTGGCTGGCTTTCACGCACCAGTACGGCCACTGGTCACTGTGGGCGGTCGCGCCGCTGAGCGCGCTGTGCATCACGCTCCACAGCTCCCTGCAGCACGAGATCGTGCACGGACACCCGACGCGCTGGTACACGGTGAACCGCCTGCTCGGCATCCTGCCCCTGTCGCTGTGGCTGCCCTATGACCGCTACCGCGCCCTGCACCGCATCCACCACGTCGATGCGCGCCTCACCGATCCGCTCGATGACCCGGAGTCCTTCTACTGGTGCCCGAAGGACTGGGAGCGCCTGAGCCGGGTCAGCCGCCTCTTGCTGCGGGCGCAGCAGACGCTCGCGGGGCGCATCGTGGTCGGCTCCTTCTGGCGCGTGGGCGCATTTCTCTACCTGGAGGCGCGTGCCATCGTCCGCGACCAGGACGGTGTGCGGGCCGTGTGGCTGCAACACCTGTTGTGGTGCGTGCCGGTGATCGTGTGGGTCAAGCTCGTGTGCGGCATGCCACTGTGGATCTATTTCCTGGCGATGGTGGTGCCGGCAAACGGAGTGCAGCTGATCCGCTCCTTCGCCGAGCACCGCGCACTCCCCGAGGCCCCGCAGCGCATCGCGATCGTCGAGGGCTCATGGATCCTGGGTCCGCTGTTCCTCTTCAATAACCTGCACTCCCTGCACCACGAGTCCCCGCTCGTCCCCTGGTACGAGTATCCGTCCCGCTACCGCCTCATCCGCGAGCGCCTGATCGCCGCCAACGGCGGACTCGTGTACCGCACCTACTTCGACGTGGCGCGCCGCTACCTGTTCCGCTCCCACGACGTGCTGCTGCACCCGACCGGGCGCGTGCCGGCGAACGCGCTCTGAGGCTCCCCGTCCGCTCCCGGTAGCAGCGCGGGTGGGTCGCAGACCCCCGGAAGAACCCGGCAGCCGCATCCCATCAGGGGCTTGCCGGTTGCGCTGCGGTTGCCTCGGCGGCGATGGCGGCCAGGGCACCGGTGAGAGCCTTGACCGGGGCCTCGACTTGCGCCCCCACGCCGTGGCGCGCGGCGAGCCACGGCGGCTCGTTGTAGGAGAGCCACGTGACGCGGGCTGCGTCTTCCCACACCAGCGCCTTCAGCGGCAGGTCGATGCCCAGCGTCTGGGCCGCCTGCATCAGGGGCGTGCCGCCGCGGGCGTTGCCGAAGATGACGAGCAGCGTCGGCCGCAGCGTCAGGCCGGCCTCGGCGGCGCCCCGGGCATGGTCGATGCGCGCGAATATGGTGAGCCCCCGTGCCTTGATGGCGTTCTCGAGGCGCCCCAGGGTGCCCTGCGGCCCGGAGGCGCTGCGCAGGCTGATCAGGCCGTCGATGCTCATGTTGGTGCTCCTCTCAAGGATCGCCCGCGGCCCCTCCTCAGGAGGGTCGGCCTTCAGGGCAGCTGTGTCTGTACGATGGATCCCGGGTGCTCGGCTGTCCCTTCCCGGATGACGAGGAAGCGGCGTGGTCCCGGGGGTGCGGCCTGCACGAGCGCACGGATCGGGCCGATGGCGTTCACGATCTGCGCCCCGGCCGCATTCGCCGTGAAGCTCGCCAGGACTTCCGCCGCACCGGAGCCATCGGCATGCTCCGCCAGCATCAAGACATACGCGCGGCTCGGCTCAAGACCGCTGACCGCAGCCTCGAGCACCTGCACCAGGCCCTGATCAAAGAGTGCCACGCTGGTGGCCGCGCGCCCGGTCGTGGGCGGCGCGAGCCGCAGGTGCGCGGCATCGCCGGCGAGCCCCAGAGGCTGCAGGCCCTGCGCTGCGGCGTCGCCGGGCGCCGCCCGCGGCACGTACACCACGGCCTGTGCGGCCTGGCCGATCGGAATGCTGGCGAGCACGGTGTTGCTCAGGGTGTCGATGGCGACCAGCTGGTCCGCATTCTCGAGGCCCACGTACACGCGCGTACCGTCCCCGGAGGGCCAGATACCGTGCGGCAGGCTTCCCACCGCAATGGTCGCGACCTTCGCGAAGTCGCTGGTGCGGAACACCTGCACCTGGTTGAGCCCGCCGACCGTCACGTAGGCAAACTGGCCGTGGGCGTTGCGCACGATGTTGACGTGGTTCGTGATCGGTCCGGTCTCCAGGGTCCTCAGGACTGCAAACGGCGGACGTGCCTGGAACACCTGCGTGCGGCCCGAGTCCTTCAGTGTGAGCCAGACCTGCGAACCATCCGGGGTGGCCGCGATATTGGGGCAGAAGGGGCTCGCCTGCGGCACGCGCGCGACGATCGCGTGGGTCGCGACCTCGATGACGGTGGTCTCGGGGTTGAACGAGGAACACACGTAGCCGTACTTGCCATCGGGGGAGAAGATCGTCATGCCGGGGCCGGCGGCAAGCAGGATGCGCTGCCGCTCCTCGTAGCTCGCCGCATCGAGCACCGCGACGTAGTTCTCGCCCCTGACCGTCACCCAGATTTCCCTGCCGTCCGGGGTATAGAAGGCCTCGTGCGGCGCGCGCCCGACGTAGGTGACGTGCCGCACGGCGTTGCTCGCCGTGTCGATGAAGGTCACCGCGTTCGAGCCGATCGCCACGACCGCCAGCGTGCGGTGATCGGGCGCGAACCCCAAACCGTGCACCAGCAGCTGGCCGCTGTAGAGCGGGCTGAGGTTCCCGGGCAGCGGTTGCCCGAGGCGGATCACGCCGAGGAGGCGGTTGTCCGCCGGGTCGGTGACCGAGACGGTGTTGGAGAACTGCTCGGCCGCGTACACCCGGTCGTGGTGGCTGATCGGCACATCGAGATCCGCTGCGGCACCCGGCACTTGCCCGGCATGTACGGGCAGGCTGAGGAGCGCGATGAGGCCGAGGCGAATCCGGATGCGCATCGCGGCCGCGTTCACGGCGAGGCCGGGGGGTCGAGGGGCAGCGCGGCCACCGGTGCCTGCGGTGTCACCGCGAGGCGCAGTGCGGCGATCTCCTGCTGCTGCTCAACGATGATCTCCTGGGCGATCCTGCGCAGCCGTTCATTGCGGCCGTAGCGCAGCTCCGCGCGCGCCATGTCGATCGCACCCTGGTGGTGCGGGATCATCAGCGCGGCGAAATCCACATCGACGTCTCCCCGGGGGGCGGCCTGCATGCCGGCCATCATCGTGTCCATCGCGGCCTGGTTGGCCGCGAGAAACTGCGCCTCGGTGCCGGCGGACGCAGCAGCGGCGGTGGCGGCGGCCAGCAGCAGCAGGAGCCGCAGGGGGGCGGATGGCAGGGACATCGGGTCACCTCTGTCGCGGCGCGGGGAGCGCCTTACGTTAGCACGGCAGTGCCGGCCGCGGCCTTCTGCCTCCTCAGGCCGGGACCTCGTACCCGGCCGCGCGGGCCTGCGCGTCCCAGTCGAGGTAGAGCCGGTACGAATCGGCGCTCATCGGTGCGAAGCCGTCGATCATCACGGCATCGGCAAGCGCGGCGAACCAGGGCCGGCGCGCCGCGGCGGCGAACGCCTCGCGCAGCGCCGCCACCACCTCAGGCGCGGCGGTCGCGGCGGCGACGAACCCGGGGATCGGGGTGAGGGGCGTCGAGGCGAGCACCCGTACCCCACGGGTGAGCGCGGGTGCGTGGCGCGCGATCAGCAGGTGCCAGTAGGCATCGAGGGGCCCGACGTCGATGCGTCCCTCGCGCACCGCGTCCAGCACGTTGCGTGCGGTGACGAGGTTGCCCTGCACCTCGCGGTAGAGCGCCGGGCGCGCGGCGCTGCGGTACTTCAGCAACTCGTGGCGCAGCGCGTTGAAGCCCGACTGCGAGTGGCTCACGGTCCACCCGAGACGCCCCCCGAAGGTGTCCTCCAGGGTGCGGTAGGGGCTGTCTTCGCGCACGATGAGGTCGGTGCGGTAGAGGGCGCGGCCAGCGGCCCAGGCGGCGTGCGGGATGGGCGCCGCCAGCGGCACGACCTCCGCCATTTTGAGGACCACGGGGTAGCCGCACATGAATACCGCGCCGAGGTCCGCGCGGCCCCACAGCGACTCAAGCGGCTGCGGGGCCGGGTAGGGGACGTAGCTGAGGGCGACGCCGGCGTCGCTCGCGACGCGCCCCAGCAGCTCGCGCCACGCTGCCTCCACGGCGGGCGTCACCGAGTACATGCGGGCGTTGGCGATCCACGCGCTCACGCGGATGCGCCAGCCGTCCCGCGGGTCATGCGGCACTCAGTTGCGTGGCCCGGCGCGCCACGTAGTCGGCGATCGCCTCGCGCACCGCCGGGTCCAGCGGCGGTGGCACGTACTCGGCCAGCAGCTTCTTCCAGATGCCGGTGGCGCGCACGGTGGCGTCGCGCGAGCCCGCGTCGCGCCAGTTCTCGAAGTTTGACCAGTCCGAGAGCAGCGGCCGGTAGAAGGCGGACTCGTAGCGCGCCAGGGTGTGCGCGGAGCCGAAGAAGTGACCGCCGGCGGCGGTCTCCTTGATCGCCTCCACCGCCAGGTCATCGTCGCTGAACTCCACCGCCTTCAGGATCTGTGCCCAGTTACGCAGCAGCTCCGCGTCCACGATGATCTTCTCGAGCGAGGCCGACAGGCCCCCCTCGAGCCAGCCCGCCGCGTGGTTGATCAGGTGGCTGCTGCTGAGGATCGCCGCCTGCAGCGAAAACGCGGTCTCGTAGGTGGACTGCGCGTCCACCGTCGGTGAGGCGTTGACCGCGCTGGTGCGCACCGGCAGCTTCAGGCGCCGCCCGAGCTGCGCGCTGGCGATGACGGCCTGCACGTACTCGGGCGTGCCGAACGCCGGCGAGCCGGTGCGCATGTCGACGTTGGAGGTGAAGCTGCCCATGACGCACGGGGTGCCGGGGCGCACCAGCTGG
>Ga0181537_10002922_pt1 | contig 14860 bp, 14 predicted proteins | sample PEATcosm2014_Bin_39_FD_119765 | JGI IMG/M metagenome (GOLD analysis project Ga0181537, IMG submission 119765) | Peatland microbial communities from MTU Mesocosm Facility, Houghton, MI, USA - PEATcosm2014_Bin23_10_metaG | ecosystem: Environmental > Terrestrial > Soil > Wetlands > Peat | place... | reverse complement strand
TGCGCGTATTTTGTGCGGGACTTGCAGGACGAGATTGCTGGTTCAACTTCTTCTCTTTCCCAGCAGTGCGTCAAAGGCAGACCTGCGATCCCTCTCCGTGTCGCTGGTCTGCCTGTTTGTCTCCAGCCTTTCATTCCCTCAATCCCAAATAAATAACTGTTCACTATTTCCTGCTGCAGCTTCTGTTGCGCCTGGTTGGTAATCAGGTTTTCCTCCCCATCCCTTCGCACCATCCTGTGCAACACCCCATTCAACGTAAATTGTTGCAAAGATGAGACAATATATGCAGCGGACGACACAAAGCTCTAGTTAACGGAGTGGGAGAAACCTTGACCATGCTGCGCGCCTTGTCCACGCACCTGTTCCTCAACCAGCGCTTGCACTCCAACCAATTGGAGTTCGCCGCGCGTTCCGGAGCCCAGGCCGTCGAGCTATTTGCCGCCCGTCAACACTTCGACTACGCTGACCGCGACCACATCGCTGAGCTCGCTGCCTGGTTCGCTTCCAACACGCTCCAGCCCTGGTCCATGCACGCTCCCATGTTCCCCGATCGCGAAATGGGCCGCGCAGGCGCTCCCGCCGTCAACGTCCTGCACCCCGAAAAGGCTCGCCGCATCGCCGCCATGGACGAAATCAAGCGCGCCCTCGAAACCGCCGAAGCCATCCCCTTCCGCAACCTCGTCGTCCATCTCGGCGAGCGCGACGACGGCTGGTCCCTCCGCTCCATCGAGTACGCCCAAACCGCCCTGGAACACCTCGGCGCCTTCGCCCATCCCCTCGGTGTTCGTCTTCTGGTCGAAAACCTAGTCAGTGAGCCGACCCTTCCCGAACACCTCCTCGAAATACTTCAGCTGGGACATCTCGACTCAGTCGGCGTCTGTCTCGACCTCGGCCATGCTCACATCACAGTAGGCGTGCAAGCGGCCATCGCCACCCTCAAGAGCCGCATTGTTTCCGTCCACGTCCACGACAACCACGGCCAGAAAGACGAGCATCTCTTGCCTGGAAACGGGACCATTGAATGGCCCTCCGCCGTTGAAGCTCTCAAGCAGCTTGCCGAGCCCCCGGCCATTGTTCTCGAAATCCATCCATCCTTCGCCGCCGACCCGGCTCTCCAATCCCGCATCGAGCAGTCCTTCGCCCTGTTTGCCTGAGACAGCTGCTTTTCCGCCTCTCCAGGAACGCCAATGCTGAAGCGCAGTTGCGCCCGCGGCTTAGCCGACCCGGGACTTCAAGCCAACGCCAAGAACCCCTGTACGTTACAGATCGCGGCAGTCCTGTTCTAGAACGTCGTAGGCGGCGCCTGGCCCATGACCATTTGCCCCGCTTGCCCCACAAGCCTGCATTTCCAGTCGCCGAAGGACGTCTTGTAGCACCATCCAGTCGAATTTGCGTAGACCATCTTGGTGCAGTTCTTGCCCGCCGGTGTTTGAGTCGTAATCGTCTTGCACATGTATGCCGAATAACTGCCCTGCACCGGATACACCTTCGCATCCAAATCGATTCCCGGCATTTCGGCATCCGTCGCGTAAACAAATGGCCTTGGCTTACCTAACTCAAGATTTTCATCCTGCACCAGCCCGACGCCGAACATCGTATCCGCCTCCATGGAGCACTGCACCAGCACTGCTGCCACCGCAGCCGATGGCGGGCTTGTCACCTTGGCACAGGTACGTGGCCCCCGTGACTGATACTTGGGAAGCATCGTCAGCGGCCCGGAGACACCTCCGCTGCTCTGTCCAACAGCGCTCCTGCATCCAGGCGATGTGAGAAGCACGAGAACAAATAGACACAGCGCCACAGTGCGCATACGAAAGTACATGATCGTCATTGACTCTCCTCGGGAAAACCATCGGGAAAACGGGCCATTTGGTTATGCGGATCTCGCGTGGGCGCAATCGCTACCGGAAATCCCCGCGTAGTGGCAGGCCAGGGACGTCGTCCCATTCCGTGTCCCTCGCTCCCTGCACTGCGGCGCGATACTCTAGAAGGTCTTCGGCCCCGGACCATTCACCATATCTGGAGCGCCTCCCTGCATCTTGCACTTCCAGTCTCCGAACGACGTCTTCCAGCACCATCCCTGGGCCACAGGAACCGCGCTCTTGACGCAGTTCTTCCCCGGCCCATTCAAGCTGGCGCTAACCAGGTTGCAAAAGTAGCCCGTGTAGCTGCCGCGCAATTCAATGACCTTGGCATTCAAGTCGATTCCCGCCAACCCGGCATCCGTGTAGTACACAAACGCCCTCGGCGAACCCATCTCCAGCTTCACGTCTTGAATCAGACCCAGGCCGGTATAAGAATTTGCATCCATGGTGCATTGAACCAGGATCGCTGCCTGCGCTGCCGAAGGCGGACTGGTCACCTTGGAGCAGGTCCTTGGCGCCCGCGCATTGTAGTCGGGAAGCATCGTGAGCGGCCCGGATATGCCCGCACCCTGCCCATAGGCGCTCCTGAAGCCAAACGGCGTTAAAAGCATGAGAACAAGCAGACCAAGCGCCAAAACATGCGTGCGAATAGACAAGCTCATCTTCGACTCTCCTCGGGGGAGGACGTGCGTATTACCGTCAGATTTGGAAAGCAGTGCCTCAATGCGGCGCAGTCGCCGAAAGGAGATTCCGCAAGGAAGCACGCCGCCGTTCGCAGCGTTGAACAGAAGAAAGGGAAGGCCCTGCAAGAGAGTCGGGAGGCAAAAGCCCGGTCAGGCACACCGGAACCTCCGCGGTTGGACCTTGCATGTAGAAACGAGTAGTGCCCAGACGCTACGCTTCCAGTGTCAACACCGTCAAGGAGCCCGTAGCAGCCTTATGCCGGACTGTGGCAGTTCTTTGTCAGAAGAGTCTGCTCAATTCTGCTCAGTGATGTCGCCGGATGGCCCTTCTTGAAGTGCTTCCTCGCGAAGGTTGCCAGGCTTTCACTAATGCTCCAAACATCTCCCACACCGCATTCGAGCCGGCCCCCGCACCGGCTTCGGCATCACCCGGCCCAATCCGCCACTCCAGTCATCAACCAGCGCTGCTCCGTCGACTGACCCCAGTCCCGTCGCCAGGTTGTACTTCCCGCCGGTTGCAGCAAATCCCGTCACCCCCGGCACGCTGTTGTTCCCCGAAGGCGTCGTATGAAACGGACTACGCGATCCATTCGCCAGCGCATACAGTTCCGCATTAGCATTTCCCAGCCCTGTCCCGCCTTGCTTCTCAACCACCAGCGCTATCAGTCCCGCAAACGAAGGCGAAGACGCTGAGGTCCCGGCGAGAATCCGGTACGCCCCATTCTCGTAAATCGCATAACCGTCATGATCGGCCGCCGAGACCGCCACGTCCGGCACCGTCCGCATTCCCCCTGCCTCGCCCGTACTACTCAAGCTTCTCTGCCACGTAGGCGCCGCATACACCGTGCTCACCCCGCCCCCGGAAGACCACAACCCCGACCCCCCATTGGCCGCGCTTTCGTTCCACACCTGCTCCGGAATGTAGCTAAGTGCCGATCCGTTACCCACCGAGTTCGCCGTCCCCCAATACTTCCCAGGGTCAGGCCCCTCGTTGAACTCAGTCCCTCCCACGCACGTCGAATACGGCGTGCTGCACATCCCGTTCACCGCCGTCCCCTCGCCCGTCGTATCCGAACCTGTATTGCAGCCCGCCGCGCCCGCGTCGCCCGAAGCCACAAAAACGCTCATCCCCTGCGCCGCCGCCTGCTCCCACAGGCTGTTATAGAACGTAAGCTCCGTCGTCCCCATGTATTGCTCGCAACTCCCATAGCTCAAACTCACCACCGGCGCCAAAGCGTGATTCACAATGTATGCGGCCGCAAGATCCACGCCATCCGTCGCCGCCGTCGAAACTTCCACCACCAGCTTTATCGCGGCCCCGGGCGCAATCGCCCCACTCCACTCCACGTCCAGTGTCGCTTCATCCTGGTCGCCCACAACCAGCCCCGGATCAGTCCCCGGCACAATCACCGAAGGATTGTTCACTGTCAGGCCCGCAGCCGCCCGGAAGGCCGCTACATCGCTCAAGTTGATGTTGCTCCGCCCCGCAATTGCAATCGATATACCCGCTCCGCTCGTCCCCGCGGCATAAAGCGGATTCAAATCGTAAATCGTCGCCCAATCCGCGGGAAATAGATAATGCGTGTTCCCACTCGAATACAGCGGCGCCTCCATATCCTTACGCGCTGCAATCTCTCGCATCCGCCGAAAATCGTGCAGCGAAACCACCCCTCCCACCACCCCTGCCAGCGCCTCCGGAATCTGCGGGTCTTGAGAATTCGCAATGTGCTCCACCCCATCCACCACGTACCGGTGAATCTCCGTATGGAACGTAGTCTTCACTTCTCCCGCCGTCCCGGAAAACACAATCAGCAGGTTGCTCGCCGCAACTTCATCCACCGTGAATCCATGTCCCTCAAGCCAAACCGCAACCAAAGCGACGTCTGTCCGGCTCGCCCCAAAGCGCGCCCCAAACTCGGCCGGAGTCAGCCATGCATGAAACAGCGGCGACTCCACATCCTGCTGCGCCTCCACCAGCCCGTCCAGTTCCGCCTGCTGCGACGCGCCGGGCATCAGCTCCAGCACCATCCGGTCCATCCTCATGCCGGCATCGACAGCGCCAAGGTCATAGTCTTTCAGCGCCAGAGGATGCACATTCCCCACCAGTTTTACCACCCGCAACTCGTCAATTGGCCCCGTAATCCGGTTCCCCGTTTGCTGCCCCGACGCCATCGCCGCCCACCCGGTCACAATCAGAATCGCAATACAAAATGAATCGCCTCTAACCGATCTCGCCATGGCGGACTCTCAAGATGCATAAGTACGCCATAGTCCCGGGACAGCGTCTCGGAATCTTGAGCGTCTTCTAATCCATCGGTCCGCTGAATCAATCCCTTAACATAATTGTTGAATTATGGATGAAACTGACTTACCTAAGTACTTAGAAAACGTCTATCAAAATCTGGCTCCCTAAACGTCCAATACTTACTCGCATCCGCAACGCTTCCGGCACCGTTCAGGAACGGACAGTCTTTTCTGCTTTTGGACACTTCTTCTCGAAAGGCCTCCTCTAAATCTATGAAAGCAATAGGCCGCTAATTGGCAATCGGACTGCACTTGTCCTGTTGTGTTCCCAAAGGGCACCGAGCAGGATGCTACGGCGCCTATAAGGAACGCCCACCAAGCTTCCCCAAAGGAGATCACAATGAAACGCATCACCGCAATTGCGCTCTTCGTCGTAGCCAGCTTCGTAACGGCCGGCAGTGCTTTGGCATCCCCTACTGTCACCGAAGTTAATGTTCCTTTCAACTTCACTGTCAACAATGTCTCGCTTCCTGCCGGCACTTACTCCATCGTGTCAGATATTACCAATCCCGCTATGCTCACCATTCGGGACCAATCGAATAACGTGAAGGCCATCGAAGTTGGTTTGAACACAAGCGTGACACCCCGCAATCCAGGCGCGCTCGTATTCCATCAATACGGCGACCGGTTTTTCCTCAGCGAAATTCACTTTGGTTCCTCTGCTATGGGGATCTTTCTTCCCGCAACACGCCTTGAGCGGCACACCAGAAAGCTAAGCCACAAAGAAATCGTCACGCCGGTTGGCATGTCCTAACTGCATCAGGGGAAGATTGATTTATCCCGCATCCGAGACGATCTGGCGGGTCCTGATACCTGGATGCCCCACCTTCATCGCTGAATCAATTGTCATGGCGATGAAGGTGGGACATCTATCTATGACTTCTGTTGTCTTTGTAGTGTCATCTCGAATGGAGCATGCAGTTTGGCGCCCTCTAACTCCGCTAACACCGGCGAAGCCGGGCTAACTACGCTAACTCCCGCGTCAGCGGGTGCTAACTAGCTAACTACGCTTCGCTAACATATCCGCGGCAACTGCTCGCCGATCTGCTGGGCAATCACACGATTCGCGCCCATGGCCGTCCGCGCCACTAACATGCGAGGATGCTCCGCCGTCACCCGCCCGATCCGCGCCGCGTCCCGTCCCAGCGGATGCGCCCGCAGCACTTCCAGCACGCGATCCGCCGCTTCCGCCGAAACAAAGAAAACCGCCTTGCCCTCGTTGGCCACATAGACAGGGTCCAGCCCAAGCAACTCACACGCCGACTGCACTTCCATCCGCACCGGCAAGCTCGCCTCGTCAATCGCGATGCCCACGCCCGAGGCCAGCGCAATTTCATTCAGCGTCGAAGCGAGGCCGCCGCGCGTCGGTTCCCGCATCGCGTGCACATCCGTCCCCACCGCATCCAGCACCGCCGCGATCATCCAATTCAGCGCCGCGCAATCGCTCCGTATCTGGCTCTCGAATTCGAGGCCTTCCCGTACGCTCATGATCGCCATGCCGTGATCACCAATCGTCCCCGATACCAGAATTGCGTCCCCCGCCTGCGCACGGTGCGGGCCCACCGCAATCCCTTCGCGCAACACGCCAACACCCGCCGTATTGATGTAGCAGCCGTCGCCGTGTCCGCGCTCCACTACCTTCGTGTCGCCGGTAACTATCTGCACGCCCGCGGTTGCCGCGGCCTTAGCCATGGCATCCACAATTGCCGCCAGTTGCGCCAGCGGAAATCCCTCTTCCAGGATGAAACTTGCGCTCAGATACTTCGGAATCGCCCCGGAAACGGCCAGGTCGTTCACCGTCCCATTCACCGCCAGCTCGCCAATCGATCCGCCCGGAAAAAACAGCGGCTGCACCACAAACGAATCGGTGCTCATCGCCAGCCGTCCGCCAGGCAGATTCAGCACCGCCGCATCACCCAGATTCTCCAGAGCCGCATTGCGGAACGCCGGCAGAAACAAGTGCTCCACCAACTCATTGCCCAGCTTCCCGCCTCCGCCGTGCCCCATCACAATGGTGGGATAGCCAACCAGAGGCAACGGGCACGACCAGCTTGAAAAATCAGGCTCATCTGTCGTCGCGAGGGGAGCGTCAGATCTGGAAATCTCATCCATGGGTTAAACCGCTCCCCGCCGTCGCCAGCTCCTCTGCCGACAAGAACCGCCCGTAGTTGAAGTAAGCCGCACAGGCTCCTTCGCTCGAAACCATCGTCGCGCCCAGCGGATGTCTCGGCGTGCATTCCTTGCCAAACGCCGCGCACTCCGCCGGCTTGATCGCCCCGCGCAACACATCTCCCGCACGGCACAGCGCCGACTCCACCGTATGAATCCCCGTGATGTGAAATCGCTCCTCGGCGTCGAACTCGCGATAGGCTTCGCTCAGCCGCCAGCCGCTCTTCGGGATCACGCCAATCCCGCGCCATGCCCGGTCTGTCACCTCGAAGACCTCGGCCAGCATCTTCTGCGCCGCACGATTCCCGTCAAAGGTCACAATCCGCTCATAGGCGTTCTCCACCTCGTGCCGCCCTGCCTCCAGTTGCACCACCGCCCGCCGAATCCCATCCAGCAGGTCCAGAGGCTCAAATCCGGTAACCACCAGCGGAACTTCAAACTTCTCAGCCACCGGCGGATACTCCCAGTACCCCATCACGCTGCAAACGTGCCCGGCCAGCAGAAAAGCTTGCACTTTATTCCCGGGCGAACTCATAATTGCCTCGATCGCCGGCGGCACCAGCACATGCGAAACCAGCAAGGAAAAATTCTTCAATCCCCTTCGCTTGGCCAGGTGCACACACATTGCATTCGCCGGCGCGGTCGTCTCGAATCCCACCCCAAAGAACACCACCTCCGCGTCAGGATTCTTCGCCGCCAGTTCCACTGCATCGAGGGGCGAGTAAACAACGCGCACATCTCCGCCCGCGCCTTTCACCTGGAACAGGTCCATGTCCGTTCCAGGGACGCGCAACATGTCGCCGAACGAGCAGAAGATGACACCCGGCTGGGCAGCAATCGCCAGCGCTTTGTCAATCAACTCAAGCGGGGTAACGCACACCGGGCAACCGGGCCCATGAATCATCTCAATCCCAGGCGGCAGCATCTGGTCGATCCCGTTCTTAATAATGGAGTGCGTCTGCCCCCCGCAAACCTCCATGATCTTCCACGGCCGCGTGGTAATGGCGGCAATCTCGCGCGCCATCCGCTGCGCGATCTCCCCATTCCGAAACTCGGTGAGGTACTTCATTTGCTGGAGCAGCTCCCGTCAGGACAAGCCATCTGCGGCGCCGTCGCCGCCCGCGCAAACGCCTCTTCCTCGCTCCCCAGCTCCTCTTCGAGAATCCCCATCTTGCGGAACTCCGCCAGGGTCTCCTCCGCCGTTTGTTCGTCGATTTTCGACAGCGCAAACCCCACGTGGACAATGGTGTAGTCGCCCACCTCGACCTCCGGCACGTAGTCCAGGCAGACGCGCTTGACGACCCCGCCAAAGTTCACCCGCCCCACCCGAAGTCCGCCCTCGGTGGTAATCTCTTCCACTTTTCCCGGAATCGCTAAGCACATAGCAACTACCTTATACCCCTGACGCATACCACCAAATGTGATCTAAATCACCCGAACTGCCCAGTTCAACCCCGCGACTTCGCCTCATTCAATGTGGCCCGCGACTTCACAATTCGCGTCACCAGCTTTTTGGGCAACGGCTCATCCACCGGAAACTGAATCGTCCCTTTCGAAGTCTTATAGCTCTTCAGTTCCTCGGCAAACTCTTCCTCCAGCGAATGATCCATGGGAAAAAAGCTGCAATGCCTCTTGAACGCCGCGTACCAGACCAGCCCGCCCTTGTACTGAAATGACGGAATCCCATAGCTGATGGCCTCCGTCGCATCTTTGGGCGCGGCAGCCCGAATCATCGCACGCATCTTCTCAAGCGTCGTCCGCGCCGGCTCCGGCACACGCGCCAGGTACACCTCAACCTCAGACGCACCGCTCTCGGCGCTCTTCTTCTTCACCGCCATCGCAAACCCTCGTTACAGCAAAGTCCCGCGGCGCTCGTCCTCCAGATAGGCAAGCCATTCCTCCATCCCCGCCCCCGTCTTAGCCGACGTCTCAAAGATTCGTATCCCCGGCCGAATCTCGTTGAGGTTCTTGAGCGCCAGCTCCCGGTCAAACCCGCACGGCTCGGCAATATCAATCTTCGTAATCACCGCCGCATCCGCCGAATTGAACAGCGTCGGGTACTTTAGCGGTTTATCCTCGCCCTCCGTCACACTCAGCAGCGCCACGCGAATCTTCTCTCCAAGGTCATAGCTCGACGGGCACACCAGATTCCCCACATTCTCAATAAACAGGTAGTCCAAATTCCTCAACTCCCACCCATCCAGATGTTTCGAAATCATCTCCGCGTCCAGGTGGCAAATGCCATGCGTATTGATCTGGCGCACCGGCGCACCGCTCGCCGCCAACCGGCGCGCATCGTTATCCGTCTCCAAATCACCCACCAGCGCGGCCACGCGAGCAGACCGGGCGCGCAATTCGCGCAGTGTCCGCTCAAGAAACGCCGTCTTCCCCGTTCCGGGGCTCGATACCAGGTTCAGCACCAGCACGCCGGCACCCGCGTATTCCCTCCTAAGCCCCGCTGCCAGCTCGTCGTTCTTCTTCAAAATCCCGCGCCGCAGTTCCACAATCCGCGTCGTCATGCTTTCACCCCAGTCTCCAGATCGGCCACCACAGTGGGCGCCTCTTCAATCTCATACGATTCAATATCCAGCTCGCGTCCCTGCCGCAATTCGCCGCACGCCGCACCGCACCGCGGACACCGGAAGCTCTGCACTCCCTCTAACTCGACATCTGCTTCGCACACCGCACAGTGCGCCACCACCGGCAGAGTCTTCACCACCAGGCGAGAACCTTCGAGCGCCGTCCCCTCCGTCGCAATCCCCCAGCAGAACTCGAGCGAATCCACCACTACAGAAGCCAGCGCGCCCACCTTCAGGCGCACCTCCACCACCCGCGCGCCGGGATAAGCCTCCAGAGACTCCACCACCGTCTCCACCACGCTCGAAACAATCGAAAGCTCATGCATAACAGTCGGATTCTACGCCGATTCGGCCCTTCAAGTCTTAGGTCGTCAGCGTCGGAGCGATTCTCTCACTCGCTCCGCGTCATATGCATCGACCCACGGCCTGAATTCATCTTGCTGTCTTCCGAGTGGGCGTGTTCTTATGGCTTTTCTGTTCCAGTTCGTTTTACGGTGAATGGAAAGAGGACCACCCATGAGCTTCTTGAGCAAACGCATTCTCGCGCTCATAACAACGGGAATCGTTCTTACCGTCGTTGCACCGGCGCAGCAGCCCGCCGCCCCCAATCTCGACTTTCCCACCGTGCTCTATGGCGCCGCCTATTACAACGAATACATGCCGCAGGACACGCCTACAGCCCAGGACAACCGGCTCGAAAATGACGTCGCCCTCATGAAGTCGGCTGGCCTTAACGTTGTCCGCATGGGTGAGTCCACCTGGAGCCTTTGGGAACCTGAAGACGGCATTTTCGAATACGCCTGGATGGATCGCGTTGTAGATGCCATGGGAAAAGCCGGCATCAAAGTCATTCTCGGCACGCCCACCTACTCCTTGCCCGCGTGGATGGCTCGCCAGCATCCTGAGATCTTCGCCGATCGCATTCCGCCCGGCATGTTCGGCGGCAAGCCGGTGTCGAGCACGTACGGCATCCGCCAGAACATGGACACCGACTCGCCTGCCTACCGTTTCTATGCAGAGAGGCTCATCCGCCACATCGTGGCTCATTATAAGGACAACCCCACCGTCATCGGCTGGCAGCTCGACAACGAGACCGGCAGCTACGACGCCGCCAACACCGACGTCTTCATTGGTTTCCAGCACTATCTCGAGAAGAAATTCGGCACGCCCGAGGCTCTAAGCAAAGCCTGGTTCCTCAACTATTGGGGCGAAAACATTCACAACTGGGAAGACTTACCCAGGCGCGACGGAACCATTTCAACAGGCTATAAGCTGGAGTGGACCCGCTGGAGCCAGCTCCGCGTCACGGACTTTCTGCACTGGCAGGCTGCCCTCGTCCGCGAGTGCGCCGGCCCGCGGCAGTTCATCACCACCGACTACGGCGGCATGATGAAGCGCGACGTCAACGAAGAGGCCGTCGCCAGCTCGCTCGACATCGTCGCCGACAACATCTATCACGGCACTCAGGACCACTACGACGGGTCCTTCCAGGCTCTGCAATCCGACTTTTCCCGCTCCCTCCGACACGCAAACTTTCTCGTCACCGAAACCAACGCGCAAACTATTGGATGGACCTCCGCTAGCCAGTATCCGCCCTACGACGGACAGGTTCGCGAAGATGTCTACACCTACCTCGCCAACGGCGCAAACATGGTCGAGTACTGGCACTGGGCCTCCATCGCCGCCAACCAGGAGACCTATTGGAAAGGAATCCTCTCCCACGATCTCGAGCCCAACCGCGTGTTTAACGAAGTCAGCCGCACCGCTCATGAGCTCCAGAAGGTCGGCCCGCATCTCGTCGGCCTGCAGATCAAGAATCAAGTTGCCATTCTTTGGAGCCGCGACTCCGCGAATGCCATCAGCTTCATGCCCTATGGCGGTGGAGTGCCCGCGCGCAGTTGGACCGGTGAGCCCGACGGCTACGTCTCGCTCGTTCAGCAGATGCACCATGCCCTCTACGACCTCAACGTCGGCGCGGATTTCGTCTTCCCCGAGACTCAGGATTTTTCGCACTACAAGCTGCTCATCGTCCCCGCACTGTACATTTCAGACGACAGCCTGCTCCAGCGCATCTCCGATTACGTAAAGAACGGCGGCCACGTCGTCATGACCTTCAAGAGCGGGTTCGCCAACGAGAATTCCGCAGTCCGCTGGGTCCGTGCGCCCGGCCCGCTTCGCGAAGCCGCAGGCATCAGCTATCAGGAATTCTCCAATCTCGAGCAGCCGCTCGCGCTCAAAGGCGATCCCCTCCACGCTGGCCTCGACAACAAAGTCTCCTTCTGGGCCGAGTTCCTCATTCCCGAGCACGCAAAACCCGTCGCCTTTTACGACCACCCGTTCTTCGGCCAATGGCCCGCGATTTCCGAGAACCAGTTTGGCTCCGGCACCTTGCTCTATGAAGGCACTTACCTCTCTGATAAGCTCCAGACTGAAATCCTCAGAGGTCAACTTGCCAACATCGGCATTGATGGTCCCGACCAGCAGATTCCTGCCGGGATCCACGTGCAGCATGGCGTAAACCAGCTTGGAAAGCGACTCCACTACTACTTCAACTACTCCGCCGCATCGGCAAAAGTCACTTACTCCTACGCTTCAGGCAACAGCCTCATCGACGACAGATCCGTCACCAAAGGTGCGGAACTAACCCTCGCCCCGTGGGATTTTGCCGTCATCGAGGAATAGGCGCCAGAAATCCTCAGCCATCCCACCGCTGCATCCCTAAAATGTAAGATGGGAGCGTAGAAGGAACTTCCCCATGCCCACCACCCAGACCGCATCTCGCTTGACCCTGAGCCAACTCGCCCCCGGCGTCTTCCAGTCGGAAATCCGTGCCATGTCCGTCGCCTGCGATAACATGGGCGGCATCAACCTGGCACAAGGCGTCTGCGACACGCCCGTCCCTCCTCCCGTCGAAGCCGAAGCCCTCGCCGCCATCCACGCCGGACACAACATCTATACACGCCTCGACGGTATCGCCCGCCTCCGCAACGCCATTTCCGTGAAGCAGAAAAAGGACTACGCCCTCACTTACGACCCCGATACCGAAATCCTGGTCTCCTCCGGCGCCACTGGCGGATTCCACGCTGCCTGCATGGCCCTGCTCAATCCCGGCGACGAAGCGCTCCTCTTTGAACCCTTCTACGGCTATCACGTGGGGACGCTCAAGTCACTGCGAGTCAAACCCGTCCTTGTTCCCCTTGCCGATCCGGATTTCGCGCTCGACACCGACGCCCTCAAAGCCGCCATCACCCCGCAAACGCGCGCCATCGTGGTGAACACCCCGTCGAACCCCAGCGGCAAAGTCTTTTCCCTGGCGGAACTCGAAGCCATCGCGGAAGTGGCCATCGAAAATGACCTCTTCGTCCTCACCGATGAAATCTACGAATACTTCGTCTACGACGGCCAGCGCCACATTTCGCCGGCCACCCTGCCCGGTATGCGCGAGCGCACGATTATCCTCTCGGGATTCTCGAAGACCTTCAGCATCACCGGCTGGCGCCTCGGCTACGTCACAGCCGACGCCCGCTGGCTCCCCGCAATGAATTACTTCCACGACCTGACGTATGTCTGCGCGCCCAGCCCTCTGCAGCACGGCGCCGCCGCGGGCCTCGAACAGCTCCCGCCCAGCTTCTACACCCAGTTAGCCGCCGATCACCAGGACAAGCGCGCCCGCATCTTGTCCGCACTTACCCACGCCGGCCTCACGCCCACCACCCCCGCCGGCGCGTATTACGTCCTGGCCGACGCCACCCGCCTCCCCGGCAAAACCGCCGCCGAAAAAGCCCGAAATCTGTTAGCGGCAACCGGCGTAGCCGCAGTCGCCGGCTCGGCCTTCTTCCGTCCCGGCCGCGGCGAAAACCTGCTCCGTTTCTGCTTCGCCAAAAAAGACGGCGACCTGAACGAGGCCTGCGCCCGCCTCCGAAATCTCTGATTTCATTCTCCGCTGCCGAGCGTCTCACGATGGAGACTCAACATGAAATCAGCAATCTTCAGAATTCTCCCGCTCCGCACATCCGGCCTTATCGTCCTATTCGCACTCGCCGCGCTGGCCATCTGCGCCCCACCCAAGGCACGCGCCCAAGACCCTCTCGAAGGCATCTGGCAGGGCTATGACGGCGAATGGCAGCACGTCTCCGGGCAATTGATCGCCCTCGCCGCAGCGACGCCGGAAAAGAACTTCGCCTGGCGGCCCGCTCCCGGAGTCCGCTCCACCAGCGAAGTTTACATGCACATCGTCACGGCCAATTTCTACCTGCTCAGTGTCACCGGCCCCAAAATGCCCGGCGACCTGAAAGACGATGCGGAGAAAACCGTCACCTCCAAAGCCGAAGTGATCCACTGGCTCAAGCGCTCTCTTGAAGCCGTCAAGCAATCGCACTTGAAGGAGACTCCCGATCACCTCGCCCGCAAAGTCCATATCGGAGATCGCGACTCCACCGTCGACTGGATGTATCTCCGCATCATCATCCACGCCAACGAGCACATGGGCCAGTTGGTTGCCTACTCTCGCATGACCGGCGTTGTGCCGCCGTGGTCAAAATAGACGCTCGTCCTGCTCTTGGGAGGACTCTCAAGCGTTCGCGCTCTTTTGCACAGGCCCTGCTTCAAATGCGGTGCATCCCGGTGCTCTAGCCGCTTCAGGAATATGGATGAATATGCAGCAGCCAAGAAATCCACCATTGAGGCTAGATTCCCAGAATGCCGAAAGGCGGAGCCGCTGTTATTCTTCAGAATCTGCCCTGATGGAGGGGTTGTGGCACTGTCTGATGAGGATTTCCGTTTGAGTGAATCTCGCCAGGCCGGCATCTGCCAGAACTGTGGGAAGCCGATGCCGGATGGTCGGCGATAGTGCGAGGTTCCGGTGCTTTTTGCGGTTCGGAGTGTGTGGCTCTATTTCACCCGGCCGAATTCAGTGAGAGGGCAAGACGCCTGGCCGCCGCCGCGCGGAACTAGGATTGAGAAGAGTGGAGGAAGAATTGGCTTCGCAAACTTTGTTCCCCGACCGGCTGCCAACGGGTGAAGGTATCCTGCCATCGCAGGAAATCCTTCATTTCGTGCAGACCGGTATTATTCGTTCTACTCACGAGATTCGGGAAGACCAGATTCAGCCCGCCAGCATCGATCTCCGGCTTTCCCGCGAAGCCTACCGTGTTCGTGCAAGTTTCCTGCCCGGAAGATCGACCACCCTCCTTACCAAGGCCACTGACAAGGGACTCCTCACAGGAAAAATGGACTTGTCCGGGCCAACGCTTTTGGAACC
>Ga0181537_10002921_pt1 | contig 14861 bp, 11 predicted proteins | sample PEATcosm2014_Bin_39_FD_119765 | JGI IMG/M metagenome (GOLD analysis project Ga0181537, IMG submission 119765) | Peatland microbial communities from MTU Mesocosm Facility, Houghton, MI, USA - PEATcosm2014_Bin23_10_metaG | ecosystem: Environmental > Terrestrial > Soil > Wetlands > Peat | place... | reverse complement strand
CGACACCCGTGATACTCCTGTCGGCGCGCGCCGGGGAGGAAGCGCGCATCCAGGGGTTCGATGTGGGCGCGGACGATTATCTCACCAAACCCTTCAACGCCCGCGAGTTGATCACGCGCATCGAGACCCATATTCGCTTGAGCCGGCTGCGCCGCGCCGCCAATGAGCAAATCAAGGCGAGCGAGGAGCGGCTGCGCATCGCCGTCGATGAAGCCGGCATGGGGACCTGGGATCTCGACCTGCGCACCCAGGAATTGCGCTGGAGTCGATCGCATTACACCCTGCTCGGGCTCGAACCGGATGAATCAAGCCTGGCGACGTCTGAACTGTGGCGCAGCCGCGTGCACCCCGAAGACCTCGCGGACGTCGAAACGGCGATTGCCAATTCCCGCGAGACCCAGTCGCTCTATTCGCAGGAGTACCGCATCATTCGTGCCGATAGCGGCACGGTGCGATGGCTTCGCGTCCTGGGCCGATTTTTGTACGATGAAGCCGGTCTGCCGGCGCGCTACGTCGGTGTGTCATTTGACGACACGGATCGCAAGACGGCCGAGATCGCGCTGCGCGAAGCCGATCAACGCAAGGATGTGTTCTTGGCCACTTTGGCGCACGAATTGCGCAACCCATTGGCGCCGATCCGCAACGCCGCCCAAATGCTGGGCTCGCCGCAACTCGCGGCCGAACAGCTGCGCTGGGCGCGGAGCGTGATTCAGCGCCAGGTCAAACACATGGCGTTGTTGCTCGATGATCTGTTGGACGTGGCTCGCATCACGCAGGGCAAGCTCGACTTGAAAAAGCAGCGTATCTCGCTCAACAGCGTGGTCGACTCGGCCGTCGAAGCCGTGCGCCCATTGCTCGACAGCAAGAGCCATCAATTTACGGTGACGCTCCCATCCGAGCCTGTCACCCTCGATGCCGACCCGCTGCGCCTCTCGCAGGTGATCAGCAATCTGCTGACGAATGCCGCCAAATACACCGATGCGGGCGGCCACATCACGCTTGCGGGCCGCATCGAGGGGCGCACACTGTCCATATCGATCAAGGACAATGGAATCGGCATTCCCGGCGAATCGCTCGAGAGCATCTTTGCGATGTTCTCGCAGGTCGAAGGCGCCGGCACTCGCTCCGAAGGAGGCCTCGGGATTGGCCTTGCGCTCGTGAATGGGCTCATCGAATTGCATGGAGGTACCGTCATGGCGAAGAGCGAGGGCTTGGGGCGTGGCAGCGAGTTCATCGTAAGGCTCCCCGTAAGCGCCGAATCGGCAACCGGATCCACCGCCGCGAAGGTTGCCTCGGCCGCCGTCGGGCGGCGGATATTGGTTGCGGACGACAATCAGGACGCCGCCGAGAGTCTGGCGATGATCCTCGAAATGGGCGGACACGACGTGCGTGTCGCTCATGACGGTCGTGCCGCATTGTCGGTGGCGCAATCGTTTCGCCCGGATACCGTGCTGTTGGACATCGGCATGCCGCACTTGAACGGCTACGAGGTCGCTCGAGCGCTGCGCCAAGAGCCCTGGGGAGCCGGGATGTGCCTGATCGCGTTGACCGGTTGGGGCCAGGAGAGCGACCGGCAACTTGCCAACGAGGCAGGCTTCGACCGCCATCTCACAAAACCCGTCGATCCCGACGTGCTCAATGCCCTGCTGTCGGGGGATGCACCCGCGGCAGCCGCGAAGCCCTAGTTGTATCCGTCCGGAAAACCGGCCGATAATGCCGCTTCATCGGCACTCGTCAAAAAAATCGAGGAGATCCACGTGAAAATTCCCAGCATTCTGTTGGCCCTGATTGCCTCTTGCGTCTGTTCGGCAGCGTTGGCCGATAGTCCGTTCGACGGCACCTGGGTGCTGAATCCGAATAAAAGCAACCTGACCGGTGAAATCATGACGTTCGAGGATGCCGGCGGCGGCATGTTGAAGTACGTCGATTCCGCGCAGACCTACACCTTCAAAACGGACGGCAGCGCATTCACGACGCCCATGGGAGTCGAACGCACGTTTCAGAAGGGCGCCGACGGCGGCTACACCAGTACCAACAAGCGAAATGGGACTTTGTTGAGCACCGGCAGTTGGAAGCTCTCATCCGACGGGAACACTCTGACGATCGAATCCAAGGGCACCAAGCCCAACGGCGATGTCTTCGACGATCTTACGACCTTCACCCGGACGTCCGCCGGCACCGGTTTGATCGGCGGATGGAAGAGCACCAAAGTCAAGCTGAGCTCGCCCAATTCCCTGACGATTCAAACCGATGCGGCGAATGGGGTTGTCCTCACCATCTCGGCGATCAAGGCCAATTGCCAGGCCAAGTGGGACGGCAAAGATTACCCGGTGAGCGGACCGACGGTAGGGGATGGACTCGTCCTCGCCGTCACCAAAACCGGACCCAAAGGATTCAAATTGGTCGAGAAGCGCAAGACCAAGGCGCTCGAGATCATCCATTACCGGCTTGCGGCGGACGGCAAGAGCATGACCGCCAAAGGCACCAACGGCGAAGGCACGGAGCCGTTCAGCGAGGTTTGGGACAAGCAAAGCTAGGCTCCGACGTATAAGCGCGCCGTTCAACGCTCGAATTTCGTCGACAGGATGATGGACGAGGTCGTCCTCTCCACACCGTCCAAGGCGCCGATGCGATCGATCACCTGGTCCATTTCGGCGACCGAGGCGGTGGCCGCGACCGCGATCAAGTCCACATCGCCGCTTACCGAATGCAGCACCCGCACCTGGGGAACGGCGCCGAGCGCCGCCGTGACCGCGCGCGTCTCCTTCGGACCGACCTTGATCATGACGTGCGCGCGCACCGCACCCAAGCCATGCTCGGGCGCCAACAAAACAGCGTAACCCACGATGACGCCCTGCTTCTCGAGGCGTTCGATGCGGCTTTGCACGCTGGTGCGCGATCGTCCGACGAGCCGCGCCAACTCCGCGGTCGAAGCGCGCCCATTTTCCCGCAAGGCCAGCAATAGCCTCTCGTCGATCACATCCATGGCAATTCGCCGTTTTATCCCTACATAGTGCCGGTATTATACCTTAAAAACGTCTAAATTGACCCTACCAATCGCAGGGTCCATGCCCCAAAATGGCGCAATACTTCGGGAGATTTCAATGAAAGACATCGTTGTCGTCGGCGCGGGCAAAATCGGTTCCATGATCGCCGAGTTGCTGCGGGGTTCGGGAGATTACTCGGTCACCGTCGTCGACCGCTCGCAGCAGCAGCTCGACCGGCTTGAAACGGCGGCTGCCATCGGCAAAATTGCCGCCGACATCACCGACGGCGACACCTTGGGCAAGATCCTCGCCGGCAAGTTTGCCGTGCTGAGTGCCGCCCCCTACCACGCCACCCGCTTGATCGCCGAGGCCGCCAAGGCGGCGGGCGCCCACTACCTCGATTTGACCGAGGATGTCGCGAGCACGCGTGCCGTGAAACAGCTGAGCGTCGGTGCGCGCACCGCGTTCATTCCGCAATGCGGCCTCGCGCCGGGATTCATCACCATCGTCGCGAGCGACTTGGCCTCGCGCTTCGATCAACTGCAGGATGTGCGCATGCGGGTCGGCGCGCTGCCGAAATTTCCGTCCAATGCGCTCAACTACAATCTGACCTGGAGCACGGACGGCGTCATCAACGAATATTGCGAACCGTGCGAAGCCATCGTCAACGGCCAGCTGCGTGAGACCCAGCCTCTCGAGGAATTGGAAGAGTTCTCGCTCGACGGCATCTTGTACGAGGCGTTCAACACCTCGGGCGGTCTCGGAACGCTCTGCGAAACGCTCGCCGGCAAGGTGCGCAACCTCAATTACCGCACCATCCGCTACCCCGGCCACGCCGCGATCATGAAGGCGCTTCTGAACGACTTGCGCCTGCGCGATCGGCGCGAACTCCTCAAGGACATTCTGGAGAACGCCGTACCGATCACTCTGCAGGATGTCGTGATCGTATTCGTCACCGTGAGCGGCATGCGCAATGGCCAGCTGATGCAGGAGACCTACGCCAACAAGATCTACGCGGCGCCCGTGGGCGGGCGCGTGCGCAGCGCCATTCAGATCACGACCGCGGGCGGCATTTGCGCAGTCTTGGACATGCTGTGCGCAGGCAAGCTGCCGCAATCCGGGCTCATTCGCCAGGAAGACATCAAGCTGCCGGCCTTCCTCGCCAATCGCTTCGGCCGATGCTACGCCATGGCGCCTGCGGCAACCGCCAACGCCGCTTGATGCATCGGACGCTCGTGCGAAATTGCCCGGCGGGTGTACCTACATCAGCCGGGTAATACCCTGGGCCACACGGCGGCAATGCGGGCTCCGCCCAGCGGGGACTCCGCAACGAAAACGTCCCCGCCATGCCATTCGATGGCGCGCTTGACGATTGCCAGCCCTAACCCAAATCCTGTCTTATTGGTCCTGACGGATTCCAACTGGACGAAGGAATTGAACACTCTTTGCCGATCCTTCTCCGGGATCCCGGGACCGTCATCGTCCACCAGCAATTCATTCACCCCGTTCTCGACCGTGAACGTCAAGCGAACCTCCCTATTCGCGTAGCGGGCGGCGTTGTACAAGAGATTCTTGACCACTGTTTCGATGAGATGCAGATCGCAGCTCACATTGTCTGTGTCACCCTTGAGTTCCGCGCGTATTTGAATATCTCGACGGACATCGTTGCGCACGTATTCAGTAATGGCGGGCAGGAGCGACGTGAAATCATGAGTGCCGATGTTGAGCGACAAATCCGCCCGCTCGAGTATCGCGTAATTCAAAGTCGCGCTTACCAGGCCGTTGATCGCCGCTATATCCATCCTGATGTTGTTCAAGGAGATTTTCACGTCGGAGAGGCTTTGCGCTTGTTGCGCCAATTCGATTTCGAACTGCATGCGCGATAGCGGAGTTTTGATTTCGTGAGATACCGCATTGGACATGTCTTTGTGGGAAGCGATCAAACCGTCGATTCGCGCGGCCATCTTGCGGAATGTCTCCGCCAAAGCATAAATCTGCGATCTCGGTTTGATCTCGACGTCAAACGCCCAGTTCTTGTTGCCAAACCGTGCTGCTGAATTTTCCAGAGCGCGCAGATCACGCGTCAACGGCCAGATCCAGATCATGATGACCAGCGCCATCACAGCATAAAAAATCGATGTAATCATCCATTCGAGCGGCCCACGCGGGGCGTCCGGCGCGGCCCATTTAAACGCCAACACATAGTCTCCGTTGAGTTGTTTCAAAGCCCACGCCTCGCCCGCCGCGGCCCGCATATGGGCAATTTCGCCGCGCTTGAGCCTATCCAGGGTTTCGCGACCGGCGATATCCGCCGTAGCGAACAGCTCGAAACTTCCACCCGTCTTCGTGGAAATCGTATCGACCAAGTGCTTCCACTCACTCGACGGAGCGCTCTGTAACTGACTCTCCACAGCGGACAGCGCCGCGGCCACCGCCCGGTCGTCCGCGACGTCTCGCGCGCCGTAGGCTTGCAGCAACTTGTCCTGACCCCAGCTGACGGCCGCCAGGGTAAGCACGATGAGCAGGTACAGACCGAAAAAGTGGCGGCCCATACCTCACCAGGCATCGGCAACGAATAGGTATCCCTGCCCCCAAATAGTTTTGATCCGCTCGGAGCGATCAGCATCCTCGCCCAGCTTCTTGCGCAGATGCGAAATACGAACATCCAGCACGCGATCAATACCATCGTAATCGCGCTTGTAGAGCTGCTTGAAGAGCGTCTCGCGCGACTGTATTTCTCCGGCGTGCTCTGCCATGTGGACGAGCAGTTCGAATTCGCCGCTGGATAGCGCGACTTGCTGCCCATTGAGGCTCACCGAGCGTGCCTGGGTGTCGATGCGCAATCTGCCAAATTGCAGAGTTTTGGTCTCGACGTGCGCGCGATACTTACTGCGGCGTAAGAGCGCATTGATTCTGGCCATGAGCACCCTGGGTTCCACGGGCTTGATGACATAGTCGTCGGCACCCAATTCCAGGCCCAGGACATGATCAATGTCGTTGTCGCGCGCCGTTAGTATCAGGATGGGGTTCGGGTACAGCGGTCGCAACTGTTTGCAGATCGATAAACCATCCTGTCCTGGCAATCCCAGGTCTAAAATCACCAGATCCGGCAGGTTGCGTTGTACCTCCTCGACAACAACGTCCCCGCGATTGACCGTCACGCGAAAGCCGTTGCTGTTCAGGTAGTGGCTGACCAACTCAGATAGCCGGATGTCGTCTTCCACCAGAATAATGGCGGGGGGAGTGGCTGGGCTCATTTCAGTCGAAGACATTCCATGGTTCTCGACGCGTATGTCGGAAACGTATCGCCTCCCGAATCACGCGCAGGGCCTCGGACGCCAGTACGTGCTGCAGAGCTGGATCCTTCAGCTGGAAAATCACATCTTCATAGAATACCAACTCGATGCTGTAAGTACCTTCCGAGTAGTTCTCCCAACATCGTTTAACCTCCGGTCGATCAACGATTACCAGGCACAAAGATTCCGAGTGCGGTGACCGCCACTGGGCGCGAATGCGCGCGTCGCATTGCTTGTCTTTGGCTGACAAAGTGCATATGCGAGGGATTAACTCCAACTGAATATCGCTGCCCGGCGTGCCGGTAGCTGCCACGACATGCGCCTGCATGCTGAATAACATGGAGACCAAGGCGCACACCGGGACGATCTCGCCGCGAGTTGTCCTAAAATTTGTAAATGGCGCCCACAAACACTGTCGCAACGTGATGCTCCGCAACGATCGGACTATCGGTAATGGCGCTTGCCAATCGTTCATATTCCGCGAACGCGTTGAAACGCCATCTGCCCGCGAGCGGCAGTGTATACCCCAGTTTGACGAATGGATTTAAAGCCGACCCTCCCTCGTAAATGTTCACGGCGCCGTAATAGTAGTTGACGATCGCCGCGCTTTTCCAGGTGACCCCGATATTGACGGCGAGCGTTCCCTTCGACGCAATCACTGGTATTCCAAGAGCCGCGCGCACTTCCTGGCCGCTCTGACCGGTGATTTCCTGCAGTACGTCGATTTGACCCGTAATCCCCAGATATTTGAAAGTCCATTCGGGCCCGGCCAGATAGGTGATACGCCGGGAGCGTGGCGGAAATCGAACTGTACCGGGGTTGGAACCTGCATCGGCTGTATCAGGGTTGCCGGGAATGCCTCCGACAAAGATATTTTGCAGGTCGCTGCGATAAAAATACACGCGATCGTAGCCTGGGCTGGCGACTAGACTGACTGTATTCGTGTCGGTCTCAGCAACGCTAAATCCGAAATCCAAGTCATCGACGAAAACACGCTTCCCGTAGTAACTGATATGGGGAATTACTACCAAGGGGATATGCTCGCCGTTCACCAACGGATTTGTTCTTGTCCCTGCCCCAAACGCGAGACTGAAATTCCAGCCGCCGACCGCGACACATTCATCGGACGGACCCTCGCAGTCATCGGCTGTTGCCGTTTGCACCAACGAAAGACTGGCGACAACAGCGGGTAGAAGAATTGAATTGGCACGCATCCAATTTTCAGCCTGGGTTCATCAATACACCGATAAAAAGCAGCTCGCCGGTCTTTTCGTCCTGGATGGCGTAAAAGAAGGGGTGATCCATCACCATCACGACATCTGGATACGCTATCGTAACCACGCCTACTCCGGTTGCGGCGGCCGCCACCGTGCCCGTCTCATCCACCTCGACCACGGTCTTGTGCTCCACCACATTGACCCAAAATCCGGGAGCGAGCGCGGAGAAATCCGCCGACGGATGGAAGGCGACATCCATGCCCATGGACGCGAGAGCTGGTACCAAGGTGTCCCCATACGATGCGGTAAATCGCGGCAGAGCGAGGGTGACGGTGGACTGCTGCAGCTGCGCGATCAGGCCGGTCAAATCGGCGATCTTCATGGCTGCGACGAAGCTCGTGACGCTGACGCCCGCATCCGGCAGAACGACGAGCATGCTGAAACGGCCCTTGCCATAGGGGATGCGGACCGCCTGAAAGCCGCTGCCGTGCAGGGTCCCCGAAGCATACGCGAAGGAGCCGGTTTGATGCATCAGCTCTGCACTCGTCTGGCCCCCGCCGCTCAAGGCAAAGGGTGCCGCGGCCGTCTCGCTCGGATCGAATGACGTCGTCCATTCGCCCTTGAAGTAAAGTACGTTGGCGATTATCGCGTACTGATACTGGCCCGGCGGCAGCAGCGTCGGGATGAGGCCGTGAGTTTCACTATCGACCCAGGCGTTGATATTGCCGGGCGCGCCGGCGATGTCTCCCACTGTCGCGCCATAATATGCCTCGTCGGTTTGCGTGAACGCCGGCAATACCTGATCGCTCCCTCGATCGATCCAAAGGGAATTGGCGACCGTCAGTTGCACCTTGGGATCCGGGCTGATTAGAGATGCCTGCAAAGCCGCATTCTGGTCGTTGAGTGTTTGGTCGCTGAGAGCACCGAGCTCGAGAGTCTGCGCCATCGCCTGTCGCGTCGAGCCGGCGGCACCGTTGTAAAGGATCTGCAGCGCGAGTGCGACGCTCAACGGCGAGATGGCAATATTGTTGCCGTCGTTCCCGGGTAGCAACGCATCCAATAGATTGAGGCCGAAGGCGTTGTCGGCGGCCACAATTGCCGGATCAACCCCGGTGCCGGCCGTGAGCGCCTGTGCCACGGCGGCCGGCACTCCGCTGCTGCCGGCCGAGCTGACGGGATTCTGTGCCGTGCTCATTGACGCGCCGCATCCCGCCAACGTCATCAGCGCCGCCAGCAACGCACCGAACGCGGTGCCGGCGGTTACTACCTGACTGTGGTGCCCCATCGCCGCTTCCTGCCGTAATTCAGTCCGTGTGGGGATGCTAGTCGCGGGGTGCGAATTAAGCTGTCGCCGACTTGTACGAAAGTGCATAAAACTGTAGCTATCTGTAACAAAGTGTAGTGGCGTCATCGCCGCTGTGCTACACAGTGCCAGCAGCTTTACTCGAAGCGCGCGTCTATCATCGCGAAACTGGTGTTCGTCGGCAGCGTTGTCGGGGTCGTAGCCCCGTCAACTCGAAGACCCCGACCTGGCTGCGACGAATTTCCCGATGTCCGCGAGCGTCGGCGCACGCCCGCGCGCCAGCAGGCTGAGTGCGGCGACCGTATCGGCGTGCAGCAGCCCCGGGTACAGCTTGAGCGTCACCGCGACGCCGCGCGCCGCCAGCGCGCTCGCGAGGTTGCGCGAGTTTTTCGGCCACACCGTGTCGTCCTTCAATCCATGCACCAACAACATGGGCGGCGCGTCGGAGCGCACGAACTCGATCGGCTGCGATTCCGGATATTTCGCCGGCGGCCCGAACATGTCTTGGGTATCCGCTTCGAGCAGCGGCAGGAAATCGTACGGCCCCGACAAGCCGATCACGCCGGCAATCGGCGGCGCGCGTTGCCCGGTTGCGGCGAAGTAGCGCGGGTCGAGGGTCACCAAGGCGGCGAGGTGCGCGCCGGCGGAATGCCCCATCAGAAACAGGCGCTGCCCGGCATCCGCATGGTAATCGCCGGCGTGCCCAGCGGCCCACAACGCGGCATGCGCGGCGTCGTCCACGAATCCCGGCATCTTGACCTGCGGGTAGTGCCTGTAATTCGGCAGCACCGCGACATAACCCAATTCGGCCAGCGCCGCGCCGACGAACCGGTAGTCGGTCTTGTCGCCGAATGTCCAACGGCCGCCATGCCAGAACACGATCAATGGGCGCGCTTGCGACACCGCCTCGGGAACGTACACATCCAAGCGCTGCTGCGGATCCTCACCATAGGCGATGTCGGCATGACGCTGGTACGCGCCGAAGGAGGCGGGCACGTTGGCCGCCCAGAACGCGAGCCGGCCGCAACCGGTGGCAAGTGCGGCTGAGAATCCGACGAGCGCCGCTCGGCGCGATACGCGACCCAGGCTACCGGCAGGCATGCGTGATTCTGCCCCCGGCATCGAGCACACCATGCCGTATCAACCAAGCGCGCGCGTCCTCGGCGTCCTGCGCCATCCAGGCCGCGGCGCTGCCCAAACGAAAACTGTATCCCCACTCATCCATATCGCGGCACATCCGTTCCCGTCCCACATTCGGCAGTTCATCCGCCAACACGACTTGCAGGTAGCACACGGCGGCTTCCTCCGCGTCGTCGCCGCCCGCATCCGTATCCAATCCGGCGCGCCGCTCCGGCGTCATGCAGATGAAATGCGCGCTCTCGTGCAGCACCGAGTGCAATGGCGTATCGAGCCGCGCAAAGATTTGCGCGCCGATCAGGCCCGCCTCGCGCTCGCCCCAATAGGACCCTGGGATGACTTCATCGGGTGCCACCACGCGCAATTGCAATCCATAACCGTCCAACAGCAGCTCGAGGCTCATCCGGTCGATGGTGTTCACCAGCAGCACGCCGCTTCCGCGCCTTTCCCTACTTGAGACTCGTCAGCCGGCGCATCGCAATGGTCACGAGATCGCGAGCCATTTGCTGCCGCAGGATATCGGCCTCGTGCTCCTTCGCCAACAGCACATTTTCCTCGAAGCTGTAGTCCTTGGACAGGCTGACCGTCTGCGGCGCGAGCAATTCCTTGTCGGGGCCGCGCACTGCGAATGTCACGGTATAGGTCAGTTCGTATTCCGTGGGAATATTGAGCGCCGAGACCGACAGCGTGCGCTGCTCGACCAGATCCTGAGTCACCTCGATGCTGGCGGTGGAGTTGGCGCGCACCACCTGCAAGGTCGCACCGGCGCCTTTCAATTGATGCTCGAATTCGCGCGAAAAATCGGTGTACGGATCCTTGAGCGAGAGATACGGCCGGGCCAGGATTCCCGGCAACGGATCCGGATGAACCAGCCGGAAGCCGCACGCCGACATCCCCGCCGCGCCGGCGAGTGCGGCGGCGGCGGGCAGAAAGCGGCGCACGCAATGGATGGGCCTCATGCGCCGATTACACCACGATGCTGACGAGCTTACCCGCAACGATGATCACCTTGCGCACCGCCGCCGTGCCGACGAACTTTTGCACGTTGGGATCCTTGAGCGCCGCAGCGCGCACGCTCGCCTCGTCGGCGTCGACCGCGACGGTGATATGGCCGCGCAGCTTGCCATTGACCTGCACGACCATGACGACGGATGCGGTGCGCAACGCCTCCGCGTCGACCGGCATCCATGGTTCATCGACCAGCGCGGTCTCGTGCCCGAGGGCGCGCCATAGAGCGTGCGTCGCGTGCGGAATGATCGGCGACAGTCCGAGCACCACGACTTCCAATGCTTCGTGTACCACGCTTCGATCCTGTTGCGCGTCGTGCGGATGCCTCGCCACCGCGTTCAAGAGCTCCATGGCCGCGGCGATCGCCGTGTTGAAGGTGCGGCGGCGGCCGATGTCATCGGTGATCTTCGCCAAGGTCTGATGCGCCTGACGCCGCAGCGCCCGCTGCCGGTCGTTCAAGGTTGTTTTGTCGAGCGGCGCAGGCGCGCCCAACGTTACATGCTCGTGCACGGCTTTCCACAGGCGCTTGATGAAGCGATATGCACCTTGCACGCCCTCGTCCGACCACTCCAGAGTCTGCTCGGGCGGCGCCGCAAACATCGTGAACAAGCGCGCGGTATCGGCGCCGAACTCATCGACCAACGCCGTCGGATCGACGCCGTTGTTCTTGGACTTCGACATGGTCACGACGCCGCCGGACTCGACCTCCTCGCCGTCGGCGCGCAGCACTGCGATGCGCCGCTGTGCGGTGGGATCCAACGTGACCTCGACGTCGGCGGGGTTGAAATACTCGACGCGGCCGGACTCGGGCTTGCGGAAAAACACCTCATTCAACACCATGCCCTGCGTGAACAGATTGGCGAACGGCTCCTTGAATGCCACCGACCCCAACTCACGCATGAATCGAGTCCAGAATCGCGAGTACAGCAGATGCAATATCGCGTGCTCGATACCGCCGATGTATTGATCGACCGGCGCCCAATAAGACACCCGCGAATCGAGCATTGCCCTGTCATTGTCCGGACAGGCAAAGCGCAGGAAGTACCAGGAGGAGTCGACGAAGGTATCCATCGTGTCGGTTTCGCGCCGCGCTTTGCCGCCGCATCGCGGACACGGAACGGCGAGAAAGGCATCGCTCTTGAGCAATGGATTGCCGCTGCCGTCGGGCACGAGATCCACCGGCAGCACCACCGGCAATTGCTCATCCGGCACCGGGACGGTGCCGCAAGCACCGCAATGAATGACCGGAATCGGACAGCCCCAATAGCGCTGCCGCGAGATCCCCCAGTCGCGCAGGCGCCAGGTGACTTGTTTCTCGCCCAGGTTCAAACGCTTGAGATCCGCGGCGACCGCATCGACCGCCGACTGGAAATCAAGGCCGTCGTACTTTCCCGAATTTATGCAGCGGCCGTGCTCGGCATACCAAGGCGCCCAGGCATGCAAGGAGTACTCTCGGCCGGCCACGTCGATCACCGGTTTGATCGGCAAATGGTATTTCTTCGCGAATTCGAAATCGCGTTCATCATGCGCCGGCACGCCCATGACCGCGCCGTCGCCGTAGCTCATGAGCACGTAGTTGCCGACCCACACCGGCACCGCCTCGCCGCTGATCGGATGGCGCACGGTCAATCCCGTGGGCATGCCTTTCTTCTCCTGCGTCGCGAGTTCCGACTCGATCGCGGGGCCGCGCTTGCACTCCTCGATGAAGGCCGCCAGCTTCCCGTGGCTCTGCGCCGCAAAGGTCGCAAGCGGATGCTCCGGCGCGACCGCGCAGAACGTCACGCCCATGAGGGTGTCGGCGCGCGTCGTGAACGCATGCATCACCCCGGCGCCCAGGCCATCGATGTCGTACGGAAAGCCCAGGCGTACGCCGACGCTCTTGCCGATCCAATTGGCCTGCATGGCGCGCACGCGCTCCGGCCATCCCGGCATGTGATCGAGCGCTTCGAGCAGATCCTCCGCGTAGGCGGTGATCTTGAGGTAATACATGGGAATTTCGCGCTTTTCGACCGGCGCGCCGGTGCGCCACCCGCGGCCGTCGATCACCTGTTCGTTGGCGAGCACGGTCTTGTCGACGGGGTCCCAATTGACGACCCCGGTCTTCTGGTAGGCGATGCCCCGTTCCAGCATGCGCAGAAACAGCCACTGATTCCAACGGTAGTACTCGGGGCTGCAGGTGGTGAGCTCGCGGCTCCAATCCAGGGCGAAACCCAGGGATTTTAACTGCGTTTTCATGTAGGCGATATTGTCGAAGGTCCATTTCGCCGGCGGCACGCGGTTGGCGATGGCCGCGTTTTCCGCCGGCAAGCCGAACGCATCCCACCCCATCGGCTGCAGAACGTTCTTGCCGTTCATGCGCATGAATCGCGCCAGCACATCGCCGATCATGTAGTTGCGCACGTGCCCCATATGCAAGCGGCCGCTTGGATAGGGAAACATCGATAGGCAATAATACTTCTCGCGGGATGCGTCTTCTCTGGCCTCGAAGCAGCGCTGCCGGTCCCAAAAATCTTGTGCGTCCGCCTCGACAGCGGCAGGTTCGTATCTTTCTTGCATGATTGGGCCTCAGAATACCCGAGTTGCCCGAGCACCGTGAACTGCATTGACCCCGGATTAAGCATGCTTAAGCTCAATTTCCATGGCGCGCTCGGCCTGGTCACGCTCAGCGGCTGTCTGTGGTTTCTCGCGGTCACCCCTTTCGATTATTCCGCGCTGGCCTGGATCGCCGCGGTGCCCATGTTGTTTGCAATCGATCGCACGGCGAATTTTCGGCGGGCGTTGCTGCTCGGCTGGTGGGCCGGAGTCGTCGAGACGGCCGGCGGCTTTTACTGGCTGATCGATGTGATGCAGCGCTTCGCCGATTTCCCGTGGTGGGCCGCGGCGCTGGTATTTTTCGTGTTCTGCGCCGCGCGCGCGCTGATCTTCCTGTTGTTCACCGCCATCGTCTGCGGCATTCGCGCAAAGCGGCGCGTGCCGATGACCCTGCTCGCCCCCATCTGCATGGTGAGTTGCGAGCTCGTGGTACCTCAACTATTTCCCTGCGGCCAGTGGATATCCCAAGCCTGGCACCCGCTCATCATCCAGGTCGCCGAGCTCACCGGCCCGCTCGGCGTCACTGCGCTGCTGATGCTCGTCAATGGGGCGCTCTATGATCTGGCGGTGGACGGGCGCGCCGCCCGGTATCCCGCGGCCGCGGCGGCGGCGCTGCTGGCCGCGGCGCTCATTTTCGGAGCGGTGCGCATGCAGCAGGTGGACGCCCTGGTGGCGCGGGCGCCCAATCTGCATGTCGGCCTCGTTCAGCCGAACTTTGCCTACACGGTGTCCGGCGAATTCTCCCGCGATGAAATCCTGCGCCAGCTGTCCGCCTTGCAGGCGCAGACTCGCCGCCTGCGGGCTGCCGGAGCTGATCTCGTCGTGTGGAGCGAAGGCGCCTATCCCATCACCCTGCCGCGAGATTTCGCCGCCGACTTCACGCCCGACTCCCTGGCGATGATTCGCCGCGGCTTCAGCGTTCCGGTGGTCGTCGGCGCCGACATGTTCGACCAGGCGCACGAGGACGTCTTCAATTCCGCCATTCTGCTCGACCGCGACGGGCGAGTGGCGGGCTACTACGACAAAGTGCGCCTGCTGGCATTCGGCGAATACATTCCGGGCATCGAGACCTTCCCGTGGCTGCGCAAATTCTTGCCGGAGGGGACCGGCCGGTTTGCCGCCGGCCGGGGACCCGGAGTGCTTACTCTGCGGCAACCCGACGGTCGCAGTTGGAAACTCGGACCGGTGATTTGTTACGAAGACATCCTGCAGGGATTTTTGCGCGGCGTGGGTCAGCTGCATCCGAATCTCTTGGTCAATCTCACCAGCGACTCGTGGTTTGGCGCCGATACCGAACCATGGGAGCACCTGGCGCTGGCGG
>Ga0181537_10002920_pt1 | contig 14863 bp, 10 predicted proteins | sample PEATcosm2014_Bin_39_FD_119765 | JGI IMG/M metagenome (GOLD analysis project Ga0181537, IMG submission 119765) | Peatland microbial communities from MTU Mesocosm Facility, Houghton, MI, USA - PEATcosm2014_Bin23_10_metaG | ecosystem: Environmental > Terrestrial > Soil > Wetlands > Peat | place... | reverse complement strand
GCGACGCTGGCCACATCTTCCGGTGAGCCGGGGCGTCCGAGCGGATTGTGCGAGAGATGGGCGGAGATGGTTGCGATGGATTGCTTCACTTCGTCCTCAGTCAGCGGGATTCCTTTTACGAATATGGGTGTGGGAATATTGCCGGGGCAAAGACAGTTGACGCGGATACCACTCTCGCCGAGTTCGAGAGCGGTGGAACGGGTGAGGCTTATGACTCCGGCCTTGGCGGCGCTGTAGGAATGACTGCCGTAGCCGCCGCCGATTCCGGCGACGCTGGAGGTGTTGACGATGGCGCCGGATTTGCGCGGCTTCATGGCGGCGGCAGCGTGCTTGATACCGAGGAAGGTTCCGCGAAGAAGGACTGCGAGTTGGATGTCAAACTCCTCAATGGGAGTCTCGATGATGGAACGCTGGGCACAGCCGAATCCGGCGTTGTTGTAGAAGATGTCGAGTTGGCCGAAGCGCTGGATGGTCACTTCGATGAGCTTTTGAATATCGGACTCGATGGTAACGTCGGTGCGATGGAAGAGGACGCGGTCTCCGAGCGAGGCTGCGAGGGCGCTTCCTTTTTGTTCTTGAAGATCAGCGATGACAACGCTTGCGCCTTCGGCGGTAAACCGGCGTACTGCGGCTTCGCCGATGCCGCTGGCACCTCCAGTGATGATGGCGACTTTCCCATCTAGTTTGTTCATAGAAGCCTCCGGTGGGAATTGTAGGCGGAGGAGAGGAGGTCGGCAAATGCGGGACGGCGATGGGGCGGGTGGATTTCCAGTTATGGAATGGAGAGAGTGTGTGCGGAAGAATCCCGCTTGAAAGCCCCAGAGTTGGGACTACGCCCAGAGAACGAAATCGAGTGCTACAGAAATGCCACCGGGCGATTCTGAATTTTTGTGCGGAGATAGGGGTCCTTCGCTACGCTCAGGAAGACACAACTTCAAACGCAACCTAGTGAGATGCGAGCTAGAGTCCGGCTTCTATGCGGGAGCGGGGGTCGAGGAGGTCACGCATGGCGTCGCCTACGAAGTTGAAGGCGAGGACGGCGAGCATGACGGCGAGGGCGGGAAAGAGCACGAGGTGCGGCGAGTCGAAGAGGTGCGAGCGCGCGTCGTTCAACATGCCTCCCCAACTTGGGACCGGGGGTGGGACGCCGAGGCCTAGAAAGCTCATGGTGGCTTCGGCGAGGATGGCGGAGGCCATGCCGATGGCGGCCTGCACGATTACGGGCTGCATGATGTTGGGCAGGATGTGGCGGGCGAGGATTCGGAAGTCCGTGGCCCCGAGGGCGCGCGCGGCTTCCACGTATTCGCGCTCGCGGGCGGCGAGGACCTGGGCGCGGACGAGGCGGGCGTAGCCGACCCAGCCTCCGATGACCAGGGCGAAGATGAGGTTCCAGAGGCCGGGGCCGAGGAAGGCAACGAAGGCGATGGCCAAGAGGATTCCGGGGAAGGACAGAAACGCGTTCATCACGATTACGTTGATGAAGCGGTCGATGAGTCCGCCGTAGTATCCGGCGAGCGAGCCGACGATGGTGCCTAGGAAGAGCGATCCGGCGACGACGGAGATGCCGACGATCATGGAGATGCGCGCGCCGTAGAGGATGCGCGAGAGGATGTCTCGGCCAAGTTCGTCGGTGCCGAAGAGATGGTGCGCGGAGGGTGCTTGCAGGCGCGCGGCGAGGTCGATGAAGGCGGGATCTCTTGGGGCGACGAGCGGGCCGAAGGCGGCGCAGAAGATGAAGAGCACGATGAGTGCGAGTCCGAAGAGGGCCAGGGGATTGCGGCGCACGAGAGTGAGGGCGGCGGGCATGGACTCTCTCAGGGTATCGCTAGTGAGGGGGAAAATCGAGCGCGGGACGAACTGTTTTGGGATTGTGAGTTAATAGGCGATGTTTGGTTAAGTATCGGTGGTTTTCTGCGAGTCACTGTACTCGGGAACTTGGGGCGCGCGTCGATTTTCCGCAAAGAAACAAATGGCGTATAGATAACTGCCTACCGCTGATTGCCAGACCGCAAACTCAAGTAGACAGAGATCCGAGGCCTTGCCAGGCCACCGTCGGGATTGCGGAGAGGTGGCCTTGGATTGCGCGGAAGGTGGAGCGGTGCGGGGATCCTTCACTTCGTTCAGGATGACACTTCAAAAAACAACGACAAAAGCGGAAGAACAAAAACAAAAGACAAGAGAGAAGAACAAGAACAAAAGCGAGAACAGGTCACCGGAGTTTTGTGGAACCTGGGGAGGTGGGGATTCGTACAGGATACTGTGCGCGGCGGAAGTGCGCTTGGACGATTTGTGGAGGCGAGAGTGGCTAACGGGAACGGGAAGCGGCGGGGGAAGGCAATTTGGATTACTGCAATCATTGTGGTGGTTTGCCTGGTGGCGGCGGCCGGGCTGATGGCGGCTCGGAGCGGCGGGAAGAAGATCGATCCGACGAAACTGGGCAAGGTGGAGCGCGGCGACGTGGTGAAGAGCGTGGTGGCCACGGGGAAAGTTGAGCCGATCACCAAAGTTGAGATCAAGAGCAAGGCCAGCGGCATTGTGAAGAAGCTCTACATTGAGGCGGGCGACCATGTGAAGGCCGGGCAGGTGCTGGCCGAGCTGGACCGCGTGGAGATGCAGGCGCAGGTGCGGCAGAGCGAGGCGCAACTGCAATCGAGTGAGGCTACGCGGAGTTCGGCGGAGGCGGATTTGGCGCGCTCCAAGGTGGATGCCGAAGGCGTGGATGTGCCGATGCTGAAGCGGGCGTGGGAACGGGCGGAGTCGATGGCGAAGCAGGGCGTGATTTCGCAGTCGGCGCTGGACGAGGCTGAGAAGAACTATGTGATGGCCACGAACAAACAGCACGTGGCGCAGGCGCAGGTGATTGTGAACTCGGCGAAGGTGGCGCAGTCGCGGGCGGATGTGAAACGCGCGGAGGCGACGCTGTCTCAGTTGCGAGAGCAGTTGAGCTATACGACGATTGTGGCTCCGATAGACGGGATTGTGCTGTCTCGCGATGTGGAGGTGGGAGACGCGGTGAGCTCCATTCTGGTGATGGGTTCGGCGGCGACGCTGGTGATGACGATTGGCGACACTCGCGAGGTGTACGTCAAGGGCAAGGTGGATGAGAGCGACATTGGAAAAGTGTTTTTGGGACAGCCGGCGCGGATTCGCGTGGAGTCATTCAAGGACAAGACGTTTGAAGGCAAGGTGACCAGGATTTCGCCGATGGGAGTGGAGAAGGAAAACGTGACCACCTTCGAGGTGAGAGTTTCCATTAACAACCCGGGCGGCGAGTTGAAGGCCATGATGACGGCGAACGCGGAGATGATTCTGGAAGAGCACAAGAACGTGCTGAACGTGCCGGAGAGTTCGCTGATCTATGACCAGAACAAGTCGGCTTCGGTGGAGATTCCTGATCCGAAGGTGAAAGAAGGCAAGCGGAAGGTTGCGGTGAAGGCGGGGATTTCCAATGGGGCGAAGACGGAGATTCTTGGCGGGTTGAACGAGGGGCAGCAGGTGGTGTTGCAGTAGGGCAGGTTGCGCAGGTTACACAAGTTGCGCAAGTTACACAGGTAAGAGCTAGAGCAACGGCAAGAACAGAGACAGAGTCAAAGTGCCCCACCCTCCGCCCAAGACCCGGCGGAACGGTGGGGCATCCTTTTGTGCGGCGGGGGCGGAGTATTCGTGACAGAATTGCGAGTGGAACTCTTAGGAGGCGCGAGTTGGCGGCTATTAATCTGGTCACACTTACTACGGACTTTGGCGGCTCGGATCATTTTGTGGGGACGATGCGCGGAGTGATTCTGGGAGTGAATCCGGCGGCGAAGGTAGTGGACATTTGTAATTCGGTCAACTCGTATGATGTGCTGGATGGCGCAATGACGATTGCGCAGGCGTACCGCTATTTCCCAGCAGATACGATTCACATGGTGGTGGTTGACCCGGGCGTGGGATCGTCGCGGAGACCGCTGCTGGTGACGACTACACAGCACTACTTTATAGCTCCCGATAATGGCGTGCTCTCGCTGGTGCTGGAGCAGGAGGAGCGCGTGACGGTGCGGCACATCACGGCGGAACATTATTTTCTGCATCCGGTCAGCAACACGTTCCACGGGCGTGATGTTTTCGCTCCCTGCGCGGGATGGATGAGCAAGGGAGTAGAACCGGAAAAATTTGGCGACGAGATTACGGATTACGTGCGCTTTACCTTGCCACAGCCGAAACAGGTTGCGGAGCGCGTGCTGAAAGGCGCGGTGCTGAAAGTGGACAAGTTCGGCAACATCATCACAAATTTTACGGCGGCAAACGCTCCGGCGGTGTTTGCGGCAAATGCGCAGGTGAAGATCACTGTGGGACAGACGGCGGTGGCGGGCATTCGCAGTTCTTATTCGCAGGGACAGCCGGGCGAACTGTTTGGGCTGCTGAACAGCATGGGGTATCTGGAGATCGCCTGCAATCACGGAGCGGCTTCGCATTTGGCAAAAGTGGGGCGCGGAACAGAAGTGGTGGTGGAGTTTTAGAACGCACTGCAAAACGATTGCGGGTGAGGCTCAGGCCGGGCGGGAGGGTTGCGCTGGGCAGGGGGCCTTCGTTGCGCTCAGGATGACACTTCAAAACAAACCCTTCAGAAACAAGTACAACTGCAACGACGACAACAATTTCAACAACAAGAAGAACAGCCCTTGCAAGGTCCGTAATAGAGTGCGCTAACCCCAGTCTTGAGTGGAGGGATTGTGGGGTTTGACGCGGGCGTAGTTGTCCATCTTCGCCGTCCAGAGGAGGAAGCGCCACATCTGGCGGTATTCATGCAACATGATGCCGATGATCTGCCAGAGATGGATTTTCTCCATCTTCATTCCGGTGTAGGTCTCCAGACGCCACTTGATGTAGGGGCTGCGCCAAGGGGCAAGGCGGTGGCCGCGAGTTGCGTTCCAGAGGAAGCGGAGGATGTAGCGCATAGGGACAGTATAGAAGGTTTCGGGGTCGCGAGGGTGCGACAGGAGCAACTGCTTCAGGAGTGATCTTGGAATCGCGCGGGAGGGTTTCGGTGGGTAGGGGTCCTTCGCTGCGCTCAGGATGACAGTTCAAAAACAAAGACAAAAGCAAGTACAAAAGTAGAAGAAGGGGCAGAGGCAAGGTCAACTGCGATGCTACCCCACACAAGCCAGATGCGGGCTTGTATGGGCCACCCTGTCAAATGCGGGCTTGTATGGGCCACCCGCCAAACTATGAGAGATCGTATTTTTTCATCATGTGGCGGAAGCTGCGATAGCTCAGGTGGAGGAGTTCGGCGGCGCGGGTTTGGACTCCGTTGGAGCGGCGCAGAGCCGATTGCAAGAGACTCTTCTCTACGTCGGCAATGTAACGTTCGAGATCGAGACCGTCACTGGGCAGGACTACGCCGAGAGCTCCGGTGTTGGCTGCGGTGGTGGGGATGGTGCTGGGACCGGCGTTGGGCAGTTCGACGCGCAGTTCCAGTTCTTCTCCGGTGGACATGGCTACGGCGCGCTCTATGGTGTTTTCCAGGACGCGGACGTTGCCGGGCCAATCGTAGCCCCTCATGATCTTCAGGCTTTCGGGCGAGAGACGAACTACGTTTTTGGACATCTGCACGGCAAATTTTTTCAGGAAATGATTTGCGAGCAGAACTACGTCTTCACCGCGGTCGCGCAGGGGTGGGACCTGGACGGGAATGACGCTGAGGCGGTAATAGAGGTCCTCGCGAAACTGTCCGTCTTGCACTAGCTGGAGGAGATTCTTGTTGGTGGCGGCGATGACACGCACGTCGACAGGAGTTTCCTGACCTCCGCCTACGGGGCGGATACAGCGCTCCTGCAGGACGCGGAGAAGTTTGACCTGCATGGGGAGCGTGGTTTCGCTGATCTCGTCGAGGAAGATGGTGCCGCCGCTGGAGAGCTCGAAGAGTCCGTGTTTGTTGGAGGTTGCTCCGGTGAAAGAACCCTTGACGTAGCCGAAGAGTTCGCTTTCCAGAAGTGTCTCGGGAAAAGCTCCGCAGTTGACGCTTACGAAAGCTTCACTGGAACGCGGCGAGCAGGTATGGATGGCGCGCGCTACGAGTTCTTTTCCGGTGCCGCTCTCACCGCTGACAATGACGGTGCTGTTGGTGGTGGCGATGGTGCGGATGGTTTGCTTGAGCCGGCGGATGGGCTCGCTATCACCGATAATATTGTCGAGCGAATTGTGCTGCGCGGCGTCACGCAGGAGAGCGGCGTTTTGCTGACGGAGGCGCGAGCGGTCGAGGGCGAGGGCGGCTGCGGTCAGAACATCTTCGAGCAGTTTGGGACCCTTGCGAATGTAGTAGAAGGCTCCGGCGTTGAGCGCTTCGATGGGAACATCACTGTCATCGACGGCGGTGATGACGATGACCATGGTATCTGGCGAGACGCGGCGCGAGTGCTGCAAGACCTCCATGCCGCTGACGTGCGGCATGCGGACATCAGTGACTACGATGTCATACAGAGTGGAATCGATCTTGCGGCAGGCCATTTCGCCGGAGGTTACGGTCTCGACGCGATGTCCCTGGTTCTGGAAGGCGATCTGCAACATGGTGCAGATGGAGCGCTCATCGTCGCAGACCAGGATGTATCCCATGAATTACCTGCTTTCCTTGCTTGGGCCGTAGCTCTGAGTGAAGTCCAGCTCCGGTTCGCTGGATGACTTGTCTGCCGGTATGGGAAAGAGAAGTGTAAATTCCGTACCCTTGGCGGGCTCCGAGCGGACGGTGATGTGCGCGCCGTGTGCCTGAATGATGCGATAGACAATGGCGAGGCCGAGGCCGGTGCCACCCTCAAATTCCGACTGGAAGGGCTCGAAGATTTTTTCGACCAGCTGCGGCGAAATCCCCGCGCCAGTATCGTGGAAACGAATGCGCCAGTTGCCTTCGAATTGATCCAGCGAGACGGTGAGAGTGCCGCCGTTGGGCATGGCTCGCATTGAGTTGGTGCAGAGGTTCCAGAAAACCTGCTTGAGCTTGTCTCCGTCGCCCAAGGCAATGGCAATGGGATGGGAACTGTGGCGCTCGATGCGAATGTCAGACTCGCGATTTTCGAGAAGGGTCAAGGTGTCTGCGAGGAGCTGGCAGAGGTCGACCTCGGTGCGCTCCATTTTGCGGTCACGCGAGTAGGTCAGGAAGTCCGAGATGATGGCGTTGAGGCGCTCTGATTCGCGGGTAACGATTCCGAGGAGAGCGCGCTGATCTTCGGTGAGGGCGGAGAGACCAGCGAGCATTTTGACCGATCCGGCAATGGACGAGAGCGGATTGCGAATTTCGTGGGCGATGCCTGAGGCGAGGCGTCCGACGGCGGCAAGGCGGTCACGCAGACGGAGTTCGCGTTCGAGATGGCGTATCTCGGTAAGGTCCGTGAACGTGTAAATGTAACCAATGACGGAGCCGCCGGTTCCGAGCAGGGCGCTGCAACCGACGCCGAACATTTTCTCCACGCCGCCGGGGGTACGGGTGCGGACCTCGCGACGGTCTCCATTGGGGGCGGGTAGATTGTCAAAAAAGAGCTCGTTCACATTGAACAGCGAGAGCTCATCTTCGCGGCGACCCAGCAGGGTCTGCGCAGCGGGATTGACGAGTTTGATTGTGCCATCGAGCGCCGTGGTGATGAGTCCGCTGGAAATGGAGTGCACGATGATCTCATGCAGGACCTGCAGGTTTTCCAACTCGAAGCTTTTGTCGCTGAGAGCTACATCGGCCTGACGCATCCGGCCAGCCAGTCTGTTGGCCAGATAGGCAATGGAGACGTAGGCGACGAGATTGATGAGGATGACAGCCTGCAGGGACTTGAGGTCAGGGCGGCTGGTGGAGTACGAGCGAATCACGTCGAAGAACGAGAGCTCAAGGGTTCCGCCAAGCAGAACGAACGACATGCCCGCGGTGAAGTAGGCCCAGGTCTCCGACAGCATGGTGCTGGCGACGATGATGATGAGGGGATAAAGAAAGTTGAACGAAGTGTCTATGCCGCCGGTGACATAAATGACCGCAGTGGCAAAGCCGAGGTCGGTGAGAACCTGCAACTTGGATTGCGCCCGCCAGTCTCTGCGGCGATAGACGAAGATCAACAGATGCAGGCCTGCGACGGCATACCAGGCGAGCATGAGCAGAATGAAGAGCCGCCGGTTGACGTTGGTGCTGGTCAGGGTCACGATGGCGAGCTCGATAGCGAGCAAGACCGTGATGATGATGACACGGACCTTAACCAGCCACTCCAGCCAGATCCGCTCGTTGATTCCCGAAGCCATACGCCTAACCATTATTAACCCGAGAGCTTGGAGATCATGGAGAACAGCGGCATGTAAAGGGAGATCACGATACCGCCGACGGCGACGCCGAGGAAGGTGATCAGCATGGGCTCCATGAGGGCCAGCATGTCTTTGGTGGCAGCATCGACCTCGTCTTCGTAGAAGTCGGCGATCTTCTGAAGCATGCTGTCCATGGCACCTGTGGCTTCACCAACGCCGATCATCTGGGTGACCATGTTGGGAAAGACTCCACACTCGCGGAGGGGGTCGACGATGGTGCGGCCCTCTTCAATGGACTTGCGAACTCCCATCAGAGCTCGCTCCAGAACGGCGTTGCCGGCGGTGCGGGCGGTGATGGAAAGACCGTCGAGAATAGGAACGCCGGAGGAGATCAGGGTTCCCAGGGTGCGGGTGAAACGGGCCACGGCAATCTTGCGCAGAACCGGTCCGAAGACGGGCAGGTTGAGCATGAACTTGTCCGTATAGTAGAGGCCGTCCGGCGATTTGCGAATGTACTTGATGGCGACAACGAGCACCGCTACGGAAGCAAAGATCAGCCACCAGAAATGGCTGACGAAGTTCGAGAGATCGATCACAAACTTGGTGGAGGCCGGCAGTTCCACGCCCAGGCCTACGAACAGATTGGCGAAGATGGGCACCACGAACTTGAGCAGCGCGCCAACCACAAGCAAGGCGATGACGATGACGGAGACCGGATAGACGAGAGCGGATTTGATAGCGGCCTTGAGTTTGACGGCCTTTTCTACGTACTGCGAGATGCGCTGGAGAATGGTATCCAGAATACCGCCGGTTTCGCCCGCTTCGATCATGTTGGTGGTGAGATCGTCAAAAATCTTAGGGTAGGCGCGGAGGGCATTGGCGAGGGTGGAGCCGCCTTCCACGGAGGCACGCACGCCCAGCAGACTCTTCTTGAAGTATGCGTTCTCCTGGTTGCTGCCGAGGATTTCCAGGCACTGCACGAGAGGCAAACCAGCATCGATCATTACCGAGAACTGGCGGAAGAAGATGGCCGCCTCCTTGGCCTTGACGGAGCCACCACCAAGCTGGAAGTTGAGGCTGCGTCCGGCGCCTTTCTCCTTGATGATGTTGGCCTGAATGCGCTCACGCGCCAGCGATGCGCGCAGCACTTGTTTGTTTTCGGCGGTGCGCTCGCCCTGAACCTTTTCGCCCGCCGCATTGTTTCCCTGATAGGTGAAAACCGGCATTCTGACCTCTCTGATCGCCTGAATCTAAAAGTTACTTGCGCGCTGCCAATCCTTGTTGAGACTTGGGGTTGGCCAAGGCGCGGTTAATCATTTCCTGAAGTTCATCGGGACTGGAAGAGCGCAACAGCGCTGTTTCAATCGTAATCGCCTTCTGCAAATAGAGCGTCATGAGCGATTGGTTGAAGGTTTGCATGCCGTACTTATCCTGACCGGATTGCATGGAGGAATAAATCTGGTGAACCTTGTCCTCACGAATCAGGTTGCGGATGGCCGGGTTGGGAACGAGCACTTCCATGGCCATGGCGCGGCCCTGACCTCCTGCCTTGGGCAGCAGCGCCTGGCAGAGCACACCCTCAAGCACAAGCGATAACTGGGCGCGAATCTGCGGCTGCTGGTGGGCCGGGAACACGTCAATCACACGATTGATGGTGGAGGAAGCTGAGTTGGTGTGCAAGGTTCCAAAGGTCAAGTGACCGGTTTCTGCGATGCGCAGAGCGGACTCGATAGTTTCCAAGTCGCGCATTTCGCCGATGAGCACGACATCCGGATCTTCACGCAGGGCGGCGCGCAAGGCGCCAGCGAAACTCTTGGTGTCCTGGTGAATCTCTCGCTGATTGACCAGACAATTCTTGTGGGCATGCACGAACTCGATTGGATCTTCAATGGTGATGATGTGTTCGTGGCGCTCACTGTTGATCTTGTCCAGCATGGCGGCGAGGGTAGTGGACTTGCCGGAGCCCGTTGGTCCGGTAACCAGAATGAGCCCGCGCGGCCTGTCACAAAGCTTGGATACCACGGCCGGCAGATTGAGCTGGCTGAAACTCTTGATCTCAAAGGGAATGACGCGGAAGACCGCAGCGACGGCTCCGCGCTGGTTGAAGATGTTGGCTCGGAAGCGGGCAAGGCCTTTGAGTCCGAAAGAGAAGTCGAGTTCGAAATCCTCTTCGAAGCGATGCTTCTGAGCATCGGTCATCACGGAATAAGCAAGCTGCTTGGTGTCTGCCGGTCCGAGAGGTGGCATATCCAAGGGCTGGAGGTGTCCATGGACGCGGACCTGTGGCGGCGAATTGGTGGTGATGTGAAGATCGCTGCCGGAAAGTTCGAGCAGCTTCTTCAAAAGATCGCTTAGTGTTACCGCCATTCCATCTCCTTGAAACACCCGCCCGCAGGTTCGAGCAGTCCCCTATTGGTGCAGCTCACTGACTTATCCGTACGACTAGTTCACGGTCTCACGCAAGACCTCTTCCATGGTTGTCTGGCCGAGGATGATCTTGCAAAGGCCGCTGCGGCGCAAGGTCATCATGCCGTTCTCGACGGCCTTCCTCTTCAGTTCGAGCGAGGATGCGCCGATCAAAATAAGCTCGCGGAGAGTGTCATCAATCTCCATGACCTCATAAAGAGCAGTACGCCCCTTGTATCCGGTGTTGTTGCACTTTTCGCAACCGCGACCCTTCATGACCTTTATAGTGCGCGCTTCTTCCTGGGTGAATCCAGCCTTGAGCAGCACCTGGGTTGGAACATCCACCGGCTGCGTACAACTGGTGCAGATTCGGCGGATGAGCCGCTGGGCCACGATGAGGTGAATGGAGGTGGCAACCAGAAATGGCTCAATGCCCATGTTCATGAGGCGGGAGACGGTTTCCGGAGCGCCGTTAGTGTGCAAGGTGCTGAGCACAAGGTGTCCGGTGAGAGCGGCTTTGATGGCGATTTCCGCGGTTTCAAAGTCACGGATTTCGCCGACCAGGATGATGTTGGGATCCTGACGCAGGAAAGAGCGAAGGGCGGCGGCAAAGTTGAGGCCAATCTGCTCCTTCATTTGAACCTGATTGACGCCCTGCAACTGGAACTCGACCGGATCTTCCGCGGTCATGATGTTGGTGTCAGGCTTATTGAGCAGCGAGATGGCCGAATAGAGTGTGTTGGTTTTACCGGAACCGGTTGGCCCGGTGACCAGCACCATTCCGTATGGCTTGAGGATGGCGCGCTGGAATTTTTCCAGCGACTCAGGCTCGAAGCCTAGCTGCGTCATGTCCAGACGGAGATTATCCTTGTCCAGAAGGCGCATTACAATTTTTTCGCCCCACAAGGTTGGCAGGGTGCTGACACGCCAATCGAGCTGGCGGCGGCGACCGTTGATCCTCATGCGGATCATGATTCGTCCGTCCTGCGGGAGACGCTTTTCGCTGATGTCGAGGCGAGCGAGAATCTTGATGCGCGAGATGATGGCGTCACGCAGTTTGAGCGGCGGCTTCATCAACTCTTCGAGCACGCCATCGACGCGGAGGCGCACCCGGTATTCCTTTTCGTAGGGCTCGAGATGAACGTCACTGGCCTTGGCCTTTACCGCTTCGGAAAGGATGACGTTGACAAGGCGAATGATGGGCGCCTCTTCGGCAGCCGACTCCATGTCCTCAAGAGAGAGTTCGCCTTCACCATCGAGGTCATCCCCTTCTTCACCCTCGAAGTCATCACCGAAAGCGGAAAGCGCCTGGTTGAGATCTTCGGAGCCCTGGGAGCCTGATTCCGGCGCATTGTAGGCGTACTCGATGGCCTCCAGTATGGCGGCCTCGTTGCCCTTGAGCGGCTCGATGTTGAAACCGGTAATGAACTTCAGGTCATCGAGCGCGCGGTAGTTGGTGGGGTCCACCATGGCCACTTGCAGGGACTGACCCACCTTGCCGAGCGGGAGAACCTTGTACTTGCGCGCGACCTCGACCGAGACAGTTTTTACGACCTTCGGGTCGATGACATAGTTTGCCGGATCAAACGCCGCGTACTGATTCGCTTTCGGAGGAGTCGACAAGCTCTAACCTCACCTGAAAAATATACTTTGCCGCAAACACGCACACACTCCGGGGGAATCTGCTCTCGCAGATAGACTTGCGCGTGATACAGCGTACCAATAGCTATATCTGGAGAGTAGCAGTTTGACATTAATTGTCAATCAGTTGGAAGCCGCAAGGTCATGACGAAAGGGATACATAGTAACCGACCCGGGAATGACCCAGTCCGATACACTCCTAGCATGGGTTCCAGAAGCTTGAAAAAGGCGATTATCCGGCAGATGTTCCGGAAGTTGGAAGCCGCTATGGGGCCACAGCACTGGTGGCCCGCTGGTTCCGCGTTTGAGGTGGTGGTGGGCGCGTACCTGACCCAGAATACGGCTTGGACCAACGTGGAACTGGCCATGGAAAACCTGCGGCAGGCAGGAGCTCTGTCCGTGGAAGGTATTCGACGAGCGAGTGTTGAGGAACTGGAAGGAATGGTGCGTCCGGCGGGGTACTTTCGGCAGAAGGCAGCGCGGTTGAAGCTGTTTGTCACGCATCTTGACGCGCACCACGGGGGCTCGCTGGAAAAGATGATGGCGCAGCCGACGGAAGTGCTTCGAACGGAGCTGCTTCGGTTGACTGGAATCGGGCCGGAGACGGCGGACTCCATGTTGCTCTACGCGGGCGGCCACGAGGTTTTTGTGGTGGATAGCTACACCCGACGCATCTTTGAACGGCATGGATTGATAAACGGAGAGACGACCTACGAAGAGATCCGGCTGGCGGTGCAGGAGGCACTGCGAGGCGGCGACGACGTGGGTCAGGAACAAAAGCAAGAGCAGGAGCAAAGTCAACTACCCCACCTTAACGCCGCAAGAGAAGAAACGCGACGCGAAGGTTGGGCACCCGAAGCAGTGCGGATTGATGGAACTCCCGGGTCATTGCGGCACGATGGGATATTCGTTAGTCATGCGCCTTCGGTGGCTTCGCGGATGGAGCGTAGCGAGCTGGCGCAGAGCTACAACGAGTTTCATGCGCTGATTGTGCAGACGGCAAAGCACTTCTGCGTAAAAGGGAAGCCGCGGTGCGAGGAGTGTCCGCTGCGCGAGATGCTGCCGAAATCCAGAAGCGGAAAACCCAGAGCTCCAGACTCCGCCTAAAAAGACTCGCGATGAATGTTGTGCGATTCCTGAGATTATTGTGTCTTTTCTGCACTAGAATCGATTGGGGATTTGCTTGAGTACACCGACTCCAACCCGCCCACGTCGCCGCCGGCTTGTGCTGCTGACGGTTGTGATTTCGCTGCTGGTCTTCATCATCTTCTCGCAGGCGGCATTCAACCTCAAGTTTCTGCGTCCGGACTCATTGTTCCAGACATTCCTGTTTGCGGCACTTTCGGCGCTGATCTTTCTTGCGCTGGTGGCGCTGATTTTTGTGCTGCTGCGCACGCTGCTCAAGCTCTACCTGGAGCGGCAGGCGGGCGTGGCGGGCTCGCGATTCCGCAGCAAGATGGTACTGGGCGCGCTGGTGCTTTCGTTCGGTCCGGTGATTGCGATGTTTCTTTTCGCCTACGGGCTGATGAACCGCTCAATTGACAAGTGGTTCTCCCAGCCAATTGAAGAGGTGCATGGACGCAGCACGGCAGTGACCGAACTGTTGAGCCGATATGCCGGACAGAACGCGCAGGCTGAAGCACAGTCGATTGCCGCCAACGAGGAAGTGTTGGAGGCATACCGGAAAGGCAACTTCAGAGATGTGCTGGCAGAGTTCCGCGAGCATGAAATCACGCTGCAAGGCGGCTTCGCACTGGGCTTCTACAAAGGACAGCCGGAAGCGAGCTTTGGTGCGCCGATACCTTGGAGCCAGCTTCGCATGGAAGTGCCGGGACTGGACACGATGCAGGCAAAGCCTCGACAGTTCACGCTGAACAGTCGGGGATACATGCTGGGCACGGCTCCGGTGGGAGGGCTGGGCTTTATTCTGGTGGCGCTGCCGTTGCCACCCAATTACAGCGACGCACTGAGCCAGCTCGACCAAAGCGAGCGACGATACCAGGAGCTACGCTTCAACAACAAACTGATTCGACAGACCTACATGCAGGCGCTGCTGCTGATTACGCTGCTGGTGCTGTTTGGCACTACGTGGTCGGCGCTGGCGCTGAGCAAGGTCGTGACGCGTCCGGTGACGGCTCTGGTGGAAGGCACGGAGGCGATTTCAGCAGGCAGGCTGGATTATCGCGTGGAGGTGATGGCCGGCGATGAGCTGGGCCAACTGGTGGACTCGTTCAACAGCATGGCCGCCGAATTGGAAAGCAATCGCCGCCAGTTGCAGGATGTGAACGTGACGCTGGAAGAACGCCGCCTGCACATGGAAACGATTTTGGAGAGCATTCCCTCAGGCGTGCTTTCGATGGACGCCACGGGGCAAGTGACGCGCGTGAACGATGCGCTGATCCGGATGTTCAGGCCAAAGGGCGTGACCCAGCCCGGGCCGCAGAGCGGATTGCGGCTGGCTGACCTCTTCCCTGCCGAAACTGCGCCGGATGTAGCTGAAGAAATTCGGCGGCTGACGCGCAAGGCAGACCGCATGGGAACGACAAGCGCGCAGATGGAAATTCCGAAT
>Ga0181537_10002919_pt1 | contig 14869 bp, 10 predicted proteins | sample PEATcosm2014_Bin_39_FD_119765 | JGI IMG/M metagenome (GOLD analysis project Ga0181537, IMG submission 119765) | Peatland microbial communities from MTU Mesocosm Facility, Houghton, MI, USA - PEATcosm2014_Bin23_10_metaG | ecosystem: Environmental > Terrestrial > Soil > Wetlands > Peat | place... | reverse complement strand
GGCGGCGGCTCCGCCACGAGCTGCACCACTCTTTCGGGCAATGAATCGGTGTTCACGACGCGCTCATGCCGCGGCAGAAAGGGCATGAGCACGGCGAAGATCGCGAACACAATGGCGAGATTTCGCAGGATCTTGCGGAAGCGCTTCTCCATCTCCTCGGAGGGCGACCACGGCAATTCGTAGCGCCGGTAGTACGGCGCCAGCGGGGTGGGTATGCGCTGCGCGGGATTTTCGGCTGTCATTTAGGTCGCCGCCCTTTCGCGCTCGACGACGGCGAACGACACCTTGCCGTATTCGGCTTCGCTGCAAGTCAACATGATCTTCTTCAGCACGCTGTACGGCGTGCTCTTGTCGCCCATGATGGTGACCTCGCGCTTGGCAATGTCGGTCTGCTGCGTCAGGCTTCGCGCGTTTTGCGCGATCAGGGCGCTCTTCAGCGGCGCGAAAAAAGGCCCCTGGTCGGCGACGACGTCGCTCACCGAGCCGACCAATTGACCGTCCACGTAGACCGAGTCCTTGGTGATCATGACCACCACGGCGGCGCTCGGCTTGCGGTCGGACAGCGACTGGGGAATCGAAATGTTCTTGGTATTCGGCAGGATGTCCACCTCCGCCGTGTGCGCCAGCAGGAACACCACGAGGATGGTCATCATGTCGATGAACGGGATCAAGACGAAATGATTGGCGCCATGCCTGCGCTGCCGGTGACGCCGGATTCTATAGGAGGTCATATGGGCGCATCCGCGATGGCGATATCCGGAAACAGCTCCGCCTTGGAGAACGGCGCCACGGGCAGCTGATACACGCGGACCGTGTCCATCACCTGCACCAGGGTGTCGTAGGAGGTCGCCGGACTCGGCAGAATCGTGGCATCCGTCATCTGCGGAAACTGCGATTTCACCCGGCGCATGAATTCCGACAGATTCTGAAGGTCGTAGCCGGCCGCGGTATTGGCCAGCGTCTTGAGCGGCCCGGAATTGCGGTCGTTGATGACGATGTCATCGGGCCGGATGATCACTTCGAGCTTCAGGCCCTTCGGCAGATCGAGCGGAGCGGCATTGCTGCTGGCGGGCAGGTTCAGCTGCAGAATGTTCGTCTTGGAGAACACGGCGGTGAAAATCAAGAAGAACACCAGGATCACCATCATGTCGATCATCGGCACGATGTTGAGGTCGTCGCGCCCCCGGTGATAGCGGGCGTGATTTCGTCGGACGAGGCGCGCGGACTTTGACTTCATGGTTGGAGCACCATCCCGGCGGGGTGGACTAGAAGGGGTGGACTAGATGCTGCCTCGGGCGGCCGCCGGAGCGCGCGGCGCGGGCGCCGGCGGCACCGCGGGCGCTGCGGGCACATGCACTGCCTCCCCCTGTCGCTCCGTGACGGAGTTCAGGAATTTCACCGACGCAATCTCCAGACTGTCGATCAGCGAGGTGGTCTTGGATTCCAGAAACATATGGGCCGTGAGCAGCGTGATCGCGACCGCCAGTCCCGAGGCGGTGTTGTTCATCGCCACCGAGATGGACGCGGCGAGCAGGCTCGCCTTCTCCGCCGGATTCGCGGTGGCCACCGCGCTGAAGGCGCCGATCAGGCCGGTGATGGTGCCGAGCAAGCCGATCAACAAGCCGACATTGGCCAGCGAGGACAAATAATGCGTGCGCTTCTCGATGCGCGGGATGACCTCGAGCAGACTCTCGTCCATCGCCTTTTCGATGTCGTCGCGGCGGCGCGCGCTCGCGACCCGGGCCACGCCATAGTTCAGAATCGTGGCGATCGAGGCCTTGGAATTCTGCGTGAGTGCGACCACCTGCTTGAAGTTGCCGGCGCTCAAGGCGGGCACCAGCTCATCCCACAGGCTGCGGTTGCGCAGCGTCTCGCGGGTCAGGTACACGTACCGCTCGATGGCGATCGACACGCCGACCACGAATATCAAAGCCAGCGGATAGAGGAACAGGCCGCCGTCCTTGAAGAAATTGACCACCGAATTCGTAAAAGTCATCTGAGCGCTCCTAAATGATGCCCGAACTAGAGATTCAACCAGATTCCGTTCAATTACCGGCGGACTTACTTCTCACCCTGCTGCGCCGGCTTGGGCGGTGCACCATTTTGAGATGCATCCGCTTGCACCACGTGGTAGTACATCACCTCGCGTTTGAACACGTCCCGATCGACGGGCGACAGAATTTCATCGACCAGGCTGTTCATCGGTTTTCCCGCCAGATCGCCGATATCGGACCGCTTCCAGGGGACGATGTACATGACCTTCGGCTGCTCGCGGTCGCCCGTGACCGTGGCCGTGCCCAATTGCAGCCGATCGGATTTGGCGGGCCCCGCGGCGGCCTTGGCCGGGCCCGGATGCGCGGCCGGCGCTGGGGCGCCCGACGACCGGGCCGCCGGCCCCGCCGCAGACGCGGCCAGCCCGGTGGGGCTTGGCGCCTCCACCGCCGCTGGCTCGCTCGTGTCGGCGCGCGGCTCGCCGGCCTCGGATTGCGCGCTCGGCGCGTTCGGTTTGGCCGAGGGCGCGGATGGCGCCGCCGTGGACGGTGCCGCTTGCTGCTGCGCCGCCGCCGGACCCGCCGCGCATAAGATCGCCATCAAACTCAACGCCCGTGTCCTGTCCCATAAATACGTTGCGATGTTCATGCAGGCTCCTTCTTGGGCGCCGTTGCTGCGACGCGCTTGCGCAATTCCACCACCCAGCCGGCGACCTGTTTGTTCTCGCCGGCGATCTCGATGTAGCGCTCGAACTCATCGAGGGCTTTTTGCGGCTGTGCCAGATACAGATCATAGAGCACGCCTAGATTCAGATGCGCCGGAGCATAGTTGGGTTCAGCGGCTATCGTACGCTGATAGGCCGCTTCGGCTTCCGCGAATTTCCCGAGCTTGCGCTCGACGATGCCGAGTTCGTTGCCGGCCACGACGCTCGCCGGCTTGATCTCGAGCACCGCCTTGAATGCGGCCTCCGCCTCGGGCAGCCGCGAGTCGCGCAGATACAGCAGCCCCAAGTTGATCTGCGGCCCGGTCAACTGAGGGTAGCCGGCAGCCAGCTGTTTGAACGCGAGTTCGGCGTCGGCATTGCGGCCCGATTTCATGAGCTCGAGCGCCTGGGAATATTGCTGGGCCGCCTGTTCGGGGACGGGCGTGGTGTCGGGCGCAGGCTGCTCACCGATTTCCACCTTGCCGTAACGGCCTGGATTGAGTTGCGCCAGCGCGGAGAAGCTCTTCTGTACCCACTCATCGTAGGTCCCGTCCTTGGTGCGGGCCGCGTTGATTTCGTGCAATTTGATGGACTTCTCCTCGAAGGGAAAGGCCTGTTCCTCGAGCAATACATCGTATTGCTCCAATTCGTCCTTGGATAGTTTCTTCGGCCGTTCCGAGCTCATCAAGTCCTTGCCCAGCTGGCGGTACAACTCGGCGCTCTCGAAGGTCGCCGCGGTGGTGACATCGGCCACCTGGTAGTCGGCCGCCTGTTCATAGGCCTTGAGCGCCGCCTCCATCGCCTTGCGTTTCTCTGCGAGCGACTTCTTGAGCGGCACGACGAGTTTGATGCGCTTGAAGTCCTCGCGCAGCGGGATGGCGAGGGTCAGGGTCGCCTTTGCTGCCAGCGCCCGGCTGCGGTCGGTGCGCGCCGCGCCCGCGGCGCGGTCGGCCGCGACGATGTCCCTGAGCCAATAGTCGCGGCCTTGCAGGTCGCCCGACTTGGCCAGATCCAAGCTCAGGCGGTTGCGCGCTTCCATGGCGGGGTTCAGAGGCTGCGGAAAGTGCTTCACGAACGACTCGAGCATGCCGCGCGACCTTGCCGTGTTTCCCGCCTTGTCGTATAGATCCGCCGCCTGCAGGGTGGCTTCGCGCTGCACTTCCGGTGATTCGGCGGGACTCAGTGCGATACGCTCGAACTCCGCCGCCGCCTGGCCGGGGTGGTTCGATTCGGTGTAGGCCACCGCGAGATTGCGGGTGACATCGCCCTGCAGAGGACTCTGCGGAAAGTTGCGGCGAAAACCCTCCAGCACGACCACCGCCCGATCCCATTGCTTGTCCTTGATGAGCAGGGACGCCGCGTCGAAATCCGCGTTGGCGCGCACCGTCGAGGTCGGGGCCAGCGCCGCTACGCGCAGATAGTCGTCCACCGCCGCCGCGCTGTCGCCCGACTTGGCGCGAAGCTCGCCCTGTTTGTAGATCGATGCCGCCAATCGCTCGACGATGACCTGACGCTCGGGGTCATGGGCGGCCATCAGCGTCTGCGCGTGATTATAGGCCGCTTCCGCCTTGTCGAACGCGCCCTGCTCGAAGTTCGAATTGCCGATCACCGTCCAGGCAATCCGCTGCTTCGCGGCGTCCACGGGCGGCTGGCGCGCCAGCAGCGCATCGGCGGCCGCGATTGCCCGGGGGTAATCCTTCACCGTATACAGATCGGTACTGGCCCGCGCGAGCACTGCGGCGCTTTCGGGGTGCGCGGGGAAGGTCTGCGCGAATTTCAGCGAGCTCTCCATGCCGCGGGCGTGGAGCGATGCCCTCGGCTCGCCGCTCAGCGTCTCCTCCTGCTTGCCGAAAGCCACGACCGCGGCATAGCCGGCAGCCGCGGCCTTCTCATGCGCGCCGTAGTGATAGGCGGTGTTTTCGTATTCCTGCGCGGCGTCGAGATACTGCCTGCTCTCGAACAAGGTGTCGGCGAGCAGGAAATTGGTGACCGCCGAATCCGGATCGTCCGGGAACGAGGTGAGATAGCTGCGGTACCACTTCGCCGCCTCCTGATAGTCCGACACGTTCTTGGTGCGCTGCGCCTGGGCATGGTAGTACTGCGCCACGTCCTTCAGGTTGCGCTTGAGCTCGGCCACCACTTTCGGCTCGTTCTTGACCTGCCGGCCCTGCCAGTACGCCGTGCCGAAGCCGTAGTTCTCCACGAACTCCTTCTTGCCCTGCAACACCAGCTGCGGGAAGCCGCCCTTCTGGTAGGCCTCGATCGCCTGCATCTGCAGAAGCGGCGCCTTCTCGTTGTTGCGGTCCTGCGAAACGAAGGCGCGGTAGCTGTCGGCCGCATCCGTGTAGCGCTCCTTCTCCATGTAGAGATCCCCAAGGCGCGCGTACAGCAGATACGAGTAGGGCCGCGGTTGCCGCCCCGCCGGTGTTCGGTGCTTCACGAACTCATCGATGGTCTTCGGCCCCTCCAGGTACGAGAACGTGATGCTCATGACCCGGAAGGTGTCCTCCACCAACTCGCGATTCGCGCGGCTCAAGGTGTCGAGCTCGATCAACTCCGATGCATCGCGCTTCGATACCAGCACCGAGTCGAGCACCCCGGAAAAGGAATCGAGGCTGCGCTCGTTCTCGCCCTGCTTGAACAGCGACCAGCCGTGCTTGTACAGGCTCTGGTTGTAGAAGGCCGACGATGCGCCGATCTTGATGACGGCCTCGTACGCCGCCTGCGCCTTGGGGTACGCCTTGTCCGAGAACAGCAGCTCGCCGCGCCGGAACTGGGCCTCATCGATGTAGTGACTGTTGGGATAGCTCGCCACCAGCTGATCCAGGGATCCGAGCGCCTTGTCCGGCTGCGCATTCAGTTCGTAGGCGCGCGCCAGCTGGTAGAGCACCGAGTCGTTGCGCTCGTACTTCGGATAGCTCTTGAGCAAGGCGGAATACAGGTGGATGGCCTCCGTGGCGCGCAGGCCCTCGTTGGTGATGAGTTCCCGCTCGATGCGCTCGGATTCGGAGCTCTCGAGATTCAGATCGCCCAGCCGGCGCAGCGCTTCGGCGCGCAACGCCGCATCGCCCGCATTCAGGTCGAGAAATCGCCGATAGCTGTCCATGGTCTTGTTGGCGTCGACGTTCTGCGGCGCATCGGTGTTGACGTCCACCTGCTGCGAATCCAGATCCTTGATGGTGGCGGGATTCTTGTTTGCCGCTCCGGCCGGCGCGGCGATGATCGATGTCAGCAGCGCGGCCGACCAGGCCGGCGCGCCCAACCCCCTGCGGGGTGCGCCTGCGCCGCGCGGCGTGGCGAACGCACCCTTCAAGGCTTCGCCTTCGGTTTGCCGTTGGCGGCGCGGTCGTAGATCGCCGCCAACTCGTAGCGCGCCTGTATCTGATAGGTCGAGATGCGCTGCTTCTGCAGCTCGAGCTCGCGGATGGCGAGCGCCTGCAGGAATCGATTTTGCTGCGTCGACACATCGGCCAGGCGCTGCTGCAATTGATCCATGCGGGCGCGGACCGCTTCGATGCGCCCGGCGTAGGCTCCGGTATTGGTCGGCATGCCCACCTGCGCCTGGCGCACCAGCACCGCCCGCCGCTGCGTCTCCTTCAAATTGCCTTCCAGTTCCTTCACCGAGCGCCGCTCGTTCCACAGCCTCGCCTTGAAGCTCGCCGATAGCCGCCAGTAAAGCACCCCCTTCATCAGGCGGTGCTTCTCGCGCATCTCGGCAAGATCCGGGTCCTCCGGATGCGCCGCGAGAAACTCCTCGATCCTCTTCAATCGCGCCCACGTGCGCTGCTCCTCGGGAGTCCCCAAGGCCGCGACGTCGTTGGATTTCTCGATCTCGTTGATGCGCGATTCGAAATCCATGCGCTGCCGCGTCAGGGCGTCCAGATCGGTCGCGGCGAGGACGGCATCGGCCTTCGGCACGCGCTGCCGGTAGGCCTCCTGGCGGGTGTCGAGCATGTCATCGTAGGCCGACACATCTTCGCGCCAGTTGTCCAGATTGCGGCTCATGAAATTCAGTTCGCGGTAATTCTTCAAGCCCTCCTGGAATTCATTGCTCGCCAGCAGCTGGTACAGATAGCGCGACTCCGGCGCGTTGGGCAGCGTCGAGAGCTGCCAGTACCACGTCAAGGAGTCCTGTTTGTCGTCGTTGAGCAGGCGATCGAGCAAATTCCCGCTGCGGATCTCATCGATCGAGTCGTCGATCCGCTTCATCTCGGCGTCGAAGGAGTCGATGGCCGAACTGTAGTATTCGGCGGCCTGGCCGGCCGCGGACAATTGGTTGTACGCGTAAGGCACCGTGAGGAAGGACTCCTGCACCGCCGAATCCAGCAGGCTGCGCTTGCGCAGAGTGAGCCACGGCACCAGGGCGCGCTTGAAATCTCCCATCCCGGCGTCCGCCCAGCCGACTCCGAGCAGCGCCTTGCTCGAGTAGGGGCCTTCGAGGCGGATCCGCTGCAGAATGGGCCTCGCTTCGGCTGCGCGCTGCGCCTGCAACAGTGCGAATCCCAGCGCCAGATTGGCCTTGTCCTTGAGCGACTCGAGCTCCTCGCTGCGCGACTCGATGCGGCCCACCCGGTCGAGATACGGTATGGCGTCGGCGAGCCGGTCCTTGCGTACCAGGGCCACTCCCAGATTGAATTGCGCATAGGCGGTCCAATCGGGAGCTCCGTGCCAGGCGCTCAAGGCCGCGATGGCGTCATCGTAGCGCTCCTGCCGCATCATCACTTGCGCGAGCAGCATGTAGCGCTCGGCGCTGATGCGCGGATCGATTTTATCCGACACCTGGCGCAAGGCGCGCTCGGACTCTCCGAGGTAGCCGCGTTGATACCAGACTTTTCCGAGGTAGAACCAGGCCTTGTTGCGCACCGCTTCGGAGGTGTTCTGATTGAGCAGCGCCTCGAAGATCCTGCCGGCTTCGACATGCTCGCCCAGGGACAGATAGAGGCCGCCCAACAACAGCTCCGCCTCGCCCTGAGTGTGCGGGATGCGGTCGAGTTGCCGGGCCGCGAGCAGGCGTGTAATCGAATCGAAATAATCGTCCTGATAGAAATAGAACAGCACGTCGCCATAGTGCAGGTCCTTCACGTCCTGCGGAGGCAGGCCGTTCGGATCGGGCTTGACGTTCTTTGCATGGCCGGGCGCCCAGGGCAACGCCAGCAGCAGCCCGCTCAGGATCAGCGGCCGGAGTCTGTTAGTCACGCGTAGCACGCATTATTCCCAGTCTTTGATCATGAACTCTGGCTGATGCTTGGCCACGCGGTCGGTGATCTTGAGTTCCAGGTACTTGGCGCCGACGCCCTTGTCGAAGCTGATGGTGGCGCCGCGCTTGTAATCGCGCTCCGCGGGGCCCTTGCCCGTGAAGAACGCCACCAGTTCGTGCTTGCCCACCTTCAGATTGCCCAGATAGATCTGCTGCACCCCGCCCTTGAGCAGGGCATCGGCCTCGCGCGCGGTATAGAGATAATTCTTCACTTCCTTGTCGTCGATCTTGATGGTCACCGAGTCCAGCGCGAAGAACGTGCCGACGTCCATCGACACATACAAGGCGACCTGGGTGTTGGCGGGGAACAGCAGTTCCTCCTCCAGCACGAACAGATCCTTGTTCAGATCGATGACGTCTTTTTTCAGGCCCTGCACCTCCTGATCCAAGGTCTTGAAATCGGCGGGCGGCGCGTCGGGCGCGGGATTCGGCGCGGCCTCGGCGCCGGCCGGTACGGCGGCGGGCGCGGCGGTGGCGCCAGGAGCCGACGCCGCGGAGGCAGTGGGCGCCGCTGCAACCGGCGCGGGTGCCGCGAGCGACGGCCCCGCGGCCGAGGCGCAGGCCCAGGCGCAGGCCAGCAAGGTCCCGCGCACGATGATTGACACAGTTCGATACTTGGGGTTCATCAGATATTCGGCATGCAATCGGGCCTCGAGGCCGGGGAAGAAGTGCCGCTCCTTAGATTGAATTACCACAGATACGTAAGATCACTCGCGCAGCAATTCGCGGATATGATCGAGATAGGCGCGCTCATCGCCGCGCTTGAAGCCGACGTTGCTATAGCGTACGACGCCGGCGCGGTCCACCAGAATGGTCACGGGCATCTGCTGTAGCAGGTAGTCGCGGCCGACGCCGGCACCGGTGTCGAACAGGATGGGATATGACACTTTCATGGCGCCGGCGAACTCGCGCGCGCGCGCCAGATCCTGGTCCACCGACACGCCGAGCACCACCAGGCCGGCCCGGCTGTACGTGGTGTTGATGCGATCGAGTGCCGGCATCTCCAGGCGCGAGTCACCGGCCCAGCGCGCCCAGAAGTTCACCAGCACCACCTGGCCGCGGAACTCGGACATGCGCAGGTTCCGGCCGTCCATGCCCTTCAGCACGAAGTCGGGCGCCTCCTTGCCGAGCAGCGCAGGCTCGGCCGCCCACGCCGAGGCAATCAGGGCGGGGGCGCTCAACGCGGCGCTCAGAATCAGCGCGCCGGCAAGCAAGCCCCAGGCATGCGGCGATGTCCTCACCGCGGCATTCTTGTACGGTTTGTCTTCGAGCCGCACCGGATGCGCAGCAATACATCGTTCACGCTGGTAACCCCGCTGCTATAGACCTCAATCCTTCAAAATAGGGTCCCGTACCGGAAGCTTTGCGCCCTCGCCTTGCAGCGAGATTGCCCTGATCAGACCTTATGCAAAATCGCACAATGCGAGCCGTAGTGTCAACGCGGCAGCCTGCGGCTCGGCCAGATTTCTGTATGACCTGGCGCACATTCATGGAAATTGATCGACGCCGCCCCACCGCACACTGGCGAACGGCGCAGCCTCGTTGTCTCTGGAATGAGACATCGCCTTGGGCCCGCGCTCGGTCCTCGCTCTCAACCCGGGACTTTGCCGTTCACGACGCTCGCGAGCGGTTGAAAGGAAATCAACGGATCCAGCGTCTGCGCACCGCTGCCCAGTGTGTTGTTCACATTGGGCGCGGGCCACAGCGTCGGCCATGCCGACACGGCGGACACGCCGTTCACCGTACCGTGCAGGGCCATGTAGTTGAGCACCACGATCTGCACGAGGTTGGGCACGTTGTTGCCCGCCGGACTGCTGGTCGTGTTCTGCGAGCCGTCGGGGTTGCAGTAGCCCAATTGCAAACTCATTTCCGGGTTCTTCTGCGCCGGCTGCGGCTTGGCCTTGGGGTCGTACACCAGGAAGTAGCTCGCCGCGACATTCTGGTTGTCCGCCGTCCATACGCACTTGTCGCGGCCCGCCACGGAGGTGTCGATCATGCCGTTGCTGGCGAGCGAGCCGTCGCTGAACACGTAGATCATGACCGGCCTTGCCACGCGCGCCGCGTACTCCAGGCAGGCGCCGATGCACTGGCCGGCGGCAAAATCCCGCGTCTCGCCCGTGGCGCGCTCGCCCGTGTGATAGTCGAAGCCGTCCAGCTCGATGGTTCCGGCCGCGGCGTCGCCGTCGATCACCAGCTTCATGACGGCGGCGGTCTTTTGAAAATCGGAATTGCCCTGATACTGCGCCTGCGTGAATATTCCGCTGGTGCCGACGATGTTCGGATCGACGTCCGGATCGATCGCGGACGGACTCGGGTACCTGTTGAGAAGATAGGCGGCCTTGGTGTAGGCGCAGGCCTGGGTGCCGGCCGGGCCCAAGGCCGCGGTGTTCAAGGCGGCCGCGCTCGAGGCGGCGCCGGCGGGCGGTCCTCCCCCGGGCAGAGAATTCGAATACGCCGTGACCTGCGCGTATTTCGCATCGCTGATGCGCTTCATCGACATCAGCACGTTGGTCACGTCGGTGGGCGCGGTGATCGGGCCGCTCGGATTGGGCAGCAAGGTGCTCAATTGTCCCGTATTGACCAGGCCCTGAGAATCGGTGGAATCCGCAATCTTGGTCGGTTGCGCCGCGACATTGATCATGGTCGCCGGCGCCACCGAGTTGCCGCCGGAGACCGAACTCTGCGAGCCGATCAGGTTCAACAGGGCGCCTCGCGCGCCCACCTGGTAGATGCCGTACATCGGGTTGTGCGGGTTGTCGCTGGTGTCGTTCTGCGACAGGGCGGGAATGACGGTGCCCGTGGTATTGGCCATCGCCGACGCGCTCTTCACCACGCTCTTCATGCCGCGCAGGTGCGCACTGTCCGAGTGATACCTCAGCCCGAACGTGCTGTCGATGAAGCTTCCCGTCTTGCTGGAGTTCGGCACCATGGTTCCGGGCAGCCCCAGCTTGTTGTAGCCGGCCACGCTCAGGAAATCGAGCTGACCGCCGGGACCGCCGACCAGCACGTTCGATCCCAAGATATTGCCGCCGCCGGACAGGTCGAAGCAGATGAAGGGGATCAAGCCGGCCCCGGGGGTGATCTGGCACGCCGTAATGGCGTTCTGTATGTCGGTGGGCAGCGTCGGCGAGGCGTTCGCCCTGCGCGGGTCGAGCAGCAGAGAGAACATCGAGGGCATGAGCACCGAAGCGCCGCCGGTCAGGAAACTCTGCGCGATGAATTGCCGGCGCGTTTTCGGCACCGGATGATCCGGATGCCGGAGCGGTTCGTGCAAACCCAGACCCTTGGGAATCTTACGCATGGGGGAAGCCTCTTCGATTCATCGCTTAGTTGATCGACATATCGGCGCTGCCGAACGCCGCGGCGCAGGCCGCGCTGGTGACCGCCAGGACGCGCGCGGTGTTGTTGCAGGGACTGGTGCCCGTGCACAGCACGCCGATCAGGCTGTTGAGCTCGGTCGTCACCGTCGATGCCGCGGGCTGGCTGGTCATCTGGCTCTGCGCGCTCGGCGGGGCGCCGTTGTAGAGCACCCGCGCCGCGATCGCGCTGCTGACCGCATTGATGCCGTTCTGCGTCGCGAAGGTCGAGGCGTTGAATGTCACGCCCGGGAACATCTGCGCCGCCAGCGACGGCGTACTGACCATGGTGCTGCAATATTGAATTGCCAATTGCGCGGTGCCCACCTGGTTCGCGGCGGAGTAGGACTCGAGGGTCGGCATCGAGGGCAATTGCTGCTGCACGCTTTGATAGGTTGCGCTCACCTCCGCATTCGTGGTCGGCACGCCCGTGAGCGCCGACAGGGTCGAGTTCACCTGCGCGAACGTGCGCACGCCCACGTCCGCGACCACCGGGCCGAGGGGCATCGGCGGCGTGACCGGCGCCACCTCGACGATGGGATACGAGTGGCTGCCGAGCGTGTCGAATTGCAGGAAGAACTGATCGGTGAGCGGGCCGCTTTCCAGGCCGATGACCGTGCCGACGTTGGACAGCAGCTGGCCGCGGGGCGTGTAGCTCGCCGTGGTCACCGAGGTGTTGAGCGGAATGTAGGCCTGGCCCACCTGCGGGATCGTGCCGTTGATGCCGATGCGCATGCCCTTGATGGGGATGTTGTTCGGCGCGGCCGATGCATCGAGGGAGATGAATGTCGGCTGATAGAACAGATAGCTGTAGGTGTCGTACTGGCTTACCGTGAACATGACGTAGGACTGCGCCACGCCCGTCACGCTCGCCACATTGAACAGCATGTAGTAGCGCTCGCCGACGCCGGCGTTGTAGTTCTGCAGGATCTGCGCGGGTGTCAAGGCGCGGCTGTGAATCGCCACGAACTTGATGAGTCCCTGCCAGGAGCGGTCCCCCGAGACTTCATTGCCGATCACGAAGGCGAAGCTCGAGTCCCAATTGGAGATCGTGCCGCCCTTCTGCGGATCCGTCACGCCCGCGTTCACGCCGTTGACGTAGATCTGGCGTCCGTTCACCGGATCATAGGTCAGCACCACGTGCTGCAAGGATGCCTGCAGCAGCATCGCCGCATCCGGAGTCTGCAGCTGCGGCATGCCGTTGAGGTCCGAATTCGAGCCGCGCAGCATGAAATCGTAGTCTTGATTGGTCTGGCCGAGCGTGAAATTGCGCGTCGTGTCGCCGCCCGAATAGCTGACCATGTAGGATTTGTCCGCCGCCACCAGCGCGGGCGACACCCAGGCCTCGACCGAGAATTCGCCGGTGGCCTGAATCAGGCTGTATAACTTCGAGCTCGCCGAAGTCGTCGCCTGCGCCTTGCCGCCCGCTCCCACCGTGATGCCCCAGCCGCCGGCCCAGGTCACATCGCCCGAGATGGTCAGATCCGCCGCCGGATCGATGCCGCTGGTGTCGTAGGCCACATAACCGTTGCCCGTCTCGAACTCGTACTTGGCGATGGTATCGGCGTCGTACCGGTTCGCGCCGCTCGCCACCGTCCCCTGGGTCAGCGTCAGCGCCTTGCTGACGATCAAGGAGGGGTTGATGTTGGCCAAGGTCAGCGGCTTGGCGAAGGCTTGAATCTGCGCCAGCATCAGCGCCGCATCGGCGGCGCAGTTGCTCCAGCAATTGTGATTGTCGATGGCGAGCCGCTGATAGAAGCGCGAGTTGATGCCGCAGGTCGCCGCGAAGTTGGGCGAATTTTGCGGAATGCATCCCGTGAGGTCTATCTTTGGGATCGCGGCCTGGTAGTCCGCGAGGATCTGCGACACAGGCCCGGCAAATTCGGGTGATTGCGGCGCCGAGGCGTTCGGCGAATGGCAGTTGGAGCAGTACACGCTGGTGATCGTGTAGATGGTGTTCTCGTAGTCGGTCGGATCCGCCGGCAGGGTCAGACTCTGCCCGACGGTGACCACTGCGGGCGCCGTCAACTGAACCTGAGTCGCGGAGGCCGCACCGGTGGCGCCGGCCCAGTTGCTGATCCAGGTGGTCAGGATCTGGCCGCAGGCGGTGTTGTCCGCGAGCCAGCAATTGTGGCCGCCGCTCACCTTCGTGACCACGAGGGAGGTCGCGGGGCTTGCCAGGTTGACCACGGTATTGGCCTGCACGTAGGCGAGATTCACATTGTCGCTGCGCGCGAAATTCGGCATCTGCGCGGGGCTGGTCGCGTTGTGGCACTGGCCGCAGCGATTCTGCGCGCGCACATTGCTCCAGAAATTCACGTCGAACGCCTGGATGTCCGCCGTGGCCGGCGCCGGACCGGTGTAGGCGTCCACGGTGCTGGTCGTGTTGTTGGCGGCCGGATTGGGGGTCGTGGCGGCACCGCCGCCGCCGCAGGCGGCAAGCGCAAAGGATGCGGCAAGCGCGAGCAGGCCTGTCATGCGTGTAACGTTCATGCTCACATCCCCATGCAATACGCAGCGCTTTGTGCAAAGACCTGCCGCAAGTTGTAGCCGCTTTGGAACGAGGCGATCATCGAAGTCACCTGGCTGACGTCGGCGTTGCTGCTGGGCGCGCGCAGGCACACATCCTTGAAGACGCGCGTGACTTGGCAGCTCGCGAATGCCGCGCTGCTCTCGAGTTCCTGCCCCAGGGACTTGGCGCCCTGGCCGCTGCCCGGCAGAGCGCCGCTCCACCCCAGGATCTGGTTCGGTCCTGTGCGCCAGCGGTTGGTCCAGCTGTCGTCCGGGGTCACGAAGCCCTGCGGGAAGTTGGTGTTGTTGATGAAGTACTTGGGCTGCACCTGTCCCTGGGTGTACACGATCTGCCCGATGGGCCACGAGGTCGCCCCGATCTCGCTGGCGGGGTAGGAGAAGTTGTAATACGCGAAGGCCTGCGCCATCGGGTCCATGCCGCTGTGGCAGCCCACGCAATTCGTCAGAAACAAGGTGCTGACGCCGCCCGGGCTGCGGGTCACGTCCTGGCGTATCCGGTCCGGCGGCCGGGTGACATCCATGATGGTGGGCAGGTCGTCGCACAAGTGGTTCATCATGGTGAAGCGGAACATCGCCCGGTTCGTGCCGTTGACGAAGAAGGCGCTGGCCGCTCCGCGCGTGGTCAACACCCCGGCGGTGGCCGCCGCCGGTATGCCGCTGATGGCGGACTGGGTGCTCGGTGTCAAGGCCGTGCTCAGGTCGACGTTGTTGTCATCCATCGCCTGATAGAGATCGTTGTTGGCCGGCGAGTACGCCGGCAGGCCGTGCGCGGCGCTGGCGCTCGCGTTGGCGATGTACACGAGATCCGCGCTGAGCAGAGTATTGAACGGCACGTTGTCGCGCACCATGCCGACCACCGTGGCCGTGTAGTCGTTGAGCGGCACGAATACCGACTGGTCGCGGTTCGTCCAAGGCGCCGCCAGGTTGCGTATGGTGTTGTTGTAGAACGCCGGGTCCTGCGTCGCCAGCAGGGCGGCGCTCACCGGATCCGTAACCAGCATCTTGGCGAGCGTCGCGGCCGACGGCGGC
>Ga0181537_10002918_pt1 | contig 14870 bp, 14 predicted proteins | sample PEATcosm2014_Bin_39_FD_119765 | JGI IMG/M metagenome (GOLD analysis project Ga0181537, IMG submission 119765) | Peatland microbial communities from MTU Mesocosm Facility, Houghton, MI, USA - PEATcosm2014_Bin23_10_metaG | ecosystem: Environmental > Terrestrial > Soil > Wetlands > Peat | place... | reverse complement strand
CCGCTCCCTCATGTCATCGCAGACGCAGGACGTCGTCCAACTTGGCGAAGTCGCGATCAAAAGTCCCAATTGGCACTTGCCCGGCCTTTCTCGCAATCTCCAGGCGAGCAGATGCGCGGCGTACGCCCGCCGCTCGAGGGAGGTGCAATGCAACATCCTTCCATCACGCGCTCACGAGTCCGGATCATAGCCGACGAGCAGCCGCCTGGGTTAACGGCCAGCCATCGGTAACCCCATGAGCGCCAAACTGACAGACGCGAATATCGCACAGGCATGGCCTTACTCATCGGAATTAACAGCGCCGGAAATCCGTGCTACGTTCTTGAGCAGCACGCCATGGGGACGTTCTGCAACGCGACAAAATTACTCAGAGGATGACTTATTCCCGCAACCACTTCGGTTGGATCTTTGATTCGACCGGAACGATCGCCGGGTATTTTAATGAGACCGAGACTGACACACTGGCGAAAGATGGAAACTCATATGCCGGAACCAACGTTTCGATTTTCTACGACATGGCCGGCAACGTGGTGCCGGCGCCGGGAGCACCGTCGCCGGCACCCTCGGGTGGATATCCCGGTACATCGTCGGCGGTTCGAATCGCGCCGTAATATCGATTGATCCGCCGACCTCGCATCCCGTCACGGGGAACATAATTCAAATCCGGGACATTCAGATGGAACATTCCAAACCTGATAAACAGGGAAAATTCACAATGAACACTCGCATCGTATCCTTGACTGCAGTATCCCTTCTGCTTTGTGTTTGTGCCGCGGCCGCCTCTGCACAGGCATCGAGCCAGGACCAGCAGGAGATTTGGAAGGTAGAACAGCAGCAATGGAAGATGGCAGCAGCTAAAGACAATGGTTGGATCGATGCGCTTGTGCATCCAAACCTTAGATACTGGGAGACAGGCGCGCCAATGCCGCGCGACAAGGCGTCAATCAAGCAGTGGAGTCGCTACGACAACGAGACTTCCACCGTCCTCGAGTTCGAACTCTTCCCGATATCGACCACGATCACCGGCAATGTGGCAGTCGTTCAGTACTACTACATGATGGCGCGCGAAAACTACAAGAAGGAACGCGAATCAGTCACGGGTCATTACACGGACGTGCTGACAAAGGAAGGCGGCCGCTGGCAGTTCATTGCGTGGGCCGGCGGAGATGACCCGAAAAAGTGACTTTCCGAGGTGGGATAGTTTCGCTCGCCCATTCACGAGAAGTCGGCGGCCGTGGCGCGGATCCAGGCGAGCAGATGATCGGTGTACACCCGCTCCACCAGCAATAGGATTTCTCCGGCGTGCACGCAGATTGCCATCACGTGCAGATCCGCCAAACGGCTGCTGCGCGCCTCACCCGGCGCCGGAATCGAGGCTGCCGATCCCAGGCGCAGCATCAACTCGCGGGCGCCGGAACCCTGGACGCGAATTGTCCAAATGCCGCCGCTCTGGTTCACCATGCAGCCGTGCTGCGCGCCCGCCAGCCGGCGCTCGAGGGAGGCGAAGGCCGTGCGGTCGTTGCTCAAAACCACGGTTTCCGTGGGACTGCGCCAGGCCAGAATGAGGTGGCCACGCGGCGTCGCGCCTTCCAGCTCCGTGGTGAGCGCCTCGCTGACGGCGCGCAGCGGCCCCGGCAGCGGCCGGCCAACTGCCTCGCGTACGGCGCCGGCGAACACGCCCGCTGCATCGAAGTAGCGCAACGAGGCAACGGCGACCTCGGGGTCGATTCCGACCGACAGGGCCGGGATGTCGATGCAGGTGTGCCCCTGCGATACTCTATCCATGCAGACGCTCGCCCTTGGCATCGATGAAGGGAGCTTTGACCACCACGGCATCGATCACACTGCCGAGGTGGTGGACTCGCAGCCTCTCCCCCAGGCGCTGTGTGCCGCGCGCCAGCATGCCGAGGGCCACCGGAGCGCCCAGCTCCGCGCTCCAATAGCTCGAGGTCACGTGGCCTTCGGTCTGCGTCGGCGGGGCGGCGGGGGCGATCTGCGCGCCCACGGGCAGCAGCGTGCGGCCGTCGGCAGGCGACAGCGCCACCAGCTGCAGGCGGCCGGGATCGCTCGCCGCGGGCCGAAGCAGCGAGCGGCGGCCCACAAAATTTTCGCTCTTGCGCTCGATGGCACGGGCGAAGCCGATATCCTGCGGCAGTGTGGTGCCGTCGGTGTCGGTCCCGACGTGGATGTAGCCCTTTTCGGTCCGCATGATTTCGAGCGCCTCGATGCCATATAGAACACCGGAGAATTGCGGGGCGCGATCCCAGAGGCGCGCGAGCAGTGCCTGCGCGTGATCCGCCGGGATATTGATCTCATAGCCCAATTCGCCGCTGAAGCTCGCCCGCAGGACGCGCAGCTCCACGCCCTCGAACGCGCTGTCGCGCAAGGTCATGTGCTTCATCGCACCGGGCGCCAGGCCAGGATCGAAGCCCGCCGATTCCAGCCAGTCCCATGCGCGCGGACCGGCCACGGTCACGTTGCCCCACCGCGCGGTGACGGGTGTTATCAGCACCTTCATGCCGGTGTATTCGCATTGCAGCCATTCCTCGAATGCCGCCGCCGTGCGTTCGACCCCGGCGCTGGTGGTGTTCACCCAGAAGCGCTGCGGTTCCAGCCGCGCCACGATGCCATCGTCGACCACGATCCCGTTCTCGTTCAGCAGCAATCCATAGCGCGCCTGCCCTTGTGCCAGGTTCGATACGGTTCCCACGTACATGAGATCCAGAAACTGCGCCGCGTCCGGTCCATAGATCTCGAGCTTGCCCAGGGGCGAGCCGTCGAACAGGCCGGCGTGCCGGCGCACGGCGCCCGCTTCGCGCTGGGCGGCGGAGTCCAGGGACTCGCCCTTCTTCGGGTAGGCGGCCGGCCGCAGCCAGTTGCCGAATTGCTCGAACAGCGCGCCGTGCGCCTCGTGCCACTCGTGCGCCGGCAGCCGCTTCAGCGGGCGATACAGCGCGCCCACCCGGCGGCCCGCGAGCAGTCCGAGCGTGACCGGCGCGAAGGGCGGCCGGAATTTCGTGGTGCCCACATCCTGAGGTTCGCGGCCCGTAAATTCACCCATCAACACCAGCGCGTTGACGTTGCTGGTCTTACCCTGGTCCGTGCCCATCCCCGTGGTCGTGTAGCGTTTCAGGTGCTCGATCGAGCGGTAATTCTCCTGCGCGGCGAGACCGATGTCGCCCACGGCGACATCGTTTTGCAAGTCCACGAACTGCTTGCCCGCCGTTCCCGGCAAGTGGGTGGCGGCCATCGAGCGGCCCACGCCCCCCGCCGCGGCCGCCGGCGCGGCGCGCCCCAGCGCGAGCGCGGCGCCCAATTCCGCCGCATGATTGAGCGCCGCCTCGCGGTTGAATATTCCCGCACAAGCGCCCGCGCTCCACACTCCCGGCGCCGCCCCGTCGGGCACGAACATGGCCGACTCTTCCACCCAGCGCAATTTGCCGCCGGCCTGTGAATGCAAATGCACCACGGGCGCGTGGCCGCCGGCGCTCAAGATCAGGTCGCACTCGATGCGCTCCGGGCGCGCTCCTTCCGCATCGATCGAGATCACCGTGCAGTGGCGCAGCGCCTTGATGCCGCCGACCTCGGCGATGCCGGCGGCGACGAAGGTGCGCAGGTGCCCGGCCTGCGCTCCGATGTCGGCGCGCGGGCGCCGATCGACCAGCGCAACCACATCGACGCCGGCGGCGCGCAGGGAGGCCGCCACCGCGTAGGCGGAATCGCTGTTGGCGGCGATCACGGCCCGCCGGCCGCAGGCGACCCCGTACGCATGCGCGTACTTGTCGGCGGCACCTGCCAGCATGACGCCGGGACGATCGTTGTTGGGAAAAATCACCGGGCGTTCCAGTGCTCCGGCGGCGGCGATGACGGCGCGGGCGCGAATCTTCCACAGCCGCTCGCGCAGCACGCCGCCCGCGGTGCCGCGCACCGCCGCCGGCAGCGTTTCACGCGCGCAGACCAGGTTATGGTCGTAAATGCCGAAAGCCAGGGTGCGGGTCATTTGCCGCACCCCGCTGCGCCCGGCGCGCACGATGAGCTCGGCGATCTGCGTGTCGCCGCGCCACCCCAGGGCACCGCCGAAACAGGGGCCGCTGGTGAGCAATAACGTGTCCGCGCCTGCTTCAGCGGCGGACACCGCGGCGCTCAATCCGGCGAGACCGCCGCCCACGACCAGCACGTCCGCCTGCGCGGCGGCTTCCTCATATCGGTCCGGATCGGGCTGCCCCGAGACTCTGCCGAGACCCGCCATGCGGCGGATCGAGGGTTCGAACCAATGCCAGTTGGGCCATTTGAACGTTTTGTAGTAAAAGCCGGCCGGCAGAAGCGCCGCCAGGCGATTGTTGATCGCTCCCACATCGAAGTCCACGCTGGGCCAGCAGTTCACGCTCGCCGCCACCAGGCCCGCATGCAGTTCCAGCAGCGTCGCGCGCATGTTGGGCGTGCGTCCGGCACCCTCGCCCAGATCGACGAGACCGGTGGGCTCCTCCACCCCGCAGGAGAAAATGCCGCGCGGCCGATGCAGCTTGAAGCTGCGCCCGACGAGCTGCACGCCGTTCGCCAGTAGCGCCGAGGCCAGCGTATCGCCGGCGTGGCCGCTGAACGCGCGGCCGTTGAATTCGAAATCCAGGCGCTGCGAGCGGTCGATCCGGCATCCGAAGGGGGCGCCGAGACGCGAAGACGTCATGGAGGCGGCGCAGGATCGGTGATCGCGTACACGGACAGAATCTCGTGGGTGACGGTGTTGCGCGCAAGATTGAACCACTGGCCGCAGCCGTAGGCATGCCGCCAGCGCTCGAGGTGCAGGCCCTTGGGGTTGTCGCGAAAAAACAGGTATTCGCCCCAAGCTTGATCGCTCTGCTCCAACCCCGGCCTTTGCAGGTGCGAGGTTCCGCCGCACACGAACTCGCTCTCGTCGCGCAGGCCGCACCAGATGCAGGGAATTTGCATCATCAGTGGGCGATTCCCGACGCCGCGGCCTCGTCGATCAGACGGCCGGTGACGAAGCGCTCGAGCTGGAAGGGTTCGGCGAGCGGATGGCTGCGCCCGGTCGCGAGCACGTGCGCGAGCGTCCAGCCGCCCGCGGGAATCGCCTTGAAGCCCCCGGTGCCCCAGCCGCAATTGATATAGAGATTGGGCAGGGGCGTCTCACCGATGATGGGGCTGGAGTCATGCACCACGTCGACGATGCCGGCCCACTGACGCATGAGGTTCAGGCGGCTGAAGGAGGGGAACATCTCGAGCGTTGCCGCGATGATGGCCTGCTTGACCGCGAAGCTGCCGCGCTGCGCGTACGAGGGAAACAGATCGAGCATCGCGCCCATGACGATTTCCCCCTTGTCCGACTGGCTCACATAGGCACCCGTGCCGGGCGATAGAACGACCGTGTCGAGAATGGGCTTGACCGGTTCACTGACCATGGCCTGCAATGCATAGCTGGTCACGGGCAGGCGAAAGCCGGCCAACTTCGCGAGCACCGAGCTGTGCCCCGCGGCCGCGATGCCGACCCGCTCCGCGCGAATGCGGCCTCGATTGGTATTTACGCCGGCGGCGCGGCCGTTTTCCCGGATGAACCCGGTGACCTCGCAGTTCTGAATGATATCGACGCCGAGCGCGGAGGCGGCCCGCGCATAACCCCAGGCGACCGCGTCATGCCGCGCCGTACCGGCGCGCCGCTGCGTGAATCCGCCGAGCACCGGCAGCCGCGCCCGTGGCGAGAGATCGAGGGCGGGTGCGAGCGCCCCCACCTCGGCGGCGCTCAGCAGTTCCGCCTCGATGCCGTTCATGCGCATGGCATTGGCCCAGCGCGACATGGCGTTGAGATCGTGGCGGCTGTGGGCCAGCAATACCAGGCCGCGCTGGCTCAGCATGATGTTGAAATTCAGCTCCTGCGACAGGCCCTCGTACAGCTTCAGGGAGAAGTCGTACAGCCGGGCGCTTTCCGGATATAGATAATTCGAGCGCACGATGGTGGTATTGCGGCCGGTATTGCCGCCGCCGATCCAGCCGCGCTCGAGCACCGCGACTCGCGCGGCACCGTGATTCCTGGCCAGATAGTATGCGGCGGCGAGCCCATGCCCTCCACCGCCCACGATGACGACGTCGTAGGCGGGCTTCGGGCTCGCATCGCGCCAGGCGGCCGGCCAGTGCCGCTGCCCCGACAGCGCGCCGCGCAGCAGCGACCATGCCGAATATTCCACGGAATGGCGAGTGGCTCTTGGTTGCATTATTCCGTCAGTCTGCCCTCAAGATGCGTGCAATACCAGTGCACGAACTGAGTCACGCCGGCCTCGTGCACCGGCGAGTAAGGCGCAGGATCATAGGCCGGCGAATTCACGCCGATCTGATTCTCCTGGCAGTTGCGCGTGTCGGCCGCGTTGGTCGCCAGCCAGACGCGGGTCAACTCCCCGACGTCGTAGTCCACCCCTTCGACGGCATCGCGATTCACCAGCCACTTGGTCGTCAACTGTGTCTGGGTCGGGCTGACCGGCAGTACGCGAAAGGAAATCGCATGGTCGGCGAGCACGTGGTTCCAGGTCGTCGGAAAATGGAACATCAGCAGCGTGCCCGTATCCGGCTCAGGTATCGAATCGGACAGCGCACGGCGTACGGCCGCCTTGCCGGACATGGTGAAACTCACCGCCCCCTCGAGCAGCGGCGTGCGCACGGTGCGGTATTGACTGTTTGCCGACAAGTGGAACCGGCTCGGCAGCCCGATGGACTCCCAGTGGGCCCACCTCGCGGCGGTTTTCGGGTTCGAGGCGGCGAGCTCGCCGTCGGTCGCGGTCGGATCCTCCGGAAAGGTCCGGATCAGCTCCGGGTGGTTCGCCGCGCAGTGATAGCACTCGCGATTGTTCTCCCACACCAGCTTCCAATTGGCCTGCTCGATGATGGTCGACTCGAACGCCACCTTCGTCTGATGCAGCTTGTGCGGCAGAAAGTACGGCTCGATGTGCCGCCGAATCGGTTCGAAGTCCGGCGCCACCTGCCCCAGGCAGATCCAGATGTAGCCGCCGGCGCTCGTGCAGTGCACCGGCTTCAGCCCATGCTGCGATTTGTCGAATTCCTCGCCCATGTCGCGCGCCGCGATCAGGCGCCCGTCGAGCGCGTAGGTCCACTGGTGGTACGGGCACACCAGGCGCGGCGCGCTGCCGTGCTCCGTTGAGCAGATTCTCGAGCCGCGATGGCGGCAGGTATTATGGAACGCGCGCAGGCCGCCCTCGCGATCGCGCACGATCACGACCGGATACTCGCCGACCTGCGCGGTCAAATAATTGCCGGGGGTCGGCACCTCGCAGTCGTGGCCCACGAACAGCCAATCGCGATACCAGATCATGTCCAGATCGACCTGGTAGTCCTCCTGGCTGCAATAGAACTCCCTCTCCAGTGCCGTCTGTAGATTACGCCCGCGTAATCGCTTCAGGATGGCATCGCGCGCAGTCATGGTGGGATCCTCGAGGTCTTCGGAAGCGCGTAAGATAGCAACATTCGGCCTTGGGCCGCTGCCCCGAAGCGACGTTTTTTGCGCCATACACGACGGATTTGCCGTGGCGCCGGCTACCTGTGTTGGTCAGCGCACTGTCTGCCGGGCTGAAATCTGCTGGAATTCGTCCGTGATAAGGATGCCGCCGAGTGCAGCGTTGCAATACATACGCCTCGTTCAGAACGAGGCGGCCGACGCGAATGCGGTTCGCGACGCGCCGATCAACTCGCGATGCACGCAGCTGCGGCGGCGCTGCTGCGCGCACAAGAGCTCGCGCCGGCGGCTAACCGAGGAGAGGTACATTCCATGACACCCGAAGCATTGGACAAGATTCGCTCGTGGGACAAACGCTGCGGCGACAACGAGGGGACTTTTTTCCCCGTGACCCTCGATCGGCGGCGCCTGCTGGAATACGTGGATGAATTGCGCGCGGAACTCGCGTTGCTGATCGCACCTCACGCCGGCGCGGCAGCGCTGCACTCCTCTTCGAGCAACCTGGAAAATTCCTCCGCGGGCACTGCTTCCCTGAAATAGCGCCCTTGCCCCTCGCGGCACCCCAGCATCTGCAGCGCCGCCCATTGTTCCCTCGTTTCGATGCCCTGCGCGATGACCCGCAGATGGAAGCTCCTGCCTACGCTGATCACCGCATTGACCATGCCCCCATCATCGTCGCAGCCGCAAAGGCCATGCACCAGGGATTGGTCGATCTTCAGTGCGTCGAACGCAAAGCGCCGCAATTGCGCCAGGCTCGCCGTGCCCGCGCCGAAGCGGTCGAGCACCAGCCGCACGCCCGTGTCCCGAAGCTCGTGCAGCACTGCGGCAGTGGCCTGGCAATCCTTGACGAGCGCCATTTCCGTGATCTCGAGTGCAAGACGCCGCGGTTCCATGCCCGATTCCAGCAAGATGCCGCGTACGCTTTCGACGAAACCCTTGGAGCGCAATTCCACGGCAGAAATATTCACCGCCACCGGGATGGCCGCGCCGTCGGCGTCGCGCCATGCTCTGGCCTGGCTGCAGGCTTCGCGCACCGCCCACAGCCCGATCTGGATCATCTGGCCGGATCGTTCGGCCGCCGACATGAATTGCGCGGGCAGTGCGGTCCCGCGCCTCGGCCGGGACCAGCGCAGCAGCGCCTCCGCGCCCACGATGGCCTCGGTCTGCAAATCGATTTGCGGCTGGTAGTGCAGCACGAATTCCTGCCGCTCCAGGGCGTGACGCAGACCGCTTTCGAGAAATCGCCGCTCGATGGCCTGCTCGTTCATGTGCGGCTTGAAGAAGCCCTGCCTGTTGTGGCCGAGTTCCTTGGCGCTCAGCATCGCGACACTCGCATTCTCGAGCAGCGTCTGCGCATCGCTGCCGTCATGAGGATAGAGGGCGATGCCGACCGTCGCGGTGATTTGCAGATCATACTTCTCGATGCAATGCGGCATGCTGAGGGAGGCGAGTATCTTTTGTGCGCCGAGCGCCGCATCCTCCGGGTGGGCCAATCCCGGCAGCAGGACGGTGAACACATCTGCGTCCTGCCGGCCGACGGTATCGGAATGTCGAACGACCTCCAGCAGGCGAACGGCGATCGAGCTCAGCAGGCGATCGCCTATTTCATGCCCCAGCGCATAGTTGACATGCTTGAAGCGATCGATGTCGACGCACAGAACCGCCAGCGCCTGCTTCTGCCGACGGGCGCAGGCGATCGCCTGACAGAGGCGGTCATTGAGCAGCGAGGCGTTTGGCAGACCCGTCAGATGATCGTGCAGCGCATCGTCGCGCGAACCCGGTGCAGCCGCCGGGCTCGGCTCCTGCACCGCGAGGGTATCGACGTTGGCCGCCTTGTGCAGCATGTTTTGCAGAATTCTCGGCAGCAGGTAGTTGTCGAGCCGGTGCTGCAGCACGTAGTCTTGCGCGCCGCGCAATATCGCCTGCTTCGCGATGTACTCGTTGTCCGCGTTGGTGAGCACCAGGATCGGCATGTGCGGAGAGACCTCGAATATCCGGGTGATGGTCTCGAGGCCCTGACTGTCGGGCAGAAACAAATTGGTGACGACCGCGCCTATCTTGCGTTCGCGGTCCATGCACAGTCGTTCCTGGGCTTCGGAACACTTTCTCACCTGCTCCACGACGAAGGTCGTGTCGTTCGAGGCCAGAAGCGCTTTTTTCACCAGGGCGGCGTTCGGCGAATTGGGCTCCACCAGCAGCACGATCTGAGACATTGCCACGTCCTTGCGCACAGACACCGGCGGTATCATGCACATTTGCCGGGCGGCAGTCTGTCTGCCACCGAACACAGAGACTGACTCGCCTGACGCCACGCCGTTTGCGCGGACGGCACGACAATGAACGCGAAGGACTGTGGTAGGCTCGGCCATCGTCGAACGAGCGCGATCCCCTGAAGAGGAGATGCAGACATTAATGCTGATTCACCTCCCGTCACAACCTCCCTCGGTTTTGACATCAAGGACAAGAACTCCAAACTTCGCAAGAACGCGGGGAGACCCCCGGGGCTTGGCTCGAGTGCCGCGAGAATTCTAATCGTAGACAGCGATCCGGCGTTGCGTCGCCTCTTGAGTGTCCGCCTCGGCGCCGCGAACTATGTGGTGGACTCCGTGGATAGTGCGCGCGCGGCATTGGATGCATGCATGCGGTCGCCTCCGAATCTGGTGATTACCGCTTTGCGCCTGGAGCCGATGGATGGGCTCGGCCTGCTGAGGGAATTGAAGAGCCGTTGGCCGGAATTGAGCGTGATCATCTTGACCGCCCACGGCACGATACCCGAGGCGGTGCAAGCCACCCAGTGCGGCGCCTTCGGCTTTTTGGTCAAACCGGTGGAAAAAGCCGAGTTGTTGGATCAGGTTCAACGGGCGATAGCATCCGCCACGCTCACTCCTGCCGCGGAAGGCTGGCGGGCGGATATCGTTTCCCGCAGTAAGCTCATGGAGGATCGGCTAAAACAGGCCAATAGAGCCGCCCGCACCAATTCGCCGGTCATGTTGACGGGCGAGAGTGGCACGGGAAAGGAGCTTTTTGCGCGCGCGATTCACGCCGCAAGCGCGCGCCGCGACAAGCCCTTCATTGTCGTTACATGTCGAACTGCCGCCGACGGCGCGCTCGAAGTGGAACTCTTTGGCAGTGAACGCGCCGCCGCCGGCGGCGCAAGCGCAGCGACACCGGCGTCGACTTCTGGAGCATTCCAGGCGGCGCGCGGTGGCAGCTTATTGCTGCACGAAATCGGCAATCTCTCGATGGGACTGCAGGTCAGCCTCATCAATTCGCTGCGTGCGCACACCGATGTGCGGCTCATCTGCACGACCTCTTGTGATCTCGCGCAGCTGATCGACGCCGGGCAATTTCGCAAGGATTTGTACTACCGAATAAACGTGCTACCAATCGAGGTCCCGCCTTTGGGGCGCCGTCGCGAAGACATCCCCATGTTGATCTCCCACTTTCTGGAGCAAGCTACCGAGAAAGGCGGCCTCGGGAAAATATACACGCCGAAAGCACTGGAATTGCTCATGACCGCGGATTGGCCGGGAAACGTTCGGCAGCTCTTCGATTTGGTAAAGCGGAACGTTGTGCTTTCGCGCGGTTCGGTCATGACGGAAGAATTCGTGCAGAAATCGCTGGCAGAAGGTTCAACTCGAATCCCCTCCTTCGATGATGCCCGCGCTGAATTCTCGCGCGGTTACCTCGTCAAAAGTCTGCAAAGTACCGCGGGCAATATCAGCAAATCAGCGCGTCTGGCGAAGCGCAATCGCACCGATTTCTATAAGCTTTTGTTGCGCCATCGTATCCTGGCGGAGGATTTCAAGACGAGGCCGCCACGATAGGAGTTGTACGCCGGCGACGCCGCCGATTGAAATATCACTACTGCCATTGCAGTGGACCGCCTGCAGGCTTCAATTGTGCCGACTTCTGGCGGGGCGTGCCTTGGACAGCGATGCGGTGGCAGGGTACTCGAGAGGCTTGGACCCGGCAAAATGGATGCCGGCTCGCGAGGACTTCTGCTTGATCCTGACGACGAGATCCTCTGGCGGCAAGCCCTCGCCGAAGTAGAACCCCTGCGCTTCGGGACATTTCCATCTTTTCAAGAACGCGCACTGCTCCGATGTCTCAACTCCCTCGGCAACGACTTGCATGTGCAACTCTTTGCCCAGGTGAATTACGGCAGTCACGATGCTCGCATCGTCCGGGTCGGACGTAAGATCTCGAACGAACGAGCGGTCGATCTTCAGCGTGTCGATCGGAAAGCGCTTCAAATAGCTCAGACTCGAAAACCCCGTACCGAAGTCATCGAGCGCTAGCCGTATCCCGATTTCCTTGAGTTCCCGCAGTACCAGTCCTGTCGACGCGGTATCTTGCATCAGAAACGTTTCGGTAATTTCAAGCTCGAGGAAATGTGCAGCCAGGCCGGTTTCCGTCAATATGGCGCGGACACTTGCGACGAAACCCTTGGATTGCAATTCCACTGCAGACACGTTGACGGACATGCTCAACGAGGGCAGGCCCTCTGTCTCCCAAGCCTTGGCCTGCCGGCACGCCTCACGAAGCACCCATTTGCCGATTGGGACGATCAGTCCACTGTCTTCCGCAATGGATATGAATTCGCCAGGCATGACCAACCGATCGCCGGGGCGGCGCCAGCGGATCAACGCCTCGACCCCGGTAACTCGCCCGCTCAAGAGGTGTAGTTTCGGCTGATAACGCAGCAGGAACTCACTGCGGTCCAGGGCATGCCGTAGGTCAATCTCTATTCCGTGGTGCTCCAGCGCATTACGGTTCATTTCCGGTTCGAAGAACTGATGATTGTTGCGTCCGCAGTTCTTTGCCCGATACATGGCAGCATCTGCATTCTTGAGGAGGGCCTCGGCGCTCGTTCCATCTCCGGGGTAAACCGCGATACCAATGCTCGCCGAGATCTGAAATTCCCACTGATCGATATGGTAGGGGACACTTAGCGCGGCTAGTATCTTCTCCGCGGCCCTTCCGGCATCCTCGGCGTGAGAGATTTCGCTAAGCAGTATCACGAACTCATCTCCCCCTTGTCTGCTCACGGTATCCGACTTGCGGACGCAGTCGACCAGTCGGGCGGCTACCAACTGGACCAGACGGTCTCCGGTGGTGTGGCCCGCAGTGTCGTTGACCAGCTTGAAACGGTCGATGTCGAGGTACAGTAGCGCGAATTTAGTTTCGCGCCGATACGCCATGGCCTGGGCAAGCCTATCGTTAAACAGAGATCGATTCGGCAGGTCGGTGAGAGCATCGTGCTGGGCGAGATGCGACATCCGCAGCGCCAGCATCCGCGCGGCGCTGACGTCATGGAATACGATCACGGCTCCCCGGATTACGCCATGGCGATCATGAATCGGCGCCGCTGAATCCTCGATCGCAGCTTGGCAGCCGTCACGTCGGACCAGAATGCAGTTGGGCGTAAGCCCGACGGTTTTGTTCTCGCGTATGGCCCTCGCGAGAGGGTTCTCCGTAGGCTCGCGGGTGGCCTCGTCGATAATCTTGAATACCTCATTGGCCGGTCGTCCAAGAGCCTCTGCGCGGGTCCATCCGGTCAATTGCTCGGCGACGGAATTCAGATACGTCACGGAGCAAGCCTCGTCGGTCGACATTACCGCATCGCCGATCGAATTGAGCGTCACTTCGGCGCGTTCCTTTTCGATGAACATCGCGTCGGCGAAGGTATTGCGGTCGAGCATGTTCTGCACAGTCTTCGGCATGAAGTATCGATGAAGGCGACGCTTCAGAAGGTAATCCTGTGCGCCGCGTTGCACTGCCAACTTGGCGATTGACTCGCATTTTGCGGATGCAATGACCAAAATCGGGATCTGCGGTGCGGCGCTAAACAAGCGATTGAAGGTCTCGATGCCGTTGCTGTCCGGTAGCGACAAATCCACAACCACCGCGGCGATTCCGTCGGGCGCACCAAGCTGTTGCTTACCTTGCAATCGAAGTCTGTCGAGCCCACCGGCGCACGTTCGAACCCACTCGATGCGGAACTGTGCGTGATCCGCGGACTCGAGAGCGTCTCGAGTCGCGCCTGCCTCCTTGGCATCACCTTGTATCAGCAATACATTGTTTGACATAATCTTCCGGAGCATCGAAACTTCGCTCATTCGAGATAAGTTAAGCAAGCGCGCCGGTCGGGGTCCGTGCGGTTCCGAACATTTGTGTTTTGCGTTGTTGAGTTTGCGACGGCCATCACAACACGACGGACGACCGTCCGTAGCGCACAATGAGCGACGAGCTTTGCAGGGGCCTTACAAGTTCATCGGTGCGACAGCCTCCCCCGTGCCGGCACGCACCAGATATCCACGACAATCGTTCGGCAAGAGCTCGCTGAAATTGACGAACATCACGACGTTGAGCAACGCGATGGCGGAGCCATTCGTTGCAAAGATCCTGGTGGGGGAGGCTGATGAAAATCGACAAACCGTCGGTACGCGGCTCGTGCACGAATACCAGCGACGCCGATATTGTCAGTGCGGCGCTCAATATGAGCGAGAGTATCGCTCTAATCGTGACATGGAGACACGAGAGCAATTCCTGAGGCTAGGTGGTACGATCCCAGCCCATTCTGACCATCGTAATGACGCAATCTTCAGGAAGGTACGACTTCCACGACGCAATATTCCTCGCCGCGCGCTCCAAATAGGGCTCATGAACGCTGGCGTGGCGGCGCGTGGATGTATTGGTCGACGCGCCGTGGCGCGTAACGTCGATGTGTCCGTAAAAAGCCGGCGTTTGGAAATTCATCATGGATAGGCCCCTCCATTCTCTTGGAACGCTGAGAGAAGAGCCATTATGGCGATGGTCGCGGTTTCGTGTCTGTTCGGTAGCGCGCTTAGCCTCTCCGTCCGGAAATTGCGATTCTCCCTGGTGAAGCAGAACGTCGTCAAAAATCTGCAAAGCGCATCGGGCAACATCAGCAAGTCCGCCCGGCTGGCGAAACGCAACCGCACCGACTTCTACAAGCTGCTGGCGCGCTATCGGCTGCTGGCGGAGGACTTCGAGAGAAATCCGACGCAACGCCGCTAGGGACGCTGCGAGCACCGGCGGGACTCGTGTGCTACGATCAAATTCTGAATGAACGCGACCCGCTCCGCGAAGCGGCCCGCTGCCGCATGAAACCATGACTGAGTCGAGACCAAAGGCCGCCTTCGAGCAGAGCTTGGCCGCGGCGCGCGCTGCGCTGCGGACCGGCCGCGCGGCTACCGCGGAACGCGGGCTGCGCGCGCTCGAAGCGCAATTTCCCGGGGAGACGAGCTGCCTCTGGCTCCTCGGAGCCGCCCTGCTGGAGCAACATAGGATTGCCGAGAGCATCGCGATGCTCGAAGGCGTGCTTGCCCGTGCACCGGATTTCGCCGACGCGCGAGTGGATTTGGCGCGT
>Ga0181537_10002917_pt1 | contig 14870 bp, 10 predicted proteins | sample PEATcosm2014_Bin_39_FD_119765 | JGI IMG/M metagenome (GOLD analysis project Ga0181537, IMG submission 119765) | Peatland microbial communities from MTU Mesocosm Facility, Houghton, MI, USA - PEATcosm2014_Bin23_10_metaG | ecosystem: Environmental > Terrestrial > Soil > Wetlands > Peat | place... | reverse complement strand
TCATATCGGTCCTGAGGCCGTGTTGGGCATCGAGATCAATCCCTACGCCGCCGAACTTGCGCGCGTCACGGTGTGGATCGGCGAGATCCAATGGATGCGCCGCAACGGATTCAATGTATCTCGTGACCCAATTTTGAAACCGCTCAACACGATCGAGTGTCGTGACGCCGTTCTCAACGATGAGGGGACTGAGGCGCTCTGGCCGGATGCGAATGTTGTTATCGGGAACCCGCCGTTCCTTGGGGCCAAGTTGATGAAGGGCCGGCTTGGCCTCGAATACACAGATCGGCTTCGTAATGCCTTTCGTGGGCGATTAGCAGCGTTCTCCGATTTAGTGTGCTTCTGGTTTGAAAAGGCCAGACAAGACCTTCTCTCGGGGCGCTATGAGCGCGCCGGTCTCGTCGCCACAAGCTCCATTCGGGGTGGGACTAATCGACCAGTGCTCGATCGAATCTGTGAGAACCTGGAAATATACGATGCGCACGGCGAACTCCCATGGACAGTCGAAGGCGCACGGGTCGAGGTATCGATAATATGCTTCGCAAAACCGGCCGACGCGCTAACTGGAAAACGTCTTGATGGACAAATGGTCGAGCACATCAATGCGGATCTGACAGCCGGGATAGATCTGACGACCGCTAAGGAATTACCCGAGAACCGAAATGTAGCGTTTATTGGTATCCAGAAGACGGGACCGCTCGATGTTCCTGGAGAGTTGGCCCGCACTTGGATGCAACTGCCCACCAATCCGAATGGTAGAGAAAATAGAGAAATTCTGAAGCCGTATTATAATGGTGACGACATCACGGGCCGCGTTAGAGATCAGTGGACCATTGATTTTCCATTAGGCTTATCGGAGAACGAGGCTTCGCAATTTCAAACTCCGTTCGAATACCTCCGGTCGTCTACTTATTATGTCTCGAAAGAAAGACCGTCCGTAAGTTTTCCTGAGTATCGGGCGAACACTTCAGGGCAAAATAAATCATGGTGGGAACCGCATAGACCTCGGCCTGCTATGAGAACGCGGATAGAATCGCTTTCACGATACATCGTGACACCGGAAGTTTCCGAGCACCGGATTTTCGTGTGGCTCCAATACCCCGTCTTGCCTGACAAAAATCTTATCGTCATTACAAGAGATGACGATACCACCTTCGGCATTCTGCAAAGTCGGTTTCACGAGTTGTGGGCACTCAGGTTGGGAACGAGTCTTGAGGACCGTCCCCGCTACACATCCACGACGACATTCGCAACTTTCCCTTTTCCGTCCGGCCTCAATCCCAACCGAGCGGCGGGTTTTTACGCTGCCGACCCAGGAGCGATCGCCATTGCGGACGCTGCTCGACGGTTAGACCAGTTGCGTCAGAATTGGCTTTATCCCACCCGTCAGATACGGACCGTGCCAGAAATCGTGCCGGGCTTTCCAGACCGCCTTTTGCCAGCAGACGAAGCCAGTGAGGCTCTATTAAAAGGTCTCACACTCACCGCCCTTTACAATGAGAAGCCGACTTGGCTGCGCAATGCACATCGAGATCTCGACGCTGCTGTTGCCGCCGCATATGGATGGTCTGCGGATATTTCAGACGATGAGGCCCTGACGCATTTATTGGAGTTGAACCACGAGCGAGCATCGGCGGAGCGCCCACAGGATCGGCGTCCGGCTCCGCAAAGATTGCAGCGTGAACCCGAATTACCGCCTATGCCGATTCCTGGTGGAGTGCCAGAGCAACAACCTGTTCCAACGGAACCGCCAATCGCGCAGCCGGTTGCTGGTAGAATACGCCGTCGACGGTCGCGTTCATCAGGATAAAGAAAATAGACGACTCCTTGCCGGACATCGGTCGATCTCCATTCGGATAGCTCGGTCGAATGCAGCCAGGATTGGAACAGGCTCTCTCTGAACGCCGTTCGCATCGCGAACGTATAACCGAGGCTGTCCGAGACGCTTGGGATAGCTGACTTGAGCGAGCGATGATGCGGATGTCGATTCTCGGCAGAGTGCAAGTCGGACTACCTACGCTGTCGGCTTCACCATCTTGCGATGGGCCAGCCCTCGTGCTGTCGTTGTGATGACCCCATATTTAGGGTATTCGTCAGCCGCACATGCTGCAAATGTCGGAAATATAGGTGCCCCGGCAAGCTAAGAGACAGACCCATGCCCTCGGTCTCCGTTAGACTCGCCCGATCGCAGATAGACGATATAGTCAGCCTATGTAGGCTCGGCCCTCCTCAGCTAAATGCGCTCGCCGACGCTCTCCAAGACACGCGTCCCACTATCAAGCGGGACGAACTCAGGCGTGTCGTCGCTGAGACGATAACTGATCCGGCAGCAGCACAGGGTGCGCGACGTGTGTTGTCGGGCTTATCGACTGCGACACGACGCTTCAACGTGCCATCCACCGAACTGCTCGAAAGCGTCGGTGAAAACCTTCTGACACAGAAGCTCGACGAGAGCGACCTCCGAGCGTGGCATGAAAGCCGGCCGATCATCGAAAGGATGCTGAGTGCACCCATTATCGGTCTCGATGCCAAAGCGAAGGATTTAGCATTCGACTTCGAGCGCTTATACGCACGAGCACGAATTCTGACGGATATACGTCCCGTCTTTGACGATGCGAGAGACGACATCGTAGGTGTCGATATCACTCAGACGCTTCGACTGGATTACATGTCGCCTGTGCGGGATGGTGCGACCACGCTTTCCATCGCTATGGACACGGCTGATATCGAACAATTAAAGAAATGCTGCGAGGATGCTCTACAGAAAGCGAACAAGGCGCGCGAGTATATGGAGAAGATAAATCTCGACGTTGCCATGCCGGGGAGGACAGTCCAATGAGCTATGCGACTTACGCGGGGGACTCTCGTTCATCCTGGGAACGACTCGATTGGGTAAAGCCGCACGCCGAAGCGTCGAACGCCGCTTTAAGGCCGCTATCCGAAGCGGATGCATCCAGACGGGCAATGCCGTTCAAGATGGACGATGAGATTATCTTCGAGGACGAAACGCCCGAAGGAGAGATCTACACGATTGTCGTAGAGGTATCAGAGGCAGCCGCCCGTCCCATCGTGGAGGAAGACAAAACGAACGCATGGGCGCGAGTTGGCTACGTTATCCTGGCCGGTCTTCTTATTGCCGTGTTCGGATTTCTCTGCCGCTTCGTGATCGCAAGTCCCGTTCCGTTAGCAATCGCTGGTATAGGAATGGCAGCGGTGTCGATAGCACTATGGTATGGTGGGAGGTTAGAGCAGCCGACATAACGTGGCATCCATCCCCTGGATGCCAAGTAGCAACGCCGCCGCCGGTATAGCGCAAGCCTTAGTCAAGGCAGGAGCACTCAAACCGGCTGTCGGGATAGCATCAGTGTTTCTCTCCCTTGCTGCTATCGAGACGACCAAGGGGCTGCCCCAATGGGAGGGGGTGTTCTGGCTCCCGTTTTCCATGGCATCGGTGCTTGGGTTTTTCGGGACCTGGGCAATCGTCTCCTTTCTGCTGCGAAGACAACCAGTGCCTCCAGCCACTTCAATTCCATCAGGGCCATCAGGGCCATCACCACCGAGACCGCTACCTCCCAGATCTCCCTCATCGAGAACGACAGCACCGGCACCTTCAGTTCCAGGACGCAGCGTGTTCATCAGGCCGCGGCAATAGGTCTGGTCTCGGGGCACATCAGGCAAACAGTCTCAAGAAGCAAAGGATTCGCCACCTGACCTCGCATATAGGGTGGCAGCTAAATCGCCGACCGAGTTTCTGGTGCGCGCTTTAGTTTTTCAGCTATCCAGGCGATCTCGTATCGTCGAGTGGCATTCCCCGCCCCCTAACCATTTGAAAAGGTACACAAATGATCGGGCGATCGTGGGTTTCAAGCGCCTATCGCGAAAAATTAGCGCGGCGTCGTCATGCCCTTAGTAATTCGCCCAGAACGAGCTTTCATTGAGGCGTGCAATGGGCTTGCTATTCAGAAACAACACACCTTGGTGTGCGAGGCTGATCTCACCTGGCCGCGGGCGGATGCCGCCGCCGACCAGCGCCGGCAGCGAGGCTGAATGGTGCGGATCGCGAAACGGCCGCTCGCGCAGCAGGGCGCCGCCGCGCAGACCGCCGGCGACCGACTGTATCATGCCGAGTTCGAGCGCCTCGGCCGGCTCCAGCGGCGGCAAGATGCCGGGCAGCCGCGCCGCCAGCATCGACTTGCCCGAGCCCGGCGGTCCGGTCATCAGCAGGTTATGCGCGCCAGCCGCGGCGATCTCGAGCGCGCGCTTGGCGCTTTCCTGGCCTTTGACATCGCGAAAATCAAGCCCGGCGGCGGCCGGCGGAGCCAGTTTCGCGACCGGCGGCGACAAGAGCTGGGTGCCTTTGAAATGATTGACGATCGAGAGAAGGCTCGGCGCGGCGACGATCTCGACCTCGCCGGCCCAGGCCGCCTCGCCGCCGCAAGCGGCCGGGCAGATAATCCCGATCTGCCGCCCGGCAGCAGCGAAGGCCGCCAGCAATACCCCGGCGACCGGTGTCAGCGAGCCATCGAGCGCCAATTCGCCGACCGCGAGATAGCCGCCCATCTCGTCCAGCGGCAACACCTCCATCGCGGCGAGAAGACCCAAGGCGATCGGCAGGTCAAAATGGCTGCCTTCCTTCAACACGTCGGCTGGCGCAAGGTTGACGGTGATGTGCCGTGGCGGCAATGCCAAACCCAGCGCCGACAGCGCCGCGCGCACCCGCTCGCGCGATTCGGCGACCGCCTTGTCCGGCAAACCGACGACGGCGAACGCCGGCAGCCCCGCGGTGATCGTCACCTGGGCTTCGACATCGATGACCTCGACGCCGTGAAACGCCACCGTGCGGATGCGCGCAGCCATCGCCCGAGCCAATCTCCCCTCTACCGCGAGTTTAGGGGCGAGACCCCATCAACGCCAGATTTGAACCGGATTCCGCAGCGAAGGGATTTGCTCTAGTCTCCCCGGCCCGGCGCCGCGCGGTAGCGGTACGACGGATGGGTGGCCGAGCGGTCGAAGGCGCACGCCTGGAAAGTGTGTATACGGGCAACCGTATCGTGGGTTCGAATCCCACCCCATCCGCCAGTTTTACCAATAGATTGAAGGACGATCTTAGCGAGAGGCCATCAACCAGGTCGCCCGGTGGCGCTGGGATCGCGATGGCGGCCATCACTCCTTGACCAGGCAGCACGGTGATAAGACCAATGATGCGGAACCGGATGTCGATCGGCATCGATTTCGGTACGACGAATACCGTCGTCGCCATCGCCAAGCCCGGCGAGGCGGTGCGCACGGTGACGTTCCACGATGACAGCGAACAATCGGATATTTACCGGTCCGTGTTGTGTTTCGAGCAATTGGCGGCTGGTCGGTTCGAAGTCGAGGCTTCCGCCGGTATGAAGGCGATCAGTACCTATCTGACCTCGACCTATGAGACGCGCTTTATTCAGTCGTTCAAGAGCCATGTCGCGAGCGCCATCTTTGACGAAACGCGCATCTTTGGCCGCGGTTACAAATTCGAGGATCTGCTGTCGACATTCTTTCGCGCCGCAATCCGCGATGCCGATGGTCAACTCGCCGATCTCGGCGGCCGCGTCGTCTCGGGACGCCCGGTCGCCTTTGTCGGCGCCGCGCCGGACGAGGCGCTCGCCGTCCATCGCTATGGCGAGGCCTATCGGCGGATCGGTGTCCGCGATCCCGCCTATGTGTACGAACCGGTTGGCGCCGCCTATTACTACGCGCAGCGCCTCAAATCCGACGCGCTGGTGCTGGTTTGCGATTTTGGCGGCGGCACCAGCGATTTCTCGCTGATCCGCTTCGAGCGGCGCGGCACTCGTGTCGGTGCAACCCCGATCGGCCACGCCGGCCTCGCCGTGGCGGGCGATAATTTTGATTATCGGATCATCGACGCCGTGGTTTCGCCACGGCTCGGCAAAGGAACCCAGTTCAGATCGATCGATAAGATTCTACCAATCCCCCAGCATTACCACGCGCGGTTCGCGCGATGGCATCAGCTCGCGATGCTCAAAACCCCCGAGCACATCCGCGAGTTGGAGCGCCTGCAGCGGACCTCTTTGTCTCCCGACAAGATCGCGGCCTTTCTCGACATCATCCGCAACGATTGGGGCTTCAACATTTATCGCGCGGTGTCCGACACGAAAATACGGCTGTCTTCGGCATCCACCGCGACATTCCTGCTCCGCCTCGGCAAATTGGATATCGAACAGGAGATTTCACGTCGGGATTTCGAGGGCTGGATTGCCGATGACATCGCCCGGATCGCGCAGACCGTCGACCAGCTGCTGCAAACCGAAGGCGTGTCGGTCGAAGAGATCGATAGCGTCTTCCTGACGGGCGGCAGCTCGTTTATTCCGGCGGTTCGCGACGTCTTCGAGACACGGTTTGGCGCGCATCGGCTGGCCGATGGCGAAAACTTCCAGTCGGTTGCCTTTGGCCTCGCGCTAATTGGGCTGGAGGACGATATGGGCCCATGGTCGGCTCAATCGCCAAGCGCGTGAGGCGCCGTTAACAGCCGCCCAATGGTGCATCAACTCTCTATTGTCGGATGCGCCCCTTGGGCCGAAAATGTGATTATCGGCCAGTAGCGATCGATCATGAGATGCGGCATTAAACGGCATCTGGAGGGCACAATGACTTACGAACAGATCCTGGTGGTGCCGTTGTCAAATTGCGTCGGCGCCGAAATCGGCGGGGTCGACCTCAAAGCGCGCGTGCCCGAGGCGACGCTCGCTGAAATCCGCCGGGCATTCGGCGAATACGGGGTCGTGTTTTTTCGTGACCAGGTTCTGACACCCGATCAGCATGTGGCCTTTGCCGAGCGGTTTGGACGGATCGACATCAACCGCTTCTTTGCCGCGGTGCCGGGCTATCCGATGATCGCCGAGGTGCGCAAGGAGCCGGAGCAAACGCTCAATATCGGCGGCGGCTGGCACACCGATCACAGCTACGACACCGCACCCGCGCTCGGCTCGATGCTCTACGCGCGCGAGGTGCCGAGAACCGGCGGTGATACGCTGTTTGCCAGCATGTACGCGGCTTATGACGCCTTGTCCGACGGGCTCAAGGAGACGCTCGACGGTCTGCGCGCCTGTCATTCGAGCCGCCATGTCTTTGGCATGGAAGCAGCGGCCCGGCGCGGCGATATGGCCGGGCGCATCGGCAATCCTGAGCTGGCGACACAGGACGCCGTGCATCCCGTGGTGATCCGTCACCCGGAAACCGGCCGCAAGGCGCTCTATGTCAATCCCGGCTTTACACTGCGCTTCGAGGGGTGGAGCGAGGATGAGTCTCGCGCACTGCTCGACTATCTGTATCGGCATGCGGTGCGGCCGGAGTTCACCTGTCGGTTTCATTGGCAAGAGGGCTCGCTCGCATTGTGGGACAATCGCTCCACCTGGCATTTTGCGGTCAACGATTACCAGGGCGAACGCCGTCTTCTGCACCGCATCACAATCGAGGGCGCGCCACTTCATTAGACAAAAGATCATTTCCTTGTCTTGAGCGGCGCGTTTATGCCGCCGCTAGCAGGCATCGAAACCACCAATCGCCGCTAAAGTAGACCCGCCGCCGGTAGCTCGTCTTTAGATGAAAGCGATAAGTCGGTCTCGTCATGGCTGTCTCGGCCGAGTTGGCTGAGGGTCATGGCGATGGATGGTGTGATCCGCGTCAATTCGGCGAGACCGGCATCACGCAGGATCAGAACGAGGAAAGACCGCCTGTTTCCCATCTCACGAAAAACCTGGGGCGCGCTGAACATCGTGCCGACGCTCTGCACTAGGATCGGAGACGCGCGGTCGGCGACCCGCACCACGCCCTTGATCCGCAACAAACGCTCGCCGAGCATCCCGCCAAGATTGTCGAGCCACTCGGCCAAATCGTCCCATAAAAGCGCTTCATCGGGCTGCGCCAACAGGATTTGTATTCTCGGATGACGCGATCCTGTCGCCATGACGAATTGCGGCGCGGCGACGGAAACCGGACGAAACGAGAAAGCGGCGCGGACTGCAGCGGCGCGGTCATCGGTTTCGATTACCTCCGCCAGCGGGTTTATCCCGACCGCCATTTCGCGCGCGCGTTGGCGCTGCCCTGGTGTCGCGACATCGTATTTGGTCAGCACCAGCACCTGGGCGCCGGCCCATTGCGCCACCGCCTCCTCAAAGCCGGCAGTCGCCATGCCCGCACCGCAATCGACGGTCGCGACCACCCCGACCCGCATCCGCAGCGATGCCAGACCGGCTAAGGATCGCAAGATCGGCCCCGGTTTTGACAGGCCGCTGGTTTCGAGGATGATGCGCGCGAACGGCCTTTCGTCCTGCCGCGTCGCCAGCAGCGCGCCGATCGTCTGCTCCAGATCGCCGATCAGCGAGCAGCAGATACAGCCGTTATTCAGCATCGCGATCGGCACGTCGCTGGTTTCGGCGAGGATCGCACCATCGAGCCCGATTTCGCCGACTTCGTTGACGATAACCGCAGTATCCGCCGCCTCGGGCAACGCCAGAAAATCGGCCAGCAGCGTGGTCTTCCCGCTGCCGAGAAATCCGGTGAGAACGATAAAATCGGTCACTTGTCCGCGGCGGGGTCGCCGGCGCGGGCATCGGCGAAGCTGCGGGCGACCAGTTCGCGAACATCGGCGAGCAATTCCGCGGTGTCGTAGATCACCCCGTCCTTGATCGTGTAGCGCAGCGCGCGGTGCCATTCGGTCTGCCGCGTCTCGTCATTGAGACGCATCGCGCCGGTGCCGTAGAGCAGCTTGAAATCGGTGAGCGGGTTGTGGTCATGCACCAGGAGATCAGCACGCTTGCCAACCTCGACGCTGCCGATTTCATCGCCGAGGCCAACCAAATCCGCGCCCTGCGACGTCGCCGCTCGGATCACCTCCAACGGGTGAAAGCCCGCCTCCTGCATCAGCTCCAACTCGCGGATGTAGCCGAAACCGAAGAGCTGAAAGATGAAGCCGGAATCGCTACCGGTGCAGACCCGTCCGCCGCGGTTCTTGTATTCGTTGATAAAGGCCATCCAGAGCCGGTAATTCTCCTTCCATTCGATCTCGTTGGCGGTCGACCAGCGATACCAGTAGGAGCCGTGATTGCCGCGGCGCGGTTGAAAATAGTCCCACATCGATTTCCAGGCGTAGTCCTTGTGCCAATCGGCTTGGCGCGCACGCATCAGATCACGGTTCGCGTCGTAAATCGTAAAGGTCGGCACAAAGGTGAAGTCGAGTTCGAGGAAGGCGTCGAGCACCTCGTTCCACTTGGCGCTGTGCGGCGGCGCGGCCTGACGAAAGCTCTGGCCGGCATAAGCAAAGCGGAAATATTCGTCGCCGTAATCGTAATCCGCGGGATAGGACTGAACGATGCGGTCGTCGAACAGCGCCTCGGGCAGTCCGTAATAATGCTCGGCGCTGGAGAGGCCCCAGCGCGCCGAGGTCAACGCATTCATCCGTGTCACCGCCATCTGCGCGTGATGGCAGCCGGAGCGCAGCCCAAGCTTCTTGCACTCGTCGAGCGCCGCCCGCATCAGCGCTGGCGGCGCGCCAAAGAACTTGACCCCGTCGGCGCCACGCTCCTTGATCCGGCCGAGCCAGGCGCGCACCTCATCCTGTGTGTGAAGCGTCTTCAGCATGTCGTTGACAACAGGCACATAGGCGTAGGAGAGCAAGCGCGGAGCCGCGATCTTGTTTTCCGCCGAGAGCGCGCGTTGCTCGAGCATCCAGCCGAGCCCGTTGAACGAGCCCATCTCGCGCACCGTCGTGACACCGTGCGCCAACCACAGCTTATAGACGTAATCGACCGGCGGCACCCAGCCATGCGTCGCGTGGTAGGCGACGCCGGCATGGGCGTGGCAGTCGATAAAGCCCGGCGTCACGAACTTGCCGCCACAGTCGATCTCGTGGTTGCCAGGCGCCGGCCGCCGCTCGGGATGGATCGGCGCTCCGGCGTAACCGACCTTGCGCATCTCGGCGATGCGGCCGTTCTCGACGACGATGTCGATCGGCCCGATCGGCGGCGCGCCGGTGCCGTCGATGACCGTGGCGCCGCGCAGCACCAGCCGCGCGAACGGGCCGATCCCGCGGTCGCGCCCGGTCGCCGCGACAAGCGGCGGCTGCCCCTGGCCGGCGCGCAGCAGCGTCAGCTCTTCGCCCGCGTCGGGTTCGGCCATCAAAGTCTCCTCAAATCTCTGTCGGCCGCAACGGCAGGTCGAGAAATGACTCGCCGAGCCGCACGGTAAACATTGGCGGCCGGCCGTGCGGCACCTGGCCGTAATGATCGCAATCGGCACCGGCGATCGCCAACCTGATCCGGCTGCCCTTGCTGAAGACCCAGGCCGTCGGCAGCAGCGCCACGACGATCTGCTCGACGCGTCCTGGCACGAGCGGCGCCGCCTCGGCCCGGTCGCAGGTGTGGTACGGCCAACTCGCGCGGTAATTGGCGGGGTGATCGGACAGCTTGCGGTGCAAGGCCCGCAACATGCCTTCGGTTACGTAGCGCACGGTGCCGTCGGGTTCTTCCTCCGACAAATAGACGTGCAGCGCCGCGTCGGGCTCGGAGATGGCTAGGCTGATTGTCAGCACGGCATGCCCGGCCAGTTCGGCCGGCGCGTCGAGCGGGTCGGAGCGATAGCGCGGCAGCGTTGCCTCGCGTTGCTGCCAGTCAGCGTAATAGATGCGCGTATCATGCGCCGCGAGCCGGCCGTAGCGGGTTTGCGTACCGGTGCCAAAGCCGAAATCGGTCTGGTGGCGATCTTCCCCCGTCGCGCCCGGAGATGTGCGCAGCGCGCCATCCTCAGCCACATAAAGGCGGTGCGTCGTCTTGATCGGCGGCCAGTGCGACGCCTGTTTCCAGGCCTCTTCGTGCATCGCGAAATAATGCACCGGGGCTTCCTGCGCGAGCCCCGTCTGCCGCCCCAGCAAATACTCGTCGAAGAACCGCAGCAGCGTCCCGTCGAGCGAGAATTCGGGCGTCTCGGCGCGACGCCACGGCGACACGTTGATGCGCGCGCCATGATCCCACGGGCCGAGCAGCAGATGCTTGTTGCGGTTCGGCAAGGTCAGAAAACGTGCGATCGTGCCGTTCTGATACCCTGCCCCGTCCATCCATCCCGACACCGACAACACCGCGACATCGGCCGGGACACGATGCGCGTAATGGCAAGGGCTGAACGAGGCCGGGCTAAAATTTGGGTCGTAGGGCAGCGTGTCGTCATGGTAGCGGAACTCGGCGATAAAGGCCGGCATGCGGAAATTGGCGATGTGCTCGCGCACCGCTGTGTCGCGGGCCGCTCCACCCTCGTCGTCATCGACCGGCGCCGGGCCGGCAAGGCTCGGATCCTTGAAATACGCGAACTCACCGAGCAGGTCGCGCCGGTCGTGGTCGAGCGCCACCATCAGCGCGTCATAGGACTGCGCCAGCCGGTTGAGAAGCAGCCCGCCCGGATAGTAATGGTCGATATAGGTGTCCCAGACCGCCGATAGCGGCGCAATGGCGCGCACCGCCGGGTTCCCGCTACTAGCGACAAAATCGCAGGCCGCGCCGACATAGGAGATACCGGTCGCGCCGATCTGGCCATTCGACCAGGGCTGGGCAACGACCCACTCGACAATCTCGGCGTAATCGTCACGTTCACGCGGCGAGCGAAAACTGTCGCGCGTGCCAAAACTGGCGCCGGTGCCGCGGACATCGACCGCGACCAGCGCATAGCCGCGCGGCACAAACAGATCGCGCCAGCGCGCGAGGCCGGGGCACGCCTCGGTTCCTTGCGGCGCGTCTTTGGTTAGCGAGAACCGCCGATAATAGGGCGTCAGGATCAGGATCGCCGGCACGAGCGACGGCGCGTCCGGCGGGAGATAGACATCGACCGCGAGACGACATCCGTCGCGCATCGTCACATAGGTCGAACGCGGCTGCGCGATTAGACCGCGGGCCGGCCGCGTTTCGAGATAGGAAGATGGCGTCACGCGCCATGCGGTGCTGTTGCGATCGCCGTCCGACACGCCCCGTCCTCCGTCACCGCACCCGGTAGCGGCGCGGCACCGCCGCGCCGGCCAAAAACGTCAGTGCCAAGGTGCTGGCCATCAGCACAAAGGCGAGGACGCCCGCGAAGGGCCAATCATTGTTGGTCGAAAATTCCCAATACAACAGCGGCGCCATCATTTGAAACCGTGGTCCACCGAGCAATAGCGGTGTCGCGAACGCGTTCATCGCGAGGATAAAGCACAGCATGGCGGCGATCAGCACGCCGGGCATCGCGAGCGGCAGGATCACACGCTGAAACGACCGCGCCGGCGCGGCTCCCATGCTCGCCGCCGCCTCTTCCAGCCGTGGATCGATCCCTTCGAACACCGCCTGCAGGGTCAGGATCGTAAATGGCAGGTTGATCGAGACGATGCCGACGACGACCGCGAACTCGGTGTTCATCAATTCGAGGCTCGGCACGCCGAACAGCGTGCGGGTCGCGAGGTCGAGCATCCCGCCGCGCGCGAGAAGGATCATCCAGCCCGCCGTCCGGGTCGTCGCACCGATAAACAGCGGCAGCACGATCGCCATCACATAGGCCGATTTCCACCGGCTCTCCGTCCGCGCCAGCCGCCAGGCCATCGGGATGCCGAGGACAAGGCAGGCCGCCGTGACCACGACCGACACGCGGATCGTCGTGGCGAGCACCCTGAGATAGAACGGATCGGTAAAAAAGCGCAGGTAGTTTTGCGGTGTCAGCGCCGTGACCATGAGCTCGGTCGGGTCGAAGCGATTGAGGCTGTATCGCGCGAGCAGCACGAGCGGCGCGACCATCGTCAGGCACACAAAGATCGTCGCCGGGCCGAGCAGAAACGCGGCCGAGACCGCCTCCCGCCGGCGATCCACGCGCTCCAATGCGGCCGCGACGCTCATGCCTTGCGCATGATGTTCTTCAGCCACCAATCATTCATCTCCGGCTGAAGCTTGCCGGTCGTTTCATAGTCCGGCTGCACTAGCTTGGCGCCGGGCGGCAGCGCGAGCTGCTCGGCGACCTTGCCGGTCAGGTCGGCGTTGCCGACGGTTGGCAAATAGCCCATATGCGCCGCAAAGCCCTGCTGCGCCGCCGGCTCCAACAACGCGTTCATATAGGCGTAGGCGCCCTCCTTGTCGGGTGCATTTGCCGGCATCACCATGCCGGAGATGTACATCATCGCGCCTTCCTCCGGGACCAATCCGGCTACCGGGAAGTCGGCGTTCTGCCACATCACCGTGCGCGCCAGCCAGATGATGCCGACCTCGATCTCGCCCGATTTGAAACCGGGTGCCATATCGTCGGTCTGCGCATAAAGGTGCAGATCGTTGTCGTTGAGCTTTAGCAGGAAGGCCTTCGCCTTGTCGAATTCGTTGGGGTTGCCGCCCTGGGACAACGCAGCGCCCATCATGATGTAGAACCCAGAATTCGCCAGAGCGCCGATTTTGCCTTTCCAGCGCGGGTCGAGCAGGTCGTCCCAGCGTTTTGGCGGGTCCTTTACGGTCAACGGATTATAGGCGATGCCCTGAACGCTGTAGATGTGGGGAACGAACTGATTGGGCATAAAGGTGCCGCTCGTCAGCAGCGGGCTGACGTTTTTCAAGTTTGGCACTTTTGCCGCATCGAGCGTCTCCAGCAGTCCTTTCTGCGCCGCGAGATACCCGGTTGGCGCGACCATGCAAGCGATGTCGAGCGCGCCGCGCGGCAGCGGATGCTGCGCGACGAGTTGCGCGAGCCGGGGTGCCTCGTCGCCCACTGCCTGCACGACCTCCATACCCTTTGGTTTCAGGATCGGGTCATCGATGTTCTCGCGCAGCAACCGAGCGTAATCGCCGCCCCAGGTGCCCACGACGCAACGGTCGGCCGCCTGCGCCGATCGGCCAAACAGGGCGGGTCCAACGGCGAGCGCCGCACCTGCCGCGAGCACTCTGCGGCGCGTCGGCCGAGCGGTCATCATGTGCGAACCCATGTTTCGCCTCCTCCTTCAGTTGTCGAGAGCTCGTTTTCGGCGACGTTTGGCACGGCCCGATCCCGATCGTCAAAAATCCGCTCCGCTGCGGCGCTCCAAACCAGCGAAACGCGCTCGTCCGCTGCCCACCGGCGCGCTGCTTCCGGTCCAAAGCCCGGACCGCGCACGATGATGTCGCGGCCGGAATCGAGCCGCACGACGTGCTCCAACACCGCACCCAGATAAGTGCACAATTTGACCGTGCCCGGAACCCGCGTATTGGGCGATCCCGGCGCCGCCAACCGGATGCTTTCCGGCCGCACCGCGAGGCACCCTGCGCCTTCGTGGCGATAGCGCCCGGCGAGCGCGATCCGTTCACCGCCCTCGGCCAGCAAGTCGCCCGCACCATCCAGGCGTCCGGGCACGAGGTTGCTCTGGCCGATAAACCCGGCGACGAACGGCGTCGCCGGCCGCTCGTAGAGATCCTCCTGCCGGCCGATCTGCTCGACCCGGCCATCGCGCATCACCACCAGCCGATCGGCCATCGCCATCGCTTCCGCCTGATCGTGCGTCACGACGATCGCGGTGATGCCGCCGTCTCGTTGGAGGATGCGGATCTCGCGCGCCATGTCCTGACGCAATGCGGCGTCGAGGTTCGACAGCGGCTCGTCGAGCAGCAGCAATCGCGGATGGATGGCCAAGGCACGTGCCAGCGCCACACGTTGCTGTTGTCCGCCCGAAAGATTGCGCGGCAACCGCTCGGCAAAGTTATCGAGCTTGACCAACCGCAGCATCTCGGCGACCCGGCGTTCCGCAGTCGCATCGGGCGTACGACGCATCTCAAGGCCAAAGCGCACGTTCCGCGCCACCGTCAGATGCGGAAAGAGCGCATAGCTCTGAAAGACGATGCCCATATCGCGGCGAT
>Ga0181537_10002916_pt1 | contig 14874 bp, 10 predicted proteins | sample PEATcosm2014_Bin_39_FD_119765 | JGI IMG/M metagenome (GOLD analysis project Ga0181537, IMG submission 119765) | Peatland microbial communities from MTU Mesocosm Facility, Houghton, MI, USA - PEATcosm2014_Bin23_10_metaG | ecosystem: Environmental > Terrestrial > Soil > Wetlands > Peat | place... | reverse complement strand
GCCAAGAGCGGTCGTCCGCTCGTGATCATCGCCGAAGACATCGACGGTGAGGCACTGGCTACCCTGGTGGTCAACAAGCTGCGTGGCACGCTGAACGTGGCCGCCGTCAAGGCTCCTGGCTTTGGCGACCGCCGCAAGGCAATGCTGCAGGACATCGCAATTCTGACCGGCGGCAAGGCCATCACGGAAGACCTCGGCCTGAAGCTGGAAAACATCACGCTGGCCGATCTTGGTACTGCCAAGAAGGTCACCATCGACAAGGACAACACGACCATCGTCGAAGGCGCAGGCAAGTCTGAGGACATCAGCGGCCGCGTCAAGGAAATCCGCGCCCAGATCGACAAGACCACCAGCGACTACGATCGCGAGAAGCTCCAGGAACGCCTGGCGAAGCTCGTGGGTGGCGTTGCCGTGATCAAGGTCGGCGCAGCTACCGAGACGGAAATGAAAGAGAAGAAAGCCCGCGTGGAAGACGCTATGCACGCCACGCGCGCCGCTGTTGAAGAAGGCATCGTCCCGGGCGGCGGTGTGGCCCTGATCCGCTGCATCCCTGCGGTGGAAGCCCTGAAACTGCACGGCGACGAGCAGATCGGTGCCAACATCGTGAAGCGCGCTCTGGAAGAGCCTCTTCGTCAGATCGTGGCCAACGCCGGCGAAGAAGGTGCAGTCGTCATCGGCAAGATCCGCGACAACAAGGACACTGCCTACGGCTACAACGCCCAGACAGGCGAGTTCTGTGACCTGGTGAAAGCCGGCGTCATCGATCCTACGAAGGTAACCCGCACGGCCCTGCAGAATGCAGGCTCGATTGCGGCCCTGATGCTCACCACCGAAGCACTGGTGGCCGAGATTCCGGAACCTAAGCAGGAAGCTCCTCAGCATGGCGGCGGCGGTATGGGCGGCATGTACTAAACAGCAGCAATGCAGATTCATTGGGCCCTTCGCTACGGCGGAGGGCTCTTTGCATCTGGCGAATCTCAGGGCCAAGGCCTGGTCCAGTGATTTTCATCACAGGTACTGAGCGGATTCGGGTGTATAAATTATCTGTGCGATTCGGAAAACTCATTTCGTGGGGCTTGCTCTTCACGGTGCTGATGGCACCGGTGCTGGGAATGGCGATCTGTGTGTCCGCAAGTTCTCCCGTGCAAACCGCTTGCGCCGCACATTGCGCGATGATGGCTCACGCCAAGCAGGCTACCTCCGGCACGCAGCACCAGTCACCTGCCCCGATGAAAGCTCCCTGCTGCGAACGCAAGGCACCTGTACCAACCGTAACAGAGACCGCCGCACAGATTGTCGCTCCAGTACAGATCGCGCTGATTCCCGCCGATTCGGCGATTGCGCTGCTGACAGTTGCACCCGCGGTACGCGCGGAAGTGGCGGCTACTCCTCCGTTGCTTGCATCTCCGTTAACTCTGCTTTGCACTCTTCTTATCTGAACTCTCTTCCCTGTTGCTGAGCTGACTTGCGCCTTGGCTATTTGTCCTTGCGCGCGCGGTATGGCCTGACTTTGGAAGAGAGATGAGCAATGTTCCGAAAATTATGTTTTGTTCTGTTGTTTGCGCAGTTGCTATTTGCGCAGCAAGCTGAGATTCCTCGCACCCAAGAGGCGAACAGCGCCAGCGCGCCCGCAGCAGAGCTTAGGCTGGATGATGTGTTGCGCGAAGTGCTGTCGGCCAATCCTTTGCTGGTGCGGTCGTCAACATTGGTGGCAGCGCAGCGCGCCCATGTGAAGCAGACGGGCGTGCTGCCCGATCCGACGGTGACACTGTCCTGGATGGGCGATCCGGTGCCGTTCAAGGTGATGGACAACGACCCTTCGAGCTATCGGGGACTGTCTGTGATGCAGATGATTCCCTTGGGCGGTAAGCGCGGATTGCAGCGCGAGGTGGCGCGCAAGGATGTTGCGGTCGAAGAGGTTTCCGAGAGCGCAACGCGACGCAATCTGCTGAGCGAAGCGCGAGCCGCGTACTTCGACTATGCGTACTACTACCAAGCCCTGAAGATTACAGAGCGCAATCATGAGCGGTTGACGCAACTCGCCGAAATCACCGAGTCGCGCTACCGGGTGGGCAAGGCGATGCAGCAGGATGTGTTGCGAGCGCGGCTGGAGATTTCCATGCTGCTGCAGCGCACAGCGGCCTTGCAGCAGCAGCGGCTGACGGCGGCGGCGCGGCTGAATACCCTGATGGGCCGCACGGCTGGGGCTCCGCTGGCGACGGCTGCCGAGCAACCTCTCACAAATTTACCTGCAATTGAAACGCTGAAGCCTGCGGCAGAGGCCAACGACCTGATGCTCTCCCGCGAGGCACGCATGGGTGAGCGCGAACAAGCTGCGCTGGCGCTTAGCCGGAAGAACGGCGTACCTGACCTCAACGTTGGGTATATGTATCAGCAGCGGACCGGGATGCCGGACATGCATGGAATGCAGTTTACGGTGAACCTGCCGGGCCTGCATCGCGAGAGACTCCAGCAGGAAATCGCGGAGGGGCAGTTGCGCGTGCGCGCCTCCGAACAGGGGCAGCAGGCACGGCGGCTTGAAGTGAGCTACGAGTTGCAGCAAGCCGCAGCTGCGGCTGAAACCGCGAAACAGATGCTCGACCTCTACGATCAGGCGATCCTGCCGCAGGCGCAGTTGGCCCGCGACTCGGCCCAGGCTTCCTACACGGTTGGCAATGTGGACTTTCTTACGGTGCTCACCAGCTACACCGCCATCTATTCCTACGAACTCGACTATCACAGGCAGCGCGCCGATTACGAAATTGCCGTCGCCCGCATATACGCCCTGACGGGCGACCTGGATGCGCCTGGCGCACCGGAGGCACACTGATGAAAACCCTTGTTCGCGTAATCGCCGTCATCGTAGCCGTAGCTCTGATCGCATTCCTGTTGATAGGCAAACACATCCCCTGGCGTGGAGGCTCACACGCGACTGCGTCGGCCAAACAACCTGCTGCCGCCACGCAGAAGCGAATTCTTTACTGGTATGACCCGATGCATCCTGCTTATCACTCGGACAAGGCAGGTATCGCGCCGGATTGCGGGATGGCGCTGGTTCCGATGTACGAGTCAAAGACTCCGGCGGAGCAGGCGAGCACGGAAACAGGATTGATCCACATGCCCGCGAGTCAGCAGCATGCGCTCGGAGTTCGGCTGACTACGGTGGAAGAAGAAAGCGTTAGCCGCACGCTGCGAACCTCGGGAGTGGTGACCGCCGATGAAACGCGCATCGCGCACGTGCACGTAAAGACCTCCGGATGGGTGGAGGATGTTTATGCAAACTTCGTTGGGCAGCTCGTGCATCGCGGGCAGGCGCTGTTTACGGTGTACAGTCCTGACCTTGTGGCGACGCAGCAGGAGTACTTGATTGCGAAGCGTGGGCAGCAGCAGCTTGGGCACTCGCAGTATGACGAGGTGGCGAAAAGCTCGCAGTCGCTGATGGATTCGGCGAGAGAACGAATGAAGCTGTGGGACCTCACGGACAAGCAGATTGCTAACCTGGACCGCACCGGAGAAGTCAGCAAGACGATCACCGTTTACTCGCCAGTCAGCGGCTTCATTACGGACCGCAAAGCGTTCCCGCACATTTCGACCTCGGGCGACACAGACCTATACACCATTGCCGATCTCTCGCGTGTATGGGTGACCGCCGATGTGTTTGAGGCTGACCTGCCTTATGTGAAGGTGGGACAGAAAGCGGTCATTCATTTTCCATACGCTCCCGGCCAGAGCATTACGGGCCGCGTTGGCTATAGCTATCCGGTGCTCGATCCACTAACGCACACGGCAAAGATTCGCATTGATGTCGCGAATCCGGGGATGGTGCTGAAACCCAATATGCTGGCCGACGTGGAGTTGACCATCGATTACGGACGGCACCTGGTTGTGCCCGCCGAGGCAGTGCTGAACAGCGGGACCATGCAGACGGTTTTCTTCTCACGCGATGACACAACGTTTGAGCCGCGCATGGTGACCATGGGTGCCACGGTCGACGGTAAGACCATTCTCACGTCCGGCGTGAAAAAGGGCGAGACGATTGTGGAGAGCGGAAACTTCCTGCTCGACTCCGATACGCGACTGAACGCTCCGATGGAAATGGGAGGCGCTAAATGATTGGCGCCATCATTGAATTCAGCGCGCGTCACCGGGTGCTGGTGCTCATCCTGGTTGCGGTGGCTGCGATGTTCGGCTACCGCGCCATGCTTAACATTAAACTCGACGCCATCCCCGACTTGAGCGACACGCAGGTGATTGTGTACGCGAAGTGGGATCGCAGCCCGGACATTATCGAAGATCAGCTTACGTATCCCATTACCTCGGCACTGCTTGGCATGCCGAAGGTGAAGGATATTCGAGGCTTCTCCGATTTTGGCTACTCGTATATCTACATCATCTTTGATGAAGGCACGGATATTTACTGGGCGCGCTCACGAACGCTTGAGTATCTGAATGCCATCACCGCGCGACTTCCAAAAGAGGCCAGCGTGGAACTGGCAAAAGATGCTACGGCCGTGGGCTGGGTGTATCAGTATGCGCTGGTGGATGACAGCGGGCAGTACAGCCTGGAGCAGATGCGCAGCTATCAGGACTGGTACTTGCGCTATGCATTACAGTCGCTGCCGGGGGTGGCGGAGGTTGCTCCGGTTGGTGGCTTTGTGCGCGAGTACCAGGTGAACGTCGATCCCATTCGCCTGCAAGCGTACAAGCTACCCGTCAATGCCGTGACCGATGCGATCAGCAAATCGAACAACGATGTTGGCGGGAGGCTGGTGGAATTCAGCGGGCGCGAGTACATGGTGCGCGGGCGCGGATACATCCGGTCGCTGGATGATATTGGAAATGTTGTGCTGCTGACGAATGCGCAGAGCGGCACGCCTGTGCGGGTCCGCGACGTGGGTACCGTTACGTTCGGTCCGGCGATGCGACGCGGCGTTACAGATTTGAACGGACAGGGCGAAGCCGTTGGCGGTGTGGTCATCATGCGCGTGGGGGAAAACGCGGAAAAGGTGATCGAACGCGTGAAGGCTCAACTGATACAGATACAGCCTTCGCTGCCAAAGGGTCTGCGGGTAGTTCCCGTGTACGACCGCTCGGAGCTGATTGAGCGCGCGGTACACAATCTGCGACACACGTTGATCGAAGAGTTGCTGATTGTCAGCCTCGTGATTTTGATTTTCTTGTGGCACTTTCCGAGCGCTGCGATTCCGATCATCACGATTCCCGTGACGATCCTGATTGCGTTTATTCCTCTTCAGCTCTCGGGTATCTCAGCCAATATCATGTCGCTGGGCGGGATCGCTGTGGCGATTGGTGCGATGGTGGACGCCGCCATTGTGGTGGTGGAGCAGACGCACAAGAAGCTGGAGCACTGGGAGGCTGACGGCCGCAAGCAGGACTATCACCGCGTTGTGATTGACGCAGTGAAGGAAGTGGGCGGACCAAGCTTCTTTGCGCTGCTGGTGATTGCTGTCTCGTTCATGCCTGTGTTCTCGTTGGAGGCGCAGGAGGGACGGCTGTTCAAGCCGCTTGCGCTTACCAAGACGCTCGCCATGGTGATTGCCGCGCTACTGGCGATCACGTTAGACCCGGCGATGCGACTGACAATGACGCACGTGAAGAACTTTGAGTTTCGTCCGCGGTGGTTGGCGCGCGCGGTAAGTGCGCTGCTGGTGGGCAAGATTCGTCCCGAGGAAGAGCATCCGATCAGCAAGCCGATGATGAAGGTCTATCAGCCAGTGGTGGAGTTTTCGCTGAATCACAAGTGGGTGCCGATCACGGTGGCGCTGCTGATGATGGCGGTGACGATTCCGATTTACAACAAGCTGGGCTCAGAGTTCATGCCGCCGCTTGATGAAGGCACGCTGCTCTATATGCCAACGACAACTCCGGGAATTTCAGTGGGTGAGGCGAGCAAGTTGTTGCACGAGCAGGATCGCATTCTGAGCAGCTTTCCGCAGGTTCAATCGGTGTTTGGCAAGGCTGGAAGAGTGGAAAGCGCAACCGACCCTGCGCCGTTCTCCATGATGGAAACGGTGGTCGTGCTGAAGCCTCGCGAGCAGTGGCCTGAACGCGAGCGCTGGTACACGCATCGCTTGCCGAAGTGGACGCATTCCGCGCTGAACCACATTTGGACAGACCGGCAGACCAGCGCAGAGCTGATCTATGGCGAAGGCGGACTGAATGAAGCACTCACCATGCCGGGCGTGACCAATGCATGGACGATGCCGATCAAGGGACGCATCGACATGCTGACGACGGGCGTTCGCACACCGCTTGGCGTGAAGGTGCTTGGCTCCAACCTGGAAGAGATTGAACGCATCGGTCTTGAGGTGGAGCAGACGCTACATAGCGTTCCGGGCACAGCCAGTGTTTATGCCGAGCGCACGACGGGCGGCTACTTCCTCGACTTCACGTTGAAGCGTGACGCCCTTGCGCGATATGGCCTCACGGTGGACGATGCGCAAGCCGTGCTGATGACCGCGGTTGGCGGACAGACTGCGACTACTACCGTCGAGGGTCGCGAGCGTTACGCGGTCAGCGTGCGTTATATGCGCGGATACCGCAGCGATCTGCAATCTCTGGAACGCGTGCTGGTGCAGATTCCTGGTGGTGCACAGGTACCGCTTGGCGAGTTGGCAACGCTCTCCATGCGCTCGGGACCGGGAATGATTCGCGACGAGAACGGAAGACTGAGCGGCTATGTGTTTGTCGATGTCGCAGGTCGTGACCTTGGCAGCTACGTTGCGGACGCACAGCGCGCAGTGCAGGGCCGCGTCAGCGTGCCGACGGGGTATCAACTCATTTGGAGCGGACAGTACGAGTCCATTCAGAGAGTGCGCGAGCGGATGAAACTAGTCTTGCCGATCACGATCTTCGCGGTATTCCTGCTTTTATATGCGAATACCGGCTCCATTGCGAAGACCTTCATCATCCTGCTGGCCGTTCCCTTCTCGGCTATTGGGGCAGTGTGGCTGCTCTACTGGCTGGGCTACAACATGAGCGTTGCGGTTTGGGTGGGATTGATTGCACTGCTCGGCGTGGATGCTGAGACGGCTGTGTTCATGCTGCTCTATCTCGACCTCTCGTGCGCGGAGGCCGCAGCGCGCGGGCAACTTTCCTCGTGGAGCCAGTTGCGTGATGCGATTGAGCACGGAGCAGTAAAGCGGCTACGTCCGAAGGTGATGACCGTGGCTTGCATGATCTTTGGATTGCTACCCATACTGTGGTCGAACGGCGCCGGCGCGGATGTGATGAAGCGCATTGCAGTGCCGCTGGTGGGCGGAATCGTTACGTCCTTCCTGATGGAACTGGTGGTGTATCCGCCGCTGTTCGCGATCTGGAAGTGGAACTTTGAACTTCGTCCTGCGATACGGCAGGCTGCTGCGGTATCGATCGACACTTTGAATCCAACTGGCGCAGAAATGCAGTTACAACAAGGAGAAGACCAATGAAGAAGATATTTGCCTGCTTGATGATGCTTACCGCGCTGTGCGCCATTCCGGCGATGGCCGCCAACTCAACTCTCACCGGCGTTGTGACCGACGACATGTGCGGCAAGAATCACATGATGCCCGGCAAAACAAACGCCGACTGCACCCGCGAATGCGTGAAACATGGTGCAAAGTTTGCCGTGGTGGCGGGAGACGGAAAGCTCTACCTGCTCTCCGGTAAGGCCGCTGAGATTGGCGCGTTGGCGGGGCAGAAGGTGACCGTCAGCGGAGAATTGAAGGGCAACACGATGACCGTAGCATCGGTGGCCGCAGCGAAGTAAAGAAGCTTGACACTGCTTCGTACTTCCGTTATCTTTTTAGACACTTGCATGCGAATTACCAACACATCCCGGACAACAACAACAGGCACAACAACAAGCCTGTTCCCGGGCGCATGTGAGTTCCGCGAAGAGATCAGCTAAGAAACACTGATTCGCACCCTTCCAGAACCCATCGTCCGGCGGACGATGGGTTCTTTGTTTTGCGCAACGCTTGAGGAGCTGGGAAATGATAGTAATGAAATTTGGCGGGACTTCGGTTCAGGACGCCGTCGCAATTCGCCGGGTGGCTTCCATTGTTGCCTCCCGCCTTGCCGAGCAGCCGTTGGTGGTGGTGAGCGCCATGGGCGGAGTCACCGACAAACTGGTGCAGGTAGCCGAGGCTGCAGCGCGCAGCGAGCTGGGCACCGCTCTCGGGCTGCTGGAGGGGATTCGCGAAAGGCATGTGGCCGCTGCTGCCGATATGCTGAAGCCGGACTCCGAAGCGGCCTTTGCGGAAGAGCTGGATGGGCGCATTGCTGAGGCAACCGCGTTGGCCGCGCAGATTGCGGCGCAGGGTTCGGCAACTCCCGCGCAGCACTCGCATATGCTGACCTTCGGCGAGTTGCTTTCCAGCGTGCTGGTAGCCGCCGCGTTTCCGGGACTCGGTGTACCCTCAGCCCATGTCGACGCCCGCAGGCTTATTGTGACCAACGCAAAACATCCTGCTGCGACGCCTCTCGCCGACCCTACCCGCACGAAACTTCTTGAAGTCATCCCTGCGCTGCTGGAGCAGAATCTTGTTCCCGTACTTGGCGGCTTTATCGCGTCCAGCGAGCTAGGCGAGATTACGACGCTTGGTCGCGGCGGCTCGGATTACTCCGCTGCCCTCATCGGCGCGGCACTGCTGGCAGAGCGCATTGAAATATGGACCGACGTCAGCGGCATCCTGACCACCGATCCCCGTATCTGTCCTGCGGCGCAGCGCATTGCAGAGATCAGCTTTCATGAGGCGACGGAGCTTGCATGCTTCGGCGCAAAGGTATTGCATCCTGCAACGCTGCTGCCAGCCATTGAACACAATATTCCCGTGGCAGTCCTCAACTCGCACAAGCCCGGTGAGGCTGGGACGATTATCCGCGCCGCCGCGTCGCGAGGTCCATCCGCGTTCCGTGCAATCGCCGTGAAGCGAAATATCGCGGTCTTCAACGTCAGCGCGCCGCGCCACGTAGGTTCGCTGCGCTTTCTGGATGACCTGTTCAGCCTTTTGCGGTGGCATCATTTACAAAGCGAGATTGTTGCCATCTCCGGCGCCAGTGCCTCCGTTGCAGTGGAGGGCAGCCGCGAACTGGTGAACCTGACCTCTGAGCTGGAGTCGTTGGGTGAGGTTGATTTCCAACCGAACATGGCAATCATCTGCCTGGTAGGAGAAGATATTCGTGGATGCGTTGGTATTGCATCAGAGGTATTCGGCGTACTGGCCGCGTCGGGAATCAATATTCGGATGATCGCCCAGGGCTCTTCGGAAATCAGCGTGAGTTTTGTCGTGGATGGGAAAGACGCGGTGAACGCGGTGCAGCAACTGCATCGGCATCTCTTTGAGCAATCTTCTTCGACGCCTTCTCACGCTGCTCTTCCTGGTCCTAGCAAGACTGCGCAGGCGTAAACAGCTTCAGGCTTCACAACGATTGGAGAAACAGTTTGTCTACCACCACTGCACTCGATCATACGTCTCCTGCACCGGCTCCGGCACTGAAGGTTGCCATCCTTGGATTTGGCACGGTTGGCAGCGCGGTTGCGCGTATTCTGCACGACCAACCTGAACACTTCCCTCTTCGGCTGACCCATGTTTTCAATCGCGATGTGGAACGCAAGCGCGTGGACTGGCTCAATGGCGACGTGCGCTGGTCCAGCGACGTGGAGCAGGTGCTTGCCTCCGATGCGGACATTATTGTCGAGCTCGTCGGCGGCGTTGATCCCGCGCACTCATGGATTGCAAGTGCGCTGGAGTCCGGTAAATCGGTGGTGACGGCGAACAAGAAACTGATCGCGCAACATGGTCCGCAGCTTTCTGAACTTGCGCACAGGCATGGCGGTGTACTGTCCTTTGGAGCCTCGGTGGCGGGCGGTGTACCCGTGATTGACGCACTGCAAGAGGGCCTAGCCGGCGATCAGCTGTACAAGGTTTGCGGCATCCTGAATGGAACCTGCAATTACATTCTTACGAAGGTAGAGAACGAAGGCATCTCGTTCGATGTTGCGTTGGCCCAGGCCCAGGCGGCAGGATTTGCGGAAGCCGATCCGACCGACGATGTGGATGGTTATGATGCACGTTCGAAGCTTGTGATCCTGACCCGCATTGGCCTGAAAGCAGTCGTTCTTCCGGAACAGGTGCTGTGTAACTCCATTCGGAATATCGATGCGGTTGACTTCATCTACTCGCACGAACTGGGATGCACGATTCGCCAGATCTCCCGCGCAGAACGCCGCGATGGAAATATTTATGCTTCGGTGCAGCCCGCGCTCGTGCCCATTGAATCGCACATGGCGCACATCACGGGCAGTTTGAACCTGGTGCTTTCCAGCGGCAAGTATGGCGGTCAAACGGCTTTCAGCGGACACGGCGCCGGTGGACACTCCACGGCGGTTGCGGTGGTCAGCGATCTGTTGGACATTGCACGCGGACGAATGGGAGACAACACTCGGCCACAGCCTGCAGGAGACGTGCTGCCGGTCAGCGCAAATTTTGCTGACAAGTATTATCTGCGTTTCACCGTGCGGGACAGACCCGGCATTGTTGCCGCGATTGCCAGCGCGATGGCCGCACACGGCATCAACATTGACGCGCTGCTGCAAAAGCCCGGCTTCGATAAAGACGCACTGCCTTTCGTAGTGACGCTCGAACAATGCACAGCCGAGCAACTTCAGGCCGCTGTGCGCGACATCCGCAAGCTCGACTTTCTTGTTCACGAACCACTGACGATGCCTATCCTCACCAAGGAGCTGTAATGCGCCTTCGTTGCTTTGATCCAAAATGCGCGGTCACGCTCCCGCTACACGCACCCGCGCTCGCCTGCCCTACGTGCGGCGAACTGTTGGAGGTTGATCTCGACCTCCCATCCGTCGATGCTGCCGCGCTCAAGGCGCTGTGGAGCGAACGTCGCAAGTCGCGCGATCCCCGCGATATAAGCGGTGTGTGGAGGTATCGCGAGTTTCTGCCTGAGTATCCTGCACAAGAGGTTGTCACTCTCGGCGAGGGCAACACTCCGCTGGTTCGCGGGCGCAGAACCGCAGAGTGGGCTGGAGTCAGCGACCTTCAGTTCAAGCATCTTGGATGGAATCCAACGGGATGCTTCAAGGATTTGGGGATGACGGTTGGCATGACCGAAGCGGTGCATACCGGCGCTCAGGTTGTGGCCTGCGCGTCGACGGGAAACACTGCGGCATCGCTTGCTGCCTACGCGGCGCGCGCAGGATTGATTGGTCGTGTCTATCTTCCTGCTGGCCAGGTCTCGCTGAACAAGCTGGCGCAGGCACTCGACTTCGGCGCAGAGGTGGTCGAGGTGGAAGGCAGTTTCGACGACGCGCTCAATATGCTGCTCGACAAAACCGGCGAGGGGATTTACTTCCTCAACTCGATCAATCCGTTCCGCATTGAGGGTCAGAAGACGACGATGTTTGAATTGCTCGACCAACTCGACTGGAAGGCTCCTGACTACCTGGTTGTGCCCGGTGGCAACCTCGGCAACTCCGCTGCATTCGCCAAAGCCTTCGACGAACTGCTGCGCTACGGATTCATCGACAAAGCCCCTCACATGATCGTGGTGCAGGCTGCGGGCGCGAATCCATTCGCGCAACTTTGGCGCGATCAGGCAGAGGAACTGACTCCGGTGGCCGAGCCCGAAACAGTGGCGACGGCGATTCGCATTGGCAATCCGCGCTCGTGGAAGAAGTCGCTGCGCGGCGTGCGCAATACAGGCGGCCAGATACTGGATGTGACCGACGAAGAGATTGCCGAAGCGAAAGCAGTGATCGGGCGCGACGGCATTGGCTGCGAACCCGCATCGGCCGCAACACTTGCGGGGCTGCGAAAACTGCGCGCCAGTAACAGCGTTCCGAAGGATGCGAGCGTGGTCGCGATTCTCACCGGACACGTGCTGAAAGATACTAACTTCATCATCCGCGCTCATCAGCGGGAGGAAGCACATGCGCACTAATGAAGATCAGATCGTCATAAAGGTACCCGGTTCAATTGCAAATCTCGGGCCGGGGTTTGACACGCTGGCTGTCGCCGTTCAGCTCTATCTCACGCTGCACGTTCGCGCTGCGGAGGGCGCAGGCAACTTGCGATTCGAGTTCATGAACCAGAAGCTTGAAGGCGAGAACTATATCGAACGCTCGTTTCGCTTTATCGCCGCGCGACATAATTTTCCGATTCCGTCCCTCGACATTCAGGTGGAGAGCGATATCCCGATGAAGGGTGGGCTGGGCAGCAGCGCAGCCGCCACCGTGGCGGGGTTGCGGCTGTTTGAGGCCGTAGCGGGCACGCTTGACGAGCAGGAACTATTGACGACGGCTTGCGAACTGGAGGGTCACCCTGACAACATTGCCGCTGCACTGCTTGGCGGACTCACCGTGAGCTGCGAGGTTCCGGGAGCGTTGCGCGTGTTGCGCGCCACCTGGCCGGAGTCGCTGGCAATCGTCGTGGTGACGCCCGAACTACACCTAGCGACGACGGCATCACGAGCGGTGCTGCCGGAGATGATTTCACGAGGCGACGCAATCTTCAATGTGCAGCGTGTTGCGTTTCTGCTTGAGGCACTGCGCTCGGCGGACTTTGCGCTTTTACGTGAAGCGCTGGAAGACCGCTTGCATCAGCCTTATCGTGCAGCCATCGTTCCCGGACTGCAGGAGGCATTGGATCTGCGTCACCCCAGCCTGCTTGGAGTTTGCCTGAGCGGCGCTGGACCGTCCATTGTTGCGATGGCACAGCAGCACATTGACGAAATTACGGCGCTGCTTTCCGCTATTTACATTCGTAAATCTATTCCGTTCAAGATCCGGACGTTGCAGGTGCATCCGACTCACGGCAAACAAGCGGCGCTAGCCCGTACCTGTTGCGTGGAATCCGCTACGGGATGGAAAGCATAAAGAATTCAGCGTAGTGACAAGAAAGAAGACGGCTCGCGAGCCGTCTTCTTTTTCTTTGCGATCCACTTGCTGCTATGCGCCTGCAGCCTTGGACGCACTCAAGTATGCGTGTACGCTGGCCGCAGTCTTGCGCCCCTCAGCAATCGCCCACACTACCAGCGATTGTCCGCGACGCATATCACCTGCGGCAAACACACCTTGCACCGAGGTCATATTCTGCTCATCGGTGGCAACGTTGCCGCGCGGATCAATCGTCACTCCGAGTTGCTCCAGCATTCCGCCACGCACAGGACCAGTAAAGCCCATGGCGAGTAGAACGAGTTCTGCTTCGATCACAGTTTCGGTCCCTGGGTTGGGTTCGAACTTTGGCGGCGGACCAACCTGCGTGGCGTGCAAGCGTGCTACGTTGCCGTTGGCATCGCCTTCGAAGCGCACGGTATTGAGACTCCACTCACGCGTGCCGCCTTCTTCGTGCGAACTTTCGGTGCGCAGTTGCAGCGGCCAAAGCGGCCATGGTGTTTGCTCAGCGCGCGTCTCAGGAGGCCTCGGCATGATTTCAAACTGTCGCACGCTCGCCGCACCCTGACGCAAGCTCGTGCCAAGGCAATCTGCACCCGTGTCTCCACCGCCGATGATGACGACGCGCTTGCCTGTGGCGAGAATCGTTTGCTCAGGAGGCACGGTGTCGCCGAGTACGCGCTTGGTCTGCTGTGGGAGAAACTCCATAGCAAAGTGAATACCTTTGAGTTCACGGCCCGGGACTTTCAAGTCACGCGGCGCTTCCGATCCTCCGGCTAGCACGATGGCGTCGAAGTCCTTGCGCAGTTTCTCCACATCCACATTCACGCCGACATTGGCCGAGGTCACGAACTTCACACCCTCGGCTTCCATCTGTGCGAGACGGCGATCGATCAGGTGCTTTTCCAGTTTGAAGTTGGGAATCCCGTAACGCAGAAGTCCGCCGATGCGATCAGCTTTTTCATAGACGGTCACATCGTGTCCGGCGCGGCACAACTGCTGCGCCGCCGCGAGGCCCGCGGGACCGGAACCAATTACGGCAACCTTTTTGCCACTCCTCTCGCTTGGAAGCTCGGGCTGAATCCAACCTTCGCTCCAGCCGCGCTCCACAATGGTTTTCTCAATCTGCTTGATCGTGACCGGAGGCTGGTTGATGCCGAGAACGCACGCGGCTTCGCAGGGAGCGGGGCAGATGCGGCCCGTGAATTCCGGAAAGTTATTAGTGGTGTGCAAGCGGCGAACAGCTTCTTCCCAGCGACCGTGGTAGACAAGATCATTCCAGTCGGGAATGTGATTGTTCACCGGGCATCCGCTATGGCAGAAAGGAACGCCGCATTCCATACAGCGCGCGCCCTGCTGCTGCAAACTCGCCTGCGGAAAATCCTGATAAATCTCAAACCAATCCTTCACGCGCTCTTCTGCTGCGCGGCGACCGGGGAGCACTCTTTCAAATTCGAGGAAACCAGTTGGCTTACCCACGCTGCACCTCCGCGGTTGCTGCAACAGCCATCTCACGCGGTCCAGCGTATTGCTCCGCATTGCGCTCGATGCCCATCACACGTTTTAACTCATGTGGAAACACTTTTATGAAATGCGAGAGCACTGAAGTCCAATTTGCGAGAATTCTCTTCGCTTGCGGGCTTCCTGTGCGTCGCGCATGTTCTTCCACCAGCGCGGTCAGGATGCGAACATCTTCGGCTCCCATGACAGGCTCCAAATCAACGGAGGCAAGATTGCAGCTCTTCTCGTGGAAGTCGCCTTGCTCATCGTAAACATAGGCGATGCCGCCGCTCATACCTGCGGCAAAGTTTCTGCCGCAGTGACCGAGCACCACTACCACGCCCTTTGTCATGTACTCGCAGCCGTGGTCGCCAACGCCTTCTATTACGGCAGTTGCGCCGGAGTTTCGCACTGCGAAGCGTTCGCCACCAATACCGCTGAAGTATGCTTCGCCACTG
>Ga0181537_10002915_pt1 | contig 14874 bp, 11 predicted proteins | sample PEATcosm2014_Bin_39_FD_119765 | JGI IMG/M metagenome (GOLD analysis project Ga0181537, IMG submission 119765) | Peatland microbial communities from MTU Mesocosm Facility, Houghton, MI, USA - PEATcosm2014_Bin23_10_metaG | ecosystem: Environmental > Terrestrial > Soil > Wetlands > Peat | place... | reverse complement strand
GTCGCTCGGCTGCGACCTGCCGGCCAATGACGAACGCGCCGATTATCTGCGGGCGCGCCTCACCACCGGACTCGACGGCCTCATCGCAACGCCCTTCCCGGTGCAGGACAGTTCCATGACGGCACCGCTGGCCCAGGCCGATTGTCTTGTTGTCCGAGAGCCTTACGCGGCGCCGGCGCAGGCCGGAAGCGGCTGCCGGATTGTTAAATTCGAGCGTTAAGCCGCGGTTTGGCGACGCCGGCGTTTTCTTCACTTCAAATTAAAGGGTTGCAGAACACATATGGAACGGATAGGGTCCGTTCATGGTTTGTTTCGTCCGCCGGGCGGCGCGAACAGGCCAAAAGGGGAATTGCCGATGTTGACTCGCAAGCAGGCCGAGCTGTTGCGTTTTATCCATGAGCGCCTCAAGGAGGCCGGAGTTCCACCTTCGTTCGACGAGATGAAGGACGCGCTCGACCTGCGCTCCAAGTCCGGCATTCATCGTCTCATAACCGCTCTTGAGGAACGCGGCTTCATCCGCCGCCTGCCCAACCGGGCGCGCGCCATCGAAGTGATCAAGCTGCCGGAATCGATTTCCAGCGGCATGGTGTCGGGCCGCTCGCGCGGCTTCACCCCGAGCGTCATCGAGGGCAATCTCGGCCGCGTCCGCAGCGCCTCGGACGACGAAGGCGGCCGCCCGGTCGCGGTGCCGGTGATGGGCCGCATCGCCGCCGGCACGCCGATCGAGGCAATCCAAACCCGCAGCCACACCATCAATATCCCGCCCGATCTTTTGACCACGGGCGAGCATTTCGCGCTCGAAGTGCGCGGCGACTCGATGATCGAAGCCGGCATCCTCGACGGCGACATGGCGCTGCTCAAGCGCACCGATGCCGCCGACACCGGCGACATCGTCGTCGCTTTGATCGACGACGAGGAAGCCACGCTGAAACGCTTCCGCCGCCGCGGCGCCTCGATCGCGCTTGAGCCCGCCAATGCCGCCTACGAAGTCCGCATCCTGCCGCCGACCCGGGTCCGCATTCAGGGCAAATTGATCGGGCTGTTCCGGCGGTATTGATCCACGTCATTGCGAGGAGGCCCAAAGGGCCGACGAAGCAATCCAGGGCCGCTGGCTCCGTGTGAGCCGCCCTGGATTGCTTCGCTTCGCTCGCAATGACGGCGCTTCACTCATCCGCCTCGACCGCTTCAGGCGTCGGCGTGGCATCGCGCGGCGCCGCGCGGGGTGACGCCGGGCTGGTCACGTCGCTATTGGCATCCGAAGCGCCATCGCTGCGCCGCCGCGGCGGCGGTGCCGGCGACCACGGCCGGTCGAAATTTTGCGAACGCGCTGACTCCATGACAAACCCCGAAGCGGTGCGCCGCAGCGCCAGCGCGCCGCGCCGGCGCCACAGCGGCCGCCCGATCACCGGCGCCGCGCAGTCGGGCGGCGGATCGCGGCCGGTCACGATCAGAACGGCGCGGCGGCAATCTTCCTCGAAGGCGTCCGGCGTTTCGTCATAAGCCACAAGCCCGCCGTCGCGGAGCTTGCCGATACAGCCGGACGCGTCGCAAGCGATGCCGTCCCCGACCTTGCGATCGCGATAATCGCGCGCGTCGGCATCGGCGGCGAGCCATTCCTTGATGGCAAAGGTGTCGCCGCCTGAGTGATGGAAAGCGAGCCGGCCGTCGGCGCCACGCACGGCAAATGTCCGCCCGTCGGCGGCCACCAACACGTCCGGCCGGGGCGTGGCTGCCGCCCACAGCACGCCCAAAACCGCGAGCCCGATGCCGCTTAGGCGCAACGGCGTTTTCAGGAGCCCGATCGTGAGGAGCCCCGCGGTTTCCAGCAGCAACGCTCCGGTGCCGAAACTGGTGACGTGGCCGACCGCGCCGGGCAGCCCCGCCACCCACAGCGCCACCGCGTCCATCCACTCGATGCCGTAGCCCATTTGCCGCCAGAATTCGGCGTCGAAGCCGAACGGAATGGCGAACAATCCCAACAGCCCCATCGGCATCACCCAGGCCGATACCACCGGCATGGCGAGGAGATTGGCAATCACGCCATAGGGCGCGAGCCGGTGGAAGTGATAGGCGGCGTAGGGCGTGGTGGCGAAGCCGGCGACCAAGGAAGCGACGGTGAGGCTCAAGATTTCATTGACGCCCCACAGCGCGGCACGGGCGTGCAGCGTCGTGTCGGTGCCGGATTTCACCCGCGGCACGCCGCGCTCGTAAGCCGTGACCAGCGCCAACGTCGCGGCAAACGACATCTGAAAGCTCGGATGCACCACCGCCTCCGGCGCAAACAGCAGCACCAGCATGGCCGCCGCCGTCAGGGTTCGAATGGTCAGCGCCGGCCGATCCGCCATGACGCCGATCAGCACGATCGCGATCATGAAATAGGAGCGCTGCGTCGCCACCGCCGCGCCCGACAGCACGAGATAAAAAGTCGTCGCCCCGAGCGCCGCGGCGGCCGCCCATTTCTTGATCGGCATCCGGTCGGCGAGGCCCGGGATCAACGCCAACAGCGCCCGGAAGAAGAAAAACATGACGCCGGCGACGACCGCCATGTGATAGCCGGAGATCGACAGCACGTGGCCGATGCCGGAAATGAACATGGCGTTGAACAGATTTTCGGAAATCACGTCGCGCCGGCCGTTGAGCAGCATGGCGGCGATGGCGCCGACATCGCCCGGCAGCACGGCGCGGACGCGGGCGTCGATCAGGTCGCGCAGCCGCTGCACGGCGGCATCGGCCTGCGCCCAAACACCGGCGGTCGACGGCGGCGAAATCACCTTGATCGCGCCGCGCACGAAACCCGACGCGCCGATGCCTTGAAAATAAAGGTCGCGGGCAAAATCGTAACTGCCCGGCGCCAGCGGCTGCAGCGGCGGATCGAGCAGGGCTTTGACTTCGACGAAGGCGCCGGGCGGCGGCGCCATGCCGCGCTTGACCGAGAGCCGCACCCGCTGCGGCCGATCGTCGATGCGGCTGCCCTCGATGCGCACGACCCGGATCACCATGCGGTCGGTGTGCTGGCTTTCTTCCCGCAGTTCGACGAAGCCCGCGACGGTCACGCCCGAGGCGGCAAAGCGCAGCACCGGATGCGCGATCAGCGCAGTGCGGGCCGTCGCGCCGGCAAAGCCCGACGCGATGGCGGCGATCGAGAGCGCCGCGACGAAGCCAGTGGGGTGGGCACGCAGCGCCACCGCGGCGGCAACGCAGCCGGCGGCCAAGCCTGCCGCCGCCCACCAGGCCGGTTCATGCTCCGCGGTAAAGTAGATGACGATGCCAAAACCATAGGCGACGGCGAGCCACGGCAGCAGCCGCCCGGCGGCGACTTCTTGCGCGGCCCAGCGCCGCAACTGCGTGGCAAGCGCGAATTCGGAACCCGGCCGCGCGAGGTCCCATGCCGGACGGGCGCCGCCGACGGGCCACGTCCAGGTCCTAGTCCGCGCCCGGCTCTGCGCATTGCCGTCTGCTGCCACGGCGCGCCCCCGCGCGCTAAAATACAACCGATACTACCTTAGCGCGAGCGCCGTGACGAGGGAGCTTATGTGGAAATCTCACCCTCGCCGCTGGCAGGGGATTTGGGTGTGGACTCATCGGCCGGCGGCGTCGTACCCGTCTACATTGCCTGATCCGATGGAAGAACCGTTCAACGCGTCACGTGTTGTCTTTCGCTTCGAGACGGCGTTTCAGCCGGCGCACTTCCATCCAGCAGACAACAACAAACGTAAGCAGACCAAACAGGCCGAACACCGCGCGCCCGACGAGCGGCCCGAGAAAAGCGCCCGAACCGGTGAAGTGACGTTCGCCGGGTCCGAAGCCGATCCAGACGAAGACTAGGGCCAATCCAAGCGCGACCGCGACCCCGAGCACGCCGCTGAGGATGCGCGCGAGCGCAGGCGCGCCGGACGGTAGCAGTCCGTTCGTTTGGTCCGCCGCGCCATAGACCACGTTGATCATGGCCGCCGACGCTCCGCCGAAAAACAAGAATCCGATCAGCGCGCCGATCCACTCGGGCGCATCGTTCGCGTGCCGCGCGGGTTGTCCGAACACGCCCAGCGATGCGAGCAGCATCCAGCCGCCGATCGCCATGGCCGGGAAAATGACGATGAGCCTGATCGCCGTCGCCCGTGTCATGCATGCCGCCCGATTTTCATCAGCCGCGATGTTGGCCGCGAAACGTTAAGCAATGCTGGACGCGGCGCCCACGTTTGGGCGAAACAAAGTAACCCAATCAGCGCGTGCAAAGAAGCCGTCAGGCGCCGCCGGAAACCTTGGCCCAGGTGTCGCGCAAGCCGACGGTGCGATTGAAAACCGGTCGCTCCGGCGTCGCGTCCCGGTCGAGGCAGAAATAGCCCTGCCGTTCGAACTGCACCGCGGTTTCCGAATTTAAGCCGGCCAGCTTCGGTTCGACCCGCGCCTCGGCGATGACTTCAAGTGAGTTCGCATTGATGTCGGACACAAAATCGCCGGCACTGGGGTCGGGACGGACGAACAGCGGATTGTAGAGCCGCACTTCGGCGGCAAGCGAATCCGGCGCCGACACCCAATGCATCGTCGCCTTCACCTTGCGGCCGTCCGGCGCGTTGCCGCCCTTGGTGGCGGGATCGTAAGTGCAGCGCAGCTCGATCACGTCACCTTGCGCGTTCTTGATAACCTCGTGACATTTGATGAAATAGGCATAGCGCAGGCGAACCTCGGCGCCCGGCGACAGCCGGAAAAATTTCTTCGGCGGGTTTTCCATGAAATCGTCGCGTTCGATGAAAAGCTCCCGGCCAAAGCGAATGCGGCGGATGCCGGCCGCCGGATTTTCCGGGTGGTTGACGGCCTCAAGCTCTTCGCTTTGGCCTTCCGGATAGTTCTCGATCACGACTTTGAGCGGGCGTAGCACGGCCATGCGGCGCTCGGCGGTCTTATTGAGCTGTTCGCGGATGGCAAACTCGAACATCGCGACATCGACGACGCTGTTGGCCTTGGCGACGCCGATCCGCTTGACGAAATCGCGGATCGCCTCCGGCGGCACGCCGCGCCGCCGCAACCCCGCCAGCGTCGGCATGCGCGGATCGTCCCAGCCGCCGACATGGCGGCCGCGCACCAGTTCGGTGAGCACGCGCTTCGACAGCACCGTGTAAGTGAGATTGAGCCTGGCGAACTCGTATTGGTGCGGCTGCGACGGCACCGGCAAATTGGCCAAAAACCACTCGTAGAGCGGCCGGTGGTCCTCGAATTCCAGCGTGCAGATCGAATGCGTGACGCCTTCGATGGCGTCCGACTGGCCGTGGGCGAAATCATAGCTCGGGTAGATGCGCCACGTGGTGCCGGTGCGCGGATGCTCGGCATGCAGAATGCGGTAGAGCACCGGATCGCGCAAATTGATATTGCCCGAAGCCATGTCGATCTTGGCTCGCAACACCCGCGCGCCGTTCGGAAATTCGCCGGCGCGCATGCGGCGGAACAGATCGAGGTTTTCCTCGGCCGTCCGGCCGCGGAACTGGCTGTCGCTGCCCGGCTCGGTCAAGGTGCCGCGCGCCAGCCGCATGTCGTCCTGCGATTGGTCGTCGACGTAAGCCTTGCCGGCGCGGATTAAAATTTCGGCCCACTGGTAAAGCTGCTCGAAATAATCCGACGCGTAATAGAGATTGCTGCCCCAGTCGAAGCCGAGCCAGCGCACGTCGGCCTGGATGGCATCGATATATTCCTGCTCCTCCTTGGCCGGGTTGGTGTCGTCGAAGCGCAGATTGCAGTGGCCGCCGAATTCCTCGGCGATGCCGAAATTCAGGCAGATCGATTTGGCGTGGCCGATGTGGAGGTAGCCGTTCGGTTCCGGCGGGAAGCGGGTGACGACGGCCTTGTGCCGGCCCGACGCCAGGTCACCGCGGACGATGTCGCGGATGAAATCCTGCCCGGCTTCGCGGGTTGTGGCTTCGGCAAGCGACATCAATTTTTCCCTTTGGCGGCGCGGGCCCAGTCCACGGCGCCTCCGATTCTAAGGCATAGGCCGTGACGACCCCCCGATTGGACAAGTTGCCCCGCGTGGTCAAGCCTGGCGTCGTAGCCAGGATGAGCGGAGCGACATCCGGCGTTTCTGCGGTTCCAGCCGTTACCGGCGCTCGCCAAAGTTCAAAGTGCTGCCGCCGGCATCGCCAGCCCGATCCAGCGCCAGTAGTCCTGGGCGCCCATTTGGGTGCCCCTAGAGATGAATCGACGAATGCGCCCAGTCCAAAGGATGCACAGCAGGGGGCGCCGTCGAACTAAATGTCGGACTGGGCCGGTTTATTTGGAACGGTTCGGGTTGTGTCCGGTTGGTCTCTCAGTCGCGGAGGGGCGAACACAGGACGCTTTGATTATGACATTCAAAACAGCAGCTTGCGCCATGGCCGTGGCGCTGCTCGCCGGCACGGCATCATTCGTCGTGCCAGCCGTCGCTCAGAACGCAGCAATGCCGTCGAGCCACGCCAAGAAGATTCTCGTGACTAAGAAGCTTTTCATGAGCGCCGTCGCTGAGTACGACGCGGGACTACGGCGAGGTCGCGCGGCCTCCGATCGCCATGCTTATCTCCGCGGTTTTAGGGATGGCACCAGCAGCGAGGCGTACAGTTCCCGAGCCTACGTCGTGAATCCCGCCCCCAGTTATGCCGTCCCCGCTCCCCAATATTCCTCTTACGGCCGCGATGCGGACTATGCCCCTGGGGTCGGCCGCTACTCCTCCTATGACGGTCGTTCCGTATCCTACGGCGGCACCGACAGCTATGTATCCGATCGCTACGACAACGGGTCCGCCCCGGTTGCCGGTCTGATGGATGTCGTCACCGTGCCGCTGACGACGACGCCTTATCTGGTAACGCGGGCCGCGCAAGTGGACTATTGCGTCGCGCGCTATCAGTCCTACGATCCGGCGTCCGGAACCTTCCTGGGCAATGACGGCTATCGCCACTATTGCCGGTAGCAAACAGCAAGTAGGGTGGGCAACGGCGCGGAGCGCCGTGCCCACGCCTTCATTCACCGAACCGCCCGGACAATTTGCGCGCATCCCCCGCCCAATCGCCGGGCGGAATGGGGGCGCTGAAGCTACGCGGAATCGGACTAAAGCGGTCCCAACTGCACACCTCCGTGTTGAAGCCACGCTAAGACTGCGGCTGCGCAGGTTCCTAACCCGATCAAAAGCGATCCCACCTGATAAGCCAGCGAACCATAATCCCAGAGGTTGGGCGGAAGCGGGCGATGGCCGCTTGACTCTTGGTTTGTCATGCCAAGGCGATTCGACAACGTGTTGTGCACTTGAGTGGTGCTCATGTCAGAACGCTTGGCCAATTCGCCAATACGTGGCAACGCACGCCGAAATTGATTCTTGGGTTCGGAGCACATGCGCGAAGCAGGCGGCGTCTAGCCAAATTCCGCAACGCACCAACTCCAGTAACTAGGGTGGGCAAAGGCGCGCAGCGCCGTGCCCACGCCTTCATTCATCGAACCGCCCAGATAATCTCGCGTCTCCTGCCCAATCGACCGGCAGGATGCTTTGGGCAACATAGCGGTGGAATCTGCTGAACGGCCAGTCGGCCACGCGCGTTACCAGCCCGTGTTTCACCGGATTGTAGTGGATATAATCGAAGTGGCGCTCGAGATCGATTTCGTTACGGATGGCATGTTCCCAATAGCGGCGTTGCCAAATGCCCTATTCTCTTTTCAGTATCTTGCTCATTGAGCGTTTCGCCGGGGCAACGCCAAGCGAGAAACCGGATTTGAGCAGACTTAAGCCGCGGAAATGACCGATCGCGCCGGGGCGTCCTTTCATTCGCCGCCGTCTGTGCTACAGGGCGCTCACCATGATGTTTGCACCGGCATGACCGTCGTCACCCGCTTTGCCCCCTCGCCCACCGGCTTCCTGCATATCGGCGGGGCACGCACCGCGCTGTTCAACTGGCTTTACGCCCGCGGCCGCGGCGGCAAGATGCTGTTGCGGATCGAGGACACCGACCGCGAGCGGTCGACGCAGGCCGCCATCGACGCCATCCTCGACGGGCTCAAATGGCTGGGTATCGATTGGGATGGCGACACCATCTATCAATTCGCCCGTTCGGCGCGCCACCGCGAGGTCGCCGAGACGCTGTTGGCGAGCGGACATGCCTACCGCTGCTATGCGAGCCCCGAGGAGCTGACGCAAATGCGCGAGGCGGCGCGCCGCGAAGGCCGCGCCAAACTTTATGACGGGCGCTGGCGCGATCGCGATCCGGGCGAGGCGCCGCCGGGCGTCAACCCCACCATCCGCCTCAAGGCGCCGCTCACCGGCGAAACCGTCATCGACGATCAGGTGCAAGGCCGCGTCGTCTGGCAAAACGAAAATCTCGACGATCTGGTGCTGCTGCGCTCCGACGGCACGCCGACCTATATGCTCGCGGTCGTGGTCGACGATCACGACATGGCGGTGACCCATGTCATTCGCGGCGACGATCATCTGACCAATGCCGCGCGGCAGAAGCAAATCTACGACGCGCTGGGCTGGCCGGTGCCGGTGATGGCGCATATTCCGCTGATCCACGGCCCGGACGGTTCAAAGCTCTCCAAGCGGCACGGCGCGCTCGGCATCGATGCGTATCGCGCCATGGGCTATCTGCCGGCGGCGCTGCGCAATTATCTGGTGCGTCTCGGCTGGAGCCACGGCGATCAGGAAATGTTTTCGACCGCGGAGATGCTCGCGGCTTTCGACTTGCCGCAGATCGGCCGGTCGCCGGCGCGGTTCGATTTCGCCAAGCTCGAAAGCCTCGACGGGCACTATATCCGTCACTCTGGCGACGCCGATTTGCTCGCCTCCATCGACCAATTGCTGCCCCATTTGGCCGGCGGCGCCGCCTTGGCCGCCCGCTTGACGCCGCAGGTGCGCGGGCAATTTCTGGCGGCCATGCCAAGCTTAAAGGAACGCGCCAAGACGCTGCTCGATCTTATTGACGGCGCGCATTTTCTTTTGGCCGGCCGGCCGATCCCACTCGACGACAAAGCGGCCGCATTGTTGACCCCGGACGCGGCGGCGCTGCTGGGTGACATCGCGGCCGACCTCGCCGGCGTGGCGACTTGGACGGCGCCGGCGACCGAAGAGGCGGTGCGCGCTTTCGCCGAGCGTAAAGGCTTGAAACTGGGCAGCGTGGCGCAGCCATTGCGGGTGGCGCTGACCGGGCGCACGACATCGCCCGGCATCTTCGAAGTTTTGGCGCTGCTGGGCAAGGCGGAAAGCCTGGCGCGGATCGCCGACCAGCAACGGCCCGAAGCCTTGACGCCGCTGGCTGGCTGAGGGTCGCGCAGGCGTTTCGCGCGCGTCATTATCTTGCGGTGCAAACCGGGTATCTTGCAGTGCACACGGCGTTGCGCTACGCAATAAGGCCGGATCGAACATACCCGCGCCATCGACTTTGAGTTTTACGGACAGGCGCGACCCGGCGTTGGGTTGTCACACAGCGAGGGTACGATCATGGATGCGAAGACCGGCGACAACATCAAGACCGGCAAGCTCACACTCGGCGATAAGAATTATACTTTCCCGATCTATGACGGCACCATCGGGCCCGAGGTGATCGACGTCAGCAAGCTGTACGCCGAAACCGGCATGTTCACTTACGACCCCGGCTTCACCTCGACCGGGAGCTGCGAATCCAAGATCACCTATATCGACGGCGACAAGGGCGTGCTGCTCTATCGCGGCTACCCGATCGACGATCTGGCCGAGCACGGCGACTTCCTCGAGACCTGCTATCTCCTGCTCTACGGCGACTTGCCGACCGCCCAGCAGAAGGCGGTGTTCGTCGACAGCGTGATTCATCACACGATGGTGCACGAGCAGATGAGCCGGTTTTTTCAGGGTTTTCGCCGCGACGCCCATCCAATGGCGGTGATGGTCGGCTCGGTCGGCGCGCTGTCGGCGTTCTATCACGACTCCACCGACATTACCGATCCGAGCCAGCGCATGATCGCCTCGATCCGCATGATCGCGAAAATGCCGACGCTGGCGGCGATGGCTTACAAATACACCATCGGCCAGCCGTTCATGTACCCGGACAACAAGCTCGGTTACGCGCAGAACTTTTTGCGCATGTGCTTTGCGGTGCCGTGCGAGGAATACACCGCCAATCCGGTGCTGGCCCGCGCCATGGACCGCATCTTCACCCTGCATGCCGACCATGAGCAGAACGCCTCGACCTCGACGGTGCGGCTGGCGGGCTCGACCGGCGCCAATCCGTTCGCCTGCATCGCCGCCGGCATCGCCTGCCTGTGGGGACCGGCGCACGGCGGCGCCAACGAGGCGGCGCTCAAAATGCTCGGCGAGATCGGCACCGTCGATCGCATCCCGGAATTCGTCAAGCGCTCGAAGGATCCGAAAGACTCGTTCCGGCTGATGGGATTCGGCCACCGGGTCTATAAGAACTACGATCCGCGCGCCAAACTCATGCAGAAGACCTGTCATGAGGTGCTCAACGAACTCGGCATCAACGACCCGCTGCTCGATGTCGCCATCGAACTCGAGCACATCGCGTTACACGACGAATATTTCATCGAGAAGCGGCTTTATCCGAACGTCGACTTCTATTCGGGCATCACGCTGCGCGCCATGGGCTTCCCGACCACGATGTTCACCGTGCTGTTCGCGCTGGCACGCACCGTCGGCTGGATCGCGCAGTGGAAGGAAATGATCGAGGACCCGCACCAAAAACTCGGCCGGCCGCGCCAGCTCTATACCGGTTCGCCGCAACGCGAGTACCAGCCGATCTCGAAGCGGAAGTAATTGTAAAGAGGGGAATGGGGGCGGGCGCTACTTCGAACCATACGCCCAGGTCAGATAGGCGCCGCCCCAGGTGAAGCCGCCGCCAAACGCCGCCAAAATGAGGCGGTCGCCGCGCTCGAGCTTGCTTTCATAATCCCACAGGCAGAGCGGAATGGTTGCCGCGGTGGTGTTGCCGTATTTGTGGATGGTGATCATGACGCGCTCCGCCGGCAGCTTCATGCGCTCGGCGGTCGCCTCGATGATGCGTTTGTTGGCCTGGTGCGGCACCAGCCAATCGACTTGGGCACTCGACAGGTGGTTGCGCTTCAACAATTCGGTGGCGACTTCGGCCATGCGGGCGACCGCGAATTTATAGACCGCGGCGCCCTCCTGATGCACGTAGTGCAGCCGCTTGGCCACGGTCTCCGCCGTCGGCGGCAGGCGGCTGCCGCCGGCCTTTTGATGCAAATGCGGCATGCCGGCGCCGTCGGAGCGCAGCACCGTATCGACGATGCCGAATTTCTTGTTTGGTTCGAGCAGCACCGCGCCGGCGCCGTCACCGAACAGAACGCAGGTCGCGCGGTCGGTGTAGTCGATGATCGCCGACATTTTGTCGGCGCCGACGACGACGATCTTGCGGCACTTTCCGGTTTCGATGAATTGACTGGCGACGGCGAGCGCATAAATGAAACCGGAACAGGCGGCCTGCACGTCGAAACTGCCGATCGAGCGGATGCCGGACATATCGCAGATCAGGTTGGCGCTCGAGGGAAAGACAAAATCCGGGGTGGTGGTGGCGCAGATCAAGAGATCGACCTCGTCGGGCGCGGTCGCGGTCTTGGCTAAGAGGCCGCGCACCGCCTGGGCGCCCATATGCGAGGTACCAAGTCCCTTGCCCTTGAGAATGTGCCGTTCTTTGATCCCGGTCCGTTCCGTAATCCACTCGTCGCTTGTGTCGACCATGGCCGCGAGCTCGGCATTGGTCAGCACATCGGGCGGTACGTAACCGTAAACCCCGGTAATAGCGGCGCGGATCGGAGTCTTGCGGACCGTTCTTTTTGTTGTGCTCACGCGGCTACTTTAAAGTTATGCTTGGGGGGCTGGGGTGAATGCCTGCGGCTTTAGCAGGATGCTCGGGGCATTGGTAGGCTGTGGCGGACGGTCGGTTAATTCACGGGCGCCGCCTCCCGCGTACTCGAGCTGTCGCGGCGACCGCTGCGGGCGAAGTCGATAACAATGGCGGCGGCTTTGGCGCTCGGGCTCGTGGCGCCAAGCGCCATGATCTCGTCGAGGCGGGCAAACGCCTCGACCTGCCGCCGCCGCTCCGGGGTGTCGGAGAGCAGCGGCAACAGCGCCGCGGCCAGTTTTTCGGGCGTGCAAGCCTCCTGCAAAAGTTCCGGAACGACGTTTTCGCCCACCACCAGATTGGCCAGGATAACGCTCGGCAGCTTCGATTGCAGCCGAACGAGCCGGGCGATGATGGCCTCGATGGCATGCAGTCGATAGGCGGCGACCATCGGCACGCCGGCGAGCGCGAGTTCGAGCGTGACCGTGCCGGACGCGGCGAGCGCGGCGCGCGCATTGCGAAATGCCGCCATCTTTTCCGCCGGTTCGATGACAATGCGCGGGGGAACAGACCAGCCGGCAACGGCCTCGCGCAGCTGCGCCGCTACATGCGGCACGGTCGGGATGACGACTTCGATCGGTCCTGCCCGCGCCACCACGCGCGCGAGGGCGGCGCCAAAAATGCCCGTCAGTCGCCGGATCTCGGTCAGGCGGCTGCCCGGTAACGCCAGCACCAAAGGCGGATCGCTGCGCCGTCGCAGTGCTTCGTCGGCATTGGGCCGCAATTCGGCGATGCGCTCGATCAGCGGATGGCCGACATAGGTGCAGGGCGGGCCGCCAAGACGGTTGTGGACCGCCGGCTCGAACGGCAGGATGGCAAGAACGTGGTCGATATAGGCGCGCATGGCGCGGGCGCGCCCGGACCGCCAAGCCCACACCGACGGCGAGACATAATCGAGGATCGGGATCGCCGGCGCCAGCCGCCGCACGCGACGGGCGACCCGGTGCGTGAAGTCCGGGCTGTCGACAATCACGAGGGCGTCGGGGCGCGCCGCGACCACGGCGTCGCCGCTTTCGCGAATACGCTGAAGTATCTTCGGCAGCTTTCGTGGGATGGCGCTCAGACCGATAATCGAAAGTTCATCGATGGCAAAAGGGCTGACGATTCCGGCGGCCGCCATGCCGCGGCCGCCAATTCCGGCGAGTGTCAGAGCGCCGCCTTCGCGCGCCACGAGCGCTTTCGCCAAGGCCGCGCCGAGAGCATCGCCGGATTCTTCCCCGGCGATGACGTAAATCGAAAGCGGTCGCGACGGCGCGGGCTGCGGCGCATGCTTCGTCATACGGTTGCCTCGCGCACACCGACGATAAACACGCCTTCGCGGTCGGCGGCCGCCGTCACCAGATCGGCCTCTGCGATCATGGTGCTGCCGGCGGTGACGGCGAGGCCGGCAAGGCCGGCACGCGCCAGGTGCTCGATGGTTCGCGGACCGATCGACGGCAAGTCAAAGCGGCGATCCTGGCCGGGCTTGGGCGCCTTCACCAGAACGCCCGTTCCGGTTGGCGAGGTGACGCGTCCGAGCCGCCGTAACTCGGCAATCCGCAGCAGCATGTTATCGGTGCCTTCGGCGGCTTCCACGGCGAGCACATGATTGTTGACCACAACGGCGGCTTGGCCGACGTCGAACGGGCCGAGCGCCGCAATCATTTTGAGCGCGCGCGCGATGTCGGCCCGGTCGCGATCGGAGGGCTGACAACGGCCCAAAACGCCCTCGGCAACGAACACCTCCGGCGCTACATCCTTGACGCCGACGACCCGCAGCCCGCCAGTCTCGGCAACGCCGGCAACGCCGGAAAGGAGCTTGTCGTCGCCGCCGCGAAAGGCGGCGATGACGCGGGGCAGCAGGCGGAGAGTTTGCCAATCGAGCCGAAGTTGCCGCAGCGGCGGCCGCAGCAACGTGCCGATGAACAGCACCTCTCGACAATTCTCCATCCGCGCCAAGCGAAAAAACCGCCCCGCTTGTCCGATGGCGATCCAGTGGTGAGCGTAGCGCTCGATCACCTTGGCGTCGGCCCAACCCCTTATGCCGAACATCACCGGCCGCCGTCCGCTCCGCGCCACGGCATCGGCGACCGCCCCCGGAAAGCTGCCGCCGCCGCAGATGATGGCGAGCGGATCACGTCCAGGCGGTGCGACAACATGCGTTGGCTCGTCAGCTGGCATCGTCGCCATGTGCCTCGGCATCAGGTTTGGCGCGGGGCCGCATCAGCGGTCGTTTCCCTCCCGCGCGAATGAACGCAATAATCTTCCCCACCAAAGGGTCGTCATGAAATTCGCGCGCCACCGCGTCGACCCGATCCGCGAGGCGGCCCTCGACGAAGAACAACGAGCGATAAGCGCGTCGCACCCGATGCATTTCGGCCCGCGACACGCCGCGCCGCCGCATACCGACAATATTCAATCCGACCAGCGCCCCGGTCTGCCCCAGCGCAAATCCGAATGGGATGATGTCGTCGCGGGCCGCCGACATACCCGCCATCATGACCCCTTCACCGATGCGCACGAACTGATGAATGGCGACATGACCGCCGAGAAACGTATGATCGCCGACGCTGACGTGACCGCCGAGCACCACATTGTTAGCGAGGGTGACCTCGTTGCCGACCTCGCAATCATGCCCGACATGGGATCCCACCATCAGCGAACAACGCTCGCCGACGTGGGTGACGCCGCCGCCGGCTTCGGTCCCGGTATTCATGGTCACGCCTTCGCGTAATTCGCAACGCGCCCCGATCACCAGCCGGGTCGCGCCGCCGCGATAATGGACCGATTGCGGCGGCGTGCCGAGGGAACAGAAGGGATAAACGACGGTGCCCTCGCCGATGGTCGTGACGCCGGTAATGCTGGCATGAGCGATCAGACGCACGCCGCGTTCGAGTGCGACCTGGGGCCCGACCAGACAATAGGGCCCGACCTCAACGCCATCGCCAATGCGCGCGCCGTCGGCGACGCGCGCGGTCGGATCGATCGTCATTTAGACCTCGGTGATGATTGCGCCGACTTCGGCTTCGGCGATCAG
>Ga0181537_10002914_pt1 | contig 14876 bp, 14 predicted proteins | sample PEATcosm2014_Bin_39_FD_119765 | JGI IMG/M metagenome (GOLD analysis project Ga0181537, IMG submission 119765) | Peatland microbial communities from MTU Mesocosm Facility, Houghton, MI, USA - PEATcosm2014_Bin23_10_metaG | ecosystem: Environmental > Terrestrial > Soil > Wetlands > Peat | place... | reverse complement strand
CTGCTGATGGGCGGCGAGGATCTTCTCTCGACGCGTATGTATACCGGGTGGCGCACCCTGTGGCCCGGTCTCGCGAAGAATCTCGTCGATACCCTTGGCGGGCCGGCCACGACTGTCGTGGTGGCGCTGGCCGGGGTGATTCTGGCATGGGCGGCGTTTGCCATTCCGCTGATCGATTTTGCCGCCTGGTGGCGCGGCGCCGGCGGCGCCGTTGCTGCTTTGCTCTTGGCGCTGGCCGGATCGGGCGCGGCCATCGGGCTGCACGTGGCGGCAACGTTCCATTTCCGTATTCCATTCTGGTACGGTCTCCTCTTCCCGCTCGGTTATTCGGCGGGTGCGCTGATAGCGCTCGATAGCGTGCGCCGCCGTCTCAGTGGACGGGTGAGTTGGAAAGGCCGCATTTATTCATGAAAGCCGTGAAGAGAAAAAACGGGGAATTAACGGCCGCCAAGCACGCAGGTGCGTCCGGGCCGCTTGATTCCGGCGAAGCGCGCGCTATCCTGATCGGCGCTATCGTCCTTGCCGTTTTTCTTTACTTCATCAAGTTGATTTTGCTGCCGTTCGTCTTGGCGGCGATCGCCGCTTACATCTGCACGCCGCTGGTGGATTGGGCGGCGAGGCGCACGGGCTGGCCGCGTCTGTTATTCGCAATCGCGTTGTTTGTCGTTCTCGCCGGCAGCACTGCGGCAATACTCGCGATTTCCGCCGGACGGCTCGCGGCGGAAGCGCGCGCCACTGCGGCGGATTTGCAGGTGACCCTGGAGAACGTCACCCAGGAGGCGCTCGGCAATCAGCCGATCCGTCTCTTTGGCGCGGCGGTGAATGCTCACGATATCGCCCAGTCGGCGATGGAGCGGGTCCGCGACTGGTTCGGTCAATCGGACCAGATTGCGCTCGTGGCGGGCTACGGCCTGGCGGCCATGATGGGCGCCTTTCTGACGATAGTCTTGTTGTTCTATTTTTTGGTGAGCGGCGAGAGCGTCGCGCGTGGAGTGTTCTGGATCGTGCCGCCGCATCGCCGGTCGCTGGTGGCGCGCATTTGGCGCCGGCTCGATCCCCTGCTGATGCACTATTTTATCGGCGTGCTCGGCATCGTGGCCTATGCCACGGTCGCAGCCTATGTCGGCCTCGGCGTAATTCTCGGCATCAAGCACGCCGTGCTGTTGGCGCTGTTGACCGGAATTCTCGAAATCGTGCCGGTGATCGGTCCAACCGCGGCCGCGATTATCGCCGGTTTGATTTCGCTGCGCACAGCGGCCGGTATCGTCGGCATCGCCGAATACGCGCTCTACGCAACCTTGCTGCGGCTTTCGATCGATCAGCTCGTTGGCCCGGTGGTGCTGGGCCGCGCGGCGCATGTGCATCCGGTGCTGATCATCTTCTGCTTCCTGGCCGGCGGCGTGGTGCTCGGTATTCCCGGCGTCATCCTTGCTGTCCCCGTCGCACTGGTGGCAAAGAGCGCATTGGCTACGCTTTACGGAGACGAATAAGCCGCGGCCCGTTCAGCTCCAAAGCTGGTTTTTCGGCTCTCGCAAGGCGCCCCGAAAACCTGCTATATTAGCTGTTGCGCCAGCAACTTTTCCCGGCGCTGAGAGTTTTACTGCGTTGAGGCAACGCGGAGACCCGCGACATGGCGGTCTGGGATTCCGCCGAACAAAGGGCACGCTCGCCGTACGGCCACCCTTGGATGGCTGAGGCCCTTTTCGCGCTTGATGAGCGGCTGCGCCGTGGCCAGGCGGTGTTCGAATATACCCGAAACCCGGCTTGCGTTTTTCGCCTCGACGTCGGTTTTTCACACCGCTCGCTGACCTTGCGTGACGGTACGCACGTGCGCGCCGGTCAGCGGATCGGCCGGCTGCATTTCTGGAACGAGCAGATACCGCCGATGCCGCTACACGGCGCCACCATCGGTTGGGCGCGCCGAATGCGGCGCGCCATCGACGTCTCATTGCATGAACTTGCACGCCATCTTGCTTCACGCCCGGAACTCGCCGATATCGCCGCGATCAGCGCCGACGTCCCCTCCGGCACCAGCGATCAGAGCGAGCAGCTTGCGCGCATCATGGCGCGCTACGGATTCGAGGCGCTTGCCGAGCCCGTGCGTCTGTCGATTGGCGACTGGCTGCATCGTTTCGGCGAAAACATTCTCATCTCGCTGATCGTTTTAGCGAGCAACCCGGGTGCCCTGCGCGCCGACACGCTCAGGCGCGTTCGGCTGCCGATCTATCTTTCGTGTCGGGTTTTGGAAAGGGAATTTGGTTGATTGGGGACGTCGTTGCGCGAGCGTAACTTGCCATGACTATTGCCGAAAATATTACCGACGCCATTTCATTCGCGCATTCGCTGGGCGGCATCTGTCTTCTTATCGCAATTATCGGCTGCGTGTTCACGCTTGTGGCGTGCGCTTGCGTGTTGAGCTTCTCCGTCGAATACGGTGAAGAGCCAATCGTGCCGCCGCCGGTCACGATCCTCAAGCCGCTGCATGACGCCGAGCCGGGCCTCCCGGCGCGTTTGACTGCGTTCTGCCGTCAGGATTACGGCGCTCCGGTCCAGGTCTTATGCGGCACCCAGGATCGGACGTCCGCAGCCGCCGCGACGGTGCGGGCCATGGAAGCCGATGTCGCGGAAAGCGGACTTGAGCTGGTCGTCGAGCCGCGCAGCCACGGCGCCAATCGCAAGGTGTCGAATCTGATCAACATCGTGCCGCGCGCGCGCTACGATACTCTGGTGCTTTCCGACAGCGACATCGTCGTCGGCCCTCGCTATCTGCGCGTGTTGACGGCGCTGCTTGCGAGGCCGGACGTCGGCGCCGTGACGTGCCTGTATCACGGCATCGGTGGTGTCGGGCTCTGGACGCGGCTATCCGCGCTCGCCATCAACGCGCAATTCCTGCCGCATGCCGTCACCGGGGTGAGTCTCGGACTGGCAAAGCCGTGTTGCGGCGCGACGATCGCCTTGCGTCGTTCGACGCTGGATCGCATCGGTGGATTCGGCGCAATCGCCGATGTGCTCGCCGACGACCATGCGATCGGCGTTGCGATACGTGCGGCCGGCCAAGACGTGGTCACCGCGCCGGTCCTGGTCGGTCACCGTTGCTTCGAGGGAAGCCTGCGTGAGCTCCTGCAGCAACAGGTCCGTGTTGCGCGTACCATCAAGAGCATCGACCCCATTGCTTATGCCGGCACCATCATCACCCACCCGTGGCCACTGGCGCTTTTCGCGCTGCTGTCAGGGAGCCCGGCCGCGGCCCTAGTCACCTTTGTGGCGCTGCTGTCGCGATTGACTTTGTGCCGTTGCGTCGAATGGCGGTTCGATTTGCCGCGACAAAATTACTGGCTCATTCCGCTGCAGGACATCGTGGCTTTCGGCGTCTACGTGATGAGCTTCTTCGGGGCGACAGTTCATTGGCGGGGATCAGATTACCGCGTGACGGCTACGGGTACCCTGCTCGAAGAACAGGACCTGAGAGGCTCGTGATAAACGCCTTGCTGATTGATCCGCATCTGACCCATACCGAGATTTTCCAGTCGGTCGAGGAATTCTATCGGCGTTTCTGTTTCCGCGCTCCCAAGATTGCGTCGATCGCCTCGGAGATGGTACGCAGTCCGCAAATGATGGCGCGGCGGCTGCGCGAAGGTATTGAATTCTTTTCCTTCCTGCGCGAGCGCCGGGAGTTCGCGCACTGAACCGGCTGATCATCACCGCGGACGATTTCGGGTTGAGCGAACCGGTCAACGCCGCCGTCGAGGCGGCGCACCGGCGCGGCATCCTGAGTGCCGCGAGCCTCATGGTCGGCGCTCCGGCGGCGGCCGACGCCGTGGCGCGCGCGCGAAACCTTCCGACGCTGCGCGTCGGGCTGCACCTCGTTCTGGTAGACGGCGATCCCATGGCGGACCGCGCGCGGATTCCCGGATTGCTCGGCCGCGACGGGCGCTTCCGCAACGACCTCGTCCGTTACGGTGCGCAGATTGCGCATAGTGCCGCGTTGCGGCAGCAACTGGAGACGGAGATTACCGCCCAGTTCGAGGCCTACCGGGCGACGGGGTTGGCGCTCGACCACGTCGACGGGCACCGGCATTTCCAGCTGCATCCGGTCGTCACCGCCGCCATCATGCGCGTCGGTCGGCGCTACGGCATGCGGGCGTTACGCATTCCGCTCGAGCCCTGGCGCATTGTCGCCGCTATCGATCCGAAAACGCGGCGTCAGGCCGGCCGGATTGTAAAGCCGTTCGCCGCGGTGCTCCGCTGGCGCGTTGCCAAGCAAGGATTGACGACCCCCGACGCGGTGTTCGGACTGGCGTGGTCTGGCGCCATGACCAAAGGCCGCGTGGCGGCCCTCCTCGAGCGGCTCCCTCCGGGGCTCGTCGAGATCTACTTGCATCCGGCAATGACAAACAGCTTCACCGGCGCGGCGCCGGGCTATCGTTATGCCGATGAATTCGCCGCTTTGTGCGATGCCGATTGCATCGATGCCGCGCGCCGATCAGGCTACCCGCTCGGCGGTTACGCCGACGCGCTTTCCCCGCCGCTCTAGCGCTTGCGCTTGCTGCCGAGATATCCAGCGTCGCTGAACCAGCGGATCGCATCCGCGAGCGCCTCGCGATAAGGTCGCGGGCGAAAGCCGAGATCGCGTTCGGCCTTGGCCGCAGTGAAGAACATGCGGTGATCGGCCATGCGGATTCCGTCCCGTGTGGTGAAGGGCGGGCGTCCGGTCACGCGAGCGGTCGCTTCCGCGGCATAGGCGACCGATATGGCGAGCGCGCGCGGTATCCGCCATCGTGGTGGAGTGCGCCCGACCATTTGTGCGATCTCGGCGAGCATGTCGGCGAGCAGCACGTTTTCACCGCCGAGGATGTAGCGCTCGCCGATCGTGCCGCGCCTAAGCGCCGCGAGGTGACCCGCGGCGACGTCATCGACGTGGACGAGATTAAGCCCAGTGTCGAGAAATCCCGGTACGCGGCCGCGCGCCGCCTCGACGATGATGCGCCCGGTCGGCGTCGGCTTTACGTCGCGCGGTCCGATCGGCGTTGATGGGTTGACGATGACGGCGGGAAGTGAGTCGCGGGCAACCATAGTCTCGACCAGGCGCTCGGCTGCGATCTTGCTGCGCTTGTAGGCTCCGATACCTTCTTCGACGGTGAGCGGACCACTCTCGTCGGCCGGACCGCCGTCATCGCGCAAAGCGAGCGTGGCGACGCTGCTGGTATAGATGACGCGCTCGACATCCGCGCTCCGCGCCTCCTGCATGACAACGCGCGTGCCCTCCACATTGGCGGCAAAAATCTCGCTCGGGTCGCGCGCCCACAACCGGTAATCGGCGGCCACATGAAAGACGTAGCGGATGCCCGCCATGGCGCTGCGCACGGAGGCGGCGTCGCGGATGTCGCCCGTGACGAACTCAAGGTCGAGCCCGTCAAGATGGAAGCGCGGACTGCCGGGCCGCACCAGCGCCCGCACCGCAAAACCCTCGGCAAGGAGCTTTTTCGCCACGGCGGAACCGACGAGTCCGGTAGCGCCGGTGATCAAGGTTGGTTCCGTGCTGGCCATGCCGATCCGTCCGCGCGGCAGAACCAAGCATTTTCACGGCAAAAATGCCATGCCTGCATGCGCGTTGATTCATTTGGATTAAATTGACCCAATCGGTATTAGCAATAGCGTTGGCGACGGATTGTGATAGACTCATGTCGGAACTCGGTGATCTGCCGGAACGAAGCCGAGGACGTCTGCGAGGACGCGCTATTGGGGGCGTGATCGAGATCGGGTAACAGACGCAAAGGCAAGCTTCTTATGGCATCCCAGCTGGATTTCGCCGGGGGGACTTTCGTAGATGGATTGGTGGACGGCGCTGACGACACACTCAGTGTCGCAGATGTTGTTGCCGCTGAATCCCCCCGCCGCCTCGTCATCGCATTCGTCGGTCTGGCGTTCGAGGCGCGCATCGCCGCGGCTCCCGGTGTGTTGGTCGTTTGCCGTACGGCCGGAAGCGAATTGGAGCAGATCGCCGACAGCGCCGTCCGTCAAGGTTATCGGGGCATGATCAGCTTTGGCGTCGCTGGCGGGCTCGCGTCGCATCTGCGAGCGGGAGATTGGGTCGTCGCCTCCGCCATACGCGAATCTCAGACCGTCCGCGCCACGGACCCGGTTTGGTCGCGCAAGCTCCTCGGCCTCATTTCGGGCGCCGTTCACGCGCCGATCGTCGGCGTTGATGAGCCGGTCGCCGAGCCGGCCAAAAAGCGCGAACTCTACAAAACGACCGGCGCCGCGGTGGTCGACATGGAATCGCATGTGGTGGCGCGTGTCGCTGCCGAGCACAATCTATCCGTTGCCGCCGTGCGCGTGGTCGTCGATCCGGCGCACCGGACGGTTCCGCCGGCGGCGCTGATCGGTATGCATCCGGACGGTCGTGCCAATGTTGGCGCCGTATTCCGCGATCTTCTGGCGCGGCCTTCGCAAGCCTTTTCGCTTGCGCGAGTCGCCATGGATGCGCTTGCGGCGCGGGCGGCGATGGTGCGCGTGCGGCGCCAGCTTGGCCCGCATTTCGGGCTGATCGATCACAACTAGACCAAGATCCGATCAAGTTGAATCGGATCATGGTCCAGTTGCTTCGCTGGAGCATGATCTTTTCGGAAAACCGGTATCCACTTTTCCGGATCATGCTCTAAGCTGCGAACTCAAGCCTGCGAGATGAACTTCGTGTTCAGATAGGCTTGCAGGCCCTCGAGCCCACCCTCGCTGCCATAGCCGGATTCCTTGATGCCACCGAATGGCGTCTCCGCCGTCGAGACGGCGATCGAGTTCACGCCGACCATGCCGGACTGTAGCGCGTCGCCGATCAGATTGGCAGTCTGCGCCGAGCCGGTGAAAGCGTAGGCGGCTAGCCCATAGGGCAGCGAGTTGGCACGTTCCACGACTTCATCGAGGGTTTTGAAGGTAACCACCGGCGCCAGCGGCCCGAACGGTTCCTGTGTCATCAACTTGCAGTCATCGGGCAGGTCAGTGATGACGGTCGGCTCGTAAAAGTAGCCCTGATTGCCGCGGCGGCTGCCGCCGGTCACAACCTTGCCGCCGCGGTCGCGGGCGTCGTTGACGAAGGAATCCATGGCGTCGATGCGCCGCGCATTCGCCAGCGGTCCCATGGCCACGCCTTTTTCCAGTCCGTCGCCGACCTTGAGCGACTTGGCGTACTCGGTAAAGCGCGCCAGGAAGCGGCCGTATACGGGTTCCTGCACGTAGAAGCGGGTTGGCGAGATACATACCTGGCCGGCGTTGCGGTATTTGAACGCGGCGATGGTGTCGGCGGATTTCTCCGGATCCGCGTCGGCAAACACCACGACGGGCGAGTGGCCGCCGAGCTCCATGGTGGCGCGCTTCATGCCTTTGGCGGCGAGGGCGGCCAAATGTTTGCCGACAGGAATCGAGCCGGTGAACGAAATTTTGCGCACCTCGTCCTTGGCGATCAGATGCTCGGAAATGGCCGACGGCGCGCCGAAGACGAGATTGAGTACCCCGGCGGGCAGGCCGGCATCGGCGAAGCAACGCACCATTTCGATGCAGGTGCCCGGCGTCTCCTCGGACGCCTTGAGGATGAGCGAACAACCGGCGGCGAGTGCGCCGCCGATCTTGCGCGCCGGCGTCAGGGCCGGGAAATTCCACGGCGTGAAGGCGGCGACAATGCCGACCGGCTCCTGCACCACGATCTGCCGCACCTTGCCGCGTCCGGGCACGATGCGGCCGTAGGCGCGGCGGCCCTCCTCGGCATACCACTCGATGATATCGGCCGAGGTCATCACCTCGGCGCGCGCTTCGGGATAGGCCTTGCCTTCCTCCTGCACCAGGATTTTGCTGATCGCATCGTGACGTTCGCGCATCAGATCCGCGGCCTTGCGCAGGATCTTGGCGCGGTCGTAGGCCGAGGTCGCTCGCCAGACCGAAAAACCCTTCTTGGCGGCTTCGAGCGCGTGGTCGAGGTCGGCGGTGCTGGCATGCGGCAGCCGGCCGAGCGTTTTTTCCGTCGCCGGATTGATCACGTCTTCGCCGGCGCGGCCGTCGCCGTTGAGCCACTGGCCGTCGATAAAAAGTTCGAGTTTGGCGTACATGGGAATCCTCTGAGGCGTCCGTGTCGCTGACACGTGCAATCACCATCGGGGATGGACGTAGCAGGTTTCGGTGCCGCGTTCATCCCACCTCTTTAGCGGCCGGCTGCAAATAAAAAGCCCCGGCGCGAGGCCGGGGCGGAGTTGGAAAGCAAATGCCGGGTACGGCGCGTAAGCCGATTACAATTGTCCGTATTTTTTGAGCACTTCGCGGCAGGAATTGCCAATGCGCCAGCTGTGTGCGGCCAGCGTCGCGCCGCAACGAAGCAGATTGCTGGCGGTCATCCCGCCGGACTGGTCGCAAAGCCGCGCTGCGGCGGGTTTGCATGGTGCGAGTTCGGCGAGATCGACGGCGCCAGCACCCGTGGTCCAAGCGCCGAGAAGCAAGCTAATGGCTACCATTGTCTTCATGGTTGAAACGATCCCCTCGTTTTGGTTGGTAGTGGCCTAATAGTGGCCATCCGCGCGGAAATCCAGTACTTTTGTGCGCCGCACAATCGCCCCAATCGGGCGAAAAACACTGGTCCGCCAAGGCGTTGAAAAATCGTCACAATTGCGAATGGTTCCGCTCACCATATTGCCATGTGGCCCAACGGGGCATTCCGCATGGCAGCCATGAGTGCGTGACACGCTCGAATCGTTGCCCTCACGCCGCGCCGTGCGTTGCGGGCGATCAGGCGGCCGATTTGCGTCCCCACAGCCGCGCGGAGGCGATATCGGCGCCGTCGCGGAGCGCCTTTAGCTTGAGCCACACCGCTGGCTCTATGACCCATTCGCGCTTCGTGAAGGTGCCGAAGCCGCAATCGGTCGAAGCGATCACGCGCTCGCGGTCGCCGATCGTCGCCACCGCCTCCTCGATCCGCCGCGCCACCACTTCCGGGTGTTCGACGAAGTTGCTGGTGCTTTCGACCACGCCCGGGACAAGGATCATGTCCTTGGGGAAGGGGACACGCTTAAGTGCGGTGTATTCATGCGCATGGCGCGGGTTGGAAAATTCGATCGACAGCGCGCCGACCTTGGCCTGGTAGAGCGCCGGCAGAATCTTATCCAGCGCGATATCGTGGATGTGCGGCCCCTCCCAGTTGCCGTAACAGACATGCAGCCGCACTCGTTCGCGCGGGATGCCGGCGATGCCCTTGTTGATCGCATCGACGTGGCGTTCGCAGCGTTTGACGAAATCGGCTTCCGAAAGATCGCGGTACATCATGGTGCGGTCCATGGCGAGGTCGGGGGCGTCGATCTGGAGAACGAGGCCGGCTTTGTGGATCGCCTGGTATTCGTTGCTCATTTCGCGTGCGATGGCATCGAGATAGGCGTCGTGCGAGGGGTAATAGGCGTTGAGCATCGTAGTCGAGATGATGCCCGGCGATGGTGCGGTCATGAAGCGCTCGGAGAAAGCGTGCAGCTCGTCGGCGATCCGCTGAAAGCCCGCAATCTCCGCGGTTATCGGCCCAAGGTCGCGATATTTGATGTCCGCTTGCGCTTCCGGGGCGCCCTGTTGGCTCTTCGGCGGATCTGGAAAGCGCCGCATCAGGTAACTGAGCAGCTCGGGAAATTCCTCGAATTCGCGCCCGCGGCGCCGCTTCGACACGCCGGCAAAGCCAGACATGCGCTGCGGCACATAGGTCTGGAAGCCGATGCGCCGCTGCTCGCCGTCATTGCCGATGTCGATCCCCGCATCCAATTGCTTTTTGACGACGCGTCGGACCGCCTTGTCCATTTCGTCCGTCAGCATTTTGGCGTCGTAGGTCTTGCCCTCTTCCTGTGCGATCAACAATTCGCTCAGCGCATCGTTTCGCGGCAAGCTGCCGACATGGGTGGTGAGGATACGGTCGCGGCTGAGAATCATGGGAGGCCTCCGGCATTTATTGTCGCATGCTTTGCCGCATCACTATCGGATTGCGGCAAATTTCACCATCGGCATAATGCGTCGAGATGGGCAGGCCGTGGGCAACGCGCGGCGCAGCTCGTGAAGGAAACGCCGGGATGAACATCATCCAGCCGAGCCGGATGCCGCGCGACGCGGCCGACGTGACCCCGCGCGACTATAATTTCGCGGCCGATATCCTCAAGCGCAACCTCGATGCCGGCCGCGCCGGTAAGCTCGCCTTTATCGATGAGCGCCAAGGCTGGACCTATGGCGACCTAGCGACGCGTGTCGACAGCTTCGGCCATGTGCTGCGCTCGCTCGGCATCCGCCGCGAGGAACGCATTCTCGTCTGTCTGCTCGATAGCATCGATTGGCCAACCGTATTCCTCGGCGCGATTAAGGCCGGCGTGGTCCCGGTGCCGGTGAATACGCTCCTGACCGAGGACGATTACCGGTTTATGCTTGAGGATTCGCGCGCGCACCTCCTGGTCGTCTCCGAGGAGCTCTATCCGAAATTCGCGGCCTCGATCGGTGCCTGTCCGTCGCTCGATCATGTCGTCGTGTCGGGGGACAACGGCCACGGTCATCCGCGCTTGGAGGAATTGTTTGCTGGAGCCAAGGCCGAGCCGGTCACCGCGCCAACCGTACGCGACGATATGTGCTTCTGGCTTTACACGTCGGGCTCGACCGGTAAGCCCAAAGCCGCGGTGCATACCCACGCCGACCTCAAAATAACGGACGAACTTTACGGCAAAACTTTCCTCGGCATCGGCGAGAACGACGTGTGCTACTCGGTCGCCAAGCTGTTCTTCGCCTATGGCCTCGGTAACGCGCTCACCTTTCCGATGTCGGCGGGGGCGACGACGGTGCTGTCGCCGCATCGGCCGACGCCGGAAGTGGCGGCGGAGATTCTCAAAAAGCACCGCGTCACCGTGTTCTATGCGGTGCCGACCTTCTATGCCGCGTTCCTCGCCAGTGCGGCGGCGCCGCAACGTTCCGAGCTCCGCATCCGCCGCTGCGTATCGGCCGGCGAGGCGCTGCCGTCCGATGTCGGCCGCCGCTGGAGCGAGCGCTATGGCGTCGACATCCTCGACGGGCTTGGCTCGACCGAGATGCTGCACATCTTTCTTTCCAACCGCGCCGGCGAGGTGAAATACGGCACAACCGGCAAGCCGGTGCCGGGCTACGACGTGCGCCTGGTCGATGACGACGGCGCGATCGTCAACACGGCCGGCGAGATGGGCGAATTGCAAGTGCGCGGTCCGACCAGCGCGGTCATGTACTGGAACAATCGCGAGCAATCGCGGACGACTTTCCTCGGCGAGTGGACGCGCTCGGGCGACAAATACGTGAAGGACGAGCAAGGCTACTTCGTTTACTGCGGCCGGCGTGACGACATGCTCAAGGTCTCCGGCATGTATGTCTCTCCCTTCGAGGTCGAGGGCGTACTGCAAGGCCATCCCGACGTGCTCGAGGCCGCCGTCGTCGGCTGGCCCGACCTCGACGCGCTGATCAAGCCGAAGGCCTTCGTGGTGCTCAAAGCGCCGGAGAAGGCCAACGACGCTCTTGCGCGCGCTCTGCAGGATTATTGCCGGACAAAGCTCGCGCCCTTCAAATATCCGCGGTGGCTTGAATTCCGGTCGGAACTGCCGAAGACCGCGACCGGCAAGATCCAGCGGTTTAAGCTGCGGGCGGAAGCGCAGGCGCACCGAATTCCGCAGGAATGGGCGGGATGGAATGGGCGACTTGCGTTAATATCTGCCGGGTACTACTAGGTCCCGGCACTTTGGCGCGCCGCGGTAGCTCAGCTGGTAGAGCACCGCATTCGTAATGCGGGGGTCGGGGGTTCGAATCCCTTCCGCGGCACCATTCTCCATCACGCGGAGGCGGCCACGAACGCGATCGGCAGGTCGGCGTAGATTTTGTATGTCTGCGTCTTCGGCTTGGCCTTGTCCTCTTCGCGAAGATATTCCACCGAGCTTTTGCCCAGATACGACCGCGGCAACAGCATGACGCGGATGAGGCGCGTGGGCCGGTCCGCAGCCTGCGCGAAGACCGGCTCCGGTCCGCTTTCATACCAGGCGCCGCCGGCTGCGTAGGAGGTGGAGCGGCCGCCGGAATCGATGCGCAGGCCGCCTTCGATCAGGCAGCGGATGCCGGGGCCCTGGTGCCGGTGCAGATAGGCGCAGCCGCCCGGAGGGAAGGCGACGCTATCGCCGCGCAGCAGCAGTTGGCCCTTTGGCAAAGTGTCGAGGTGGGCGGCAAGCTTTTCGCGCGAGACGATGCCATCGGCCTTCACCGTGCCGCCATCGCCAGTCGTCAATTCCCAGCGCCAGAGCGTGGCGCCGCCCTGGCGCGCCTTGACGCGCGCTTCTCCTTCGCCACCGAACGCTTCGTCGTCGCGCAACGTCCGATCGGCGATGGTGATGGAACCGTGCGCGACAAAGATCAGGCGCGGCCGCGCAGGCAAAGACACCGCGGCGCCGTTCTCCAGCATATCTTCGTAAAACCGAAGCGTGGGTTGCATGGGCCTCCTCCCAACGAGGGATTTCTGCCTTCTCCGCGCATGAGTGTCATGGGGATCGGCTCGGACGCAAAGGGATTTACACGCGCTCGCGCACCTTGCTAGATCGCATCCAGTAGCGGCGAAAGCTTCACGCTCGACAACGAATAGCGCGCCGCGGGAGGAAACATGCAGCGAACCGCGCCGCCATTCCGCGCCGACCACATCGGTAGCCTGCTGCGGCCGGCGGCGGTGAAGGAGGCGCGCGCGAAGCGGGAGCGCGGCGAGATCAGTGCCGAGGCGTTGCGCGCGATCGAAGACCGCGAAATCGAAAAAGCGATCCGGAAGCAGGAAGACATTGGACTCAAGGTCGCCACCGACGGCGAGCTTCGCCGCTCATGGTGGCATTTCGATTTCTTCCGCGGACTCGACGGTGTGGAGTTCTATATCGCCGACCACGGTATTCAGTTCCACGGCGTCGAGACCAAGGCGCACGCGCTGAAGATAACGCACAAGGTCGGTTTTTCCGGTCACCCGATGCTGGGGCATTTCAAGTTCCTCAAGGCGCACACGCGCGTCACGCCGAAGATGACGATTCCGGCGCCGAGCACTCTGCATTTTCGCCAAGGTCGCGTCGCGATCAGCAAGCAGGTCTATCCCGAACTCGATCAGTTCTTCGATGATCTCGCCAAAGCCTACCGTGACGCCATCCGCGCATTTTACGACGCCGGTTGCCGCTATCTCCAACTCGATGACACGGCCTGGGCGATGGCCTGCGATCCGAGCGAGCGGGCACATTCGCGGGAGCGTGGCGACGAACCGGACACTTTGCCCAAGCGCTACGCGCGGCTGACCAACGGCGCGCTCGAAGGCAAACCCTCCGACATGACGGTCACGATGCATTCCTGCCGCGGCAATTTCCGCTCCACCTTCATCGCTTCGGGCGGCTACGAGTTCGTCGGCGAGCAACTGCTCAGCCATACCGCGCTTGACGGCTACTTCCTCGAATACGACAGCGATCGCGCCGGCGGCTTCGAGCCGCTGCGGTTTCTTCCCAAGGGCGCCAAACAGGTGGTACTCGGTCTCGTCACCTCGAAATCCGGCAAGCTTGAGAAAAAGGACGACATCAAGCGCCGCATCGATGAAGCGACGAAATACGTGGCGCTCGATCAGCTTTGCCTGTCGCCGCAATGCGGCTTCGCCTCGACCGAGGAAGGCAACGTCCTGTCTGAAGACGAGCAATGGGCGAAGCTCGCCATGGTCGTGGAGATCGCCGAGGAGGTGTGGCGTTGACGGCGCCGAGGGTCAAGCCGCCGTTCCGGGCGGACCATGTCGGCAGCCTGCTGCGGACTGCGCCTTTGAAGGAGGCGCGGGAGAAACACGCGCGCGGCGCGATGACGGCCGGAGCGCTTAAGGCGATCGAGGATCGCGAGATCGAGGGCGCGATCCGCAAGCAGGAGGGCGTTGGGCTCAAGGCCGTAACCGACGGCGAATACCGGCGCAGCTCGTGGAGCCACGACTTTTTCGAGGGGCTGCTAAACGTCGAATCTTACCTCGGCGAGCGCAAGATCAAATTCATTGCACAGGGTCCGCAGCCGCGGCCGGTTCTGCTGCGGGTCACGGGCAAGCTCGGCGGCTATACGCCGCATCCCATGGTCGAGCATTTCAAGTTTCTGCGGACGCATGCCAAGGCTATGCCGAAGATGACGATCCCGTCGCCGACCTCGCTGCATTTCCGCTACGGCCGCGATGCCGTGCCGGAATCGATCTATCCGACGATGGAAGAGTTCTACCGCGATCTCGGCGAATCCTACCGTAAGGCGGTGCGCGCTTTCGCCGACGCCGGCTGCCGCTATCTGCAGATCGACGAGGTCAACCTCGCTTATCTGTGCGATCCATCGTTGCGCGACTACATCGTCGCGCGCGGCGAGGATCCGGCAACTTTGCCGGCGGTCTATGCCAGCCTGATCAATGCGGCGATCTCCGACATTCCCCCCGATATGACCATCACCATGCATCTTTGCCGGGGCAATTTCCGTTCGAGTTTCGTCGCCTCCGGCGGCTACGAGCCTGTGGCCGAGCTGCTGTTCAACAGCATCAACGTCCACGGCTACTTCATGGAATATGACAGCGACCGCGCCGGTGGTTTCGAGCCGTTGCGTTTCGTGCCGAAAGGCAAGACGGTGGCGCTCGGCTTGGTCACCAGCAAGACCGGCAAGCTCGAAAGCCGCGACGAGATCAAGCGCCGCATCGAGCAGGCGGCGAAGCATGTGCCGCTCGATCAGCTTTGTCTTTCGCCGCAGTGCGGCTTTGCTTCAACCGAAGAAGGCAATGTGCTATCCGCCGACGAGCAATGGGCGAAGCTCCGTCTGATCGTCGAAATTGCGGAAGAAGTGTGGGGATCATGATG
>Ga0181537_10002913_pt1 | contig 14877 bp, 14 predicted proteins | sample PEATcosm2014_Bin_39_FD_119765 | JGI IMG/M metagenome (GOLD analysis project Ga0181537, IMG submission 119765) | Peatland microbial communities from MTU Mesocosm Facility, Houghton, MI, USA - PEATcosm2014_Bin23_10_metaG | ecosystem: Environmental > Terrestrial > Soil > Wetlands > Peat | place... | reverse complement strand
TGCGCCAGCTTCGACATGCGCACCTCGGTATAGCGCATCGCGGCCGGCGCATCGCCGTCGACCGAGCCGAAATTGCCCTGGCCGTCCACCAGCAGGTAGCGCATCGAAAACGGCTGCGCCATGCGCACGATGGTGTCGTAGACCGCGACATCACCGTGCGGGTGGTACTTGCCGATGACATCCCCGACCACGCGCGCCGACTTCTTGTAGGCCTTGTTATAGTCGTTGCCGAGCTCGCGCATGGCGTGCAGCACGCGCCGGTGCACCGGCTTCAGGCCGTCGCGCACGTCCGGCAGTGCGCGCCCGACAATGACGCTCATCGCATAGTCAAGATAGGACTTGCGCATCTCCTCTTCGAGGCTGACGGGCACGATTTCGCGGGCTATATCGGTCACTGAAAATCGTCTTCGCGCGTTGAATATTAAGCTGGAAATCATAGCATAAAAGGCCAGCTCGCCGCCGGCCTTACCGCGCCCGCCCGCGCGGCTATACTGGCCGCCATGAACAGCACAGCGACGGCGTCGGCGATCGACACGGAAGTGCGCAAATTCGATGCGCTGGCGAGCGAATTCTGGGATCCGCGCGGCGCCTTCAAGCCGCTGCACGCGCTCAATCCACCGCGTGTCGCCTACGTCGCACAGCGCAGCGCGCTGTCGCAGCGGCGGCTGCTTGATGTCGGCTGCGGCGGCGGCCTGCTCGCCGAAGCGCTCGCGCGCCATGGCGCCCACGTCAGCGGCATCGACCTGGCGCCGACCATGATCGAGGTGGCTCGGCTGCATGCGCACGAGAGCCAGCTGCAGATCGACTATCAGGTGTGCTCGGCGCAGCAACTGGTGGCGCAAGCCGGCGCGCCGTTCGATGTGATCACCTGCATGGAGCTGGTGGAGCACGTGCCGAGTCCGGCGGCGCTGCTGGCGGCGATGGCCCGGCTGCTGCGGCCCGGCGGCGACCTGTTCATATCGACCATCAACCGTAACCTGCGCTCGTTCCTGCTGGCGATCGTGGGCGCGGAATATCTGCTGCGCCTGGTGCCGCGCGGCACGCACGAGTATGCCCGGCTGCTGCGTCCGGCGGAGCTTGCGCGACTGGCGCGCGCCGAGCAGCTGCAGCTGTGCGACGTCAGCGGCCTTGCCTACAACCCGTTCGACAACAGCGCGCGGCTCACGGCCGATCCGGGCGTGAACTACCTGTTGCATCTGCGCAGTGAGGCCTAGCTGGCGTGCTGCCCGACAAGCCGCTCGCGGCCGCGCTGCTCGACCTGGACGGCACGCTGCTGGATACCGCCCCGGCACTGGCGCGTTCGCTGAACACGCTGCGCACCGAGCAGCAGCGGCCACCGCTGCCATTCGCCACCATCCGGCCGCTGGTCTCGCACGGCGCACGCGCCATGCTGCGCATGGCCTTTCCCGACATCGATGCCGGCCGCTTCGAGCCGCTGCTGGCGCGCTTCCTGGAGCTGTATCACTCGCAGCTGGCGGTTGACACGCAGCTGTTCAAGGGATTCGATGAAGTGCTGTCGCGGCTCGACGCGCAGCACATTCCATGGGGCGTGGTCACCAACAAGCCGCGCTGGCTGGCCGAACCGCTGCTGCAGCAGCTCGGACTCTACCAGCGCGCCGGTTGCGTGCTGTCGGGCGACAGCCTGCCGGTGCAGAAGCCCGACCCACTGCCGCTGCTGACCGCCGCGCGCCAGATCAACGTCCTCCCTGCGAACTGCCTGTACCTCGGCGATGCGCTGCGCGATGCCGAAGCCGCGCGCGCCGCTGGCATGGTCGGCCTGGGTGCGCGCTACGGTTACATCGGCGCCAGCGACAACATCGAGAACTGGCCGTTCACCGCCTGGATTGACGAGCCGCTCGAGCTGCTGGCCTGGGTCGGGCTGGCGCACGCGCCGCCGCAGCTCGCGCCGCACGCCGGAGCCTGAGCGGGCGGCGCGAATCATGTCCCCGACGCAGCTGCTGCTGGCGGTGCTGGGCGGCGTGGTGCTGGGCCTGCTGCTGGCGCTGGCGGGCGCGCGACTGCTGTCGCGGCGCGGCGCGGTCAAGCTCGCCGAGAGCGAAGCGCGGCTGCGCGCCAGCATGCAGCAGTTCGCGTCCGCGGCGCTGCGCGATAACGCCGATGTGTTTCTCAAACTGGCGCGCGAGTCCTTCAGCCGCGAGCAGGCCACGATTGCCGGCACCTGGCGCGAGCGCGAACAGGCGTTTCAGGCGCTGGTGGATCCGATTCGCAGCGCGCTGGAGAAGACCGAGTCCCAGGTGGCGGCGATGGAGCGCGAACGGCGCGAGGCTTTCATCAGCCTGCGCACGCAGATCGAGACGCTGGCGCAGGGCAACTCGGCGTTGCAGCGCGAGACCGGCAACCTGGTGACGGCGCTGCGCCGTCCGGAAGTGCGCGGGCGCTGGGGCGAGCTGACGCTGCGGCGCGTGGTGGAACTGGCGGGACTGTCCGAGCACTGCGATTTCACCGAGCAGCCGAGCGTCGGCGACGGCGGCGCGACACAGCGCCCGGACCTGGTGGTGAGCCTGCCGGAAGGACGGCGACTGGTGGTCGATGCCAAGACACCGCTGGAAGGTTATCTGGACGCGATCGATGCCCCCACCGAGGAGCTGCGGGCGCTGGCACTCGCGCGCCACGCGCAGCAGGTCGAAGCGCGGGTACGTGAACTTGCCTCCAAGGCCTATTGGACGCAGTTCCAGCACACCCCCGAATTCGTGGTGCTGTTTCTGCCGGGCGATCAGTTCCTGAGCACGGCGCTCGCCGAGCGGCCAGAATTGCTCGAGCACGCGCTCGCCAGCGGCGTCATCGTCGCCACGCCCTCGACGCTGATCGCGCTGCTCAAGGCCGTGGCCTACGGCTGGCGGCAGGCCGCGGTGGCAGAAAACGCTGCCGTGATCCGCGACCTCGGACAGGAACTGCACAAGCGCCTGTCGAGCTTCGTCGGCCATTTGGCCAGAACCGGCCGCTCCCTCGGCGCCGCGGTCGACGCCTACAACAGTGCACTCGGCTCGTTTGAGCGCCAGGTGTTGCCCGGGGCGCGGCGTTTCACCGAGCTCGGCGCCGCCACCGGCGAGCCGATCGCCAGCCCCGAGCCGATCGAACGCCTGGTGCGCGAAGCGCCGGCCGACAGCGGTGGTGCTGCATGAGCGATCCCGCACCGGCACCGAGCCTGCCGGAACACCAGCGCTACCAGGCGCCAGCGGATGCATTGAGCGGCCGTGTGATCGCCATCACCGGCGCCGGCGACGGCATCGGTCGTGCGGTCGCGCTGGCCGCGGCGGCGCACGGCGCCGAACTGGTGCTGATCGGCCGCTCGATCGCCAAGCTGGAAGCCGTGCATGCGCAGATCGCTGCGTTGCAGCGCGCCGAGGCCAGCATCGCGCCGCTCGATCTGGAGCGCGCGCTGGCGCGCGATTACGATGCGCTCGCCGAGGCACTGCAGCAACGTTACGGCAGGCTCGACGGCCTGCTGCACAATGCCGGCATCCTGGGCGTGCTGGCGCCGATCGAGCAGTATGACGTGCCGACCTGGTGCCGCGTGCTGCACGTCAACCTGACGGCCGCCTTCGCGCTTACCCAGGTGCTGTTGCCGCTGCTGCGCGCCTCGCCGGATGGGTCGATCGTCTTCACCAGCAGCGGCGTCGGCCGCGCCGCGCGCGCCTATTGGGGTGCATACGCGGTGTCGAAGTCCGGCGTCGAAGCCCTCAGCCGCCTGCTGGCCGAGGAATTCGAACGCGCCGGCAACCCACGCGTCAACGCACTCAATCCCGGAGCGGTGCGCACCGGCATGCGCCGCCACGCGTACCCGGCCGAAGATAGCAGCCGTCTGGCGCTACCCGGGGACATCGTGCAACCGTACCTGTGGCTGCTCGGTCCGGCCAGTCGTGGCGTCAGCGGCCAGAGCCTCGACTGCCAAGCAAAGCGGTGACTTCAGCCCCCTCCAGTTCGCGCCAGTGACTGCGCGCGAGCGTGCGCGGCAGCGCCAGGGTGCCGATGCGCGTGCGCAGCACGCGCACCAGCGTGACCGCCTGGCGCTCGATCAGCTGGCGGATGTCGTTGCCGCTGGCGCCGGCGGCCAGCAGGCGGTACCAGCGATTGCTGCCCTCGCCGCCGCTCGCCTCCAGCTGCAGCACCCGCAGCGTCGCGCCGCTGTCGAGCATGCCCTCCAGGATCCCGCGCTGCTGCTCCGCCGACAGCTCACCGCGGATACGCAGGCTGAATTCCATCTCCTGCGCGTGCACCGCACGCTGCAGGCGCGTGGCCAGTGTCCCGTCGGCGGTGAGGATTTCCAGTCCGCCATCGACGGCCGGCATCGGACTGACGCTGATGAATCGCCGGCCGGCGCGCCGCGGCAGTCGTTCGGCGATGCTGGCGCCACGTGTCAGGCCGCTGCCCGTCAGGCCGCTGCCCGTCAGGCCGCTGGCCGTCATGCCGCTGCCCGCCGCGCCGCTGCCCACCGCACCGGGTAGCAGCGGCTCGCCGGGCGAGCGGTGCACCAGGAACACCGGCACGTCCGCGCTGATCTGGCGCCGGATCGGTCGACCGTCGAGCTTGAGCCGATCGCTGCCGGCCACACGCATGCCGAGCACCGCCGCCTTGCCGTTGACCGTCACGCGGCCGGCGCGGATCCATTCTTCGGCCTCGCGGCGCGAGCCGAGCCCGAGCTGCGACAGCACCTTCTGCAGGCGCTCGGCTGGGCTCGCGGCCGGCACGTGATCAACTCTACCGGCTAGCGATCATCTGGCGGAGCCGCCAGCAGACCCGCACGGGCCTGGGCGGCGGCATCGAATTCGTCCGCTTCGGCGCCATCGGGATCGCTGGCTTCCTCGTCGATCGGCGCGCCCGCAGGCGCCTCACTCGGCGCCGCCACGTTATCGTCTGACCCGGCCACCGACAGCTCCAGCTGCGGATCGAGTTCGCCCAGCGACTGCAACGCAGTCAGCGGCGGCAGCTCATCAAGGCTGCGCAGTCCGAAGTACTCGAGGAATTCGCGCGTCGTGCCAAGCAGCTCCGGACGGCCCGGCAGGTCGCGGTGTCCCACCACGCGGATCCACTGCCGCTCGAGCAGCGTCTTGGTGATGTTCGGGTTGACCGCAACGCCGCGCACCGACTCGATCTCGGCGCGCGTGATCGGTTGCCGATAGGCGATCAGCGCCAGCGTCTCCAGCAGCGCGCGCGAATAGCGCTGCGGCCGCTCCGGCCACAGCCGCGCGACGGTGGCGGCATAGGCGCCGCGCACCTGCACGCGCCAGCCGGCGCCGGTCTGCTTGAGCTCAATCGGCCGTCCGGCGTAGTCCTCGCTCAGCGAGTCGAGCGCGGCACGGATCGCCGCCGGCTCCGGGCGCTCACGATCCTCGAATAACTGCGACAACTCGCCGAGTGTCAACGACTTCCCGGCTGCCAGCAGCGCGGCTTCGAGGATATTCCTGATCTCGGCTGTGCTCATTGCAACACTCCGCTGTCGCCGCCTTCGGCTGCTTGCGGCTGCGTATTGTCGGCGACCAGATGCAGTGTACGATTTGCTGCCGCCGCGCGCACGTGCAGCGGCGCATATGGTTCGGTCTGCATGATCTCGATCAAACCCTCGCGCATCAGCTCCAGGATCGCGATAAAGCTCACGGTCACGCCGGCCCGGCCCTCCTCGGGCGTGAACAGGCGGGCGAACTCAAGGAAACTGCCCTGCTCCAGTGCCGCCAGGATGTTGCTCATGCGCTCGCGCACCGACAGCGGTTCGCGCCGCACGTGCAGGTGCGCGAACATGGTCGCGCGCACGGCGACCTCCTTGAACGCCAGCAGCATTTCCTGCAGCGTCACCTGCGGCAGGCTGCGTTGCGCCGGCCGCTCGAGCAGCTCGGCGCTCGCCTGCCAGACATCGCGCTCCAGCCGCGGCAACGCGTCGATATCGACCGCCGCACGCTTGAAGCGTTCGTACTCCTGCAGCCTGCGCACCAGCTCGGCACGCGGATCCTCCTCGCTGTTGTCTGCCTGGCCGGGCGGGCGCGGCAGCAGCATGCGCGACTTGATCTCGGCCAGCGTCGCTGCCATCACCAGGTACTCGCCGGCCAGCTCCAGCTGCAGCTCCTGCATCAGCTCGATGTACTGGGTGTACTGGCGGGTAATCTCGGCGATCGGAATGTTCAGGATGTCGACGTTCTGCCGCCGGATCAGGTACAGCAGCAGATCGAGCGGCCCCTCGAACGCCTCGAGAAAAATCTCCAGCGCCTGAGGCGGGATATAAAGATCGCGCGGCAGCTGCGTCATGCGCTCACCGTTGACCACGGCGAACGGCATTTCCACCTGCTCTGGCGACAGCGCCGCCGCCGCCGCGGGCGGCGGGTTGGACACCACGATTTTGAGATCAGGCTTTACCATCCCCACGCCTTATAGTTCATTGCGGCCGCAAATGCATCGCCCGGCGCACCTCGTCGATGGTGGCGCGCGCCGCCGCGCGCGCCTTCTCGCCGCCTTCGCTCAGGATACTGGCGACCATGTCGGGATTTTCCTGAAATTCCTGAGCGCGCTTGCGCATCCCGGTAACCTCCTCGACCACGCGCTCGATCAGCGGTTTCTTGCAGTCCAGGCAGCCGATGCTGGCGGTGCGGCAGCCATTATCGACCCACTGGCGCGTGGACTCGTCCGAATACAGCTTGTGCAGGTCCCACACCGGACATTTCTCCGGATCGCCGGGATCGTTGCGGCGCACGCGCGCCGGATCGGTCTGCATGGTCTTGAGCTTGGCAGCCACCGCCTCCGGATCCTCGCGCATCAGGATGGTGTTGCCATAGGACTTGGACATCTTGCGGCCGTCCAGCCCGGGCACCCTGGGACTGGCGGTCAGCAGCACCTGCGGCTCGGGCAGGATGCTCACGTAAGAGCCCTCCAGATAGCCGAGCAGCCGCTCGCGATCGGCGACGGTGATGCGGGTGTTGCTCTCGACCAGCGCCCGCGCGCGCTCGATCGCCGCCAGGTCGCCGGATTCCTGGAACCGCCGCCGCAGCTGCCGATACAGCGTGATGTTGCGTCCGCCGAGCTCCTTGATCGCGCGCTCCGCCTTCTGCTCGAAGTCCTGCTCGCGGCCATACAGGTGATTGAAGCGGCGCGCGATCTCGCGCGTGATCTCCACGTGCGCCACCTGGTCCTCGCCCACCGGCACGAACGCCGGCCGGTACAGCAGGATGTCCGCGCTCTGCAGCAGCGGGTAGCCGAGGAAACCGTAGGTGGCCAGATCCTTTTCCTTCAGCTGCTCCTGCTGGTCCTTGTAGGTCGGCACACGCTCGAGCCAGCTGAGCGGTGTGATCATCGACAGCAGCAGATGCAGTTCGGCATGCTCGGGCACGTGCGATTGCACGAACAGGGTGGCGACGCCCGGATTGAGCCCGGCCGCCAGCCAGTCGATCAGCACCTCATGCACCGCCTGCGGCAGGCCGGTGGTGTCCTCATACCCGGTAGTCAGCGCGTGCCAGTCGGCGATGAAGAAATAGCACTCGTACTGGTACTGCAACTCGACCCAGTTGCGCAGCGCCCCGTGGTAGTTGCCCAGGTGCAGCGCTCCGGTGGGGCGCATGCCGGACAGCACGCGCTTGCCTTGAGGGACGGCACTCATCCTGGCGGTGGTTCCCCGCGCGCTCGGCGGGCCTCTGATGCAACAGAGTTGATTATACGGGGTTCGCCAGCACTTCCCAGCCGACGCCGGCGAGCTTACCCTTGCCAGCCCGCACCAGCAGCGGCGGCGACACCGCCAGGTCGATCACCGTGGTCGGTTCGATGCCGCAATGCCCGCCATCGAGGATCGCCTCGAGCTGGTGCTCGAGCCGCTCACGGATCTGGTCGCCATCGGTCAGCGGCAGCTCATCGCCCGGCAGCAACAGCGTGGAGCTCATCAACGGTTCGCCGAGTTCGGTCAGCAGCATACGCGGCACCGGGTGGTCGGGTACGCGTATGCCGATGGTGCGCCGCTTGGGATGCTGCAGCCGCCGCGGCGTCTCGCGCGTGGCCGGCAGCAGGAACGTGAACGGCCCGGGCGTGGCCGCCTTGAGCAGCCGGAACTGCCAGGTCTCGACGCGCGCATAGCGTGCGATCTCGCTCAGGTCGCGGCACACCAGAGTGAAATGATGATGCCGGTCTGCGCCGCGTATGCGCCGCAGGCGCTCGAGCGCGGGCGCATCACCGATGTGGCAGCCGAGCGCGTAGCAGGAGTCGGTCGGATAGGCGATCAGCCCGCCGCCGCGCACGATCTCGGCCGCGCGGCGGATCAGGCGCAATTGCGGATTCTGGCTGTGCAGCTCGAAGTATTGGGCCATGGCCTGCGCCGCGGGGGGTGAATCCGCTATCATAGCCGCCCCCGTTACTGCCCTTTCCGGCGAACGAATTCACCGATGCAAGCGCTGATCGACGTTGCGCCATTGGCGGCGTTCCTGGTCGCCTACCTGGCGGCTGGCATCTATGTGGCCACCGCGGTGCTGATGCTGGCGATGCTGGCGCTGCTGCTGGTGGACTGGCTGCGGCTGAAGCGCCTGCCGCCGATGCACCTGCTGTCCGCGGTGCTGGTGCTGGTGCTCGGCGGCGCCACCCTGATCCTGCGCGACCCGCGCTTTCTGAAGTGGAAACCGACCATATTCCTGTGGCTGGTCGCGCTCGCCAGCCTTGCCAGCCCATGGATAGGCCGCACGCCGCTGGCGCAGCGCCTGCTTGCGCCGATGATCAGCCACGGCGAGAGCGTACCGCGCGCCACCTGGATCAGGCTCAACTGGCTGTGGGTCGCGTTCTTCGCGCTGCTCGGGGCCGTGAACCTGTGGGTGGCGACCCGGGCCAGCGAGAGCACCTGGGTGTATTTCAAGGTGATCGGCATCACGGCGGCGTTCGCGCTGTTCGCGGCCGCCCAGGCTATGTGGCTGGCCGCGCGCACCCAGACCGTGGCAGCGTAGAGCGTGGCGCGCGCTCCATTGAGCCCCAGCCCCACGGCTGTGCGTATCCGCAGCCTGCTGCAGCAGCGCCTGCAGCCCGCGCACCTGGAAGTTCGCGACGACAGCGCCGCACATGCAGGCCATGCCAGCGCCGGCGGCAAAGGGCACTTCCGGCTGCGGATCGTGTCCACATGCTTCGAAGGTTTGAAGCCACTGCAACGGCACCGTCTGGTGAACGAAATCCTGGCGTCGCTGTTCGAGACCGAATTGCATGCAGTGGCCATGGAAACCCTGACACCCCACGAATTCAAAAAGTAGCGAATTCAATAAGTAATTAACGTAACCTAATGAGATATCTGATGAAAATTTACCATTGCATCCCCTTCGCCGCGCTGGCATTACTGGCCGCCTGCTCCAAGGGCGGCCCGACGGCGGATACCACCAAGCCGGCTGACAAGCCGGTCGCCACGGTCAACGGCACGCCGATCAGCCGCGCGATGTTCGAGTACTACGCCAAGAGCACCGCCGGCAAGCCGGCCGCAGAGCTGACCGCCGAACAGCGCGCGCAGCTGCTCGACAACCTGATACGCGGCGAGATCATCGCCGAGGAGGCGGTCAAGCAGGGACTGGATAAGACTCCCGATACCGCCTCGCTATTGCAGCTGTCGCGGCTGGAGATCCTGCAGCAGGCGGGTGCGACCCATTATCTGGAGGACAAGAAGCCGACCGATGCGGAGCTCAAGGCCGAATACGACGCCCAGGTCGCGGGCATGCCCAAGACGCAATATCACGCGCGCCACATCCTGGTGGCGAGCCAGGATGCGGCTCAGAAGATCATCGATCAGCTGAAGAAAGGCGCCAAGTTCGAGGACCTCGCCAGGAAGGACTCGATGGACTCCTCCAAGGAGCAGGGTGGCGAGCTTGGATGGTTCACGCCCTCCAACATGGTCAAGCCATTTGCCGATGCCGTGGTGCAGCTGAAGAAAGGCGAGATTACGCCGGCGCCGGTGCAGTCGCAGTACGGCTGGCACGTCATACAGCTGGAAGACACGCGCGACACTCCCGTGCCGCCGCTCGACCAGGTCAAGGATCGGGTCAGCCAGCTGGTGGAGACCAAGAAGTTCCGCGCCTACCAGGACGATCTGCTGAAGACCGCCAAGGTGGACAAGGACCTCGACAGCGCGAATCCGACACCGGCCACCGCGCCGGCCACCGCGCCGGCCGCCAAACCCTAGGCATCCGGCGCTCATTGGCGCGCCAGCAGCCCCTCGAGGCCACGCTCGTCGAGCACCTCGACCCCGAGTTGCTCGGCGCGCGCTAGCTTCGAGCCCGCGTCCGCGCCGGCGATGACGTAGCTGGTGTTCTTCGACACCGAGGCGCTGACTTTGGCTCCGAGCGCCGTAAGGCGCTCGGCCGCCTGATCGCGACTCAGGCGCGCCAGTGTGCCGGTGAGCACCACGGTCAGGCCTGACAGCGGCAGGGTAATTTTCCCGGACCCCGCTGCCGGCGGGTGTTCCGGCCAGTGCAGGCCAAGCGCTCGCAGCCGCGTCACCTCCGCGCGATGGCGCGCGTCGTTGAAAAAGCCGTGCACGCTGGCAGCGATGACCGGTCCGATGTCTGCAACTTCCAGGATCTCTTCCCCCGAGGCCCGCTCCAGCGCCGCAAGCGAACCGAAGTGATCGGCCAGGGTCCTGGCAGTGCTCTCGCCGACCCCCGCGATACCCAGTCCGTACAGCAGGCGTGCCAGCGTGGTGGCCTTGCTGCGTTCTATGGCGGTCACCAGATTGGCGGCCGACTTCTCGCCCATGCGCGAAAGCGTAACCAGCTGCGACGCGTCGAGCTCATAGATGTCGCCCGGCGTACGCAGCAGATCCTGTTCCACCAGTTGATCGATGAGCTTCTCTCCCAGCCCCTCGATGTCTAGTGCGCGGCGGCTGGCGAAATGCCGCAGCGCTTCCTTGCGCTGCGCCGGACAACTGAAGCCGCCGGTGCAGCGCGCCGCAGCCTGGTTGTCCGCGCGCACCACCGCGGAATGGCAGATTGGGCATGTTGCCGGCAGCTGTGGCCGCCTGGCGTGCTTCGGCCGGCGCTCAGGCAGCACGCACACGATTTCCGGGATCACATCTCCGGCACGTCGCACCACCACCGTATCGCCGACGTGCACGTCCTTGCGCTCGACCTCATCCATGTTATGCAGCGTTGCGTTGCTGACCGTGACACCGGCCAGTTGCACCGGCTCGAGCCGCGCCACCGGCGTGAGCACACCGGTGCGGCCGACCTGGAATTCGATCGCACGCAGCGTCGTGAGCGCCTCGTCGGCGGGAAACTTGTGCGCAATCGCCCAGCGCGGTGCGCGCGACAGGTAGCCGAGCGCCTCCTGGTCGGCGCGCGAGTTGACCTTGTAGACCACGCCGTCGATCTGGTACGGCAATGCCGCGCGTCGTGCACCGATGCGATGAAAGTATTCGATGCAGCCGGCAGCCGCGCTGACAGCGCGCACTTCGGGATTGGTGCGCAGGCCCCAGTCGGCCAGCTGCCGCAGCAGCCCGGTCTGGCTGTCCGGGGTCGCGGGGCCGCCCTTCCAGTAGCCCACCGCATAGAAGAATGCCTGCAGCGGCCGGGCGGCGGTAATGCGTGCGTCCAGCTGGCGCAGGCTGCCGGCGGCGGCGTTGCGCGGGTTGGCGAACACCTTCTCCCCGGCTTTGGCGGCGGCCGCATTCATGCGCTCGAAGCCTGCCAGCGGCATGAATACCTCGCCACGCACCTCGATCTCATCCGGCACCTTCCCGCGCAGAGTCAACGGCACGGTACGCATGGTTCTGACATTGGGCGTGATGTCCTCGCCGCTGCTGCCGTCGCCGCGCGTGGCGGCGACCAGCAGCCGGCCGGCGCGATAGGTGAGCGACACCGCCAGCCCGTCGAGCTTGGGCTCGGCGCAATACTCGATTGGCCGCTCATCGCGCTGCAGGCGCTCGCGCACGCGCCGGTCGAAGGCGACGATGTCCTCGTCGCTGAAGGCGTTATCGAGCGACAACATTGGCACACTGTGCCGCACCGCGGCAAAGCCGACTGCCACCTGGCCGCTGACGCGCTGTGTCGGCGAGTCGGGCGTCACCAGCTCCGGATACTGCGCTTCCAGCTCGCGCAGCTCGCGCATCCGGCGGTCGTATTCCGCATCCGGCACCGACGGATCGTCGAGCACGTAATAGCGGTAGTCGTATTGATGGATCAGCTCGCGCAGCCCGGCGACCTGCCGCCGCGTCGCCGGCTTCACGCAGTCGGCTCCGCCGCAGTCAGATCCTGCACCGTGCGCCGCAGCGCATCGAGCTGGCTTGCGCCCAGCGTCAGCCCCTGCTCATCCTGCAGGCGCGCTCGCAGCCGCTCGGCCAGATCCTGCGCGGTGTCGAGCAGGTGATCGAGCGCCGCCGCCGGCGGCAACGGGCCGGGCAGCACGGCAAACAGGCTCAGGCCCGAGAAGCGCTGAAAGTCCATATTCTGCAGATCGAAGATGCCGGGCTTGCTGAGGTTGGCGGCGCTGAGCAGCGCGCGCCCATCCGCGCCGGGCTGGTGAAAAATACCGAAGCGGCCGTGCTCGAAACCGCAGGCCCCGAGCGCCAGGCGTACCTGGCGCCCCGACATGCGCTCGTGGCTGAGCGACGCGATGCGCACGGACAGGATGTGCCGCTCCGACTCCGGCGGCCACTCGACCACCGCCCCTCGCGGCTGTTCGCCCGCCAGCGGCGTGCCGGCCGGTGGCGCGCTCTCCCCTGGCAGCGCCCGCTCCGGTGCCAGTGCACGCTCTGCCGGCGGCGGGCGCTCCGCTGCCGGCGCACGCTCACCCGGCAGCGCTCGCCCGGCGGCGACCGCGCCGTCGGGCGGCTCGGCGCGCGCATACACATAGTACGGCTCAGCGTCGCTCAGGTCGGCTGCCGGCCCAGGGCCGTGGGCGCTGATCGGCTCATCGATGATGATCGATGAGCCCGCGATGCGCCGGCCGACAGTCCCCGCGCCTGAGGCCGGCTCGAGCGGTTCAAGGGGCTCGAGCGGCTCGAGCGGCGGCAGATCGATGCGCGGTGGCAGCTCGGCGCGCGTGCGGCCGCCACCGAGGCTGGCCCCGGTATAGATGCGCCCGGAGGCTCCCGGCAGTTCCTCGGCCATCGCACCGCTCGCACTGGCGGCGCCAGCGGCGAGCGGCTCGCCTGGCTGGCCCAACTGGCCGGCCTGACCCATGGCGCCGATCTCCGGCTCGCTGCGCTCCGACCGGCCGGGGGCGTCGCTGCGCGCCTGGCGCGGCCGGCGCGACTCCCAGGCAGCCAGCGCTGCGAGGAACACCAGGCCGGCCAGCAACAGAATCCAGCGTAATGCTCCCATGGGTGTTCCGTAATCAGACGGCGGCCAGCTTCATGGCCTCGTCGATATCGACAGCGACCAGCCGTGACACCCCGGGCTCGTTCATGGTGACGCCGATGAGCTGCTGGGCCAGCTCCATCGTGACTTTGTTGTGGGTAATGAAAATGAACTGAACCCGGCTCGACATCTCGCGCACGATCTCGCAATAGCGCCCGACGTTGTGCTCATCGAGCGGTGCGTCTACCTCATCCAGCAGACAGAATGGCGCCGGATTCAGGTCGAAGATCGAGAACACCAGCGCCACGGCGGTCAGCGCCTTCTCCCCGCCCGACAGCTGCGCGATGGTGCTGTTGCGTTTGCCGGGTGGACGCGCCATGACGGCGACACCGGCGACCAGCGGATCATCCCCGACCAGTTCCAGGTAGGCGTGGCCGCCGCCGAACAGTCGCGGAAATTTCTGCTGCAGCCCGGCATTGATGCGGTTGAAGGTGTCCTCGAATCGGCTGCGTGTCTCGTGGTCCATCTTGCGCATCGCCTGGTCGAGCGTCGTCAGCGCCTCGCTGACATCGGCATACTGCCGGTCGAGGTAGTTCTTGCGCTCGGTCTGCTCGGCGAGCTCATCGATCGCCGCCAGGTTGACCTGGCCGAGCTTTTCCAGATCAGCGCGCAAGTCCACCAGGCGGCTGTCCCAGGCGCCGATATCGGCCTCGGGACTGATGCGCTCGAGCACCGCGGCCAGCTCGCATTGCGTGGCCGCAAACTGCTCGTACAGCGCCTCGCGCCGCAGGCGCGACGCCTGCACTCCAAGCTTGGCCTGCTCCATCGACGAGCGCGCAGCGTCGACGCGCTGCTCGGCCGCCAGGCGGCGCTGCTCCAGGCTACGCAGCTCGCCGTCGCACTCCTCGAGCTGCCTCCGGCTACTTGCCAGTTCGGTCTCCACTTCCAGGCGCCGCGCCAGGTAGTCCTGCAGCCGCACTTCAAGCTCAGCCACCGGCGCATCGCCGTCGGCCAGCGTGCGCTCGAGCGTTCCGGCCTGCGCTTCCAGCGCAGCGCGCTGCTCGAGCAGCCGCGCCAGCGCCCCCGCCATCGAGCCCTGCGCCGAACGCCGGCTCTCGAGCCGTATCAGACTGTCGTGCAGCTCGCGCTGCGCGGCCTGCGAGCGCTCGCGCGTGCGCGCAGCCGCCTCGCGCTTGAGTTCGCGTTCCGCCGTAAGTGCAAGCCGCTGCTCATCCAGCCGCGCCAGCGCCTCGGTGGCCTGGTCGTGGGCGGCGCGCGCGCGCGCCAGGCTGTCCTGCGCGCGCGCCATGTCGAGCGTGACCTCGGCCTGCTCCGCCTCGATTCGGCCGCGGCGCAGTGCCGCCTCTTCCAGCCGCGCCTTGAGCGCCTCGAGCTGGCCGCGCAGCTCGGCGTGCTCGCGATGCACGCCTTGAATGCGCGCTTGCGTGGCATCGCGCTGCTGTTCGGATGCGCTCAGCCGCGTGCGCAGCGACTGCACTTCCTGCTCCAGCGCGCGCACCCGTTCATCGGCGGTGGCACAGCGCTCACGCAGCAATTTCAACCGATGCTCGCGCTCCAGCACGCCGGCGTGCACATCGCCGCCGCGATTCACGCGCAGCCAGTCACGGCC
>Ga0181537_10002912_pt1 | contig 14879 bp, 14 predicted proteins | sample PEATcosm2014_Bin_39_FD_119765 | JGI IMG/M metagenome (GOLD analysis project Ga0181537, IMG submission 119765) | Peatland microbial communities from MTU Mesocosm Facility, Houghton, MI, USA - PEATcosm2014_Bin23_10_metaG | ecosystem: Environmental > Terrestrial > Soil > Wetlands > Peat | place... | reverse complement strand
CGCGCTCACGCTGCTCGTGAAGACGCTGGTGGAGCGCACCGGCTACCGGCGCCGCTAGCCATGCTGCGCAACCTCCTGCGCTGGTTCACAGGGCGCCTGCCGGACCCGGCGCGCACCGGGCTTGGCTGGTGGCTGACGGCGATCCAGCTCGCGCTCGTGCTGTTCGTGGGTGGCGGCATCGCCTGGTACGCGAGCGGCATGCTGCACGACCTGGCCGACCAGCAGGGCAAGGCGCGGGTGCAGCTCGCCGCCACCACCGCGCGCGAGGATCTGCGGCGCATCGGCGAGGATGCCCATGCCACGGCGCGCGCCCTCGCCGACCGCCCGACCCTGCAGCGCCTGCTGGCGGAAGGCCAGAGCGAGGCGTTGCCGCCGTTCCTGCGGCACTGGTGCGAGGCCGGCGGCGTGGATGCCTGTGCGGTGCTCTCCGGCAAGACCGTGGTCGCGGTCTCCGGTCCCGCGCTTGACTGGCAGCAGATCGTCACCGCGGGAGCTGAGCAGGGCGGCACCTTCATGGCGCTGCCCGCCACCGGGCGCGTGCCGCTGCTCGGGGCACGCGCGAGCCTCCCGGACGGCGGCCTGACCGTGTACGTCGTGCGGCGCCTGGATGAACGCCTGGCGCACTCCCTGGGCGCCCAGGTGGGCGCGGAGGTGCGCCTCATCGACTACCGCGACTACACCAGCGCCCCGGTGAATGCCTTCACCGCGCTCTACTCGGCCGCCCTCGCCGACGGGCATTCCGCCGTGCAGCGCATCGACTCGCAGGACGTCTACGCGGCGAGCGTGCCGGTGTCGGCCCCGAGCGGGGAGGCCATCGCGCTCATCGAGGCGCTGCTGCCCACGAGTGCGGTGGACGCACCCGCGCGCCACCTGGTGCACAAGCTCCTGGTCGCGGCCCTGGTGCTGGCACTGCTCGCGCTGCTGGCCGGCGCGGTCCTCGGGGAGCTCGCGGTGGGCCCGGTGCGCGCGCTCACCGCCGCCGCCCGCCGCCTCGGCGCGGGGGACTTCTCGGCCTCCATCCCGCCGGGGGGCGCGGCGGAGGTGGGGACGCTGGCGCGCACCATGGAAGACATGCGCCGCAACCTCATCGAGCTCACGAGCACGCTCAGGCGGCGCGAGGCGGAGGCGCAGGCGGTGCTCGCCGGCATCGTGGAGGGCGTGTACGCGGTCGACAAGAACCGCCACATCCGCTACCTCAACCCGCGCGCCGCGAAGCTCCTCGGCGTCACCCCGGAGGCGGCGGTGGGGCGCTTCTGCGGCGACGTGCTCAAGCCGCGCGCGGAGGACGGGCGGCGCCCGTGCGAGTTCCGATGCCCGATCGTCGCTGCGCGCGCCGCCGGCAGCGCCACGGCGGTGGAGCTGCTGGACGCGGCCGGCGAGGTGCGCACCACCGTCATCACCAGCGCCGCACAGGCCGATGGCCTGCAGGTGCAGGTGATCCGCGACGAGACCGAACTTGAGGCGGTGCGGCGCGCGCGCGACTCGGTGCTCGCCAACATCAGCCACGAGTTCCGCACGCCACTCGCAGCACAGCTGGCCTCGATCGAGCTTCTGTCCGCAGGGCTCGATACCCTGCCGCCGGCGAAGCTGCGCGAGCTGGTCGCCTCCCTGGAGCGCGGCACGCAGCGCCTGACGCAGCTCATCGACAACCTGCTGGAGAGCGTGCGCATCGAGTCCGGCCAGCTCGCCATCCGCAGACAGCGCGTGGAGCTCATCGAGGTGGTGGAGGATGCGCAGGCGCTCATCGGCTCCCTGCTCGCACAACGCAACCAGGTGCTCGCCCTGGAGCTGCCGGCGCAGCTGCCGCTCCTCAATGCCGACAAGACGCGCCTCACCCAGGTGTTCGTCAACCTGCTCGCCAACGCCAACAAGTTCTCGCCCGAAGGCAGCACGGTGCGCGTGGGGGCAGTGGCGCAGGGCACCCTGGTGCGCGCCTGGGTCGAGGACGAGGGCCCCGGCCCCCTTGCCGGGGAGAGCGCCGCGCTCTTTGACCGCTTCCGCCGCGGCGGCACGGAACCGGAAGCCGCCGGCATGGGTCTGGGGCTGTGGCTGGTCAAATCCATCATCGAGCGCCACGGCGGCAGCGTCGCCTTCGAGCGCACCGCCGCGGGACGCACGCGCTTCACCCTGATACTGCCCTCCGGAGAACCCCTGACATGAAGGTCATGATCGCCGACGACGACGCCGACCTGCGCGAGCTCATCGGCTTCACGCTGGCACAGGCCGGTTACCTCGTCATCAAGGCCGCCGACGGGACGGCCGCGCTCAAGCGCTTCGAGGAGGAGTCCCCGGACCTGGTGGTGCTCGACGTCAACATGCCGGGGCTGACGGGTTTCCAGGTGTGCGAGGCCATCCGGCGCCGCTCGCGCGTGCCGGTGATGATGCTCACCGTGCGCGGTGAGGAGGAGGACCTGGTGCGGGCTCTCGGGCTGGGGGCCGATGACTACCTGAACAAGCCCTTCAGCCCGCGCACGCTGCTGGCGCGCATCAAGGCGCTGCTGCGGCGCGCCGGCATGGAGACGAGCGCCCCCTTGAGCGCCGGGCGCGTCTCGCTCGACCTCGAGGAGTACACCGCGCGCATCGGCAGCGCAGAGCCCGTGCGCCTCACCAAGCTCGAGCTGCGCCTCCTGCAGATGCTGCTCGCCAACGCCGGGCATACGGTCAATTCAGACCGCCTGCTGGTGCAGGTGTGGGGGCACAGGAGCGGCGGGGACCGCCAGCTGCTGAAGCAGCTGGTGCACCGCCTGCGGCAGAAGATCGAGGCTGATCCGGCGGCCCCGGCGCTGCTGCTGACCGCAGCGGCCGGCTACAAGCTCATCGTCGAGTAGCGGCCGCGGCGGGCGCCGTGATCGCATCGAACACCCCGCCGTCCTTGAAGTGCGTGCCCTGCGCACTCGTCCAGCCGCCGAAGTCGGCGATGGTGGCGAGCTTCAGCTGCGGGAACTGCTGCGCGTAGCGCGCCGCGACCTCAGGATCGCGCGGCCGGTAGAAGTTCTTGGCGATGATCTCCTGCCCCTCCTTGCTGTAGAGGTAGGCGACGTAAGCCTGCGCCACCTCGCGGGTACCGCGCTTGAGCGCCACGGTATCCACCACCGCGACGGGAGGTTCGGCGAGGATGCTCACGGAGGGGATGACGATCTCGAACTGCTCCGCCCCGAGCTGCTGGCGCGCCAGCATGGCCTCGTTCTCCCAGGCGATGAGCACGTCCCCCAGGCCGCGCTGCACGAAGGTGGTGGTCGAGCCGCGCGCGCCGGTGTCGAGCACCGGCACGTTGGCGTACAGGCGCTGCACGAAGTCGCGCGCGCTCGCCTCGTTACCGCCCGGCTGCGCCAGTGCCCAGGCCCAGGCGGCCAGATAATTCCAGCGCGCGCCGCCGGAGGTCTTCGGGTTAGGCGTGATGACCTGGATCCCGGGGCGCACCAGGTCGCCCCAGTCGTGGATGCCCTTCGGGTTGCCCTTGCGCACCAGGAACACGATCGTGGAAGTGTACGGGGAGCTGTTGTCCGGCAGCAGGCTCTGCCAGTTCAGCGGCAGCAGCTTCCCGGAGCGGGCGATCGCATCGATGTCACCGGCGAGGCCGAGCGTCACGACGTCCGCCTGCAGCCCATCGATCACCGAGCGCGCCTGCTTGCCCGAGCCCCCGTGGCTCTGGTCGACGCGCACGTCCTGGCCATGCGTGGCCTTCCAGTAGCGCGCGAAGGCGGCGTTGTAATCGCTGTAGAGCTCGCGGGTGGGATCGTAGGAGACGTTCAGCAGCGTTACGCGCGAGGAGACGGGTGCGCCGCTGCGCTCCTGGCAGCCGCCAAGGAGGACTGCCGCCGCGAGCAGCGCGGCAGCGAGCAGGGTGCGGTGGTGGCGGGCATTCATGCCTGCGATCTAGCCACGAAAGCACCCGGGCTGTCAGTCGCGGCGCGGTTATGCGGCGGTTACAGGCGCAAAGCCGAGTGCTGCGAGGAGCTTAGGCTCGAGCACGCGCGCGGCTTCCGCCACGCTGGCCGGACCTGAGAGCTCGGACAACTGCGTCATGCGCAGCCCCGCGTAGCCGCAGGGGTTGATGCGGGCGAAGGGCTCAAGGTCCAGCGCCACGTTGAGAGCGAGCCCGTGGTAGCTGCCGTTCCTGCGCACGCGCACCCCGACGCTGGCGAGCTTCGCCTGCGCCACGTAGACCCCGGGGGCGCCGCGCCGGCACTCGGCGCGGATGCCGTAGTCACGTGCGAGCGCGATCACCGCCTGCTCCAGCGCGCCCACGAAGTCGCGGATCGAGAGGCCGGCGCGTTTCAGGTCGATGAGCGGATAGACGACGAGCTGCCCCGGCCCGTGGTAGGTCACCTGGCCGCCGCGGTCGATCTGCACCACCGCGATGTCGCCCGGGTCGAGCAGGTGCGTGCGGCTCGCGTTCATGCCGAGGGTGAATACCGGCGGATGCTCGAGGAACCAGATCTCATCGGCGGTGGCGGCATCGCGCACGGCGGTGAACTGCTGCATGCGCTGCCAGGTTGGCTCGTAGGGCACCCTGCCGAGGTGGCGGATGAGGGGCGCGGGCCGCACGCCGCGCGCCACCGGCGCGGCTGCGCAGGCGGGCTGTGCGGCTGCGCTCACGCGCCGAGCGAGGCGTTGTCGAGCCCCGCGTTGTTGCGGTTGAGGGCCTGCTCGGCGCGGTAGCTGGAGCGCACCAGCGGCCCGGCGACGCACTCGAGGAACCCGAGCGCCAGCGCCGCGGCGCGGTACTGATCAAACTCGGCCGGGCTCACGAAGCGCTCCACGCTCAGGTGGTTCACCGTCGGGCGCAGGTACTGGCCGAGCGTCACGATGTCCACGCCCGCGGCACGCAGGTCGCCCAGCGTGGCCTCGATTTCGCTGCTGCTCTCCCCGAGCCCGAGCATCAGGCTGCTCTTGGTGAGGAGTGTTGGCCGGTGCGCCTTGGCCCCCGCGAGCACCGCGAGCGTCTGCTCGTAGCCGGCGCGCGGATCGCGCACCGGGTGCGTGAGGCGGCGCACCGTCTCGATGTTCTGCGCGAACACCTCGATGCCCGAATCGACGACCGTTGCGACGTCGGCGAGCACGCCGCCGAAGTCCGGCGTCAGCGCCTCGACCGCCGTGGCGGCGTTCACGCGCTTGATGGCACGCACGCAGGCGGCGTAGTGCGCAGCGCCGCCATCGGGCAGGTCGTCGCGGTCCACGGAGGTCAGCACCACGTACCTGAGCTTCATGAGCTCGACCGTGCGGGCCGCATTCTCCGGCTCCGCGGGGTCGAGCCAGCCGTGCGGGTTACCGGTGTCGACCGAGCAGAAGCGGCAGGCGCGCGTGCAGACGGCCCCCATCAGCATCAGGGTCGCGGTGCCGGCGTTCCAGCACTCCCCGATGTTCGGGCACTTGGCCTCCTCGCACACCGTGGCGAGCCGGTGCTGCTTGACGAGCGCCCGCACTCCCTGGAAACCCTGCCCCGCGGGTGCCCGCGCGCGCAGCCAGGGGGGCTTGCGCGCACGCTCCCCGGGTGCTTGCACCCCGCGTGCCTTCACGCCGTCACGGACGGCTGTAAAGCCTTGAGGCGTAACGTATTTCTCGCCGCTGCGGATGGGCGTGTCCGGCGCTACTCCAGGGATGCCTTTGGGGCTCGACATGGCCCCTCATTGTACCTGAGCGAGCCTGCCGTTCAGTTCCGCGAGCCTCTCGGGGGTCCCCACATCGCTCCACTGCCCGGTAAAGAGCTGGCCGCTGACCGAACCTGCGGCGATGGCGCGCTTCAGCGGCTCGACCAGGGGAAAGCGCCCGGGCGTGCACCCGCAGAAGAACTCGGGGCGGTAGATGCCGACGTTGCCGTAGGTGAGGCGCTCCCCCTCGAGCACCACGCGGTCGCCCTCGAGGGCGAAATCACCGCGCGGGTGGTGCGCAGGGTTCGGGACCAGCACCAGGTGCGCCAGCGCCGCGGGCTCGTGCCGCAGGGGCGCGAAATCCAGGTCCGTGAAGATATCCGCGCTCACCACGAGGAAGGGCTCCGGTCCGAGCAGCGGCAGCGCCCTGAGGATCCCGCCGCCGGTCTCGAGCGCCACCGGGCCCTCGTCGCTGTAGTGGATCGTGACCCCGAACCTGCCGCCGTCCCCCAGCGCCGCGCGCAGCCGCTCGCCGAGCCAGGAGAGGTTCACCACCACCTGCGTGAAGCCGGCGCGCGCGAGCGCCGCGAGGTGCCACTCGATGAGCGCGCGGCCGCCGACCGGGATCAGGGGCTTGGGGAGCGAGTCGGTGAAGGGCCGCAGCCGCTCGCCGCGCCCGGCCGCGAGCAGCATCGCCCTCATGCGCGCGCCCCGGCGAGCGCTGCGGCGTTCGCCGCCGCCAGTGCCGGCGCGGCGTGCGACTCGAGGTAGCTTCCGAGGGCCGAGAGCTGCGGGTAGAGCGTGCAGGCCTCGCGCACGTAGGCGAGCGTGCGTGGCAGGTCGCCGAGATAGCCGCTCTTGCCGTCGCGGTACCACAGGCGGCAGAAGATGCCGAGCACCTTCACGTGGCGCTGCACGCCGATGAGGTCAAACCAGCGCAGGAACTGCGCCTCGTCCGCCCCGGCGTCGCGGGCGCCCGCCGCCAGCAGGCGGGCGCGGTAGGCACGCACCCACCCCACCACGCGCGAGCGCGGCCAGCTGATGTAGCAGTCCTTCAGGAGCGACACCAGGTCATAGCCGATCGGTCCGCGCAGCGCGTCCTGGAAGTCGATGACGCCGGGGTTGCCGTGGCGCGTGAGCATGAGGTTGCGCGCGTGGTAGTCGCGGTGCACGAACACCGCCGGTTGCGCCAGCGCCTCGGCGATCAGGAACTCGAAGGCGCCGTTGATGAGGGCGGCATCCGCGGGCGCCGGTGTGAAGCCGAGGTGGCGCCCGAGGAACCACTCGGGCATGAGCGACAGCTCACGCAGCAGCTCGGAGCGCCCGTAGGGGGCGAGCGCAAGGCTCGCCTCGGCCCCGCGCACCTGGATCTTCGCCAGCGCCGCGAGTGCATCGGCGTACAGGGCGTCCGGGTCATCCCCCGCATCCAGGCGCGTGAGGTACTGCGTGGTGCCCAGGTCCTCCAGCAGCAGCAGTCCCTGCGCCGCGTCGTGCTCGTGCACGTGTGGCACATGCACGCCCAGGGGCTCGAGCAGCGCGGTCACCTTCAGGTACGGGCGCACGTCCTCCTTCTCGGGAGGGGCGTCCATCACGATGTAGGTGGCGTCCTCCAGAAAGGCGCGGAAGTAGCGCCGGAAGCTGGCATCGCTGGATGCCGGCTCGAGGGCGCGCACCTTCAGGTGCAGCGCATCCCGCAACCAGGCGGCAATCAGCGCGAGTCGCGCGTCGGATTCAAGCATTTGGAGCGGCGAGGTTTTTCGGCCCGCGTTGCTGTGGCGCGCCATTATAATGCCGCCCCTCATGCCGCGTCCGAGCCCATTCCTGTTCGCCCTGCTCGCAGCCGGCATCCTCGCCGGCGGCGCCCGCGCCGATCCGCCCTGCCCCTCGCAGCTGAACCTGGCCAGCGCGACGGCGCCGCCGGGCGCACCGCCCGGCACGCCCGCGGCACCGCCGGGGCCCGCCGACAGCATCGTCAACATCACCAGCGACGACGCCACCGTCGGGGTCGACGGCAAGGCCACCCTGCACGGCAACGTCGAGGTGCAGCAGGGCAGCCGCCAGATCCACGCCAACCAGATGCAGTACGACCGCATCGCCGGCTCCCTCCAGACCGACGAGGCGATCGACTTCAAGGACCCGCTGGTGCACGTCACCGGCGCCAACGGCAGCTACTCTCCTGCCGCCGGCGCCGCCTTCAACTCCGCGCAGTTCACCCTGGCGCAGCGCAATGCCCGCGGCACCGCGCAGCAGATGCTGCTGACGCCCGCAGGGGTGCTCGACCTCAAGGGCGTCACCTTCACCACCTGCCCGGCCAACGACAATTCCTGGTTCCTCAAGGCCAAGGACATCACGCTCGACACGCGCACCAAGATCGGCACCGGGCGCGATGCCAGCATCAATTTCATGGGGGTGCCGCTGCTGTACCTGCCGTGGCTGTCCTTCCCGCTCAGCAGCGATCGCAAGAGCGGCTTCCTGTTCCCGAGCATCGGCAACACCTCCACCGGCGGTGCGCAGGTGACCGTACCGTACTACTGGAACATCGCCCCCAACGCCGACTTCACTTTCCTGCCGACCGAATACACCAAGCGCGGCCCGGACGCGGGCGGCGACCTGCGCTTCCTCACCGAGAACCAGCACGGCGAGCTCGACTGGAACTACCTGCCCTACGACAGCACCTTCGGCGCCAGCCGCAGCCGCGTGCGCCTGAAGGACGTGGCGGAACTGCCCGAGGAGCTGCGCCTCACGGTTGACGCCGAGGACGTGAGCGACACGGAGTACTTCGAGGACTTCTCGCAGGGCCCGGAAGGGGCGAGCACGGCGTTCCTCAACCGCAGCCTCGACCTCACCTATCGCACCGAGCACTGGCACATCGATGGCCAGGTGCAGCAGTACCAGACCATCGACATCGTGAACCTGGCCGAGTCGCAGCGCCCCTATGCACGGCTGCCGCGCGTGATTGCGGACGCTGACTACAGCGTCGGCTCAAGTGTCGTGCTGCGCTACGGCTTCGACTCCGAAGTGGTCGACTTCCACCGCAACATCGACGGCCCGGACACCAACGGCTGGCGCGCGGACCTCATGCCGCGCGCCTCCCTCGACGTGAGCGGGCCGGGGTACTTCCTGCGCCCGGCGCTCGCCTACCGCGTGACGCAGTACGAACTCGACAGCCTCGGGCTCGGACAGTACGAGCGCGCGCCCTCGCGCGCACTGCCGGTGGCGAGCGTGGATGCGGGCCTGAAGTTCGAGAAGTACACCGGCTCGCGCGACCAGAGGAAGCTCACCCTCGAGCCGCGCGTGCTGTACCTCTACGTCCCCTACCGCAATCAGGATCAGCTGCCGGTGTTCGACACCGCCATCCCGGACCTGAACCCCGTGGAGCTGTTCCGCGACAACCGCTACGTCGGGGCGGACCGCGTGAGCGATGCCAACCAGGTGAGCGTCGGGGTCACCAGCCGCCTGCTCGACGCCGCCGACGGGCGGCAGTTCATCGCCGCCACCGTCGGCCAGTCCTATTACTTCACGACCCCGCGCGTGACGCTGCCGTTTGAGGCCCCGACCACCGGCAAGCGCTCGGACTTCGTCGCCCAGGTCTCCCTCACCGCCTTCCAGGACTGGGGCGCCGACGTCGGCGTGCAGTGGGACCCGGAGAACCAGAGAAGCGAGCGCACCCTCCTGAACGTGCAGTACAAGCCCGGCGACAACAAGGTGATCAACTTCGCCTACCGCTACGAGCGCTTCCAGTACGTCCAGCCCGATCCGGACCAGCCCGGGGTCGCCCCCTACTGGCAGGGCTTTGACCAGCTCGAGCTCTCCGGGGCCTGGCCGATCCGCAAGAACTGGGACCTGTTCCTGCGCGACGTCTATGCCCTGCGCGACTACTCCCCCATCGGCACGCAGCCCGGGGCCCCGGTGGAGGAAACTCACGGGGAACTGGAGCGCTTTGTCGGCATACAATACCGCTCCTGCTGCTGGCGGCTGCGCCTGGGCGTGCGGCGCTTCGTGAACAACCACGACGGCAGCCAGGACACCGGAATCTGGCTGCAGCTGGAACTGTCGGGGCTGGCAGGTGTCGGATCGGCGTCGGACGCCTTCCTCACCGAGGAAATCCGGGGTTACCGGCCCCCCGACGCGGTCATCACACGCTACCAGGGCCCGCTTCAGAGCATCAGGTAAGGAATTTCAGGACTATGCGGCTTTTCACCATGTTCAGCTCCGGGGCCACCCTCACGCTCCTCGTACTCTGGGGCGCCACCGCCCATGCGCAGACGCGCGAACTTGCCACCCAGGGGGAACTCCTCGACCGCGTGGTCGCCATCGTCAATGACGGGGTGGTGCTCAACAGCGATCTGGACGCGGAAGTGGCCGCGGTCACCGAGCGCCTGAAGGAACAGAAGCTCGAGCTGCCCCCGCAGAACGTGCTGCGCCAGCAGGTGCTCGAGCGCCTGGTGCTGCAGGAGATCCAGGTGCAGCGCGCCACCAAGGCGGGCGTGAAAGTTTCCGACGAGAACGTCAACGCGGCGCTGCAGGACGTCGCCAAGCGCAACGGCATGACGCTCACGCAGCTGCCCGAGGCGCTGGCGCGCCAGGGCGTCGACTACCCGACCTACCGCGAGGAGATCCGCCGCGAGATCATGCTGCAGATGCTGCGCCAGCGCGACGTGCTGCAGCACATCGCCGTGACACCGCGCGAGATCGACCAGTTCCTCGAGAAGCAGTCGAAGACACCCTCTGCGCGCGATGAGTACAACGTCTCGCACATCCTCATCGCCATCGGCCAGGAGGCCACCCAGGCGCAGCTGGACGCAGCCGCCAAGAAGGCCAACGACGTCTACGAGCGCGCCAAGGGCGGGGAGGACTTCGCCAAGCTCGCCGTGGCCTATTCCAACAGCCAGACCGCCTTCGACGGCGGCGCGCTCGGGTGGCGCAAGGGCAGCGAGCTGCCCACGTTCCTCACCGACGTGATCGCCAAGCTCAAGCCCGGCGAGGTGAGCGAGCCGCTGCGTACGCCCACCGGCTACCACATCATCCGCCTCAACGAGGTCCGCGGCGGTACGCAGAAGGCCGAGGAAGACCAGGTGCACGTGCGCCACATCCTCATGAAGACCAATGAGCTCGCCGACGACGCCACCGTCAAGCAGAAGCTGAACGCGCTGCGCGACCGTATCCTCAAGGGCGATGACTTCGCGGGACTTGCGCAGACCACCTCCGAGGATCCGGGTTCCGCGGTGGACGGCGGGGACCTTGGCTGGGCAGGCCCGGGCACCTTCGCGCCGGAGTTCGAGGCGGCAATCACCCCGCTCAAGGACAACGAGATCAGCGAGCCCTTCAAGACGCAGTACGGCTGGCACATCGCGCAGATGCTCGGACACCGCCGCGTCGACAACACCCAGGACATGAAGCGCCGCCAGGCGCTGGAAGCCATCCGCGCCGGCAAGGCGGACGAGGAGACGGAGCTGTGGCTGCGCCGCATGCGGGACGAAGCCTACGTCGAGTACAAGTCCTAAGCTGCCGCGCATCGCGCTGACCTCCGGCGAGCCGGCCGGGGTCGGGCCGGAGCTGTGCCTGGCGCTCGCCGCCGGCGCGCTGCCCTGCGAACTGATCTGCCTCGGGGATCGCACGCTGCTCGCCGAGCGCGCCCGTGCGCTTGGCCTGTCGATCGAGCTTTACCCCTACGACCCCGCCGTGGCACCCGCGCCGCACGTGGCCGGTCGCCTCGCGGTGGCCCACGTGGCGCTCGCGGTGCCGAGCGTTGCCGGCAGCCCCGACCGCCGCAACGCCCGCTACGTGCTCAAGCTCCTCGATATTGCGATCGACGGCGCACTGTCGGGTGAGTTCTCGGCACTGGTCACCGCGCCGGTGCAGAAGAGCCTGATCAACGATGCCGGCATCGCCTTCAGCGGCCACACCGAGTACCTCGCCACGCGCGTCGGCGGCGGCCCGCCGGTGATGCTGCTGACGACCGGGGAGCTGCGCGTGGCGCTCGCCACCACGCACCTGCCGCTGCGCGCGGTGGGCGACGCCCTGAGCGTCGAGTCCCTGTGCCGCACGGCCGCCACGCTGGCGCACGCACTGTCGCGCTGGTGGGGTATCCGCGCACCGCGCATCGCCGTGTGCGGCCTGAACCCGCACGCCGGCGAGGGCGGGCACCTCGGGGACGAGGAGATCCGCATCATCGGGCCGGCGATCGAGCGCATGCGCGCCGATGGCATCCGCGCCGAGGGGCCGTTGCCGGCCGACACCGCGTTCGTGCCGCAGGTCCTCAGGAAGTTCGACGCGGTGCTCGCCATGTATCACGACCAGGGCCTGCCGGTGGTGAAGTACGCAGGCTTCGAGCAGGCCGTCAACGTCACCCTCGGCCTGCCGCTGCTGCGTACCTCACCCGACCACGGCACGGCGCTCAACCTCGCCGGCACCGGCAAGGCGAACGCCGGCAGCATCACCGCAGCAGTCGAGCTGGCGAGCCGCCTGGCCGCGCAGCGGCTGTGATGGCGGCGGCGCCGGCAGCGCCACGGCCGCCGCGGCGCAAGCGCTTCGGCCAGCACTTCCTCCACGACCCCGCGGTCATCAGCCGCATGATGGACGCCCTCGATGCGCGCCCCGGAGACCACCTGGTCGAGATCGGCCCGGGTCCGGGGGCCCTCACGCGCTCGCTGCTGGCGCTCAGGGACGTGACCCTCGATGCCATCGAGATCGATCGCGACCTCGCCGCGCGCCTGTCGCCGGCCTTCGAACCCCCGCGCCAGCGCCTGCACCAGGGCGATGCGCTCGACTTTGACTTCACGGCGCTCGCGCACTCGCGCGGCGGGCGGTTGCGCGTTCTTGGCAACCTGCCCTACAACATCTCGACACCGCTCCTCTTTCACTTGGCCGCCGCGGGCAGCGCCATCGTCGACCTGCAGGTGATGCTGCAGCGGGAGGTGGTGGCGCGCATGGCGGCCAGCCCCGGCGGCAAGGACTACGGGCGCCTGACGGTCATGCTGACACCGCGGTTCGAGGTGCAGCGCCTGTTTGATGTCGGGCCCGGCGCCTTCCAGCCGCCGCCGAAGGTGTGGTCCGCGGTAGTGCGGCTGCGCAGCCGGGCTCCGGCGCTGTTCGAGGTCAGCCCGCACTTCGCACCCCTGGTGGCGGCGGCCTTCAGCCAGCGCCGCAAGACGCTGCGCAACGCACTCGGGGGGTTCCTGACGCGCGAAGCGATCGCCGCCTGCGGCATCGACCCGGGCGCCCGGCCGGAGACCGTGACGCCGCAGCAATTCAACACGCTCGCCCGGACCCTCGACCGCAGCGGGCGCTGAGGCTAGTCTTCGTCAGTGACCCTGGCTTTTCGGGAGACGCGTGATGGCCCCTTACCGTCACATCCTCTTGGTCGTGGACCTGAGCGAGGACAGCCTCGCCATCGGCCGCAGGGCGCAGGCGCTCGCTGCGGCCCTGGGGGCCGAGGTGGAGCTGCTGCACGTGGTCGAGTTCGTGCCGGTCGAGCCGATGGGCGAGACGCTCATGCCGGCGGTGCAGATGCAGGATGAGCTCATCGAGCGCTCCGAGAAACGCCTCGCCGCGCTCGCCACGCAGCTCGGCCTGAGCGGGGCGGCCTGCCGGGTCGAGAGCGGGAACGTGAAGAGCGAGATCGTGCGCGTGGCCCGCGAGCACAAGGCCGACCTCATCATCCTCGGCAGCCGCGAGCGCCACGGGCTCTCGATCCTCGTCAACCTTACCGAGGACACGGTGCTGCACGCGGCGCCCTGCGACGTGCTGGCGATGCGCGCCACGCGCAGCTAGGTACAATCCCGGGCATGAGCGATGAGCACAAGATCCGGGTCGACGTCGAAACCAGCTACCTCGATGAGCAGTCCGACCCGCGCGAGGCCCGCTACGTCTTCTCCTACACCATCACCATCCGCAACGAGGGCCAGGTGCCGGCGCGGCTGCTGGCGCGTCACTGGGTCATCACCGATGCCAACGGCAAGGTGGAGGAGGTGCGCGGCGATGGCGTGGTCGGCGAGCAGCCGTACCTGAAGCCCGGCCAGGGCTTTCGCTACTCGAGCGGCGCGGTGATCGAGACGCCGGTCGGCTCGATGCAGGGCAGCTACCAGATGCTCGCCGACGACGGGGCGCACTTCGATGCCCCGATCGAGCCGTTCCGCCTGGCGATGCCCGGCATCCTGCAGTGACGCGCTATGCCATCGGCGACGTACAGGGTTGCGATGCGGAACTGCGCGCGCTGCTGAAGAAGATCGGCTTCAGCGCCGACCGCGACCAGCTGTGGTTCGTCGGCGACCTGGTCAACCGCGGCCCTGGCTCCCTCGCTACCCTGCGCTTCGTGCGCTCGCTCGGGGCCAATGCCGCCGTGGTGCTCGGCAACCACGACCTGCACCTGCTGGCGGTCGCGCACGGGGTGCAGCGGCGCCGCAAGTCCGACACCCTGGACGACATCCTGAGCGCGAAGGACCGCGAGCCGCTCATCGAGTGGCTGCTCGGCTGCCCGCTCGCCTACTGCGAGGGGAGCGACCTCATGGTGCACGCAGGCCTCGTGCCGCAGTGGAGCCTGTCCGTGACGCTGCGCCTGGCCGCGGAGGTGAGTGCCGCCCTCAGGAGCGACGCACGCGCGCTGTTTGCGAACATGTACGGCGACGAGCCCGATGAGTGGCGGGAGGACCTCGCGGGCTACGAGCGGCTGCGCTTCATCATCAATGTCCTCACCCGGCTGCGGGTGTGCACGGCCGCAGGCCGCGTGGACCTCGCCAGCAAGGGCGAGCCGCTGCCGCCCCCCTCGCCGTGGCGGCCGTGGTTCGAGCACCCGCAGCGCCGCAGCCGCGACGCACGGGTGGTCTTCGGGCATTGGTCGGCACTCGGACTGGTGCTGCGGCCGGACGTCATAGGGCTCGACTCCGGCTGCGTGTGGGGCGGCGCGCTCACCGCCTTCGACCTCGATGAGGCGCGCGCGCCGTTCTCGGTCGGCTGCGCCGAGCACCAGCGCATCAGGCGCGCCTGAGCGGCGCCGGCCGCCCGCCTCGCGGGCCGTTACTGCGCCGCTGCCGGGGCGGGGCCCCAGCTCACGCTCAGCTGCGGCGTCTTCGGCGTATAGACCCCCGGGGTGAGTTCGAGGTCCAGCGGCGCGCCGCCGGCGCTGCTGATCGGCAGGCTCACGCGCTCATCGCCGCGCACCTCGAGCGCGCCGATCGCCCCGGGTCGCACCCGCAAGGCGAGCCGCACCGGCCACGTGGTGCCCGCGACGGGCTTGACCGTGAGAGTGCCGCTGCCGGAGGCTGCGGAGAGGTCGATGAGGAGCGTGTT
>Ga0181537_10002910_pt1 | contig 14885 bp, 12 predicted proteins | sample PEATcosm2014_Bin_39_FD_119765 | JGI IMG/M metagenome (GOLD analysis project Ga0181537, IMG submission 119765) | Peatland microbial communities from MTU Mesocosm Facility, Houghton, MI, USA - PEATcosm2014_Bin23_10_metaG | ecosystem: Environmental > Terrestrial > Soil > Wetlands > Peat | place... | reverse complement strand
GATCGTGGTGCCCCATGGAAACAGCGCCGAAAAGAACTGCGCGATGCTCGGCCTGCGCGCCGAGATCATCGAGCACGGCGACGACTTCCAGGCGGCGCTCGTCGAGTCGGCGAGGATCGCGCGCGAGCGAGGCCTGCACTGGGTTCCGTCATTCCACCCCGACCTCGTCTGCGGCAACGCGGCCTCGATGCTCCATTTTCTCCGGGCCTCCCCCCCGCTCGACTGCGTCTATGTCCCGCTCGGCCTGGGGTCGGGTGCGTGCGCGCTCATCGCGGCGCGCGACGCGCTCGGCCTCCCCACGGAGGTGGTGGGGGTCGCGTCGGAAGGCGCCCCGGCGATAGCCCTTTCCCTCAGGGCCGGCCGGGTCGTGACCCACGCGGTGTCGACGCGGATCGCGGACGGGATGGCCTGCTCCACCCCCGACGGCGGGGCCCTCGCGCTCATGTCGGCGGGCGTCTCGCGGGTCGTGAGCGTCTCGGACGACGAGACCGAGGCCGCGATGCGCGCCTACTTTTCCGACACCCACAACGTCGCCGAGGGGGCCGCCGGGGCGGCGCTTGCCGCGGTGCTCCGCGACCGCGCGACGGTGGCGGGCAGGCGCGTCGGTGTCGTCCTGTCGGGGGGCAACGTCGACTCCGCCGCGTTTGCTCGGGTCCTGGCGGCCGCGTGAGGCCCGATCGCCGGAGACGCCGACGTTGAGCAAGCGAGCCGCAAGCACCGCCAGGGAGGAGGGGGAGCCCCTCACGCGCGCGCAGGTGCGGCTGTACGCGGCGGGCTACGTCGTCCTCGCGGCGGGATCGGCATGCTCGTTCTGGGCGCACCGGGTCGCGGTGAACGACGAGATGGCGGACGCGCTTTCCGCCCAGGCGCGGGACACGAAGGGATACCAGGGCCAGATGGAATACATCGGGGGAAAGGCGAACGTGCTCGGGAGCGAGATCAGCGGCTGGTTCGCCAGCCTCTGGCACGGCAGGAACCTCGCCTACACGCTCGCCGTCCTCACCATCGTGGTCGCGCTGATGTGCTTCTACATCGCCTTTGCCCTCCCAGACCTGCCTCCCTTCGGCGACGAAACCCCCCGCGAAAAGGGGGACGGAGCGGGCGATGGGGGCTCCTAGACGAAGCGAAGCCCCTCCGGGGGCGCCACCCCGAGGCTGGACATCCTCTCCGTCCGGTGGCACGACGCCTGCTCGGCGGGCCCCATGAGGTTCCCCCGAAGGACGCTAGGGACCGTTGGCTTGTCCGTCTTGGCGGGCGCCGCCCTTTCATGCCTGGGCGCCGAACGGATCCCCATAAAGGTGATCGTCGTCGCCGGCTTCGAGGTCGGCGACGACACGGGGGACGCCCCGGGCGAATTCCAGTACTGGGTCGAGCGCGACGGCCTGACCCAGAAGGACACGATCCTCAAGAGGGCCCACCCCCTCTGCCACAACTCGAGGGGGCTCTACGGCATCGTCGGGGGCAACACCCGGGACAAGGACCTGAGCCCGAACGCCGAGATCGAGCTGATAACGGCCCTTTGCCTCGACCCGCGCTTCGACCTCAGGCGGACCTACTGGATCATGGACGGCATCGCCGGAATCGACCCCGCGGTCGGACCGATGGGCAGCGCGGTCTGGGCCGAGAACGTCGTCGACGGCGACGCGCTCCGGGAGATCGACGACAGGCAGCTGCCGGCCGGCTGGCCGTACGGCCTGTTCGCGATCGGCACGAAGGGGCCGGGACTGCTCCCCAACATCGCCCCGGAAAAGGGCGGGGGATGGGGCGGCGCCACGCTCGCGTACAGCATGAACCATCCCCTGAACGGCGCGCTCGCGCGCTGGGCGTGCGCGCTTTCAAGGGACGTGAAGCTCGTGGACTCGCCGCGGATGCGGGCCTGGAGCAGCCTCTACACCGGTTTCCCGCAGGCGCAGGGCGCCCCGAGGGTGATGATGGGGGACGCCCTCGGCTCCATTCGCTACTGGCACGGCTCGTCGCGCACCCAATGGGCCCGGGACTGGGTGCGGATGTGGACGGGCGGCAAGGGCACCTTCGCGACGACCTCGATGGAGGCGCAGACGTTCACGGGGTCTCTGATGCACATGGCGGACGAGGGCCACATCGACTTCAGCCGGGTCATGGTGCTTCGGACCGCGAGCAACTACTGCATGCCGCCTCCGGGCAGCGACGTGCTCTCGACGATCGGGGACGAGTCTCTCGGGACGGACGCCGCGCTCGAGGCCTCGTACCGCGCCGGCTCGGTCGTGGCCCACGAGCTCCTCGATCACTGGGACCGGTACGCGGACTCGCCCCCGGGGCGCCAGCCCTGACCTATTTCAGGATGGGGTAGTGGATCCTGGGGTTCCTGTCCGTCACCCAGGGGAGCCGGTCCCACGTCAGGACGTGCTCGCTCTCGTAAACCGCCCTGACCTTCGCGAAGTCGGCGGGGCCTCCGAGCTCTCCCCAGGTCATGAACCACGCCCACCGCGGCTCGCTCCGCAGGATCTCGAGGGGCGGAACCCTGCCGACCTCGGCGAGCGCGATCGGCTTGCCGGCGGCGAGGGCGAGGAGCGCGTCATAGTCCTTCTGGAAGGCGCCGCGGTAGACGTCGGTCGCGAGCACGTCGACCACGTCGGCGCCGGGATAGTACATCTCGTAGGGGTCGACCCCCGCGGTGAGCTCGTTGGCCCCGAAGACCCAGATGAGGTTGTTGAGGTGGTGGAAGCCGACGAGTCGGTCAAAGAGCATGCGGTAGAGCCTCGCGTAGCCGTCGGCGCCGCGTTTTTGCCCCCACCAAAACCAGTCGCCGTTCATCTCGTGATAGGGGCGCCAAAGCACGGGCACCCCGGCGTCGCGGAGCTGCCTCAGATGCCACGCGATGACGTCGACCTGGGACTTCCAGCGCTCGTTGACCGCCGTGCCGGGGGTGAGGAGGTCGCGCCACTGGGCGTCGGTGAGCCTGCCCTGGACGGATGTCTTGAACTCGACGGGCTCGTCCTCGATGGGTCGAACGGCGTGCCACATGAGGACGATGATGAACCCCTCGTCGTGCCTGCGGATGGCCTCGTCGACGAGCTGCTGGCGGTAGTTGATGCCGTCCCACGTGCCGGGTGCGCTGAACCCGAAGTCCTGGCCGAAGATCGCGGGATAGTGGTTCGTCATCTTGAAGACGCGCCCGAGCTGGGTCGTGGCGACGAGGGGCGCGGCGTGCTGGCCCGCCAGGGTCTGCTTCCCGGAGATGTCGCCCAGGAACTGGAGGAGCTGCACCGCCTCGGGCGAGGCGTTCGGGGTGACGGGAGCGGCCGTCGCCGCGCCCGTCAGGGCGGCGAGGAGGCCGAGGGCGGCGGGGACGCGGAGGTTCGGGGTTTTCATGGCGCAGGCGCGCGGGGCGCCGGGGAGAACATGGGCACCCATGGGCGCGGTTGCAATCGGCGGCGTCCCGGCCGGCGTGTCACGCGCCCTGCAGGGCCGGGATGCGCGCCGTCCGCCCGCGGTAGGCGATGGCCGCCGATGCGACTCCGAGCGCGCCCCCTGCGGCCCAGAACGCCGTGGGGCTCGCGGTGAACAGGGCCATGCCGAGGCCGGGCCCGACCACCTGGGCGAGGGTCCACGTCAGGCCGTACGTCCCCATGTAGCGGCCCCTCATGTGCGCGGGCGAGAGGCCGGCGACATACGCCGACGCGACCGGCATCGCGAACATCTCCCCGAGCGTGAAGACGAGGATGCAGGCCGCGAAGCCGGCGATCGTCACCGCGAGGGCCCCGAGGAGGAAGCCGACGCCGATGAAGAGGTACCCCGCGGCCATCGCCGCGATCGGCTGGAACCGGCGGGACACCGTCGTCAGCGGGAGCTCCGCGAGGACGATCAGCGCCCCGTTCATCGATAGGAGGATGCCGTAGGCCCTGGGAGTGAACCCGGCGCGCATCACGGCCAGGCCGAAGGTCGAGCTCATCTGGAAGAAGATGAGGGCGATGAGGAACGAGGCGAGGAGGACCCGGTGCAGCCTGCGGTCGCCGAGGAGCGCGCGCGCGGACTCTTGCCAGCCGCCGGCCTTCTCGGCGACATGGGCCACGTCGGGAAGGGCGGCCAGGGCCACGATCCCGAAGAGCGCCGAGGTCCCCGCGTCGCCGGCGAAGAGCCAGAAATACCCGTGGCCGGCGATCAGCCCGGCGGTCGCCGGCCCGAAGGCGAAGCCGGCGTTGATCGCCAGCCTGTAGGCGGAAAAGGCCGTGACGCGGTTGCCAGCCGGGACCAGGTCGGCAAGCAGGGCGCTGCTCGCGGGCCTGTGGAATTCACCGGTGAGGCCGGCCAGCGCCGCGAGCGCGAGGATGGACGGGAAGCGGGTGGCCTGCGAGAGGAGCATCATCGCGGCCGCGCCCGAGAACATCGACAGCGCGATCGTCTTCCTGCGCCCGAGGGTGTCCGCAAGGTGGCCGCCGACCACCGTGGCGACGACGTTTCCCACGCCGTACGCGCCTATCGCCACGCCGGCCTGCGCGACGCTGTAGCCCTTCTGCGTCAGGTAGAGCGCGAGGAAAGGGACCACGAAGCTGCCGAACTTGTTCAGGAAGGTCCCGAGGAAAAGGATCCACGCGACCGGCGGCAGGGCGCGCAGGCTCGTGAACAGGGTGGGGGCGGGTTTCATGGGAAACAAAAAACCCCGCTCGCCTCTCGGCGAGCAGGGTCGGAAATTCCTCTTTGGCTAGTTTGGTTTCGACGTTCTGCTTGCCGGTCAATCGCCCCAAATAGAGGCGTTGCGGACGACCGCGTTGGCGTGCCACGAGTCCAGTCGCATGGTCAGGGAGCTGTTGGGTCGGGCCGTCATCGGAATTGAGGAGGGATGCCCAACGCGCGTTCCCGATGCAACCCGAAACGCGCCGCGCCGTCAGGATCCGGGCGGCGCGTGCCTGGCGTCGACGTACACCCACGCCCGGAGTCCCGAGGCGAGCGTGACCGCGATCCTCCGGTAGGCCGCCACCTCGTACCTGTCGGCGTTGAGGAGTTCCTCCCGGGACACCCTGAAAACGGCGCCTCCGACCGAGTCGCGGTCGTCACCCGTGAACTGGACGATGGGATGGTGGGTCTTTCCGCTCGTCTCGACGACCTTCGGGTCCAAGATCCTGACCATCGCGTTCCGGAAGCCGGGCAGCGCGTCGGCCGAGCCCTCGAGCGTCCGCCCGAAGGTGGACAGCTGCACCTGCGCAAGCTGCAGGGTTCCGTACGAGAACAGGTGCTCGGTGTCGGCGTCTTTGGGGGGCATGGGCGTTTGTCGGAGCGTGCCGGAAGGATTGCCCGTGCGTCCGGGCCCCGCAAGCCGCGCAGGAATGCATTGCCTGAGGGCCGCGCGCCCTGAAGATGCCGGGCATGGCAAAGAGGCTTTATGCGGTATACCTCGGCGGCCGGGCCCCGAGGTGCAACACGGAGCTGCACGACGTGGTGTTCGCCGTGGGCGACTCCATAGAGGACACCTACGAGCAGCTCATGGACAAATGGTTCGGGGATCCCCTGCGGATGCACATCGACTCGTGGATTGAGCTCCGCGCGGTCGACGGGCACCGGGTTTCGCTCAAGGACACGCCGGCCGACGGGTCCAGGAGGCTGTTTTTCATCAACCTCGGCGCCTATCTTCCCGGGCAGTTCACGGAACTCCATGCCAACGCCTTCGTCGTCGCCGAGGATGAGAGGGAGGTCAAGTCCCGCGCCAAGTCGGAGCTCCTCAGGGGGACTCAATCGGTGCACACCGACGACCTGTACGACATCGACGACTGCCTCGAGATCGCCGAGGTGGACGGCCACCACATCCACCTTGAGCAGACGGGCGAGTCGGAGCCGTTTGCGCCCAGCAACGGCTACCACGTCCTGCCGAAGGCGGCCGTCGCCGCGTTCGCGGCGAAGCGCGGCATCGGCGCGAAATAGCGGGGAAAGACCATGCACGCCGTAAAGCCCACCACGGGCCTGCCCAAGCCCGACGCGTACCGGGAGATGAACGGGCAGCTTGCCGCCGTCCTGTCCGGGGAGCGCGACGGCCTGGCGAACGCGGCCAACATGGCCGCCGTCCTCTGGCAGGCGCTGCCCGACCTGAACTGGGCTGGATTCTATTTCCTTCGCGGGGGCGAGCTGGTGCTCGGCCCGTTCCAGGGGAAGGTCGCCTGCATCCGGATCGCGCTCGGGAGCGGCGTCTGCGGGACCGCCGCCCAGCGGCGGGAGACGATCGTCGTCCCCGACGTCCATCTTTTCCCCGGGCACATCGCGTGCGACGCCGCGTCGCGCTCGGAGATCGTCGTGCCGCTCGTCAAGGCCGGGAGCCTTGTCGGCGTGCTGGACCTCGACAGCCCGCGGCTCGCGAGGTTCGACGGGGACGACGCGAGCGGCCTCGGCGAGGCCGCGGAACTGCTTCTGCGCGGTTCCGACATGAGCCGCCTGGTCGGCTGAGGGCCGTGTTTTTCCTTGTCGCGGAAGGCGCGCCCGCCCACGGTCGCGGCGATCGAGCCAAGCGAGAGGCGGACCATGGATGAAAAACCAATATTCCCGTACGCCACCCACCTCAACATCCTCTATCCGGCGCTCGAGGTCGTCGACACGCCGGCGCTGGTGAAGGCGTGCAGGGATCGCTGGTACAACCAGACCCTCTGCAAGGTCAACGAGTCGGTGGTGCGGCTCGGCGTGATTCAGGGAGAGTACCACTGGCACAAGCACGGGAGCGACGACGAGTTCTTCCACGTCGTCGACGGCCGCCTCCTGATCGACCTCGAGGGCCGGACGGTCGAGCTGCTGCCGGGCCAGGGGCTTGTCGTTCCGAAGGGCGTCATGCACCGCACGAGGGCCCCCGGGAAAACGGTGATCCTCATGGTTGAGAATGCGGGGATAATCCCCACCGGGGACGGCCAATAGGGCCTCCCAATCGACGTCGCGGCGTCCTCCCTCAAGGAGCTGAGCGCGATGGCGCGTCGAGCAGCCTCTCGGGCTGCGTCGACACGCCGGTGGGCTCAGCTCTCGGCTGCCCGGCTTGGTTGGGCTCGGGATCCGCGAGGTGGGTCTTGTGAAGGAAATCGGCCCACCTCGGATCGGACCGAATCGGCTTGAACGCGTCGTCGATTTTCAACCAGGTCAGGCCCGCGTCATGCTGCCTGTGCGCCCTCTCGAGCCATTCGAAGGCCTTGTCCGTCTCGTGGCGGAAGGAGTAGACCTCCGCCACCTGGTAGGCGGCGGTGTTCGCATTCGTCTCAATCAGCCTTTTCAGCGCCTCGTCAGCCTCGGGATACTTCTTCAATCCCCAGAAGCACAGGGCCTGCGCCGATAGCCGAGACCACTCCTCCTTTTCGTGATTGGCCAGCTCGAGCGCCTCGGCGAGGCGCGTATTGTGAAGGGCGAGCGCCGTGGCCTCGAATCCCCTCACCAGCGAGGCTTCGGGATTGAGCGACAGTATGCGCTCGCACTCGGCAAGCCCATCGTCGAGGCGCCCCGCGCTGTAAAACGCTTCCGCGTAAAAGATGGCGTATTCCGCGTGGAGGGGATCCAGGGCCTTGGCTTGCTTCAGGAGCGTGAGCGCCCGGTCGGTGTGCCCATTTACGAGGGCGAGCATGCCTGCGTCCGCGACGGCCTCCGCGTTGCCCGGCGAAAGCTCGAGGGCCTTTCGCACGGTGGCGGCGGCTCCCGCAAGGTCGAGGTCGTAGGACACCTGGAGGATGAAGAGAGCATTGTAGCCGTCGACAAGCCTGGGCTCGAGCTCGAGCGAGCGTCTCGCCGACTCGCGCCACTCGCCAATGGCCGCGGTGGACGACACCGATGTCCAGCCCCACTCAAATCCCAATGCCTTGGAAAGCGCGGCCCACGCCAAGGCGTACGACGGATCGATCTGAACGGCTTGCCGGAATCGCCCTTCGGCGCTCACGAACGCCTGGCTCGTGAACTGCCTTACGAGGTAGAGGCCCTGCAGGTAGAGCTCGTGGGCGGCGGGGTCCTTGGTCCCCCCGATCTCCGCCGCCTGCACCTGGGCCTCGATGTCCGCCTTGGTGGTCGCGTCGTCCGCCGCCCCGAGGCGACTCTTCAGCTGGGCCACGATCGACTGCGCAATCTCGTCCTGGAGCGCGAACACGTCGGTCATCTCGCGGGGGGGAAGGCTGACGGCCCAAATCTCCTCACCGGTCGCGGCCCTGCTGAGGCGCGCCGTTATCCGGACCCTGTTCCCAGACTTCTGGACGCTGCCCTCCACCAGGTTCGCGACATGGAGCTGGCGTCCGATCTCCTGCGTCATGACGTTCTTGCCCTTGAAGAAGAAGGCGGATGTCTGGGCCGCCACCCTGAGCCCCGGGATTTTCTGCAGCACGGTCAGCAGCTCCTCGCTTATCCCGTCCGAGAAATACTCGTTCTCCTTGTCGTCGCTCAGGTTTTTGAAGGGAAGGACCGCGACCGACCCCGGATCGGGTTCGGCCGCGGCCTCGCGTCGCTCGCCGGCGGCGCCGGGCGGCCTCGGAACCAGCTCTCCCCGCATGGATGGCGCTCCGGCGGGCGCCCCCAGGCGCATTGACGTCCAGATGGCCCACGACGCCAGGGCCGCGCCGGCAAGGACCGCGGCTGCGGCGGGTACAAGGCGCCGGCGGCGCGCGCGGCGCGCGGTGGGGGCGAACGTCTGGTAAGACGGGGCGGTGCTCGTCCTTCGCGCCTCCTCCTCGGACACGCCGTGCAGGAGGTCCTTCACTCTCTGCGCGAACCCGGCCGACGTCTCGCCTCCGGGCAGTCGGGTCCACTGTACCTGGCGAAACAGCTCCGGGACGTGCGCCTCGTGGTCAGGGGTTGCGTCCAGGACGACCGGAACGATGAACGTGACGTGGTCGGCCATGTCATGGGTCCGCTCGGCCGCGAGCTTCCACTCGCGGCGGAAGTATCCCTCGGACCTCGATTGGGTGTTCGCGGAGATGACAGGGATGAAGAGGGCGCATTCCCGGATCTGTCGGCGTATCTTCTGGTCCCACGAGTCGCCTCCGCGCAGCTCGCTCTGGTCAAACCATACCTCGACGCCCGCGGCCCTCAGCGCATCGCAGATTCGCCGCGCCGCTTCCGCGTCCTGGGAGGCGTAGCTGAGGAAGACCGCTCCGGACATGCGGCGCGAACATGCCACGCGCGCCGCGCGCCCACCAGCCCAAATGGGCCGCCAGTGAGCCGCTTGCGGGTCAGATGAGCGGCCGCTGGCCGGAGGTCGCGATCACCTTCACGTCGCAGAACTCCAGCAGGCCCTCCTCGCCCCCCTCCCGGCCCATGCCGCTGGATTTCATGCCCCCGAAGGGTATCTCGGCCCGGAGGGGCCTCCACTCGTTGACCCCCACGATGCCCGCCTCCAGCGAGCCTGCGACCGAGTTGGCGACCGAAATGTCGCGCCCGTAGACGTACGCCGCCAGGCCGTAGGGCGTGGCGTTGGCCCTGCGGACCGCCTCGGGGAGGTCGTCATAGGCCAGGATGGGCGCCACGGGCCCGAAGATTTCCTCCCTGGCCATGCGCATCCCGTCGCGCACGCCCCGGAGGAGCACGGGCGCAAAAAAGCTGCCCTTCGAGAGCGAGGCGTCGCCCTCGTGGCTGCGGTTCTCGCAGACCAGGCTGGCGCCCTCGGCGAGCGCCTCGTTGACGAGCCCGCGCACCCTCTCGCACGCGGCCCCGTGGATGAGCGGGCCGGCGTCGACGCCGGCATCAAGGCCGTTTCCGACGCGCGCCCGCATCCAAAGCGCGGCGAACCTCTCGACGAACGCATCCTCCAGCTTCCTGGGCACGAAGATCCTGTTCGCCGTCACGCAGACCTGCCCGGAGACGAGCAGCTTGAGCTTCAGGAGGTCGGCCGCGGCAGCGTCGAGGTCCGCATCCGGCAGGACGATGAAGGGCGCGTTGCCGCCGAGCTCGAGGGCCAGGCGCTGCAGGTGCTCCGCCGCGGCGTGCATGAGCTTCCTGCCCGTGTTGGTCGATCCCGTGAGCGAAAGGATCCGGACGCGGGGGTCCGAGGAGAGGGCCGTCCCGGCGACCTCGCCGCGCGCAGGCAGGATCTGCAGGACGCCGGACGGCAGGCCCGCCTCCTGGAGAAGCGGCCCCATCGCCAGGGCGACGAGCGGCGTCAGCTCGGAGGGCTTCCAGACCGCCGTGCAGCCCGCCGCGAGCGCGGCGGCGATCTTCTTCGCGCCCTGCGCAAGCGGGAAATTCCACGGCGTGACGAGGCCGGCGACCCCGGCGGGCACCGGCCGCACGAGGTACTCGCGTCCGCTCTCGGGGTGAGGCTGGGTGTGTCCGTCGAGGCGCCTCGAGCCCTCCCCGAACCACTGGAAGAAGCTCGCGGCGTAGTCCACCTCCCCAAGCGCCTGGGACAGCGGCTTTCCCTGCTCGCTCGTGAGGACCAGAGCCAGCGCCTGGCGCCTTGCCGCCATGAGTGCGGCGGCCCTCTTGAGCACGTTTCCGCGCGAGGCGTTCGGCTCGTGCCTCCAGGACAGGAACGCCCGGCTCGCGCCGTCGATCGCGCGCGCGAAGTCGCCGGGACCCGCCAGGGGAACGCGGGCGAACTCCTCGCCTGTGGCGGGATTGACGACGCCGATGCGCTCGGCCGCGTCCTCCTGCCATTTTGCGCCGATCCACAGCGCGTTTCGGATGCCGAGCCCCGCCATGGCCTCCTCGACCCCGTCAGGCATCGGCGAGGAGCGTGCGCCGGTAGATGCCGATCGCGTCGGCCTCCGTGATGGCGCGGGGGTTGGGGTCCATGAGTCGTCGGTTGGCAACCGCGTCCCGGGCGAGGTCCGCGAGGGCCGAGTCGGGAACCGTGGTGCCCCGCAGCTTGTTTTGCAAACCGATCGCGGCGGCGAGGGAGGCGAGCTGTTCGGGGAAGAGCCCCGGGTCCTTGTCCCCCCATCCAAGGGCGGCGGCGAACACCCGGACGTCCTCCTCGCAGGACGGCAGGTTGTGGCGCATGGTCTCCGCGACGAGGCAGCCCGTGGCGACGCCGTGAATGATGTGGAATCGACCCCCAAGCGGAAGGGCGAGCGCGTGCACGCCGCAGCAGGAGGAGTTCGCGAAGGCCATGCCCGCGAGGTTGGCGCCGGCGAGCATGGAATCCCGGGCGGGGCGATTGGCGCCGTCGCGGCAGACCGCGGGGAGCGCGGGGCCGATCCGGCGGGCGGCCTCGAGCGCGAGCCCCCGGGCGAGCGGCGTCGCCGTCCGCGCGATGAAGGCCTCCAGCGCGTGGACGAGGGCGTCCATGCCGGCCGCCGCTGTTGGAAGCGGCGGAAGGCCGTCCGTGAGCGCGGGGTCCAGGAGCACCACGTCGGGAACGAGGCAGGCGTCGACGACGCCCACCTTCATCCCCGTGTCGGGGTTCGTGAAGATGGCCACCGGCGTCGCCTCGGATCCCGTGCCGGACGTGGTCGGGATGCAGAGAAGCGGCAGCGCCCGCGCGCCCACCTTGCCGATGCCTGCGAGCGCCTGCGCCCCGCGCCCGTCAAGGAGGGTGGCCGCCACCAGCTTGGCGGTGTCGATCACGCTCCCGCCGCCGAGCGCCACGACGACGTCCGGAACGAAGCCCTTTCCGCGGATGGACCCGGCGGCGTCCGCGACGCAGCTGAAGGGCGGCTCCGGGTCCGTCCCGTCAAAGACCGCGTGGCGGATCCGCGCCTCTTCAAGCGAGTCGGTCAGGCGCGCGAGCAGCCCCGCGGCCTTGACGCCCGCATCCGTGACGATGAACGGCTGCGTGCGGCCGAGGCGCCTCAGCTCCGCCGGGAGGTCGCCGCTTGTCCCGCGGCCGAAGCGCGTGCGCCGCGGCAGGTTGTTCTCATAGGACCACGCGTCGTCGGGGCTTTGGGGCAGCGGCATGGCCTAGAACTCATCGTACGCGATCTGGTCCGCGGGCACGCCCAGCTCCGAGAGGACACGGTTGCAGGCCCTGATCATCATCGGCGGGCCGCACAGGTAGTATTCGACGGCCCTCGGATTTGCATGCCTCCCGAGATAGTTCTCCAGCACCACCTCGTGGATGAAGCCCAGGTGGCCCGACCACGCATCCTCCTCCAGCGGCGAGGACAGTGCGACGTGGAAGCTGAAGTTCGGGTGCTTCCTTGCCAGGTCCCGGAAGTACTCCTCGTAGAAGATCTCCTGCCTCGAGCGAGCGCCGTACCAGTAGCTCACCCTCCGGGCGGTGCCCTCTGTCTCGAAAAGATGGGAGATATGGGCCCGGAGCGGCGCCATGCCGGCACCCCCGCCGATGTAGACCATCTCGCGCTGCGTGGGCTTCACGTGGAATTCCCCGAAGGGCCCGATCGCCGTGACGACGTCCCCGGGTTTCAGGCTGAAGACGTACGAGGAGCCGACGCCCGGGGGGCAGTCCTGCCCCGGGGGCGGAGTGGCGATGCGGACATTGAACCTCAGGTGGCGCTCGGTCTCCCGGTTGCTCGCGATCGAATAGTTGTTGCGCCGGCCGGCGTCGGGATTGCGGGCCACGAGGTCGAAGACGTGCTGGGCCTCCCAGACGGAGGCGTAGGGTTCCGGTATGTCGAAGTCGCGGAAGCGGATGGCGTCGTAGGCCGGGATGTCGAGCTGGAGGTAGTCGCCCGGCGTGAACGCGACCTTCTGGTCGGCGTCGGCCGGCTCCAGCACCAGCTCCCTTATGAAGGTCGCCACGCTCCTGTTGCTCACCACCCGGAAACGCAGCGAGCGCCTGGAGCGGGCGCCGGCCCCTCCCGCCCTCTCCACGTTGAGGAACAGGCGCCCGCGGCGCTCCTCGAGGGGGTAGGTCGCGAGGCCCCGGCAGACGGGGGGACGGGCGGGCGATCCGTCCCGCAGGTTGAAGCGCCCGTTGTGCTTCGGGCACTCGATCGTCTTGCCGATGACGAGCCCGGCGGCGAGGTGCGTGTTCCCGTGCGTGCAGACGCCGTCGGTAGCGTAAAGCGAGCCCTCGGCGTCGCGGTAGAGCGCAAACGTCCTCTTCCCAAAGTCGAACCGGACGACATCCGCGGGGCCGAGGTCGGCGGCGGCACACACCTCGATCCAGCCCTGGGGGTCCGGGCTGACCGCCGAGTGGAGGGCGTCCTCGGCCTGGCGCCTCTTCGGCGCGGGAAGCTTCCGCTTCACGTGGAACGCCGGGTCCTTTCTCTGCTTTAGTATCGCCGGGATGATCTCCTTCCACGCGCTCAGGAGGCCGGGGTAGGGCTCGGGGCAGTCGTCCTTGACCAGCTCGTGCAGCTTCGGGAGCTCGTGGTAGGGCACCAGCGGGAACATGTGGTGCTCCACGTGGTAGTTCATGTTCCAGTAGAGGTACCTGTGGACGGGGTTCATGTACACCGTCCGGCAGTTGAGGCGGTGGTCGAGGACGTTCTCGGCAAGGCCCGCGTGCTGGGTGAGCCCGTAGACCACCATCAGCCAGGTCCCGAACACGTTCGTGAGGCCGACGAGGAACAGCGGGAGGAAGCTGCGCGTGGAGATCGAGGCGGCGATGACGGCGGCGTAGATGGAGACGTAGACGCGCGCCCTGGCGTAGACCTTCGCGAATTCCGACGGCGGGATGAACGTCCTCTCGTCGTCCGTCATCCGCCCCATGGAGTGGAGCACGATCCGCCGGAAGTACCTCGGGTAGGAGCCCAGGTTGAAGAAGCTGAGGGCGATGGCCCCCAGGTTCGGGGGCCGCGGCACGGCGATCTCGGGGTCGCGGCCGACGATGATCGTGTCGCTGTGGTGGCGCGTGTGGCTCCAGCGCCAGACGGTCGACTCGCGCATCACCATGAAGGAGGCGACCTCGTACAGGGCGTTGTTCATCCAGTCGGTCCGGAACGCGGTGCCGTGGCCCGACTCGTGCCACCGGGAGTCCGAGGTGGAGGCGTAGAGGACCGCGTACGGGACGTACGCCAGGAGCACCCACCACGTCCCCCAGAGGGCGCAGGTCGCGGCGCCGAGGCCGACGATGAGGGCGAACCAGATGAGCGTGTCGCGGATCGCGGGCCCGTCCCTGCGCTCGAGCAGCTTGCGCATGGCCTCGCGGGGGACGGGGCATTGGTACCAGTCCGCCTCGGCGAGTCCCTTCTCGACCGCCAGCGAGGCGTTCAGCCCGGTCAGGCTGTAGTCGAGGCTCGCCGGCGGCTTCGGTGCGACGGCCGACCCCGGGACCCGGCTCACGTCCGCCGGCGGCGGCTGGTTCGGAAGGGTGTCAGGAGGTGGAGAACGCATAGACTGTGTGCCGCCTCTGCGGCATGCCCGGCTGGAGCAGGATGTCGTCGAACGGCGCCGACCCCGACGCGTTCGGATATCCCTGGCACTCCAGGCAGAGCCCGGCGTGCGCCCCGTAGGGATGCCCCGACTTTCCGATCCACGTGCCATCCAAGGCCGACCCCGTGTAGAACTGCAAACACGATTCGTCGGTGAACACCTCGAGCACGCGCCCGGTCGCGGGCTCCGCGACGCGGGCGGCCAGGGTCGTGGCAGCCGGCTCCCCGGAGCGGCGCGGCCCGAGGAGATACATGTCGCCGTGGGACCCGGAAATCCGCGGCAGGGCGGCGTCGAGCCTCCTCGGCTCCCTGAGGTCGGCGCCGCGGCCATCGACCGGCTCGCGCCGGTCGGAGAGGGTGAGATCCGCGCCCGCCGGGACGTACTCGTCGGCGAGGATCGCGACCTCGTGGTGGAGGACCGAGCCGGAGCCCTCGCCCGCGAGGTTGAAGTAGGAGTGGTGCGCCAGGCTGAGGGGCGTCGGGCGGTCCGACGTCGCCTCGGTGTCCACGACGAACGCGTTTGACGCCGTCAATGTGTAGGTGACCGCGATGTCGACGTTGCCCGGGTACCCCTCCTCGCCGTCGGGGCTCGAGTACGCGAGGCGCAGCGAGGGTGCTCCGTCGGGGCGGCGGACGGGCTGCGCCGTCCACATGCGCCTGTCGAGACCGCGGAGCGCGCCGTGCAGGTGG
>Ga0181537_10002909_pt1 | contig 14885 bp, 15 predicted proteins | sample PEATcosm2014_Bin_39_FD_119765 | JGI IMG/M metagenome (GOLD analysis project Ga0181537, IMG submission 119765) | Peatland microbial communities from MTU Mesocosm Facility, Houghton, MI, USA - PEATcosm2014_Bin23_10_metaG | ecosystem: Environmental > Terrestrial > Soil > Wetlands > Peat | place... | reverse complement strand
TGCTTGCAGAGACGTTTACGGTGACGGTCACAGTTGATGTGTTCGAGCCAGAGGAATTGGTCGCGGTGAGAGTGTAGGTGGTGGTGGAAGTCGGGCTGACACTGGTTGAGCCAGTGGCAGAGCTGGAAGTGAAAGTGCCCGGCGTGATGGAAATAGTAGTGGCGCCGGAAGTGGACCAGTTGAGAGTGCTGCTCGAGCCCGAGTTGATACCTGTAGGACTGGCGGTGAAAGAATTGATGGTCGGCTTGCTGCCAGCGGGATTCACGGTGATAGTCAGCTTAAAAGTGGAGGAGCCTAAAGAATTTTTGGCGGTGAGAGTGTAGGTGGTAGTCGAAGTAGGGCTGACACTTCTCGAGCCGCTGGCCGACGTGGAAGTGAAGTTGCCGGGAGAGATGGAAATTGTGCTGGCGCCGGCAGTGGACCAACTGAGCGTGACGTTTGTACCGGAAGTTATGGTCGTGAGATTGGCTGTAAAAGAGTTGATGGTGGGGGCGGAGCTCGGTCCTGGTTTTCCGGCGCCTGATATACCGGCACAACCCGTCATGCCAAGGCAGGCGAGGAGAAAGAGGCAGGGCAAGAAGGAGCTTGGCGCTGAAGCATGAGGTTCGCGGCAGCGGAGATAGCTTCGAGTAAGGCCGTGTTTGGAGCGCACGCGGATCCCCCGACGGAATTTCTCTAACAAGTCTAGAGATGGCGCGCGTGAGATTTCTACTGGTCGGGAGTGCAGGGTTTGGGGCAGTGTAAAGAGACCGAGCGAAATGAAAAGCTACCTAGATCCGCAGAGAACAAGCCCGGACATTACCTATTTATAGGACGCGCGCCCGGCGATAAATCACGCAACGGCTACTCCTCGCGGAGAGCTTTGAGGGGATCTATTTTGGTGGATTTGCGGGCGGGGATATAGCAGGCGAGCATGGCTACGGCCGCGAGGAGAGCGGGGGCGCCGACCAGCAGGAGTGGATCGGCTGTGCCAATTTTTAGGGCGTCGACGAAGAGGCCGGTGAGGGCGGAGAGGATTTTTGCCATGGCGACAGCGCCGAGAAAGCCGAGGATTGTGCCGGCGCTGATGAGGGCTGTGCCTTCGCGGAGGACGAGGCGCAAGATCTGGAGTGGTCTTGCGCCGACTGCGGTGCGAATGGCGATTTCCTTGCGGCGCTGTGCGACCGCATAGGCGGTGACGCCGGCGAGGCCGATTGCGGCGAGGAAGAGGCCGAAGAGTCCGATACCGCCATAGGTTTGAGCAGAAAACATGAGGGCGGAACGGCTACGGTCGAGGTAGGAGCCGAGAGTTTGGATATTGAAGATGTTGAGATTGGGATCGAGGAAAGCGATTTCGTTTCGAATGGCGGCGAGCGGATCTGTTCCGGAAGTTGGAAGAGTTCGTTGACAGAAGGGGAGACGTACTTTAAGATTAGCGTTTGTCTCTACAGGGAAAGGTGTGGCTGAGCGCAATGAGGACGTACGTAGCTAAGGGAGAAGAAGCGGAAGCGCTGAAAGTGGGCGCGAACTGGTTTGTGGTGGATGCGACGGACCAGGTATTGGGGCGGCTGGCGTCGAAGGTGGCGCGGATACTGATCGGCAAGGATAAGGCGAGCTATACGCCGTATCTGGATTCCGGGGACCATGTAGTGGTCATTAACGCGGACAAGATTCGCATGACCGGGAACAAGGTCGAACAGAAGATTTATTATTCGCACAGCGGATATCCGGGAGGGTTGAAGGCGGTCCCGGCAAAACGAGTGCGGGAGACGAAGCCGGATTGGATGATTCGCGAGGCGGTTCTGGGGATGCTGCCCAAGAACAAGTTGCGGGCGCGGCGCGCCAAGAAATTGCGGATTTACCGGGATGCGGCGGGGTTGGCAAGGCATGCCGGGCAGAAGCCGCAGGCAGTTGCGGTGGGTGCTTAGGGTTGTAAAGGCAGGAAGCACGGACTAAAGTCTGTGCCACGGTTTTCCGCACGTTGCTGTTCCTTGGTCAAGTGTGGCCGCGCAGTGGTCACCTCTAAGTGGTGCCTTAGGCAGGGAAGCAAACCGGCGTGAAGTTTGATGTTCCAGACGTGTTGGTGTCTGGAATGGAGAGATTTCGAAGAGCACAGACTGAAGTCTGTGCCACGGGAGGAACGTTGAGTTCTACTGGTACGCCCTTGGCGGGCACACAAACGTGGTTTCTGGGAACGGGCCGGCGGAAAGAGTCGGTGGCTCGCGTGTTTCTGAAGGCGGGGAGCGGGAAGTTCACGGTGAACGGCCGGGAAGTGGCTAGCTATTTTCCGAATCATGCGTGGAAGCATGACGCTACCGAGCCGCTGAAATTCACTAGCCTGGCGGACCAGGTGGACGTGAAGGTTACGGCGCATGGCGGCGGTGTAGGCGGCCAGGCCGGAGCGGTGCGGATGGGATTGTCGAGAGCGATCTCGAAGTTCAATCCGGAATTGAGGCCGGCTTTGCGGAAGAACGGGTTTTTGACGCGCGATTCGCGCATGAAGGAACGCAAGAAGTACGGGCAGAAGGGCGCGCGTAAGAGATTCCAGTTCACCAAGCGGTAGTTGGTGGACGAAAAAAGATTTACACAGAGGACTCTGAGTTCGCTGAAAGCACAGAGTTTCGAGTGTAGAGAGCTCCAGTGGGTTGACGACAGTTGGCCCACTGAGATCACGGCCAGCATGGAGCTGGCAAGAGGCTGTTCTGTAGCGTTGGTTTGGGTGCGGTGGGACGGGCTAAAGCCCGCCCCTACAAAGGCATCAAATCGCGCTACCGCAAACGGCTATTCAAATAGGAGGAAACTTGGCAGTAGAAATTACAATGAAAGAGTTGCTGGAGGCCGGAGTACATTTCGGTCACCAGACGCGTCGCTGGAACCCGAAGATGAAGGAATATATTTTCGGGGAACGGAACGGCATTCACATCATTGATTTGCAGAAAACATTGAAGATGTTCCGCGAAGCGAGCCGCTTCGTGAGCGATCTTTCCGGGCAAGGCAAATCGGTTTTGTTTGTGGGAACCAAGCGGCAGGCGCAGGAAGCTGTGGCCGAAGAGTCCAAGCGCTGCGGAGCGTTCTTTGTGAACCACCGCTGGCTGGGTGGGACGCTGACGAATTGGGCGACGCTGCAGAAATCGATCAAGCGGCTGAAGCTGCTGAAGGCCATGACGGAAGATGGCCGGATCAACGAACTTTCGAAAAAAGAAAAAGCGCGGCTGGGCCGCGAGATGAAGCACCTCAATCAGAACCTTGAGGGCATCGAGAACATGTCGCAATTGCCGGACGCCATGTTCGTGATTGACTCGAACGCGGAAGAGATCGCGGTGAAAGAAGCGCGGCGCATGGGCGTGCCGGTTGTTTCGGTTGTGGACACGAATTGCGATCCCGACGTAGTGGACTGGATTATTCCTGGGAACGACGACGCTTTGCGCGCGATCCGGCTGTTCACGACGAAGATTGCGGACTCCGTGCTCGAAGGGCACACCGCTTACCAGCAATCGCAGGTGGCGGAGCAGAAGTCGGCGGAAGACCAGGCGCTGGTGGATGGCGTGGAGTACGTAGATACGAGCGCATACGAGCGGTATGAGAAGCAGGAAGGCGACTTTGTCGAAGGAGCTGACGTGGCCGTGCCTGCGGAACCTGCTCCGGAAACGGGCGCCGAAGCGACCGTACCGCCGGACGACGAGTCTCGGTAGTTTTAGCGTGCCAGCAGGAGATTGGCGAGACCCGCTCCAGGCGGCTCGGAGCGGGTCTTTTTGCAGATTGCAGCTTGCAGGGTTTCAATCGGCAGGCTTCATACAAGAGATTAAGATCCGGAATTCGCGGACAGAATTCGCAGAGAGAAAAAGGATGAGTACACAACAGCCAGCTATGCAAATCCCAGCACATCTCGTGAAAGAACTGCGCGAGCGAACCGGCGCGGGATTTAGTGATTGCCGCGCGGCGCTCGTGGAAGCGGGCGCGGACGTCCAGAAAGCCATCGATATCCTGCGGAAAAAGGGACAGGCCGCGGCGGCCAAGAAGTCGCAGCGCGAAGCGAGCGAAGGGCTCGTGGGCAGCTACATTCACGCGGGCGGCAAGATTGGTGTGCTCGTGGAGATCAACTGCGAGTCGGATTTCGTGGCGCGCACGGAGCGATTCCAGAATTTGTGCCATGACATTGCGATGCACATCGCGGCGCTGGATCCGCGGTATGTGCGGCGCGAAGAAGTGACGCCGGAGATGCTGGAGAAGGAACGCGAGATTTATTCAGCGCAGGCGCGGGCTACCGGCAAGCCGGAGCCGGTGATCGAGAGAATCGTTACGGGCAAGATGGAGAAGTTTTACGAGGAAAATTGCCTGTACGAACAACACTACATCAAGGATGAGAGCGTGACGATCGGCGAGATGGTGAAGCAGGCCATCGCGGAGCTGGGCGAAAATATCGTGATCAAACGGTTTTCGCGGTTTAAGGTGGGCGAGGAAGGCGGGCCGGCGTCGGCGTTGCCGGAGACCGCGCCTGTTCCGGCACCTGCTAATTCGTGAACTGTTTTCACTGAGACAGGAACCTTGAGCGTCCCGGTTTTTTGCCGGGACGTTTTTTTTTGCGGGTGGAAAAGATTTGCATCTGTTTTCGCGTGGCGCTGGGAAGCGGAGAGAGAAAAAGACGGGGAGACGGAAAAGAAGGAAAAGACGGAAAAAGAAAGAAAAGCGGGAGCAGAGCTCCCGCACTCCATATTGGTTGGATAGTTTGTTACAATTCCGAGGATTTTATTGGGCAGGTAAAGCAGCTACCGGAGATACATGGCCGCACTGAAGAAGACTGGAAAGAAAACCACGAAGAAAGTTACGCGACACGCGCAATTGGCCTACCGGCGGATTCTGCTGAAGCTTTCGGGAGAGTCGCTGCAGGGTCCGCAGGGATTCGGGATTCATGGTGAGACGATTCAGTCAATCGCGCGCGAACTAAAAGAGGTGCACGAGCTGGGCGTGGAGATCGCCATCATGGTGGGCGGCGGAAATATTTTTCGCGGGGCGCGGCAGAAGGGCTTTGAGATAGACCGCTCGACCGGGGATTACATGGGCATGCTGGCGACGGTAATCAACGCGCTGGCTTTGCAGGACGCACTGGAAAAAGAGGGCGTGTTCACGCGGGTCTTGAGCGCGATCGAGATGCGGCAGGTTTCTGAGCCGTTCATCCGGCGGCGGGCGATGCGGCATCTGGAGAAGAATCGGATCGTGATTTTTGCTGCGGGGACCGGGAACCCTTATTTTTCAACGGACACGGCGGCGGCTTTGCGCGCGATGGAGATCAAAGCGGACGTGATTTTGAAGGCCACGCGCGTAGACGGAATTTTCGACGCGGACCCTGAGAAAGTTTCCGGAGCGAAGTTTTTTGCGCAGATTACGTATGGTGATGTGTTGAACCAGAATTTGAAAGTGATGGATGCGACGGCGATTTCGTTGTGCATGGAGAATGGGATGCCGATCGTGGTGTTCAACATGAACCAGCATGGGAACATCAAGCGGGTGGTGCTGGGCGAGCGCGTGGGATCATCGGTGACTCCTGCGTTGAGTTAGCGTTCGGCGCTGCGGGGGCGGCGCTGGGGAATCATTCTTGCACAGCGGTGAACGCGGGCCGGTTTCATCTATTCATTTTATTTTGAAAAGTGAGTTGAGGGCGACATGACTACGAAAGACTTGATGGCTGCGGCACGGACGCGCATGGAAAAAGCGGTGGATGATTTTCGCAAGGAAGCGGCCACGATCCGCACTGGGCGCGCGAATGCCACGATGCTGGATAACATTCGCGTGGATTACCACGGAACCCCGATGCCGGTGAACCAGCTTGGTTCGATGACCGTGCCGGACCCGACGCTGATTGTGATCGCGCCGTGGGACACGAGCGTGGTGGCGCTGATCGACAAGGCGATTCGCACGTCGGATTTGGGATTGAATCCGACGAACGACGGGAAAGTGGTGCGCGTGCCGATTCCGGCTTTGACCGAGGAGCGGCGCAAGGATTTTGTGAAACAGTTGCACAAGGTGCTGGAAAATCACAAAACGGCCGTGAGGAATATTCGACGGGACATCAAAGAAGGAATTGAGAAGCTGGAGAAAGAGAAGAAAATCAGCGAGGACGAGAAGAAGCGCGCGCTGGATGAGTTGGAGAAAGTGTCGCAGGCGGAGACTGGCAAGGTGGAAGGACTGTCCGCGGCGAAAGAGAAAGAGATTATGGGGATCAAGTAGTGCGAAGAACGGAATTTGAAATACGAACTTTGAAAAAAAGAAGCGCGACGTTAAAGACCGCAGTGGTCATTCCTTCCTGCGGGTAATTCCATTTTGCCCTTTCAGCGCTGAATTTCGATCAGCAGAACCCAGGCTCCAAATACTCCTGCCGCGAAGGAGAAGAGCGTGCCTGGGACGACCCAATAAATTCCGTGAGGGTGGCCGGTGATTAGCAAAACGCCCGCCACAAAAAAGGGAAGGGACGGCAGCTGATTCATCAGGATGCGCGAGAGGGATTTTGCGCGAGGGTGGGAGTTCTTCCAGGTGCGCATTAGAGCGACGAGTTGGAACGCCCACATCGTGAGACCGGTGGCGCCCATTTCGATGCCGAGGGTTGTTTGCGATTGTGCTGGAATGAGGGCGAAGGTCGCGACGATCAGGACGGAGAGCAGGGAGAGGAGTGCTTCGACGGCGCGCGTCGGCAATTCGCGGAATTGAAGGATGCGCGTGAGATTGATGGAGATAGCGACGAAGAGAAGGCCGGCGAGCGCGGCGGAGGCGCCAGCTTCTGCTACGAAGAAATTCTCCCAGCCCAGCATGCGCGGGAGGGTATCACGGTTTCTGCGGTTTGGCCGGGGAGGCAGGAGCTGGGGTTGGAGTTGGAGTGGTTGCGTCGGCGGTCTGGCGCTCCAGCGTGAAGGATTGCGACTCGTCGTTTTGGACGGTGCGGAAGAAGGCGATGTAATCGGCGGCGCGGTCGGCGGAGATTTCCTTCAAAATAAAATTGAGGTGGCGCGTCGCGAGGAGAGACGCCTCCTTCGCGCTGTATTGTGAGGAGTAGGTCGCGAAATCGCGCTGGACGGAAGTTCCGGCAGGGACTTGGATCGTTGTGCCCGGGGGCAGATGCAATGTCACGCTGACGATCACATCGAGGGGCGTTCCCAGGTCGATGGGCGAGGGGGCAGCGCCGGCTGTGGATTTTGAGGGCGGGTCGGGCACACCGAGAAGCGGGAGCAGCGCGGGAATGCGAATTGTTTTTTTTGACCAGTCAACGAGCTTGGGTTGCTCGATCTCGTATTCGACCTTGAAAGGCTCTTTCGTCGCGTAGGGATCGGAAGTGGTGGTCGAAAGTATCTTTCCGCGGAAGCCGTCGGAGAGCGCGAGAAGTTGCGCGACCTCGTTTTGTTTTTCTTTAGGAGCTTGATGAAAAGCGACGCGCAGGAGGAGTTCATTGTCCCCGCGCATGGCGTAGTGGACTTTGGCGGTGAGTTTGCCTTCGGGCGAGAGAGCCGCATCAATGTCCACGCGTTGCGTTGAAGCAAAGGGCAGATCATTGGGAATTTGGCCAACCATCGGGGAGGGCGGCAGGTCCGTAAGCGGCCCGTCATCGCGGCCGACAATCAGTGAAGCGCTGCCTCGGTACGGGGCTGGGAGAGCGCCAAAGGGCGCTACCTCCAGGCTGGGATCGAGCCAGCAGTTGCAGCCCACAACGCCGATCAACAAGTGGGCAAATGCCGCGGGGCTTGGTACCAAGGCACTAAATTTTTTGGAGGAACCGATCAGGGCAGCACCTGCTTCGAGTCCGGCGGCTTTTGCGAGCGCCTGGAAAAGGAAAAACTTGTCTTCTTGTGTGGCGTAACCCGAGGAAATGATTTCGGGCAGGGGGCGCGACTTGAATCCCGTGGCGCCCAGCGGCAGATCGACCGTTTTGATTTTTTGCGAGACGAAGTCGTAGATGCGTTGTGTCTTGACCAAAGGGGTGGAGGCTTGTTCCGTCAGGTGCTGCGACAGGGCGATGACTTCGTCGGGCAGTTGTGTCGGCAGCCGGAACGCTAAGTAGAGGTTGTAGGAAAGTTCCGCCCATGACGAAATCTTTCCGGCTTGTATGTCGGGGACCTCGTCCGATGCGGAAGAGTCCATCTTGCTGCCAGCTGATTCCTGGGGCACTGCGTGATGCCAGGTGTAGATGGTCCTGGAGTCGACCGCCTCACCGGATTTCTCGACCGATACGTCGGATGCAGTCGGCTTGAGCAAAAGCTGAACTTTGCCGAACTCGGGCGGCGGAAGCGGGTCATCGGCTGGGGGAGGCGGAGCAGAAGGAGAAGCTTCCGCTGGCTTGGTGGGAGCTTTCTCGGGCTTTGTTTTTTTCGGGTCCGATAGCGGCAATTGAGCCAGCAACGCGGGATCCACGCTTTCGATTGTCGGCTCAACACAGAATCCGCAGTGTTGGTCCGGATAGAGGCGCCATGCCAGCTGCTGTTTGGTCGCTTGGCTTTTGATGACGATGTATTCGGTTTTCGCCAGAACTGAAGTGGGCAGGTCGACTTGAAACTGCTCGTTTAAGACGACACCGGTGCGATCGAAAGAGTGTTCCAGCGAGAAGTCCGGAGCGAGTGGAGGATGGGAGATTGTTGTGATGACGCGATATTCGAGGGAGTCGCCGGGTTCGAGGCCGAGGATGCGGACGGATTTTACGCGGACGTCCTGGTAAGCGGGGGCGTTGACTACAGCGGGATTCGGGATGTCGGTGATGGCGCTGGGGAGGACGTCGGCGGTGCCTCCGCTGGCGTGGGTGATGCGGACGAGCGGAATTTCGATTTGCTCGAAAGCGCGGTTGAAATTGAAATTGAGGCGGGCGAATTGGCGGGCGCCGAGTTCGTCGTTGATTTTGACGCGGGCGTGGACTTCCTTGCGGCTGGCGCCGTCGGCTTCAAAGCGAACGGTTGTTTCGAGGAGTTCGATCTCGGAGGGGAGTTTGGGGGTTGGTTTCGTGGCGGATTTTTCCGGGGATTTGTCGGGAGCTTTCTCGGGGGCTTTCTGCGCGGGCTTTTGAGAGGCATCTTGCGAGTTCCGCGGGGTTGCGGCAGCCGCAGCGAAAAAACAGAGTGCCGCAGCGATGGGAATCGCGGAGAGAAAAGCGCGAAGAGCTTTCATGATGGCCTCGGAGGAAGTGTAAGGGCGAGGGAGAATCGAGGTAAAGCGGCGGGTTGCGTGGCGTTGCCCGTTATACACGGCGCGGGGTCGAAACGGATTTGGAGTTGGGCCGTCTGACGGCGTGGTAGAGTCTTTTGCCGGTTTGCGTGAGGCACAGGGAGAACTGGGAATGCGAAGGATTTTTGGCGGGATTGCGGTGGTTGCGGCGATGGCCGCGGTTGGCGCTGCGTTTGTTCGTGCCGACAACAGGGTTGCGGCGAAGGGGCCGGAGGAAGATGGGACCAAGCCTGCGCTCGTAAAAATTGCCGGGGCTGGCTTGATGGATTCGCATGCGTACCAATATCTGACGGAATTGAGCGACGATGTCGGCGCGCGCGTGACTGGCTCGCCCCAGGCGAAGCATGCCGTGGAATGGGGCCAGGCGAAGATGAAGGCCATGGGCCTGGAAAATGTGCACGTGGAGAAATGGCAGTTGTGGCGCGGGTGGACGCGGGGGACGGCGCAGGCGGAACTTTTGACGCCGATACGGCGGCCGCTGCATGTGGATGCGATGGGCTGGACGGGCTCGACGCCTGCGGGAGGGGCGGAGGGAGATGTGGTCGCAGTGAATTTGTTCGACCTCGACGGGGAGATAAAAAATATCTCGCGGCTCAATGGCAAGGTCGCGCTGGTGGTGATGCGCGGCGCGCCGAACAAGAGCGGCATTCAAATGTTCGCGCAGTTTGGGGATTTCTTGCGAGCGGCCGCTAAAGCGGGCGTGATTGCGGTGATTGGAGGGCAAGGCGGCGGGAAATCCGCAGGGATGAATCTGACGCATACGGGAATCCTCGGGTTCGACGCGGACTTTGCCGTGCCGGTGGTTTCGATGACCGCGGAAGACCAGGGACAATTGGAGCGCTACGTTGCGCGCGGGCTGACTCCGCGCATGCGTTTCAACGTGCAAAACACATTTACGAACGGTCCGGTGGAGAGCGCAAACGTTGTGGGAGAAATTCGCGGCCGCGAAAATCCGGAGCAGGTGCTGGTTGTTGGAGGGCATCTGGATTCGTGGGATCTTTCCGAAGGAACTACGGACAACGGCATGGGCTCGAGCTGCGTACTGGGTGCAGCGGACGCGATTCTGCGCAGCGGGATGAAACCGCGGCGTACCATTCGCTTTGTTTTGTTTACGGGGGAAGAGCAGGGAATTGACGGCTCGTTCGCATACGTAAAGCAACATGCCGCGGAAATGGCGAATCATCTGGGCAGCGTGATTCTGGACAATGGACAGGGGCCGGTGCGTTCTTTCCAACTTGGTGGACGCGACGATTTGGTGGAAGCGTTCCGGCCATTTGCACGGTCGCTCGCGGATATTCGGGAAGTGAAGGTGGACGACAAAGTGGAAGACGGCACGGACACGCTGCCATTTTCGATTGCTGGATTGCCGGGAATTAACATGGATCAGGATTCGCCGGATTATCAGTACACGCATCACTCCGCGGCGGATGCGCTGGAGGCGGTGAAGCCGGATGTTTTGGCGCAGGATGCGACGCTGATGGCGCTGGCGGCCTATTGGATTGCGGACAGGCCGGAACGTTTTGCGACGCCGTGGCCGGCGGAGCGGGTTGTGAAAATGTTGGTGGCGCAACATGAGGATGACATGTTGAAAGCGTTTGGATTGTGGCCGAAGGAGTTTGCGGATATCGAGAAGAGGGAAGCGCCGTCGAATTAATACACAATGCGGAGGCTAAAGACCCCATTATCAAGCAAATTGTTTATTATTAATGACTTACAGGCTGGCTCGCGGAAGGGTGTTTGGGGCCGGAGGGCCGGGGACTTAGCGTTATTTGTCGCGATTTGGAGAGTTGGCGTAAGTCCTGTATAATCAGGGTGCTGAGGAAATCCTGACTTAGCTTTATTTCCACAGAGAGTCATTGAGGAATTAAGAAAGAAATTTGACAGAGCACGTTCTTTTCCTTATACTCTACGTTTTGTCAGGGATGTTTCTACCCTGGTGAGGGCGGCCTGAAGCTAGGTCGAGGGGTTGGAAGGGAAATATCTTCGGTCCCGGAACATAGCACGACGGATTGGGACAGAAGAGCGGCCGGAATGGGGCGCCAGCCCCGCAAAGCCGAGTAAGCCTCTCCGAACTGAAGCCAAGAGAATAGTTCTGCCTCTTGGAGTGCGTACGGAGTTTCTTGCTGGTTGTACCTCCGGATTCGCAGTAGACCTTTCAGCACTATGTGTGCTCTCGCGCATTTTTTTGTGCGCGCGTGCGAGAGCCGCGGGAAATTTTGTGCGCAATGGTTGGCCGCAAGCGGCCAGACCAAGAAGAGGACGACTGTGCCGACGTTTTCGCAACTAGTACGCATGGGACGTGAAAAAGTCCTGGTCAAGACGAAGTCGCCCGCGCTGGCGGGCTGCCCGGAGAAGCGCGGTGTGTGCATTCGCGTGTACACGCAGACGCCGAAGAAACCGAATTCCGCGTTGCGCAAAGTGGCGCGCGTGCGCTTGACGAATTCCGTTGAAGTGACGACATACATTCCCGGTATCGGCCACAACTTGCAGGAGCACTCGATCGTGCTCGTGCGCGGGGGCCGCGTGAAAGATTTGCCGGGAGTTCGCTATCACATCGTGCGCGGAACGCTGGACGCCGCGGGCGTCGAGAATCGCAAGCAGGGGCGCTCGAAGTACGGGGCGAAGCGGCCAAAGGCAGCGGCAGCAAAGTAAGCAACGAATTCGGCAGCAAAGATTGAAGGAGCGATAAAGAGCAATGCCACGCAAAGGACTTGTTTTCCGACGATCACAGGCGACCGACCCGGTCTATGCCAGCGACATCGTGGAGAAGTTTATCTGCTCGATGATGTGGGAAGGCAAGAAATCCACGGCGCAGCGCGTGTTTTACGGTGCAATGGACCAGGTTGCGAAGAAGACGAACGACGACGCGCTGAAGATTTTCAAGAAGGCCATCGAGAACGTGAAGCCCACGCTGGAAGTGAAGACGCGGCGCGTCGGCGGCGCGAACTACCAGGTTCCTGTGGAAGTGAACCCGTTCCGGCGGCAGTCGCTGGCGATTCGCTGGCTGCTGCAGTATTCGCGGGAGCGCTCGGGCAAGACGATGATTGACAAGCTGGCGGATGAGTTGATTGACGCGGCGAATGCGCGCGGCGGGGCCATCAAGAAGAAGGAAGACGTTCACCGCATGGCGGAAGCGAATAAGGCGTTTGCGCACTATCGCTGGTAAGAGGCGCACGGTAGCAAGCGGATTTGCAGGGTGCGATAGAAAGAAAGTTTGAAATTGTAAATGGCGACGGAAACCAAAGGGGCAACGCAGCAGATCATGGGACGAGCGTACAAACTCGAAGATACGCGCAACATCGGTATCATGGCGCACATTGACGCGGGGAAAACCACGTCAACCGAGCGCATTCTTTTTTATACCGGTGTGACGTACAAGATCGGCTCCGTGGATGAAGGCACGGCCACGATGGACTGGATGGAGCAGGAGCGCGAGCGCGGAATTACCATTACCAGCGCTGCGACGACCGCTTCCTGGACCCGTTTCAACAAAAAGTATCGCGTCAATATTATTGATACGCCTGGGCACGTGGACTTCACGGTGGAAGTCGAACGGTCGTTGCGCGTTCTCGACGGCGCTGTTTGCGTGTTTGACTCCGTTGCCGGCGTGCAGCCGCAGTCAGAAACCGTCTGGCGCCAGGCTGACAAGTATCGCGTTCCGCGCATCTGTTTCGTCAACAAGATGGACCGCATGGGTGCGGATTTTGATCACGTCATCCGCACCATCCGGCAACGCCTCGGCGCCCACCCCGTTCCCCTGCAGTTTCCCCTCGGCCGCGAAGACAATTTCATCGGAATCATCGATTTCCTCGAAGAAAAAGTCATTGTGTGGCTGGAAGAAACGCTTGGTGCGAAGTTCGAGGAATTCCCGGTTGAGAAATTGTGGGACAAGGCGTTTGTGGATTCGCGGCCGGATGTTGCCGCGGCGCTGAAAGGCTCCGCAATCGACCAGAAGTTTTACGACGAGCATCGCGGCAAGATGGTGGACTACATTGCCGAGCACGACGACGAAGTGCTGGACAAGTACTTGACCGAGGGCAAGCTCTCGCTCGAAGAGATGCGCAAGTCGGTGCGCAAGTCCACGCTCAATCTGAAAATCGTTCCCGTGCTGGCAGGTTCCGCGTTCAAGAACAAAGGGATTCAGCCATTGCTGGACGCGGTGATTGATTATCTGCCGTCTCCAACTGATGTTCCCCCCGTCGAGGGCACGGATCCCAGCACCGATGAAGTTGCTTTGCGGCGCGCCGCGGACGACCAGCCGTTTTCGGCTCTGGCGTTTAAAATTATGTCCGACCCGTTCGTCGGGCACGTTACCTATATCCGCGTGTACTCCGGCGTTTTGAAGTCCGGCAGCTACGTTTTGAATTCCGGCAAAGGTTCGCGCGAACGCATCAGTCGTTTGTTGCAGATGCACGCGAACAAGCGCGAAGAAATTGATGAAATCTATGCCGGCGATATTTGCGCTTGCGTTGGGCTGAAGAGCGTGAACACCGGCGACACGCTGTGCGATGAGGCGAAGCCCATCATTCTGGAATCCATCGACTTCCCTGCGCCTGTGATTTCCGTGGCTATCGAGCCGAAGACGAAAGCGGACCAGGACAAGCTGGGCGTAGCGCTGCAGCGTCTTGCGCAGGAAGATCCGACCTTCCGCGTTTCCACCGAACCCGATACCGGCCAAACTTTGATTTCCGGAATGGGCGAGTTGCACCTTGAAATTATTGTGGACCGCATGTTGCGCGAATATAGCGTGCAAGCCAACGTCGGCCGTCCGCAGGTCGCCTACCGCGAAACGATCCGCAAGAAGGCCGTCGCCGAAGGCAAATACATCAAGCAGACCGGCGGTAAGGGCCAGTACGGACACTGCAAAATCGAATTGCACCCGATTCCCAGCTCGAGCCACGAAAGCATGAAAGAGATGTCCACCGACGACATCGACGAATTGGCCAAGCAAGTGGTCGGCGGAAGCAACCCCGGCAAATGGAAGTTCGACAAAGAACACCGATTCCTTTTCATTGACAAGATTGTTGGCGGCTCGATCCCCCGCGAATTCATAGCGCCGATCGAAGCAGGCATCCGCGAAGCGCTGGACAGCGGCATTCTGGCGGGCTTTCCCACGGTGGATGTGGCTGTCGTGCTGATCGACGGCAGCTACCACGACGTGGACTCCAACGAAATGGCGTTCAAAATCGCCGGCTCGATGGCTTACAAAGAAGCTTGCGCGCGTGCCAAAGCAGTTCTGCTGGAACCCATCATGAAGGTGGAAGTGGTCGTTCCCGAAGAATACATGGCTCCGGTGTTCGGCGATTTGAATGCGCGCCGGTCGGCGATTCAGGGCACGGAAAACCGCGCGGGCGTCAACGTGATTCGAGTCGAAGTGCCATTGGCGCAAATGTTCGGTTACGCAACGGATTTGCGCAGCCGCACGCAGGGCCGCGCGACGTTCACCATGCATTTTTCGCACTACGCGGAACTTCCCGCGGCGCTGGCCGAGGAAGTGATCAAGAAGCAGAAGGGCGAGAAGTAACGCAGGGGAAGTAAAACGGTTTTGATTTAGTTGGTTTGCGAATTTTACTCAGGAGCAGAAGGCGATGGCGAAGGAGAAATTCGAGCGCAGCAAGCCGCATTGCAACATAGGGACGATCGGTCACATTGACCATGGCAAGACGACCCTGACGGCGGCGATTACGAAAGTGTTGTCGAAGCACAACCCG
>Ga0181537_10002908_pt1 | contig 14891 bp, 16 predicted proteins | sample PEATcosm2014_Bin_39_FD_119765 | JGI IMG/M metagenome (GOLD analysis project Ga0181537, IMG submission 119765) | Peatland microbial communities from MTU Mesocosm Facility, Houghton, MI, USA - PEATcosm2014_Bin23_10_metaG | ecosystem: Environmental > Terrestrial > Soil > Wetlands > Peat | place... | reverse complement strand
GGCAACAGCCTGCGGGCACTGGTCAAGATGCTCGATGGACTGTCCGAGCAGGCGGTGGTCGAACTCAACATCCCGACCGGCGTGCCGCTGCTGTACGAATTCGACGCCGCATTGCGGCCTAGCGGCAGCCGTTACCTCGGGGACCAGGACGCGATCCGCGCCGCCGCCGAGGCGGTCAAGCGGCAGACCGAGAAGCCGCGCTAGCGAGCGCCGCTTGCCAGGCGCGCCTATTTTCGCGACGGATCGGTCATCCAGCCGTCGTAGTAGCCGCCATGCTGCTGCGCCAGCGCGCGGAAGCGCTGCGACAGGCCCTGCATCTCGCTCACTGATACCCGCAGGTGCTTGCGCGCATGCAGCGAATAGCCGCTGGCGCCCTCGCCGCTCATGATGCGTGTATCGGTCGCAAAGCCGTCGGCCTCGAGCGGCGCGCCCAGCGCCGCAGCCGCCGCCTCGTCCGGCACGCTGAAGAAAAAATCCACCTCATAGGGTGTAAATGAATTGCCCCCGGCCGAGCGCAGGTTCTTCACCAAACGCTCGTCCCAGTCGTTGTGCGTCGATTGTGCGCGCGCCTTGCGCAACGCCAGCACCACGCGCACCACCGCCAGCAGCGCGATCAGTACCAGTACGACATATACCCACTGCATGGCGAGCGACTACTCTTCCGGGGCGATCGAGACCTTCACACCGGACAGCGCGTCGTTGAGAACGATCTGGCATGACAGCCGGGAATTGTCGCGGCGACTGACCAGGTCGCCGAGCATGTCGCTCTCATCGGACATCGGCGGCGGCAGCTTCGCCACCCAGTCCGCGTCCACGTAGACGTGGCAGGTGGCGCACGAGCACATGCCGCCGCAGATCGCGGCTACCCCTTCGTCCATGTCCCTGAGCGGCTCCATCAGCGTCGCGCCGTTGGGCGCGTCCAGCTCACGTTCGGTTCCGTCGCGATCGATCACTCGCACCAAGGGCATGACCACTCCTGAAGACTTCCGGGGCGCGCTAGTTTGCAGGCCGCGCCAGCGGGATGCCAGCCCCGGGATCGCTTTTACGGCGGCTCGGCGGCCTCGCCGCGCGCCAGGTGCCACAGCCAGGCCAGCGCGCGGTACAGGTAGACGCGCTCGGCCAGATCCCGCTGCAGCGCGCGTGTGTCGAAACCCGCTGCCGCCGCAAGCTCCGAGCCGTGGCGCCCGGCCACCGGGTAATAGGCGAGCACGCAGGCCAGGTCCATCAGCGGTGCGCTGAGCTGCGCATACTCCCAGTCGAGCAGCCAGAGCCGCGATCCCTGCAACAGATTGCCCTGCCACAGGTCGCCGTGCACCACGCTCATTGCGGCATGATCCCGGGGCAGGCCGGCGCAGATGCCCTGCAGCCGGCGCAGCGGGCCCTCGAGCGCGCCATCCGGCAGCGCACCGATCTGCCGCACGTACGCCAGCGCCACCTGCCAGGGATCGAAGGCCTCGATCATCGGGGCCGGCAGGCGATGCAACGCGTACAGGCGCTCGCCCAGGCGCCGCAACGCGTCGACATCGCCGTAATCGGCCGGCTCCCACAGCCGCCCGTCCAGGTATTCGGTGATCAGCAGCCCGTGCGCCGCAGGGTCGGCATCCACCACTGGCGGCGCGATACCGCCCGCCGCCGCGGCGCGGTGCAGGACCAGCTCGCGCCTCCTGTCGACCCCCGGCCGGCGCCAGGCGGCACCGTCGATGCGCAGCACGAAGCGGCCTGCTGCGCTGTCGACGCGATAAACGTCGTTCACGGTACCGCCCCCGAGCCGCTCGATCCGCAGCGCGGCTGCCCCCTCACCCAGGCCCGGCACGCGCGCCAGCGCCCAGTCGGGCGGCGCGCTCAGCGCGGCTGTAGGCGATACTGGCGCAGCCATTCCCGGAACCCGAAGGTCGCGATGACCAGGTAGGTCAGGAACAGGGCGGTACTCACCGGGTGGCCCTGGGCCGCGAAAAGATAGGACGTGATCGCGTCCGCGGTGATCCAGTACAGCCAGTTCTCAAGTTTCATGCGTGCCACCATCCAGGTCGCCAGCAGGCTGACCCAGGTGGTGAACGAATCCAGGTACGGCCACGCGGCGTGGGTCTCGAGCGCCAGCCAGTGCGCGCTGATGAGGCTCACCAGCACGATCAGCGTCAGCGCTGCCAGGTGGTATAGCAGCGGCCAACGTACGATGCGCGCCTGGTCGGCGTGCTGCGCGCGCGTCCAGCTGAACCAGCCATAAAATGACATGACCACGTAATAGACCTGCAACACCGACTGCATCGGCAGCAGCGCCCGGGCCGCGAGATAGACGTAGATCGAGGAGCTCAAGCCGCCGGCAATCCACCCGTATCGATTGCGCTTGAGGATCAGCAGTACGTAGACCACGCCGAGCAGCACCGCGAGGTCCTCCAGCGGGCTGGTCAGGGCGAGCCCGCGCAGCAGCGCTGCGATCACGTCGTCAGCGGTCCGAGCACTTTCATCACGAACACCGCCTTATCGTTGCTGGCAAGCGTGGCGCGCAACTCGCGCACCAGCAGCGGCATCACGACGTCGTAGTCGCCGAACACCTGGGTGCTCATGCTGTTGGTGACCACGCGCAGTCGCTGGTCGGTGTTCAGCCGGTTGATGAAATCCCGGATCGGCGGGATGAACTGCTGGTGCAGCGGATACAGGCTTAGCTCGACACCAATGTCCATGCTCACTCCTCATTTTGTCCAAGCTGGCAGCGAACGGTTACCCCCACGGTGCGCGGATCGCCATTCTGAATGAAACGCTGGTTGGGAAAATTGGGCGGAACATCGCCGAAATAGAACCCTAGTGCGGCATAGCGCTGGTCCAGCACATTGCGCGACCAGACACTGGCTTGCCAGGCCCCGCGCTGGTATCCGATGCGCAGATTCACCAGTTGATAGGACTGCGCGACCTGGTTCTGGCCGGTGGCGAAATAGAACCCGTCGGTAGCCGAGCTGTCGATTCGCGCGAACAGTCCACTCGGGTGGCTGTAGGACAGGGCGGCCGAGAACTGGTACTCGGGCGCGAACGACTGCGCACGGCCGTCCAGTGCCAGCGGTGCACTGCCGGGACAGGCTATGGCCTGCGAGTCGTAGCCGAGGTAGCGCGTGTGCAGCAGCGCGGCGGTGCCGGACAACGCCCAGCGCGCGTTCAGCCGCCATTGACCCTGGCTCTCCAGGCCGTAGTTCTCGCCATGCGAGGCATTCTGCGTGAAGAACACGAACGTGGCCGGATTGTCCTGCTCGAGCTGGCAGGAGCTGTAGACCTGCATGTTCTCGCGCCGCATGTAGAACACATCGGCCTGCCATTGCAGTGCTGCGCCGGCCGACTGGCGCTTGACGCCGCTCTCCACGCTCCACAGGTACTCGGGGGTGAAGCGACGCTGATCCGAAGCGATCTGCTCGCCGATGTTGAAGCCGCCGCCCTTGTAGCCGCGCGCCACGGTGGCGTAGATGCTCTGCTGTTCGCTGCTGTGCAGTGACCACGACAGGTTGCCCCCGGACATCGAGTCGCGTTCATCGGCAAACGGACGCTGCACGTCAGCGCTGTCCTGGTAGTGCGCCAGGCGCTGCTCGACGCGCAGCCCCAGGCTCAGGCTGGCGCGCTCGCCCACGGCAGCATCGAGCGAGCCGTACAGTGCTGCATTGGTCGCCTGGTAATCGCTGTGCAGCAGGTTCAGACCGGGACCGAGGTATTCGTCATCCCAGGTATCGAGCAGATCATCCGATTCCGCCAGCCGCATGAAGTACACGCCGGCGAGCCAGCGCAGCCGGCCGAACAGCATATGATCGGCATCGCCGATCAGGCGCAGGTCCTCGGCGATGGTGCTGCGCTCGCGCCGATCCTGCTCGAAGTAATCGTACGGCGAGTAGCCGCAGCACGCCGCCCAGAACGCATCGTTGCCCCAATCCGCGTCGAACGAATAGACGATGTGCGATTCCGCGGTGCTGGAAACGCTGCGCAGCTCGCCGAAACTGTCGCTGGTCAGCGTCAGGCGCAGCGAGGCGCCGAGCGACTGCTGGGCGTCGCGTCCCGGCTGATTCGACTGCGTGGTAAAGCTGTTGTCGATCGACCAGGCGTCGTAACCGTTGTTCAGGTCCACATCCATCAGCGACAGATCGGCACGCAAGGCCGGGGTCAGCTGCCAGAACAACTTGCCGCGTAGCGTGCCCTCGTCGTAGCCGTTGGTATTGTCGCGCTGCAGGTAGGCATTGTAGCGATAGCCGTCGCTGCGGTATTGCTGGGCGGCCAGGCGCCAGCCGGCCTGTGCGTTGTCCAGGCTGTCACCCACGGCCACGCCCGCGGCGCGGGTGCCATAGTCGCCCACCGTGGCCTCGCCGAGCAGCGAGAACTGCGGCGGTGGGTCCTCGGTGCGCACGGAGATCAGGCCCGCCAGCGCGTTGGCGCCATAGATCGTCCCCTGTGGACCACGCAGCACCTCGATCTGCCGGGTATCGAACAGTGTCGCAGGCATGCCCACGCCAGAGAAGTCGATGTCGTCGATCAGGAATCCGACCGAGGGGTTGGGCGCCCCCTGGTACTGCTCCACCTCGCCGATGCCGCGCAGCAGGAAGAACCGCGGCCGCGAGGTGCCGCTGGCCCAGCTCAGGTTTGGAATCATGTCCAGCACGTCCTCGAAGTGCTGCACGCCCGCCGCCTGCAGCGTGGCGGCATCCAGCACACTGACACTCTGCGGCAGTTCGGCGGCGCTGCTGCCGCGCAGGCTCGCGGTGACCACTATTTCCTGCAGCGTCTCGTCGGCCGCCGCGCGACACGACAGCACCCAGCAGACGGCCGCCAGCGGCCACAGGCAAGTTGCAAGGCGTTTCATTCCTGCTCCCTACGCCGGTACTAACCGGATCAGGTTCAACGGGTTCGCCGATCAGCGGCATCTCAGGTCCGTTCCGGACCACCCCAAGGTTTGCGGATCAAACTATCGAAGAAACCAGCGCCGATTGCAAGCAGCCGCCGGTGCGGGATCGTTACAATCGCGCCCGGGCAGGAGCGAATCGATCATGGCCAACAGCGTGCGCGTATTCCAGGTAGATGCGTTCACCGCGCGGCGCTTCAGCGGCAATCCCGCCGGCGTGGTGCTGGACGCCGATGGGCTGTCGGGCGATGACATGCAGGCACTGGCACGCGAGCTGAACAACGGCGATACCGCGTTCCTGCTGCGGCCCGATGCCGACGACCATGACCTGCGGCTGCGCTTCTTCACGCCGCGGCGCGAAGCAGCATTCGTCGGTCACGCAACACTCGCCGCGCACGCCGTGCTTGCGACCTTGCAGCTCGAACCACGGCGCCGCCAGAAGCAGAGCAGCGGCATCGTCGAGGTCGACACCATTACCGGCGCCTCACCGCCACGCATAGCGATACGCCTGCCGCCGCCGCCGCCTGCTTGCGGCCTCGGCGAACCGCAACTGTCGGCGGTGCTCGAGGCGCTGGGTGTGCGGCGCGCCGATCTTGATGCCCAATGCCCGGCGATGATCGCAGGCGGGGCCAGCACACGGCTGCTGCTAGGTATCGAGCACGGCGCGACCCTCGCCGGACTGGCGCCCGACCTGGCGCGCCTGACAAGCCTGTCCGGACAGATCGGCGCCGCCGGGTATTTTCTATTCTCACGCCGGCCGTCGCTGGCGGACGTCTATACCGAGGCACGCATGTTCTGTCCGGCGCTGGGGATCCCGGAGGATCCGGTCAGCGGCAATGCCCACGCGCTACTCGGTGCCTATCTGCTGCAGCAGCAGTTGATCGGCGCGCCGGCGGCATCTGCGGGCGCCACGGTCGAGTTTACCGGCGCCCAGGGGCATCATATGGGACGCCCCGGACGCGTCGGCGTGGCGCTGAATGTGCATCGCGGCACGCTTGAATCGGTCTGCATCATCGGCGAGGCCGTGGTGGTGTTCGAGACCGCCGTCGAGTTCTGATCTAGCATTGCGACATGGCCAACAGCGCACCATGGGAACTGCCCGAGCAGCTGCGACCGCAGCAGAGTCGATTCGATGTCGACCTGACCGTGATCTACCGCTCGGTGGTGCTGGTACATACCGAGGCCAGTGCCGACGGCTACACCGCGCCGTTTCTCGGTACCGAACGGCTGGGCTCGGGTGTGGTGATCCGCAGCGCCGAGCGCAAGCTGGTGCTGACGATCGGCTATCTGATCACCGAGGCCGAATCCATCTGGCTCACCAACCTCGACGGCGCGGTGGTCGAGGCATTTCCGCTCGCCTACGACCAGGCCAGCGGCTTCGGCCTGGTGCAGCCGCTCGGAGTGCTGGATGCACCGGCGATCGAGCGCGGTTCGGCGGCGACACTGGCACTCGGCGATCGCGTACTGGTGGTAGGCCACGGTGGTGAGCGCCACTCGCTGGAAGCGCAGCTGATTGCGCGCCGCGAGTTCGCCGGCTATTGGGAATACCTGCTCGATGAGGCGCTGTTCACCGCACCGCCTCATCCGCAGTGGGGCGGTACTGCGCTGGTCGGCAGCGACGGCCTGCTGCTCGGGATCGGCTCGCTGTTCGTGCAGGAATCGCTGGCGCAGGAGGGTTTCGATGCCAACATGTTCGTGCCGATCGATCTGCTCGAGCCGGTGCTCGAGGACATGATTGAACTTGGGCGGCCGCGGCGCACGCCGCGCCCCTGGCTCGGTCTGTATACCGCCGAACAGGCCGATCACATCATGGTGGCGGGCCTGACGCGCGATGGACCGGCGCACCGCGCCGGCGTGCGGCTCGGTGATGTAATCGTCGAAGTCGCCGGCCACCGCGTCACGTCATTGGGGCAGTTCTTTCGCAGTGTCTGGAATACCGGCGCGGCCGGGGTCGAGGTGCCGCTGAAACTGATGCGCGGCAGCGACGCGTTCCACGCGTTGCTGCAGTCGGCCAACCGCGACGACTTTCTAAAAAAACCGCTGCAACATTAGCGGCCGGCGCGCGGCTGCAGCAAAGCGCGATAGCTCTGCATGCGCGCCCGGTAATGCGCGGCACCCTGGGCAATCATCGCCAGATCGTCGGCGTTGGCCTGCCGCACCAGCCTTATCGGGGCGCCCATCATCACCGAGCCATCCGGGATTTCGCGGTCCGGCGGCACCAGCGAGCCGGCCGCGATAATGCAGTGGCGGCCGATGCGCGCACGGTCGAGCACGATGGCACCGTTGCCGATCAGCGTTTCGTCGCCGACCAGGCAGCTGTGCAGCATCACCATGTGCCCGACGGTCACTTGCCGCCCGAGCAATGTCGGCGACCCGGCGTCCGCGTGCACGACGCTGCCATCCTGCACGTTGCTGCCGTCGCCGACCTCGATGCGCTCGTCGTCGGCACGCAAAACGCAGTTGAACCACACGCTGGCGCCGGCCCCGAGTAGCACCGATCCGATCACCTGGGCCCCGGGTGCGATGTAGAAGTCATCACCGGCGGTCACCAGACGTCGCTCGCCCAGCGTGTAGATCCCGGCACTCATGAAGTTCTCCGTTGGCTGGCGCCGCTGCCACTTGCCGTGCTGCCGGCGGCGTGCGCGCGGCGCACGCCAAGAATGCACCACAGCGCCTGTGACGTCACCACTGCAGCCAGCAGGAACGGCGCGCTGGGGCCGATGTGCATATAGGTCGGGCCGGACGCAAACGGCGCAAGCACGCGTGCCAGCGACGCACCGGACTGATAGGTTCCCATGACGGCACCGCGGTTGTGCGCCTGCGCCTCGCGCGAGGCGAGCGCAAGACCGCTCGGATTGAACAATCCGGCGCCGAGCCCGCACGCCATCATGCCGAGTATCACCAGCGGCAGCGCGCCACCGAAGGCCACGCTGGCGATGCCGGCGGCGACAAATACGATGCCCGCGATCGCGAGTCGGATCTCGCCGTAGCGCGGCGCGAGTCTGCGCATCAACTGGCCCTGCGTTGCTACCGCAACGATGGCCAGCGCGAACAGCGCCATGCCGACCGTGCGCGGGCCGACTCGATAGCGATTCATGGCCCAGATCGCAAAGATCGATTCCAGCGTGGAGAGCGCGAATGTCACCAGCAGCGCGGCCAGGGTCAGCCAGCGCAATGCCGGCAGCCGGCGCAGCAGTTCCCAGGCACGCGCACGCGGCGCGTTCGCGCCCGCGGCGCCCCGATGTTCCGCCGTATGGCTTTCGGGCAGCAACGACAGCACCAGCACCATCGCCAGCACGCTGGCCGATGCTGCTACCAGCGCCGGCCGCATGAAGCTCGCGCTCTGCAGCTGCTCTCCCGCCAGCATGCCGCCGATCGCAGGTCCGAGCATGAATCCGATGCCGATTGCCGCTCCCACCGCGCCCATGGTCCTGGCGCGATCCGCCGGCTGACTGATGTCGGAGGCGTAGGCCATGGCGGCGGACAGATTCCCCGCCATGAACCCGGCCAGCGCCCGTGCCACGAACAGCGCTGCAACCGAATGCGCAAACGCCAGCATCAGGTACGATGCGCAGGCGCCGAACATGCTGCTCAACAGTATCGGACGGCGGCCGAATCGATCGCTCAACCGCCCCCACAGCGGTGTGGCCAGCAGCTGGAAAAACGAATAGATCGCCAGGATCCATGTGTTGAGCGCGGGTGACGCGCCGAACTGCGCCGCCATGTAGGGAATCAGCGGGATCACGATGCCGAAGCCCAGCACGTCGATGACCACGACGATGAACAGTGCCTGCAGCGGCTTCAGTCTGAGCGCCATGGGATTGCTGCTGTTCAATGACCAGGTACCAGCTGCTGCAGCTGCGAGCCGGGGCTGCGCTGCTCGGGCCGCTCGGCGACCGCGCGAATCACCAGGTTCGCCAGCCGCGTCTCGTCCCAGTCCGCTGCGGCATCGGACTGCGAGCCGAACAGCACGCCCAGACCGAGTGTCGGCATCAACCATAGACGCCAGCGGCCCGGGCCGCGAATAAAGAACACATCATCGGCCGCAAACGGCTCGGCGCCACGCGCCGCGGCTGCAAGTTCCACACCGAACCCGTCCCTGCCGCTGGCGGACACCGGGTGGCGCAGGTGCGCAACCCAACCGGCAGGCACGACCGCCTTGCCCTCGAAGTGTCCGTCATCGAGCAGCACACAGGCCACCCGCAGCCAATCCAGCAGGCGCGCATGAAAGCAGCAGTCGGCCGGCGCGCTGGCGCCGGCACCGGGCAACGCGATCCAGGCCGGCGCCGCATTCAGGCGACGCCAAAGATGCAGCGACAGATAGTCCGGATAGCTCTGATGCGTGCCGGCTTCGATCGCGCTGCGCAGTCGCGTCGCATCAAAGCCGTTGAGCGTCAGCAGCGGCAGGCTGTTGTCGTGTGCCGCGATGCCGGTGACCAGTGCCAGCAGCACCTGCGCGAAGGCGCCGGAATCAATCATGCTGTCGGCACTGAACCCGTGCCCATAGCGCTCGAACACGACATAGCCGTGGCGCACGATGATCAGCGCCTGCAGCCCGTCGGCGGCGGCATCGCGACTGGCGCGCTCGAGTGCGCCGGCATCGATATGTGCTTCCTGCGGCAGCACGCGCGGCAGTCCACCGGCATCGCCGCCGATGACCATCACGCGCGCCCCGGAGGCCTGCCGGACCAGCCAGCCGGGCCAAACCAGGCACAGCGCCAGCAGCAGCGCGACAGCTGCAGCGCCTATGAACACCGGCCGCAACTTCATGCCTGGTGCTTGTGCCGCAAGGCGCGTGGCGGACGCAGCGCGCCGCAATAGATTACCCGCGAGCGGGCCAGTTCAAGTTCGTGGGTTGCGCTGCGCGGCCATTCGTCACGATGGTGCGTCACGATCACGACCGTGATGCCGCCATCAAAGGCCCGTTGCACCAGCGAGCGCAGTCCGGTACGCGTGCGTGCATCCACTCCGGCATGGGGCTCATCGAGCAGCAGCATAACAGGCCCGCGTACCAGCGCGCGGGCGAACAGTACCCGACGCTGCTGTCCGTAGGACAACTCGCGCAGCGGGCGCGCGGCCAGTGACAGCGCGCCGACGCGCCGCAGCGCGCGCCTGGCCTGCCGGCGTTGCGCAGCGGTCAGCGTCGCATTGAGGCCGATGCTGGCATGCAGCCCGGAGGCGACGATCTCCTCGACAGCGACATGGCGCGGCTGCAACAGCTGCAGTTCCGGGCTCACCAGCCCGACCCGGCGCTTGAACAGCGCCAGCGGTACTCCGCTCGCGATTCCGGCGCGTCTTATCGAGCCGCCGGCCGCGGCACTCAGATCGCCATGCAACAGTTGAATGAAGCTCGACTTGCCGCTGCCGTTGGCGCCATGCACCACCCAGCAGTCGCCGCGGCGAATCTTGAGCGTAAGCTGGCGCAGCACCGCGACACCCTCGCGCCACACCGATACCTTCTCGAGCGCTACCAGAACGTCGCCGCCGCCGGGCAATACGCGCCGCGCGGCGCCGCTGCGCGCGGCGGGCAGCGCAGTCGATGGCAGCGCATCGCCGACCGGGGCCACATCGGCTGCGGCCAGCAGCCGGCGCGCGCGCGCACCGAGCCGGCTGCGGCGCGTAATGCGTCCGGCCGTAAGCTCGCACAGGTGGGTCGCAGTCGCCGGGATGTCCTCGGCGCGATGCGACGTCAGCACCCATGGCAGCGCTGAGCGGCCGAGCAGCTGCAGGCAATGCTGCACGCGCTCGCGATTGGGCGCGTCCAGGCCGTTGAAGATCTCGTCGAGCAACAGCAGCTTCGGCGTCCACGCCAGTGCGCGCGCCAGCAGCACCAGGCGGCGCTCACCATAGGACAGTGTCAGGAAGCGACGCTGCGCCAGCGCATCGATCCGCAGCCGCCGCAGCAGGCGCGCGATCCGCAGACGTGCAGGCGCCGTCAGTGGCTCGAGGGCGATGTCGGTACGATGCAGTCCGGTACCGACGACCGCCTCGACCCGATGGTTCCAGCCGTAGTGTTCGTAGCGGTCCTGTCGTTCCGCGCCCAGGTAGGCAATTTCCTGTTTGATGCCGTACGGATCCTCGAAGCTCTCACCGCGATAGCGGTAATGCCGCCACTGCGCGCTCGCCGGGCTCGCGGGGCTGGGCCAGACATCCCCGGCCAGCAGTTTCAGCAGCTGCGTCTTGCCGGCGCCGTTGGGACCGAGCAGTGCCCAGCGCTGTCCCGGGCGAATTTGCCAGTCGATACCGCGCAGCACCGGCTTGCCGCCCAGCGACAGACGCACATTATGAAGATCGATGCTGATGAAGCGCGCGCTGGCGGGCGCGCTGGGCAGGCGAAACCGAGGCATCCCCGGGAGGTCCTTTCAAAGGGCCTGCACTCTAGCATTGGCCGGCGCGTTGCCAGCCGGTCAAAAAAAAACGCTGCCGACATTCGGCGCTCACCGCGGGGGGTGTGAGATGAGCGCTATTGCCGGCAGCGTTGCCGTTGGCCTAATAAGGCCGCACTTGCAGCAGACGAAATCGTCTGTTGAATTCATCAATGCAACCGATATGCCAACACTTTGCCGGGGTCGCGGCAGGCCTCGCTAGCGGGTCATGATGCGCGGTTTATCCCCATGTTTTAGAAAGGGTTGCGCTCTTCTGCAGGCCGCGGAGCCCGGCCGCTGGCGGCCCTGGTGAGACTACGGCGTCGCCTCGGCAGGTGAACCTCGACGGCGCAGGCGCGCGGGCCGCTGCACCATTGCAGGGAACGCCGCCGCATGGCTACCCCCAACAGCGCCGGCGGGGGCAGCGGTCGGCGGGCGCCGACAGCAGATAGCGACGAGCGCGGCGATCGGTGCTGGCGCGGGAGGTCCTATGCTCGGCGCTCCAACATCACGCAGACAGCGGAGGCAGCATGAGCGAGCAAAAGAACCAGCAGTCACCCAAGGGCGGCACGCCCGGGGTCGACAAGAACGTCCAGGGCGAGGGTGAGCAGCCGCTCCAGGGCGAGGGCGACTATGAGGCTGCGCGCCGTTTTCGCAAGGAGAGCGAGGAATTCGTGTCGAAGGCGGACGTCGAGGCGCTGGCTCGAAAGGCGGCACCGTCGTCGGCCAAGGAAGCGCGCGATCTGGCTCTGGCCGAAGAGAGCGGACGCGATCGTTCCAAGGGTGATGATGCGGCCGACCCCGGGATCATGTATCCGGGACGCAAGCCGGACGCGACTCGCTGATCGGGTGGCTGCGGGTAGCGCCCGGAGGCTTGGCTCAGCGCAGCTCCTCAACCGGCTGGCCGGCGTGATTGGCGGCGGGGCGCTCCTGGCGCCGGATATCCTCGCGCATGCTGGCCATGCCCGCGGCGTGCTGCTGTTCGACCGCGACAATGGACTCGAACAGCTGTCGCGTGGTGCTGTCGCTGTCACCGACAAAGCGGATCATTTCGCGATAGGTGTCGATGGCGATGCGCTCGGCTATCAGATCCTCGGCCAGCATGTCGCTCAGGTCCTCGCCCTGTGCGTATTCGCCCTCCGCGTATTCGCGCTGCGCGTATTCGCCGTCGCCCTGGCCGGCAGCGCTCAGCGGTTCAGGATCCGGCTCGCCTCCGAGCTCGACGATGCGCGCGGCGATTTGCTGCGCATGGCCCTGCTCCTCCTGCGCGCGCCGGCTGAACTCGCCGCGGATGGTATCGTCGAGCCCTTGCGGGCTGATGCCGCAATAGCGCCGATACCGCAGCGCGCACACGAGTTCGGTGGACAGTGCCGCGTTCAGCAGTCGCAGTACCGCCTGGCGGTCGGCGCGCTGGCCCGCACTGGCACTGCTGGCGCCGATCTGATCGCGCGCACGGCGACGAATTTCTGCGACCCCACTCAGAAACGGATGCATCTGGTCGGTTTGGGAGCTGGCCGGATATGCTGACATGGTTGCGAATTCTCGTTGCTGTGACTGGCCATTGGACGCCGGGACCGCTAAAGCATGGCATCGGGTATTCCGCTATATTGTCGGTAGTGCGCGCCAGGCGTTGTAGGAACCAGCTCACAGCGTACGAATCATGATTGTTACCGGCCGTGTATCGCGCGCAATCGCCCTTGCCGTGGCGTTCGTGCTGCTGGTGGCGTTGGTGGTAATCGCCGAGATCAACCAGGACGGTCAGCAGCAGATCAATCACATCATCAGCCTGTCGCAGCAGCGCCAGGTGCTGCTGGTGGAACTGCTGGGCGAGCTGGCGGATGCCGAGGCCGGGCAACGCGGCTACCTGCTGACCGACGAGGACAAGTACCTGCAGACCTACCAGTCGGCGCGCGATCGGGTTGAGCCGACCCTCAACTCGATTACCGACCTGTTCCGCGATAACGAGCGGCTGCTGGTCAGCGTCGATCAGCGCGATCTGGTGCGCCACCTGCGGGTATTGGTCGGCGCCAAACTGGGCGAGCTGGCCGCCTCGCTGGCTCTGCACAGTTCACAGGGCGCGGACCAGGCGCTGGCGCTGATGCGCACTGACCTCGGCAGCCGTACCACGGGCGAGATTCGCGATGACGCCCTGAGGCTGCGCAATATGGAGCGCGATGAAGTCGGTATCGCGCTGGCGCGCGCCGGACGGCTGCAACTGGTCTCGCGCGCACTCATGGGCGGCGTCGCCATGCTCAATTTCGTGCTGCTGATCCTGGCCGCGGCGCTGTGGGCCCGCCAGGCGCGCCGCCGTGCCGAGCTCACCGAACAGCTGGCAACTGAAAACGAGGACCTGGAGCGGCGCGTCAGGCGCCGCACGGTCGAGCTGTCGGCGCTGTCGAGTCACCTGCAGCAGCTGTCGGAGAAGGAAAAGGCATCGCTGGCGCGCGAGCTGCACGACGAGCTCGGCGGCCTGCTGATCGCCGTGAAGATGGACGCCTCCTGGCTGCAGAAGCGCCTGCCCAACGCCAACCCGGACATCCAGTCGCGCTGGACACGGGTCATGAAGGTGCTCGACGACGGTGTCGACTTCAAGCGTCGGATCGTCGAAAACCTGCGACCTACACTGCTCGACAACATGGGGCTGCTGCCAGCGGTGCGCTGGATCACGCAGGAGACCTGCACGCGCGCCGGCCTGCAGTACGCCGAGACCTACCCGGAGCATGAACCGGTGTTGATCGACGATGCGGCGATCATGTCGTTTCGACTGGTGCAGGAATCGCTGGTCAATGTCGTCAAGCACGCGCGCGCCACCCAGGTGCGTGTCGAAGTTTCGGTGCAGAACGACGAGCTGATGATTCTGGTCGAGGACAACGGCTGCGGCATTGATCCGGACCGGCGCGATGCGGTCGGCTCGCACGGTCTGGCGACCATGCGCCATCGGGTGCGCAGTTTTGGCGGCACACTCGACATTGACTCGCCGCCGCAGGGCGGCACACGGGTACGGGCGCGCCTGCCATTGGCTACGGTATTGAAGGATCCGGAGTCGCGCAGCGTCGGGGTGGCAGCCGGCGCCTACTGATGGCCGCGGCTGCGCGGCGTCAGTGCGGCTGCTCGCCGGCGGCGTCGATGTCATCCCCGATCTGCTGCAGCAGTGTCGGCAGGCGATCGAAGTCGCGCAGCTTATCGAGGAAATGGCGCGCGCCCAGCGCTGCCGCAGCACGCCGATACTCCGCCAGGTCGTAGTTGGTAAGGACGATGACCACGACCTTGCGCGCCGGGCTGCCCGGAATCGCACGCAGCACCCCGAACCCGGTGCCCTGGCGCAGGTGCAGATCCAGCAGCAGCACGTCGACCGGGTGGCGCTGCAGCGCCGCTACCGCGTCGGCCTCGCTGTCCACCGTGCCCGTCAGCTGCACGCCCGGCACGCTCAGCAGCGTCTCGCGCAGCCGTTCGGCCAGCACTCGCGAATCTTCCACGAGCAGCACCGAGAGGTTACGCGAGGTCATTTCAGCTGGATTGAGAAACACAACGTTCGCATCCGTAACTCAGGATTAGTGGACCGGTACGCTGCGATTTAAAGCGTGCCACCGGCCAGCCGCCATCGGAGGCGGCCTACAGAAGGCCTCCTATTGGATGATTCCGTTCCTGAGCGCGTAGGT
>Ga0181537_10002907_pt1 | contig 14891 bp, 7 predicted proteins | sample PEATcosm2014_Bin_39_FD_119765 | JGI IMG/M metagenome (GOLD analysis project Ga0181537, IMG submission 119765) | Peatland microbial communities from MTU Mesocosm Facility, Houghton, MI, USA - PEATcosm2014_Bin23_10_metaG | ecosystem: Environmental > Terrestrial > Soil > Wetlands > Peat | place... | reverse complement strand
TGCGCGCGAGTTGGGTAGGTGGGGCTTCCCATTTTTTTGTAAGCCGAGAGCGTATCTCCGTGCATAGAGTCGAGTCTGCTTAAGCGTACGGACGCGCTCGGTGGAACTGCACTAATCTTGAAGTCAAAGCTGCGCGCAGAACCGGCTTTATCGGGATCTACCAAGTTCCACGCAGCGATGACCAGGGTTCCATCTTTCCTGCGAGTAACGAGAACGTCTGGCGCATCCTGAGTGATTCGCTCTTCACCAAGAAGATGGAGCAGCGCGAAAGCAGAATAACTCGGCTTCTTGATCCCTCCGAGCGCCATCAACCCGAAGCCGCCATCGAAGGGCTCGTGCTTTGGGCCATTTTCCTCAAAGACATCGCTGAACGTCCAAAATGACATCATGTTGACGAGCCCGTCGCATTGGCGGATGTCGTCGGCCAGCGCCGCGCCCACATAAGGCATATCCCTGGCGTGGAGCATTCCAAAGGAGGGCACGTTCCACTCGGTCCACATCAAAGGCAGAGCTGAGCGCGCGGAATTCGCTATCTGATCGTGCACTTTCTGGATGGCTCGACAGACTCGTTGATCCATCGGAATATCCTGGCTCGTGCCGAGCAAATCCTGCACTGTGTCGTCGGCGTAGCCGTGAGTGGAGACAAAGTCGATCGGGATGTGCTTCTCGGCGATATGTTGCAGAAAGGAATCGACCCAATGCGCGGCCGCCGTCGCGGGCCCTCCGACCCGAAGCCGCGGGCTCACAGACTTCAGGGACATCGCCGTATGGTCGTACAAATCGAAGTAGGTGGATTCCTTCGGATCACCGCTCCAGAAATCGATGTTCGGCTCATTCCAGACTTCGAAATACCACTGCGCCACCTCGTCGAGACCGTACCGGTCGACCAAATGTCGGGCGAACGCGCGGATCAAATCATCCCATCGGTCGTAATCCTTGGGCGGCGAAACGATGGGGTGGTACCAGAACGGGTGGATGTCCTGCCGTAAGGCAAGTTTCTTCGGCATGAAACTGATCTCAACAAAAGGCCGCACCCCGTTTTTTAGTAGGCCGTCGTAAATCTGGTCTACATAGGCAAAGTTATAGATGGGACGGCCACCGTCGTCCTCGTCATAGACTCCGACCTCATCGTGCAGGATGTTGTGGAAGCGGACGTAGCGGAAGTCAGTGACCTTTTTCACCTCCACGAGGTCGCTGAGATAGCTCTTGCGGAGGGCGAGAATAGCGCGGCCCGATCCGAATGTCTCTTCCCAGAAGTGAGGAAAGGGACGAGTCCGCGCACCCGCATCGATTATCACCGTCTCTGATGATTGTGCTCGACACCAAAGCGCCGATGCGATGGTAAAGATCACAACAGTGCAGCGCAAGAATCGAATCCGATTTTTTCTTACTCGAAATTTCACGGCGAGTGCTCTCCGAATTCTCGATCGCCCCGTTTCGCCTTTGATGCTCACTTCGTTACTGGCGCAACCAACCAATTTTCGCGCATTGGCAACCAAATCCATCGCGCGAATACATTCCCGCGGATTCTTCGGAATGAATTACCTCGTCGTTTCTCCGCAACACGAGAACACTGCAACTGCGGCCTGCAGGGGATTTTTCTCAAACTCTCTTGCGAGCTTGGCTTAAACCTGCTTCCGAGCACCAATAAGGCCTGAAGGAGTCCCCATGCGCCGAATTGTTCCACCCACTCTATTCGCAACGTTGATCACCTTCCTCGTTTTCTCGGCTCCAATGGCTCGTGCGCAGTTCCGGGCCTCGCTTCGCGGCACAGTCACCGATACGCAGGGCGCGGCCATTCAGGGAGCTACCGTAACTCTGGTGAATACGGGCACTAACGAAAAAATGGTTTCGACTTCCGACGCGAACGGAATTTATCAGTTCAACGCTCTCGGTCCTGCTCCCTACCAGCTTACGGTTGAGCACGATGGATTCAAGAAGAAGGTTCTGGACAAGGTGGAAATCATCCCTGAGCAACTCAATGCCCTGAACCTCCAACTGGAACTCGGCGAAGTGCAGCAGACAGTTACCGTATCCGGGACGACTCAGACTCTGGACACGGATACCGCGACCGTAAGCGGCACGATCTCGTCGAATCAGATTCAACACATGCCGTCATTCAACCGTGACGTGTTCCAGTTAGCTCAGTTGGCTCCTGGAGTCTTCGGTGACGCGTCGCAACAAGCGGGTGGCGGCTCTTTTAATCTCCCGGGGAACCAAGGGCCGGGTGGTACTCCGGGCGGTTCCGGCGGAATTTTCGCGACTGAGAACGGACCTCAGATTCAGAGTGCGGGTGGGCAGTACGAAACCAATGGCATCAGCATCGACGGGATTAGCACGGTGAGCGCCGTTTGGGGTGGCACATCGGTGATCACACCCAGTGAAGATTCAGTCGAAGATATGAAGGTCGTGTCCAATAGCTACGACGCCGAAAATGGACGCTTCAGCGGTGCGCAAATCCAGGTCACAACCAAGAGTGGTACCAACGAATTACATGGAAGCGCATTTTTCAAGGCCTCGCGGCCTGGGTTGAACGCCTATCAACGGTGGAACGGCGTGGGGTCGGATGCTCCAGGTACTCCAGCGACCCGTGGTTTAAATCGTGATGATGATCGGTTTAATCAATATGGTGGCAGTCTTGGCGGTCCCATCTGGAAGAATAGGATTTTTGCCTTCTTTAACTGGGAGACAAGTCCGCTGTCCTCAGTGACGACAGCTCAGGGCTGGTACGAGACGTCTCAGTTCGATCAGTCAGCGGCCACGGCCGGGAGCATCGCCGCAAAATATCTATCGTTCCCGGGAAATGCCGTTTCGAGCAACGGCATTATTAAACGAACATGCGCATCCATCGGCTTGACGGAGGGTGTCAATTGCAACACGACGTCCGCAGGTTTGGACATCGGTTCTCCCATCAAGACAGGTCTGGGTATGCAGGACCTGACCTACGGCGGGAGTCCGAGTCAACCTGGCGTCGGCGGCGGATTGGACGGAATTCCCGATATCGCATACTTCAACTCGTTGAATCCGACGACCACGTCCCAAATGCAGTTCAACGGTCGCGTCGATGCCAATCTCACGCAAAAAGACCGGCTTGCATTCACGATCTACTGGGTACCAGTGACAACGACAGATTTCAACGGCCCTATCCGCCCGGAAAACCTGTGGCACCACTCGCAAACGAATAATGCGTTTGCTCTGATCTGGAACCACACTTTTTCGTCCACTCTGCTGAATCAGGCGCGAGTCAATGCCGCCGGCTGGCGATGGAACGAGCTGAGCACCAACCCTCAAGAGCCATTCGGATTGCCTGAAGATTCGATTGACTCAATCGGTAATGCCGCGGGAGCGACGCCGGCCACGCCCCAAAACTTCGGTGCTCCAGGACCAAGCAATCTGGATCAATGGACTTACACCTACAACGACGTGCTCACGAAGATTGCAGGCCGTCATAGCCTCAAGGTTGGCGGCGAGTTCACGCGTCTGTTCTATCTGAACCAAAACATCGGGGCCGCGCGTCCGGGGTTTGGCTTTCATAACCTATGGGATTTTGCGAATGACGCACCCTATGGCGAGGGCGGAAACTTTGGAGGCCAGTTCAACTCGGCAACCGGCGTTCCCTTCGCGAACCGTCAGGATGATCGCGAGAATCTCGGTGGCGTTTTTGTGCAGGACGACATCAAGCTCCGGCCGAATCTGACTATCAATGTTGGCTTGCGGTGGTCGTACCTCGGAGCGTTGTACGCCAAGCAGAATAACCTGGATGTCATGCAGTTCGGCTCGGGTTCGGATCCTCTGACGAATTTGAATGTGCGAGTCGGAGGCAATCTATACACCCCGCAGAAGACCAATTTCGGACCGGTTGTCGGCTTCGCTTGGTCTCCCAGTTACATGGAGGGCCGGACGGTCATGCGCGGCGGCTTCGGTATTAACTACAACCAGAACGAAATCTCCGTCATGTCGAGCGGTTTTGGAAATCCACCCAATGCCGTGTCACCTTTCTACCATTGCGACTATCCTTACACGACGAATCCTTCGTGTACGGGAACGGGAATTCTGTACGAGACTGCGACAGATATCCATTCTATTTTCGGATACGCGCCGAACCCCAACGCGATCACTACGTTCGCAGCAGGCAACCTGCCGGCGACCGGCAATGCCAATATCATCGGGTTTCAGGGCAATCCGAAGACGATCGCGAACTACCATTATTCCTTCGATGTTGAGAACCAGTTGCCCGGAAATCTGATCTTCACGCTGGGATATCAAGGAAATCAAACCCGCCATCTCCTGGTTCACAACAACTGGAACGCGGTTGGTGGGTCTTACGGGTACGCATTGAATCCTTTGGTCAATACGATCACTTTCTGGGAGAACACCGGCAACGCGAATTACAACGCTGGAACTGCCACCCTCAGCCACAATTTTTCGCACACGTTCCAGGCGTCCGCTCAGTACACATTTGCGCGAGCTATGGATGAGCTGTCCGGCCCGTATTACGAAGACCCGTATCCCTACAATCCGAGTCTAGCTTATGGACGCGCGAACTATGATGTCCGAAATGCGTTCAAGCTTTTCGGGTTGTGGCAGCCTGTCTTCTTCCGCGGTAGCCACAGCTGGATCGAGAAAGTTGCCGGCGGCTGGTCTCTTAGTGGCATCTGGAACGTACACTCGGGTTTCCCGTGGGACCCGTTCTATAACGCCAGCACAAACCTCTATTACCAGAACAGCGGATACGGCCAGCTAAGACCGGCCGCCGTTGCTATGGGAGCCGGAACGAGCACTTCAAATAGCACCTTCCAGCAGGCAACGAATCCGAACTACGGTGGCAACGGAACGAAGTTCTTCCTGCCGCCAACCTTTGTCGGCGGGGCGACATTTCCCGCAATCGCGCCTCCACCGGCGGCTGGGATACATCGCAACAGCCTGAATGGACCCGGTTACAACGATGTCGATCTGAGCTTAGCCAAAGGCTTTGGGCTGCCTCGGATTCGGGGACTGGGGGAAAACGCCAAGTTCGAGATCCGCGCGGATGTCTACAACTTTTTCAACAAGACAAATATTAACGTGTCGTCGATCGACGGGAATTTAGGTTCGGTCGCGCCCGATGGCACCGTAACCAGCGTCAACTCAGACTTCGGAGTGGCTGGAAGCGCTCTTGGGAGTCGAACCGTGCAGCTGCAGGCCAGGTTCAGCTTCTGAATTGGGGTTCAGAGAACTAATTGAATATGCGAGTTCGCTGTTCGCGAACTCGCGTTTTTTCTGACGGCGGCCCGGTTCAAGCGCGGATATCCGCCCAAACAACTCCGAGCGAATGGAGGATCAACCCGTCCTCAAAAGTGAGTCTGGTGGCGTCTTCGACGATCTCGTAAGCGTAAAGAACGCGTGGGTCCCGATTCATGCACCACGGCTGATGTTCCATAACCCCCTGGCAGTGTTCGCACGCTGATTCCGCGCTCTTGCGGCTGCTTTGTTGAGAAGAATTGACGTTGTTCATGTGTCACACCCCCTCTTGAACTCGGATTCAACCATCACGTTGCTAGAGAATTGGATGGTAGAACCCGTTAGCGTGCCGAAGAATGCAGCGCAAAAGGCACCCTTTTACTTGGAAAATTACGGCAGCATCAGTAAAACCGAGGACGGCGAAGCGGGGCGCCTGGAAATTCCTCGCAGCAGCATGGATCCTCGCAACAGCATCTTAGTGGCTGCAGTAAAGCAGGCTCGTCAAGCAAACGTGGGAGAGCCTCTACAGCAAAGACTGTATATGCGGCGAAGGAACAGTCCAAATATGTTACGAAGACGTTCGGGGCATAGTGGGGCATTACCGCGAACATTGTAACCAGTCGTACAGGCCTCGGCTTCGGCTATGAAGGGCAGTCATTTCAAGGAGATCGGGTTGAGCGCTTTGCGCATTCTAATCGCAGACGATCACGCCGCTGTGCGCAGAGGCGTGCGCTCTCTGCTTGCCTCCCGCTCTGACTGGGAGGTATGCGGCGAAGCGGTCGACGGCCTTGACGCTATCGAGAAAGCTAAGTCTTTCCGCCCTGACGTCGTCATCCTTGATATAAGCATGCCCAAGATGAGCGGTCTTGAGGCGGTTCCGCTGATCAAGAAGGAATTGCCCAATTCCGAGATTCTTATTCTGAGCCAACATGACCCTGCCCACGCGCGCTCCCTGGCTCTAGGCGCGGGGGCTCACGGCTTTGTTGCAAAGCCGGACATGGCTCGCGATTTGCTCTCGGCGATCGATCAGTGGGCGCCGAACCATGCTGGAAACGACCTTCGTCCGCAGCGGAGCGCGTCCGAAAGGTCCCCCGTTGGCCTGGAGTTTCTGACCGGCGCGGGTGAAATGGGACATCGCATCAGAAATTTTGACTGGTCCCAGACACCGCTTGGTCCTATTGAAGAATGGCCCCGCAGTTTGAAGACATCCGTCAGCTTGATTCTCAACTCCCGGCACCCCATGTGGGTGGGATGGGGACCGGCGATGACGTTTCTCTACAACGATGCTTATATTTCGGTACTCGGCCTTGCCAAACACCCTTGGGCATTGGGGCGTCCTGCTCCGGAAATCTGGGCTGAGATCTGGGAAGTTTGTGGACCGCTCGCTGACAAAGTGTTCTCCAAAGGGGAGGCGACATTTGTCGACGAAGTCCAGCTGATCATGAGTCGAGGCGACGTCAAAGAGGAAACGTATTATTCGTTTTCCTACAGCCCGATTCGTGACGAGTCCGGCGAGGTCCGAGGGTTGTTTTGCCCGTCTACTGACGTAACTCCAAAGGTTCTAAACGCGCGGCGGCTGAGGACCCTTGCCGAGCTGACTGCAAAAGCATTGATCGAGAAATCCATCGAAGCAGCCTGCGCTTCAGCATTTTCAACTTTAGCGAAAAACCCCGACGATGTTCCTTTCGCGCTGTTGTACCTCATCAATCGTGATGCCAAGCACGCGTTTCTCCAGGAATCGAGCCGGTTGACACCGGAACATGAGGCTTTGCGTCCGGCGCGGATTGTCTTAGAGGCAAACCATGAGGGCCCCTTTTCTCGCCCGGTCGCCGAAGTAGCGGCCACCGGGCAAACACGAATTACATCCGTTGCACGCCTTGAGGGTTTGCCGAGCGGGCCCGGAGGTCAGCGCGTGTCGGAAGCCATTGTGCTGCCGGTGGTTTCTCTCGGTCAGACTCCAGTGGGAGTGTTGGTTGCCGGAATAAATCCTACGCGCAGGTTGGATACTGAGTACCGCACCTTCTACGAGCTGATTTCGAGCCAGATCGCAACTGGGATTGCAAACGCCCGATCCTACGAGGAAGAACGAAAACGAGCTGAGTCTCTGGCTGAGCTGGATCGTGCTAAAACCACATTTTTCAGTAACGTCAGTCATGAGTTCCGTACTCCATTGACTCTCATGCTTGCGCCTCTCGAAGACCTACTCGGGGACGATCCCACTCGAGCTCCTTCTGAATGGAATGAGCAACTACGCGTGATTCACCGCAACGGCCTGCGTCTACTGAAACTTGTCAATTCGCTACTGGATTTTTCACGTATCGAAGCGGGACGAGTCGAGGCCGTTTATCAGCCTACCGACATTTCAGGGTTAACTGCGGAACTCGCAAGCGCATTTCGCTCGGCCATGGAACGCGCCGGACTGCAGTACGAGGTTAGTTGCGATCCGGTTGCTGAACCGATTTACGTCGACCGCGATATGTGGGAGAAGATCGTCCTCAATCTTCTCTCGAACGCCTTCAAGTTCACATTTGAAGGGAAAGTGTCGGTACATCTCCAATCGAAGGACCACCACATTGAACTGAAGATTACGGATACTGGTATCGGTGTGCCTAAGGACGAGCTCCCCCGCCTTTTCGAGCGCTTCCATCGCGTGGAAGGTGCGAGAGGCAGAACGCAGGAAGGAACTGGAATCGGACTGGCCCTCGTGCATGAGCTGGTGAAGATTCATCATGGAACCATCTCAGTTTCAAGCAACGAAGGCACCGGCACGACATTTACAGTGATCCTCCCACAGGGCACGAGCCACCTTCCGGAGGATCGAATTTGGGCGGCCACAGGCGCGATATCCACGACTGTTCGTGCCGACAGCTTTGTCGAGGAGGCGGTTCGCTGGCTGCCCGAAGAATCGCGGGAAGCGGACTCTTCCGAGGTTACCTCGTCAGATCCTGCATCTCTGGGAAGCTTGATACCAGAAAAGTGGGGACGAATCAGCGAAGGCGAGTTGATCATCGTTGCCGACGACAACGCCGATTTGCGCGATTACCTCAGGCGCTTGCTCGGGGAGCGTTATCGAGTACACGCGGTTTCTACCGGGGAAGAGGCCGTCCGAGCGGCGCGCGAACTGAACGCGGATCTTATTCTTGCCGATGTGATGATGCCAGGGCTCGACGGTTTCGGAGTGCTACGGGCCTTACGGAGCCATCCCGAGACTCAATCGAAGCCTGTCATTCTACTTTCCGCGCGTGCGGGCGAAGAGTCCCGAGTGGAAGGATTGCAAGCCGGCGCCGACGACTATTTAGTTAAGCCTTTCGCTGCGCGCGAACTCCTGGCTCGAGTGAGCGCTCACCTCAAGATGGCGCGCGTGCGCGCAGAAGCGGCTGAGGTGGAACGTCGACTGCGCGCCGAGGCTGAACTCGAACGCGGCCGGTTACGCGAATCATTTACGCAAGCGCCAGCAGCTATGGCGCTCTTGAGCGGCCCGGAACATCGCTTCACTTTTGTGAATTCGGCATACGTCACCATTGCGCGCCGCGAAAGCATGGACCAACTGTTGGGGAGAACCGTGCACCAAGTCTTCCCGGAGTTGAAAGGCCGGGGAATCCTCGAAATGTTGGACGAAGTTTACGAACACGGCCATAGGTTCGTAGCCAATGAGGCCGAGGTCCGTCTGAAGCGCAATGGCGAAGAAGAAATCGCATATATGAATTTCAGCTACCATCCCATGCGAAACGTTGCGGGTGAAGTTGAACAGATTTTGGTACACGCCGTTGAGGTGACAGAGCAGGTGATCGCCCGCTCTCACCTCGAAGCTCGAGTGAAGGCGCGAACAGCAGAACTTGAGGGAGCTGAGGAAAGGCTTCGGTCGTTGAACAGCCGGCTACTCCGCGCGCAGGATGACGAAAGGCGGAGACTTGCCCGGGAACTTCACGACAGCGCCGGACAGATCCTGGCCGCTTTATCGATGAGCCTCATTCCTCTCGAGCAAGGCCTATCTTCCCAGAATAACGTGCAGCTCAGTAAGCTCGCATCCAACAGTGTCGAACTGGTCGACGAGCTTTCAAAAGAGCTTCGCACGATGTCGCACCTGTTACACCCACCTCTGCTCGACGAAGCCGGTTTGAAATCGGCGTTGCGCTGGTACGTCGAAGGTTTTGCAGAACGAAGCGGCATCCAAGTTGACCTACAACTGGATCCAAAGCTGGCGCGATTGCCCCAGGAAGTCGAGACGACGATCTTTCGGATCGTTCAAGAGGCGCTCACCAATATTCACCGTCACTCGGGAAGCAAGAACGCGTTCCTGCGGATCGAGCACAGCGCTGGGAACACCCAGGTCGAGATTCGGGATCAGGGCAAGGGAATAGCGCAGTTCGATGCCGCCAACAGCCGGCCTCAAAAAGTCGGCGTTGGTATTCAGGGAATGCAAGAGAGAGTTCGGCAGTTACATGGCAACTTCGAAATACAATCCGGAGTAACCGGAACCGCCGTACTCGTTACTCTTCCCGGCGTCTCGGCACCGACCATCTTCGATCGCCAGAGCGAAATCGCTTAAGGATCATCGTTTCCTCGATCAGTCCGCCGTTCTCCTCCTGTACACGTCTTTGCGCCCAATTTTATCGACGGATGCCTGTTCAACAACTTTTTCTCATCATCTGTGTTCTAGAATTCATCGCGATACGGATTGGGCTGTGCCACGTCTTTTTCGAACGCGCAGTTGAAAACCGTAAATCGACGAAAGCCTAAATGAAATCCAAGTGGATCGCTGAGGTGTTCCTCCTCGCGGAGAATCGTCTCCTGAGGGAAGCTCTGGTGAATCTTCTGGCCAAGCGGGACATCCGCGTGGTCGGCGCGAATCCCTATTCGTCGATCATGCTCGAAGAGATTACTTCGAAGGCTCCCGATATTATCCTTCTCGATTCTAGCGGCCTTGTGTTTTCAAACTCAGGATTGATCCCGACCCTGCAGTCTGCTCTTCCAGCGGTCAAGATTGTCATGGTCGACATGGACTCTGACGAGACAAAGTTTCTTAAGGCCGTTCGGGAAGGGGTGGTTGGATATGTACTGAAAGACGCTTCCGCCGCGGAGATTGCCGCAACCATCCGCGCCGTTGCCGCCGGAGAAGCCGTTTGCCCACCGAAGTTATCGATGGCACTGTTTCAATCTGTCTCGCGAAGCGGAAGCGCACCGGAGCCCAAGTCCTGGGGAGCAGAATTTGGGCTGAGCCGGCGAGAGCAACAGTTAGTAGAATTATTGCGCCAGCGCATGACGAACAAAGAGATCGCAGCTCAACTTAATTTGTCGGAACAAACAGTCAAGAATCACGTCCACAACATTTCGCGGAAAATCGGCGCGACTGATCGTTTCAATATCGTCAGGATCTGCGAAGCGGAGAGAATGCACGGCCGCTAGACTTTATGGTCAGCGGACGGAAGGTTCCAGAACTATCCCGGAAGCCATCCTTTCCAAATGGCGAAGCTTAAAGCCCTTAGGACCCGGCGCGTATCCCCCAAAGATCGCGCCGAAATCCCGCCGAGCTGTTGCTTCAGTTTCAAGACGATAAATTCTGCGATCGGTCGCGTCCAATTCAAATTTGTTATGGCAACGATTAGCGGTAAACGAGTCTGACTCTCTTCAAAGCCTTTGATTGGCAGGCTTCTTCAGCCAAGACGTGATCCAAATCACTGACCAGGGCCGTGAGAATCACGGTGCACCGCGGGCTTGCTCTCTACGCTAAATAAGGATTCTTGTCGGCGGACGATGCCCGCCCTAGGCCGAAAGATCGCGATGCCTCGAAAACTAGGCCCTAAACTGATTCTTTCCCTCACCGTTCTAATCGTTGCGATCAGCGGAATCAGTGGATATCTCAATTTTCGTAGTCAGCAGAAACAGCTCGTCGCGACCATGATTCTTGGCGCCGATCAGCTCTCGCGAGGCATTACCGGAGCCACTTGGCATGCCATGCTCGACGACGACCGGAAGGCCGCCTACGAAATCATGCGCGTGATCGCGGACAAGCAAGGAGTCGACCGCATCCGCATGTTTAACCGGGAAGGCCGGCTAGTATTCTCAACCGATTCTCGCGAACCGCCGACACTAGCCAGTTCCTCCAATGAAGTCTGTGCCAGTTGCCACAGCAAAGATGCGATCAGGAATCGCCCGACGGAAGATGCCCGAGTGCGCTATGCCACCTCGCCGACCGGGGTCAAGACCATTAATATGGTGGCGCCCATCTACAACGAGCCTTCGTGCAGCAATGCGAGTTGCCACGCCCACAACGCGTCGACCAAAGTGCTCGGCGTTGTCGACGTAGCGCTCAGACTAGACCCGGTTCAAAAGCAGACACGAGCCATAACCCTCCAGACGATTCTTTGGACGCTCCTTGAAGTAGGAATCGGCGCAGCGTTCGTCATCGTCTTCACCCGCCATTTCGTTGCCACTCCCATTCAAGAACTCATAGCCGGGACCAAGGCAGTCAGCGCCATGGAATTAGATCGTCCGATTGATATCGGTAATGCGCGCGGCAGCCAGGAACTCGACGAACTGGTGGATTCGTTCAATAGAATGCGCGAACGGCTAAAGCTCGCGGTTGCTGAGTTGAATGACATGCAGCAAACACTTGAGAGCAAAGTAGACGAGCGCACACAGCAACTCAAAGCGGCGCAGAGAAAACTGATACAGTCAGACCGTCTCGCAACTCTGGGGCAACTCGCAGCCAGCGTTGCGCACGAGATCAACAATCCAGTCTCTGGTGTTTTGAACCTGTCGATGTTGCTGGAGCGGTTGATGGCGACTGGCAACTATCCGCCGGGTCGCGAAGCGGAATTCAGAAAATACCTGAGTTTAATCTCTACCGAAACCGCTCGCGTTGGACGCATCGTTTCGGACCTGCTCGCTTTCTCGCGCCGCTCTAAGCCTCAGCGTGCCCCCGCCGACATGAACAAGCTCGTGCGTACCACTATTGGTCTCGCCGACCATAAGCTCAAGCTGATCAGTGCGGAGGTTGTTCTCGATCTGCAGGAGAGCCTCCCACTTGTCGAGTGTGACTCATCACAGATTCAGCAGGTGATTCTCAATCTAGTTTTGAACGGTGCGCAGGCGATGCAGCCCCACGGTGGCGGGAAGCTCACGATTCGCACGCGCTTGATTGCGAAAGAAGAGAGCATGGAACTCTGTGTTCAGGACACGGGCGAAGGAATCGCTCCCGAAAATCTATCCAAAATCTTCGACCCATTTTTTACCACGAAGGCAGAAGGCAAGGGAGTTGGTCTTGGGCTGGCAGTTCTTTACGGGATCGTGAAGGCGCATGAGGGCGAAGTGGAAGTTGTGAGTCAGCGAAACGAAGGCACGACGTTCACGGTCACTCTTCCTTTGAAGTCGCAAAGCAAAATGGCGGAGGCAAGAGAAGTACAGGTGCAAAGTGTGTGAATGAACTCTGTCTGGTGTCTGTCGGCCACCTGCCGCCTCGAGCCTTGGAATGGATCGAGAATGCAATGGCTGAGTGGTTCCCGCTACCGATACGGCGTTTGGAAGGTCTAGAAATCCCCGGGACTGCTTACGATGAGAAGCGAAAACAATACCAGTCGGTCGAGATCATGAAGATGCTGGCTCAATCCGCTCCGCGCGATGCCGCCCGAGTTCTCGGTGTGACCGACGTAGATCTGGCGATCCCGATGCTCAGTTTTCTTTTCGGCCAGGCGCAGTTCGAAGGTCGAGTCGCAGTAGTTTCATTGTGCCGCTTGCACCAGGAGTTCTACGGTCTGCCCGCTCAGGAGAACCTCTTAAGGGAGCGGACGGTGAAGGAAGTTCTCCACGAACTCGGACACACGTTCGGCTTGGTCCACTGTTCGGAGCCGACCTGCGCCATGAGTCTTGCCACGCATATTGAGCTGGTCGATTCCAAGGCGGAACAGTACTGCTCCCGTTGCGGATTGCGATTGGTTGAGAGGTTCTCGCGAGAGGGAGGCGTATGAAGAAAAACTGGCCCATCTTGGTCGTGGACGATGAAGACGTGATGTGCGAGTCGATGGCTGCATGGTTGCGCGAAGACGGTTATAGCGTCGAGACCGCACAAAACGGCAAGAAAGCTCTGGAACTTGCGCGCGCAGCTGACTATGCGATCTGCTTCGTCGATCTCAAAATGCCCGGAGGTATGGACGGAATCGAAACCATGATGGAGATTCACCGCATTCGACCCGATGCTTCCATCATCATTATCACCGCCTACGCTACGGTCGACACCGCGATCCAGGCGATGAAGGAAGGTGCGCAGGAATACATCGTGAAGCCCTGCAATCCGCAGGAGATTTCGATGCTTGTATCCCGCATCCTGAAATTGAAGAAGTTGCAGAGTGAAAACGCAATTCTGCGCAAGAAACTCACACGTCAATATCGCCATCACGACATCATCACCAAGAATCCACGGATGGAAGAGATTCTTGCCCTGACCCAGGAAGTGGCCAGTTTGCGCAGCACCGTTCTGATTCGAGGAGAAAGCGGGACGGGAAAAGAGCTGGTTGCCCGCGCTGTGCATTTTTCCGGCAGCCGTGCTGATAAGCCGTTCATAGCAGTTAGCTGTGCCGCTCTGACCGAAACTCTGCTCGAAAGTGAATTGTTCGGTTACGAAAAAGGCGCTTTCACGGGTGCCGCGGCCCAGTCCAAAGGGAAGTTCGAGTTGGCCAACGGCGGCACCATCTTCCTCGACGAAATCGGAGATATCTCTCCTAAACTGCAAGCCGACCTGTTGCGAGTACTGCAGGAACGCCGCTTTTATCGCGTAGGTGGAACCCAGGAAGTGGAAGTTGAGGTTCGGATCATCGCTGCGACCAATAAAGATCTTGCGGACGAGGTTCAGCAAGGAAAATTCCGGGAAGACCTTTACTATCGGCTGAATGTGATTGAAATTCACTTGCCACCCCTGCGCGAACGCCGCGAAGATATTCCGCTGCTGGCGGAACATTTTGTGCAGCGTATCTCTTCGGAGCTAGGTAAGGATGTAAGCGGAATTTCAGGCGCTGCCTTGAAGGTGCTAATAGCTCACGACTGGCCTGGAAATGTCCGCGAACTGGAGAACGTGATCGAGCGCGCGATTGTGACCTGTCATAACGGACAACTGGACGAACAGGATTTCTCGTGGCTAGCGAATGCAGGGAGGCAGGAGCATGATTGGCAGGTACCCGACGTTTCTCTGGGGGAGTTAGAACGGCGTGCGATTGTGGCTGCGTTGGAACGCAAGCATGGCAACGTGAAAGAAGCGTCGACAGCTCTCGGAATCGATCGTTCGACCCTTTACGACAAGCTGAAGCGTTACGAAATCACGCACTGAGCTGGATTAGGCAGCCAGAAACGTGTCTGCTAGCACGGCATCCCAGTCCGCGTCCGGCATGGCATCCATCAGATCGGGCAGCAGCGCTCCGCCATCTGCCAACGCCGGAGGCGTATTCGGCGCTCTGAGTTGCAATTGCAAACGTTCCAACTCACGGGTCATCCATCCCTGGACTTCAGGGCCTCGCAGAAGATGTCGTAAAGTGGCCGGGTCGTGCAAGTCGAGCCGCGGACGAACCTTCAAATACCAGCCTTGATTGACACCCCCGACCCCTATGACTGTGCCTTCAATCGGGGCACGCACGTTAATTTCTTTTCCGTTCTTGCGAATTCGCAATGCGGTCTGGTTGAGC
>Ga0181537_10002906_pt1 | contig 14892 bp, 16 predicted proteins | sample PEATcosm2014_Bin_39_FD_119765 | JGI IMG/M metagenome (GOLD analysis project Ga0181537, IMG submission 119765) | Peatland microbial communities from MTU Mesocosm Facility, Houghton, MI, USA - PEATcosm2014_Bin23_10_metaG | ecosystem: Environmental > Terrestrial > Soil > Wetlands > Peat | place... | reverse complement strand
TCCGTTGATCGAGAGCCCGATCAGCCGGCGCGTATTCCAGGTGCTTTTGCCGTCGGCGCGCAGTTCGGGCTCATAATCGATGCGCATCTGGCGAAAGCCGATCCAGGTCGCCAATCCCTTGAAGAAGCGGTTGCGCTCCGGCAATTGGCGGAGCGCATTGGCGGCACGCGGCGAGAGCAGGCGGAAATCGCCGGCGTCTTCCGGAATCTTAGTGCGCGCGCCCCAGTTGATCAGCGTGTAGAAGCCTTTCACCGCGACACGGCGCACGACCGACTCGTTGGTCCGGCTCGCTTTCGCGGTGTAGACCACGTCGCAATCGTCATCGAGCCAGTGGGCCACCAGCGTCTCGATCAGCGCCGGCGGATGCTGGCCGTCGCCATCGATGAAAAGCACGGCGCCGCGGCGGGCGTGATCGAGCCCGGCGAGCAGGGCTGCCTCCTTGCCGAAATTGCGCGACAGCGACACCACCTGAACGTCGATCCCGCTTGCCGGAAAGTCGCGCGCGATGGCAAGCGTGCCGTCGCGGCTGCCGTCATCGATATAGACCACTTCGCAGGCGAGTGAGCGCGTCGCCGCAAGGTGTTGCGCGATCTCGATGAGCCGCGCATGCAGGCGCTCGAGTGAGGCCGCCTCGTTATAAAGCGGCACTACGATCGAAAGTCCGCTCGCAGCATGCGCATCCGGCAAATTGCGGTCGCGGGGCAGCGGTGTAATTCTGGGTTCGGCAGATCCTGCCATCCGGGCGTCCCTTTCCCGCCCCGTCTATAGCGCACTCACCGGGAGCAGGCCCACCCCTTTTCCCGCGGCGGAATGGTTAACGCGGGGCCGCTGCCGCGAACGGCCGGACGTGATATGCGGGTCCGGCAATGGCCCCACCCTCATCCTCCGATTCGGCTTCCGGATCGATCCGCGCCAGGCTCGCCGAAGCTTGGCGGGCTCGCGCCATCATTACCGTAAAGGCGGTCTCGTTCGCGCTTATCGGCGCGTTCAATATGGTGCTGGATTACGGGGTGTTTTTATCGGCGCGCGCGGCCTACCAGCATTGGCCGAGCGCGCTTTCGGCCTTCGACTCGCTTTCGGCAAACTGCCGCTGCGGCAGCGGCGCCGCCTTTCTGCTGATCGCGTCGAATATCACGTCCTGGAGCGTCGCGGTTACGAGTTCGTACATTTTGAATTCGTCCATCACCTTTGCAGCCGAGTCGGGGCGCAAGCTGCGGTGGCGGTCTTATTTGACCTTCGTCGTTTCCGGCATCGCCGGCCTGATCGCGAATACGACTGCGCTGATCGTTGCGGCGCAAATCCTGCTATTGCCGGTATGGATTGCCAAAGCCGCCGCAGTGCTGGCGAGTTTCGTGGTCAATTTCTCGCTGTCGCATTTTGTCGTGTTTCGCCCGCGCCCCGAGCAATAACGTCGCGCGTGCGGCGCGGGAGCGATCGTACGAAATAGCGAGCGTCTAGCTGTGCTGCTTGAATTTCTGCTCGATGTCTTCGGTTGTGGTGCGCACGTTGGCCTTGAAGTCCTGCCAATCGTTGCTGACGACATCCCAATTGACCATCGGCGCCTGACCGCCGGCGGAGGCTGTCGACAAACTGTTCGCGGTGCGGCCGGTCGAGGAATCGTAGGCGTAGGCACCGGCGATCGTAACCGCCACTCCGATAATGAATCCGAACAATACCCGCACGGCTCTCCTCCGTCGTTCGTTACGTCCCGGAGCAAGGAACGCGCGGGTGCGGCATCGGTTCCACGGCCGGAATCTCGCGCTTCGCGAACCTTTTTGCCTCGTTCGGCGTTGTTGGCAATGAAGCAATCCGGAAGGACAAATTAATGGCGCAAGCTCAGAGTTCCGATTTCACCCGTGCCTTTGGCGACGCCAAGAAGCAGGCCCGCGTTGTTGCCGGCGAAGCGGCGGACACGGCGCAAGGTCTCTATGACAGTGCCGCCGATCTTGCCGGCAGCGCCAATCAGGCGGCACGCAAGACCGCGGGCTCGTTCGAACGCGCCTTGCGCAATGCCGTTGAAACGCAGCCATACACCGCGGTCGCAATTGCGCTAGGCCTGGGTTGGCTGCTTGGCCGCATGCATCGGCCGATGTGAGAGAGACGGAAATGGCAAATAAACCGCGCGAACAGGAACGGCTGACCGAAGACGAGATGGCGCGCCGCAAGCTCGGCCCGCGTGGTATTCCCGGTGGCAAGGACACCGCGGAAATGACGCGCCAGGAGGAGCAACAGCTCCCGAAGAGCGGCGAATTCGACGGGCATACTGCCTAGCTATTTGATCGACAGCCCGAGCGCCGTGACCATGGCGCCCCATTTCTTGATCTCCGCCGCGAACATCGCGTCCGCGTCCACGGGCGAGCCGGCGATCGGATCGAAGCCCATATCCAAAAGCTTCTTGGTCGCCGCCGGACTCTTGACGATATCGTTCACTGCGGCGTTGAGGGTTGCGATGATTTGCGGATCGGTTTTGGCCGGCGCAAAGAAACCGACCCATGACGCCGCAGTGAAACCGGGATAACCCTGCTCGGCATAAGTCGGTACGCCCGGTGTGACCGCTGTGCGCTTGTCGGCGGCAATGCCGAGACCTTTAAGCTTGCCGCCGGCGATCTGTGCCGCCGCGCTGCCGCCGAGCGTGGTCGCCAGCAGATCGACCTGGTTGCCGATTGTAGCATTGATCGCCGGTGCGCCGCCCTGGAACGGAATAACCTGCACCGGCGTCTTGGCCAGAAATTTGAAGAAATACTCCGCCTCGATGTCGGAACCGGTGCCGACGCCCGGTATGGCGAGATTGATGATCTTGCCGTTCATCGCCTTGATGAAGTCCGAGAGATTATTCGCCGGATTGCTCGGGCTCGTCACCAAAGCTTCCGGGCTCGATGCGGCAATCGCGACGGTTTTGAAGTCGCTCGCGGCAAAAGGCTTATCGGCGAACAGGGTCTGGTTGATGGCAAGCGCGGTGGTGGTGGCGAGAAGCGTGTAGCCGTCCGGCGCGGCGCGCGCGACGTCGGCCGCGGCGATATTGCCACCGGCGCCGCCGCGGTTCTCGACCACGACGCTTTGGTGCAGCCGGTCGCTCAAGCCCTGTGCGACGAGCCGCGCCAGCGTGTCGGCGACGCCGCCCGGCGCGAAAGCGACCACAATGGTGATTTTGTTAGCAGGATACGGATCGGCGCCGGCTTGGCCCGCCACAAGAACAATAAGCGCTGCCGCCGCGACCGCGCGGCGCAGCAGATGAAGACAGGACATGGCAATCTCCTCCCGCGTTTGCCGAACGCAGCGGTAAGCTTGCCATAAAGCGGATCGTCGCCCGCGTAAATGTCGTCGATCGGAAATAAGGGCGCCGCGCGAATCCCGGTTCACGCGGCGCGATATACTCAAAATAACTCGCGCAGCCTGGATTTACATCGACCCAATGGTCTGATGGCTCCGCTCGTAGGGCGCACGAAGGCGCGCTGCGAGCTTTTGCGTGAATACCGGATCAAGCTCGGCGGCCGTGAGATTCATGGAGATAGGCTCGGTCTTCGGCGCTGTCGTAGTTTCGTGGACAATCGCGGCGCTCACATACTCCGCGCCGAAGAACACCACCAAGGCGACACTGACGGTGATAACTTTCGGATATCGAGCCATGGCTGTTACCCTCGTTCCCCTGCGGTTGGACTTAAGCCATCCAGAACGGCTTGCCGCCCTCGGACTCCGCATCGCAGCGCGTCACGCCGAGATCGCGGAGGTCAGCATCGGCGAGGCGCCTCAATTCGCTTCGGGAACGCGAACGGCGGCGCCATTCAGCAATGCGGCTTTTGAACTGGTTGATTACCGTATTCATCGAGCTCTCCTGCGGGATTTGGAGGATTGGGCTGGCGCTATACGCATCGAACTGCTGTTAACTTAAGCCGCTCTCGCGATGCAGCATGTGACCCACAGCACAATTCGGCGTTTTCCCAATAAATTACTGATAAAATTATGCTAAATTGATTGAGCGACCACAGCAAAAGGCCATTTTTGCCGATTGTTTCAGCGATGCAACGGCGGCGTGACAGAATGCGCTAGCTTCGCTGGGCGCTATCGGCCGCTCTGGGGAGCGGCGGGCTTGTCGAGCTCGGCAGCAAGCTTCGCATAAAGTGAATTGTCGCGCGCGTAAACGTAGTCGAGCGCGACAACGGAAACCGCTTCCGCGCCCTGTTCGCGCAGGAAGCTCGCCAGCGCATGCACCTTATCCGGCGGGCAGTGCAGGGTGAGCATGCCCGACGAGGTCGGCGGGCCGAACGGGCTTTCGACGCCGAATTTTTCCCGCGCGATGCCAAGCAGCCGGTCGTTCAATCCCGCGAAGCGGGTGCGCACCTCACGGAACGCCTCGGCACGCTTTCGCGCGGCGATGCGGTCGAGCAGAAGTTTGGCAGTCTCGCGCTGGGCGTCGGTCCAGGCGGCGTTACGCGCGGCGACGAGGTTCGCTTGCGAGCGCAGGATGACGCCGTCATCGATCACTTTGAGACCGTTGGCGGCAAGCGTGGCGCCTGTCGTGGTGATATCGACGATCATTTCCGCGGTACCGGCGGCCGGAGCGCCTTCGGTCGCGCCAGAACTCTCGACGATGCGGTAATCAACCACGCCGTGCTCGGCAAAGAAGCCGAACGTCAGATTGGCATATTTGGTGGCGAGCCGCATTTTGCGGTGGTTGCGCAGCCGGAACGCGGTGGCGACGTCGTCGAGGTCGGCCATATTGCGCACGTCGATCCACGCGTGTGGCACGGCAACCACGACATTGGCGAAACCGAAGCTGAGTCCGTCGATTAGAACGACGCGCCGATCCGAGTGCGGGATCATCTCGCGCACCAGATCCTCACCAGTGATGCCGAGATGCGCGGCGCCCTGGGCGAGCTGCGCGGTGATTTCGGCCGCTGACAGATACGCGACTTCGATGCCGTCAAGACCGCCAATCGTGCCGCGGTAATCGCGTGCGCCGCGTGGCTTGATGAGGTCGAGGCCGGCGCGGGCAAAGAAACTTTCCGCATTGTCTTGCAGCCGGCCTTTCGATGGGACGGCCAGGATCAGCGGCGCGCTCATGATGCGCCTCCGCATGCGGCTAGCTCCCCGATCGCGGCGGCAAAGCCGACCGCGGGGATTGGCTCCCTGGCGCCAAGCCGCGTCAGCAGGCCGTCGTAGCGCCCGCCGGCGACCAGCGCGTTGTTGGCGCGCGCCGAATTGTTGGCTGCATTATCCAGCTCGAACACGAAGCCGGTGTAATAGTCGAAGCCGCGGCCGAAATCGGTGGCGAATTTGATCGCGCGCACGTCGACGCCGCGTGCGGCGAGAAATCCGGTGCGGGTCTCGAACAGATCGAGGGCTCCGGCAAGATCGATCCTGGCGTCGCTCGCGAGCGTGCGCAATTCGCCCGCCGCTTCGTCGGGATCGCCGGCAACCGACAGGAAGCGCTCGATCAGCGCGCGGGTCTCGCGCGGCAGCCGAGTCGGCGCATTGAGCGCCGATTGTTCGAGGAAGCGGTCGGCGATTTCGGCGACAGAGCGGCCGCCGACCGTCGCAATACCGGCAATCGAGAGCAGATCGGTGACGAGCGCATGCGCGCCTTTGGGATCGGAGCCGGCGAGCGCGGCAAGCACGCCCTGATATTCCTTCGAGCCGTTGGCGGAGGCAAGCGTCAATTGATCCAGATCGTGCTTGAGCGAGGATTTGCGATTGAAGTCTTTAATGAGCCGCCGCCTCCATACCGGCGCGAGATCGAGCGCGGCGATGAACGCGGAGAACAGCCCGACGTCGCCAATACGAATCTCCGGCGCGCTAACGCCGTATTGCGTCGTCGCTTCCAGACCGAGCGCGAGCATTTCGGCATCGGCCGCCGCCTTGTCGGCGCGGCCGAAGCTTTCGATGCCGGCTTGGACGAACTCCGACGACAAACCTTCGCGGTGACGGAACACGGTGCCGAGATAGCAGAAGCCGGCGGGCTTGCCCGCCAAAGGGGAGGCGAGATAGTCGCGCGACACCGGAATGGTGAGATCGGGACGCAGGCACAGTTCGCGTCCCTCCGGGTCGGCGGTGAGAAACATGCGGCGGCGGATGTCCTCGCCGGAGAGGTCGAGGAATGGCTCGGCCGGTTGCAGAACCGGCGGCTCGGTCCGCACATAGCCGGCGCGCGCATAGGACGCCACCAGCGCTTGCGCGCGGGCGTCCGGGCCGGTTGCTGCGTCACTCGACATGCTCGTTACTCACGTCCGGTTCCAAGAACCGGACATTATCCATGCTGCCAATGCGGTGGCGTTGCGGCGGCCCTTTAGCACGGCAGCCGTCGCTATTCGATGAAGATTGAGCCGCGCCGTTAACGTCCGAAGCCGAAACGCGGCTACGCTAAAAATTTTAACCTAAAAGAATCAATAACTTCCGCGCCCGGCGATGATCGCCTCCAGCGCGGCAAGCCCGTCGGTCAACGCGGCTGGCCCGGGCTGCAAGATCAGCGGCGACTTGATCTCGAAGAGAGCGCCTTGGCGTACGGCCGGCAAAGCGCCGAATCCAGTTCTGTCGGCGACCTTTTCCGGGCGAAACTTCTTGCCGCACCACGAGCCGACAATAATATCCGGCGCGCGCGCGATGACCTGATCCGCCGTCACGATGCGGTCCTTGGCCGATTTGCAGCCCGCAAGTTCGGCGAAGATGTCGGTACCGCCGGCGATGCCGATGAGCTCGGAAACCCAGGCAATGCCCGAGATCATCGGGTCGTCCCATTCCTCAAAATAGATTTTGGGCCGCCATTGTCGTTGCGATGCCCTTTGCTGCGCTGCTGCAAGCGCGGCTTCAAGTTCGTTTGCTAGGCTATCGGCGCGCGCCGGCGCATCGACCAGCGCTCCTAGGGTGCGGATCATGTCGAGTATTTCGGCGATGCTGCGCTGGTTGAAAGCGTGGACGGCGACGCCTTCGCGGATCAACGCCGCGGCAATCTCGGCCTGAAGGTCGGAAAAGGTCAGTACGAGATCGGGTTTCAGATCGAGAATTTTTGGAATGTCCGCCGAGGTGAAGGCGGAGACGCGCGGTTTCTCGCGCCGCGCCCGCGGCGGGCGCACGACGTAGCCGGAAATGCCAACGATGCGATGCTCCTCGCCGAGCAAATAGAGGGTCTCGACGGTCTCCTCGGTCAGGCAAACGATCCGCTGCGGCGGAAACATCGGTGTCGGTCTCCGGGGTCGATTATTACCGTCCTTATGGCGAGTGAAAGCAAGACGCGAGCCTTCGCCATGCGATCACCACGCCGGTGAGACTGAACACGAAGCCGAGCCCGCAGAGTGCGACGATCAATGCCGTGCGCAGTGCTGGGCGCGCCGTGAGAACCGGAAGGTCGAGCGTGTGCAATCCGCCGAACAGCCAGCGATAGGCGCGGCGTGACGGATCGAGCTTTTCGAGAAGCGTCCCATTCGATGCGTCGATGTCAAACCAGTCTTCGCCGCAGACCGCGCGAAGTACCGGCGCGCTGGGCGTGTTCGACGCGGCGGCATAGCCATCGTCTGCTCCGATCGCGCGCGCGGCGTCGCAGGAACGCCCGAGGTGGCTGATCGCGGCGTCGATCTCATCTGGACGCAGAAAGGTGCGATCCGAAGCGACGGCATCTTCGCTTCCGGCAACGGACAACTGCTCCCGGCCGAAGGCGGTGCGTTCGCGCCGGTAGATATGTCCGCCGACGGCAAACCATTCGGCTTCGACTGTTTGCGGATCGAGATGCTGTGCTTCATCGTTTGGCAAAGCGCTCCAGTCCGGTGCGCCGATGATGGCCGCGGTTTCCGAAGCCAACGGCTTGCCGGTCGAAAACAAAACGCCGCTATCCATCGATAGCCAGCCGCTGAATATCCAGGTCAAGACGAACAGCATACTGCAGAGGCCGAGCCAGTGATGCCAGGCTTGCCAGCCGCGATAGGGCGACGCGAAACGCGATCCGTCGGCGCCAAGCCGCAACAGGCCAGTCGCGGCGCCCGCGCTCGCGCCGATGAGCGCCAGCAACGAGAGCCACCACAACAGCCGGCTCCATGCCGACGGATGGCTGCGCAGCACGGTCGGATAAATCCAATGCGCCACACTGCCAGCATAGTTCCAGAAACGCTGGCGGCGCGTGGTGTCCAGAATGATTTCGCCGGTGGCCGAAGAAACGTAAAGCGCGGTGCCGGGCGTGTCATTGAGCGGGACGCGATAGAGCGGCCGGTCGCGATCGTATTGTTCCGCCACGGTCCATTGATCGTAAGATACCGGCGCGGCGATGCTCGCCGCCGATGCATCCCATTGCCGGCGCGCCGCGTAGTCCTTTGCGATTGCGAGCGCCAGGTCCGGCGAATGCACGCTTGCGCTGGAAAGATCAGCGGTATGAAGCGCCGTGGTGCGCGACGAATCCGAGACCAGATAAATCGGCCCATCGCTTCGCTGCGTCAGCCGTACACGTACAGCATCGCCGAGTTTGCTGGCGGCAACCGCTTGCGCCGGGCCGTAGCGGACGTCCGCCGGATCGATCGGAGCCAGCCCGGCGAAACGATTCGCTTTGGTAAAGGCCGGAAACGACACGAAATGCATGACGATGCCGCTTGCAAACCACATCGCGAACAGCAAGCAGAATGCGACGCCCAGCCAGCGATGCAGCAGAATGAGGGCGCGCATTACGCGATGATTTCACCACTTGGCTGAGGCGGCAACTTCGTAGGTCCGCGGCGCGCCGAGAAGAACTTGGTCGGCAAGACCCGGATCAGCCCACTGAGCATAGACGACGTTAGTGACGTTGCGCACGCGAAACGTAACGCGTAGCGTTTTGATATCAGGCATCCAGACATCCCTGCCGGGAAAATCGACGAACGCATAGGCGTCGGCCGTCGTATAGGCGTCCATGGTCGTGAGGTTGTCCTGGAACACGAAACGCGGCCCGACATGGCGTACCGATGCGCCGATCTCCACGGGCCATCGCCAATAGTTGTAGCGATAGGATGCGCCGCCGTTGATGATGACCGGGGCCACGTCCGGCGGTGTGTTGCCCGTCCACACATCGAAGTCGACGAAACGCGAATGGTTGAAAGCGGCATTGCTCCAAAATTTCCAGCCATCGACCGGGCTCACGGCGGCAGCCACCTCAAGGCCTTTAGTTTCGACCTCGCCAGCGAGATCGACTGTCGTCGTGTTGACTGGAACGTAGACGTTGCGCTGGACGATGTCGTAAAGCGACACGGTCCATTCCGCTTTATCATCCCAAAACTGTTGCTTGGCGCCGGTTTCGTAGGTGCGCGAACTCGTTAATTGGAGTGACGTGCCCGGGTTGAGCGAGAAGATGCCAGCGACCGCGGGGTCGTACGCAGTGGCGTACATGCCGTAGAACATCAAATCGTGGATCGGCTCATAAGTGTACGCGGCACGATAAGACACCGGCCGCCAAGTCTGTGAAAACGGCAAGCCACCGGGGAGCGAGCCGTCGAAGTTGATTCCGGACCGATCCAATATCAAATCCTCCAGGCGCACGCCGCCGATGAGCGCAAAAGCGGAAGTGAGCTTGAGGCGGTCTTCAAACGATCCAGCGACGTCGGTGAGCCGGCTGATTCGGGTATCGTAATCGATGGGGCCGTAGGGCTGTTGAACCGGATCGACGACCGCGATCTCCGTGGCGTCAGGAAAAGCGCCTTCATTGTCTTCTGTAAACGTGATCCAGTTTCTGCTCACCTGGAGCTGGGCGGCGAGGCGGTTGTCCATACCGAAAATATTCGAGTCCCAGATAAGATCGGAGTTGTCGCCGATTAGCTGTTGATCATGCGATACCGCGAAACGATCCTGGGCGATCATCGAAGTCGCGTTGTCGAAGGCATAGGTCTCACTATCGATCCAGTTTGCCTTGGCCCGCCAGGAATAGAGCTGATTTTTGACCGTAACGTTGTTGAGCGGCGTCCATTCGAATCCGGTGCGCAACCATAGTTCCTGAGCGCCGGTGGCATTGTCGGTTACGTTGTAATTGGTTGTCAGCGTCCGCGAGTCGATCGTCACCGGGCCGATGATCGAGCCGTCGAACTCGTTGACCGCCGCGCCGGAGACGACACCGTTTATTGCGTGAGATCCCGCAAACGAGATCGGCACCAACGGCGTGCCCCAATAGGCGTGGCCGGAGTCCTTTTTGTAGTCGATGGCGCCGAACACCATGAAGTTGTTGTTCACGTGATAGTTCAGTTGCCCGGAAAGGTCGGTCAAATCCCGAAAATCGCCGTCGATGAAGCTGTTCAATTTCGACCCGGCCATGTCGAAACGGTAATCGAGACCTTTCACCCCCGTACTGCCGCCGGAGCCATAATGCGAGAGGATCGAACCCAGTGAATCAAACGAAACATCCGCCTCGTTCTGGATCGGCCCCGTGGTCGGCTGTCGGCTCACATAGTTGACCGAACCGCCGATCGCATTCATCCCCGACATCAACGACGATGGGCCTTTTAGGAACTCGACCTGGTCGAGATTCGCCGTGCCCATCCAGCGTGCTGTGATGTCGGAGGGACCGGTCCAAATCCCGTTGTACAGCGTGTTCACCTCGCTGAAGGTGAAACCCCGCATCGAGAAGTTGGCCGGCGCACCGCCAGCGTCACCGGACAAGACACCAATCGCGCCTGCCGCAGTGTCGGTCGTCGTCCGGTAGCCTTGGTCCTGCATTGTCTGCTGCGTGACGATGTCGACCGATGCCGGTGTCTCGATGACCGGCAGCCCCAACCGGCTCGCGCTCGTCGCGACGCCGCTGAGCGGCGTCATCGGAATCCCGGCGAGCGGGTTTGCTGGCGCCGGCGTGGTATTCGGCGCCGAGACTGCTGCCGGCTGCGGCTGAGGATTCTCGACTTTTCCGCGCTGCTTGAGCCGTGCGCCGGAGACTTGAATTGGCGGCAGGTTTTTTGGGCCGGCCGCGTTTTGGTCCTGTGATGGTGCGCTTTGGCCCTGTGGCGGTGCGGTTTGCGCGCTTGCGGACTGACTCGCCGCCAACGCCGCCGTCACGATTGTTGAAGTTGAGATGAGAAGACAACGAAATGCAGAAATACGGCCACACTCGCGGCCGCGATGGTTGACAGGCAACACGTTACGCCCCAACGGCGAAGACCGTCCCCGTCACCGCGACCTTTGGCCGTTTCGGTTCCTGCCTTTCGCCTGTGGCAGCGACTCGAGACGACCGAACTTAACGTTACGCCAGGACACCCCGCCCAACGCGCTCGCGCGTGACCGTTGCTGGTGGCAGATCTCCTGGCTCACGGGTCGTCGTCTTCAGCTACCTTCCCAGGAGCGTTACTCGCTCCCAGTGGTCAATTCGGCTGTCGACTCTCCGATTACAGTTGCGGGGGCAGCCGCGGCTTTGAGTACGCCACCGTGCGCACACGCACCGCGTTCCCTTTTGATCCCTTGTGGGAACCACCGCCGGTAATTGTGAAGATCGGTTCGGGAGCGGTCAAGGAATTTGTGATTGCTCCATCGTCATTCGGGCCGAGCCTGCCGACGCCGCACTTGTTGCGGGCCGGGCCCCCCTGGTGAAAACCGGGCTGCCTTTTGACCCGAGAGTTTCGGAGTTCGTTATGCTATCCGTTCGTCTGGTATTGTTCAGTTCAGGGATGCGGAAGTAACGCGATGCGAAAAGTTCTCATCATCGGCGTCGGCGCCGGGAATCCCGACTATGTGACTATACAGGCGATCAACGCGCTCAATCAGGTGGACGTGTTCTTCATCCCGAACAAGGGTACGGAGAAGGAGGCCCTCGCACGGCTCCGGCTGGACATATGCGAGCGATACATCAAAGACCGGGACTATCGACTTGCCGGGTTCGAGATGCCGGAGCGATCCAAGGACCCTTCCGACTACAAAAAGAATGTTCAGGACTGGCATTCCCGGATTGAGCAAAACTACGAGAAACTTCTCCTGCAGGAACTTCGCGAGGGAGAATGCGGCGCCTTCCTCGTCTGGGGCGATCCGACGCTCTATGACAGTACCTTGCGGATTATCGAGAAGATTCAGGCCAAGGGCGACCTCGCGCTTGAATATGAGGTGATTCCCGGCATCAGCAGCATTCAGGCGCTTGCGGCAAAGCACCGGATCGCGCTCAATCGGATCGGCGACTCCGTTCACATCACGACTGGTCGTAATCTGACGGAAGGGCTTCCCAACAACGCGGACAGCGTAGTCGTCCTGCTCGACGGCGAGCAGTCCTTCAAGACGATCAAAAGCAACGACGTCGATATCTATTGGGGCGCTTATATCGGCACGGCGGACGAGATCCTCGTGTCGGGGCGGTTGTCAGAAGTCATGAACGACATCGACGCAATCCGCGCCAAAGCGAGGCGCGAAAAGGGTTGGATCATGGACACTTATCTTCTCCGCAAATCCATGACCGGGAACAAATTCCGGCCTTGAGCGAGTGCGCTTAGAGCAAGCCGGCAAGCCGCGCCTTTTCCTGGTAATGCTCCCAAATCTTGACAGCGCGGTAGTCGTTCTTGGCATAGCTCGCCTTAAGCTGTTCGGCCTCGCCGGGCGTGATCGGCTTAAGCGGACCCAGGCTTGCCGCATGAACGGCGCTGCGCGCGTTTTCCTCCATTTCCAGACTGTCGAGGAAAACCTCGGCAACACTGTTGGCCGCGATCACGCTGCCGTGGCCGCGCAGCAGGCAGCAACTGCATTGACCGAGCGTGCGCGCCACTGCGTCGCCTTGTTCGCGGGTGCGGATATGCGTCGGATCCGGATGCACCGGCGTGCCGATGAAACGATATCCGAAATTGCGGATGGCGATCATCGGCCGATCGACCATCGTGAATAATACCGACATTGGCGGGTGGCCGTGGCCGACGACCTTTACGTCCGGCCGCGCCCGATACACACCGGCATGAATCTGCGTCTCCGTCGGGCACGGCCCGTTGCCCTCAAGCACTTTGCCGTTGAGGTCGACAATCAAAATGTCGTCGGCCGTAATGCCGGCGCGGCTGGCGTCGCGCGTCGGGATCAAAAATCGATCGGGAGCGATGCGCGCGCTGAGGTGGCCGCTGTAATCCAACAGCTCGGCCATGACCATCATGCGCGTGCACTCCGCAAGCTGTTGGCGCAGTGCGTTTTCGTTGTCGTTCGATCGGGACATTACTGCGACCCTTCAAAGCTTTTGGTCTGCGCCGATCAGATGCGAACCGCCGTCATGACTCCCTTGGCGAATATTTCGTCTGGTTTGGCGTGACGCTTGGCGATGCCCTGCTCGTAGCTGTAGCGCAGGAATTGCTCGAGTGTCGGCCGGTTTTCCTCGATGCCGTAGGGAAACGGGTCGCCGCCGAACATCTCGCTCATCTTGCGGGCATAGGTGGGGAGCCAAGCCAGCGGATAACGCGACACCGCCGGATCGAGGATGCGCTCCAGGCTGCGGCGCTTCGATTCCGCGAAAGCATTGAACAGGTTGCGGGCGGCCCACGGATGTTCGTCGAGCACGGCCTTCTTCATCACGATGATATGCATGATCGGCCAGACTTTGGTCTTCTTGTAATACGCCTCTTCCAGCTCCCAGTAATCCGGGAACAGCCGCACCACATCCGGATGTCCCTGCCGGAAGCAATCCGGCGGCCGCGCGATCAGCGCGCAGTCGATGTCGCCCGCCGCCAGCATGACGCTTAATGACTTATCGGCGATCGGCGTGAGCTTCATTCCGGACGGCAGGTTCAGTTCGACCTTCTCGATCCGTCCCGCTTCGTTGGCACCGGCCTGGTACCAATGAATGTCCTTGAGCCCGATGCCGTGCTCGTCGTTGAGCCAGCCGCGCATATAGACCGCCGCGGTATGCGCCCATTCCGGCGAGCCGATCTTCTTGCCTTTGAGATCCGCTGCGGTTCTGATTTTGCTCTTTGTGTTGATGTAGAACGAGGAAAAGCGAAACAGGCGCGAACAGACCACGGGAAGCCCGATAATGTCGGAATCGGTGCGCGTGAGCTGCGCGATGGCTTTGGCGAATGAAAGCTCGCTGACCTCCCATTCGCGATTAAAAGTAAAGCGCGCGAAAATCTCGTGGTGACCGAGCATCAGCCAGGTGTGGTCGATGCCTTCGGCCTGCACTGCGCCGAGCCGGAAGTCGCGGAAATGATCGTAGTCGGTGGTTGCGATCGTCAGCTTTAGACGATTCATCGTCCAGCTCTCTTGCGGTGCGTGTGCGAGTGTGTTTCGCCGTGGATGGTCAGGCGCTGCATCGCTGTCTCCCGAATGGCGGCGACGCATCTTATCACCGCCGGCGACTATTTCGCCGCCGGTTGCGCGGGCGGCAAGGGCTCGACGGTAAACAAATCCGGCGCGCTCATCACCGCATCATAACGGCCCAGCGGATCGTACTGTTTGTTGATGTCTTCGAGTTTCGGGATCCATGACGCGGCGATGGTGTATTTGAACCCGGTACCGGTCGCCTTGCTGCGGATTTCCGCGATGCCCATCGCGTCATCAGGTGCCTTTTCGGGGGAAACCCGCAAGGTACCCTGGCCGACGCTGGCCATGGTGGCGATCGCAATGCCGTCCGCCGGGCAAGGACAGGGCGATTTTGGCCCGCTGTAATAGACGACCGTCACGCCGCGCGGCTGAGCATCGAGCCGCTTGAGCGCATCGAGCCCGATGCGGATGCCGACGGGTATGAACGAGCCGAACCCGCCGTGGACGCGGGCGCCGAGCTTGACCCATTCCTCGGGCGTTTCCGCGCGGACGGCCACAGTGCCGCAAATCGCGATCATCGCCAGGGCAAAGAAGCAGATTGCGGTCCTGACCAAAATTAATATCCTCCCTTTTTGCACATCACGGCCGATGGCGACGGCGCCGCGGCGGCCAGTATGCACCCTTTATAATTTCATCATATCGAACATGGACGCGCTGCATCCGATCGAGCCGCTCGCGGTGCGGCTCACTGTG
>Ga0181537_10002905_pt1 | contig 14894 bp, 12 predicted proteins | sample PEATcosm2014_Bin_39_FD_119765 | JGI IMG/M metagenome (GOLD analysis project Ga0181537, IMG submission 119765) | Peatland microbial communities from MTU Mesocosm Facility, Houghton, MI, USA - PEATcosm2014_Bin23_10_metaG | ecosystem: Environmental > Terrestrial > Soil > Wetlands > Peat | place... | reverse complement strand
GTTTATCGACGGCTTCAACTCCGCGCTCCAGCTGACGTGGGAGATGATGGTCGACATGATCCCGACCGTGATGGATACGGAGCAGGTTGTGCGCATCATCGGCCACGACGGCGTCGAGAAGATGGTGGAGATAAACAAAGAGCACCACCTGACCGGCGACATCATGAACAACCTATCAGAGGGCTCATACGACGTCGAGGTGGTCATAGGGCCCAGCTTCCAGTCGGCCAGGCAGGAGGCGCTCGACACGCTGATCTCGTTCGCTGAGGCGATGCCCACCGCGGCCCCGGTCATCCAGGACCTGATCGCGAAGAACATCGACTCACCGGACGCGCAGGAGATGGCGAACCGGCTCAGGATACCGCTGATCCAGCAGGGCATCATCCAGCCGACTGAGAAAGAGAAGCAGCAGGGCGTCGGCAACAAGAAGAGCCAGCAGCAGCAGATGCAGGAGCAGCAGCAGCAGCTTGAGCTGCAGCTCCTCCAGGGCAAGACCACGAAGATGACCGCGGACGCGCAGATCGCGCAGTCGCGGGCGCAGGCGAGCCCGATGGAGCAGCAGAAGGTCCAGTATGAGACCGCCGGGAAGCACCTCGCGAACATCAAGCTGGCTCACGAGATCGGCGCCAACGTGAACGATCAGCAGAACGAGGCGCAGTCCGCGCAGATGGATCTCGCCGCGAAGCATGTCGGGAACCTGCAGGACATGACGCACCAGGCGCAGCAGCACCAGCTCGACCAGCAGAAGCAGGTGGCGCAGCACCAGACCGACCAGGCGCTGCAGCAGTCGCAGGCGCAGGCCGAGGCTCAAAGGGTGCAGCAGGCGCACGCGCTGGAGATGCAGCGCGCGGCGGCGGCGCACGAGGCCGAGATGGAACGGATGCGCCAGAAGCATGAGCTGACGCTCAAGCACACGAAAGAATTGAACGAGCACAAGGTGGCCGCCGCGAAGGCGCTGGCCGCAGCGAAACCGAAGAAGCCTGCGAAGGCTAAGTAAATCAGTCTGGTGGGACTCGCCTCGCGGAAGCGTATTCCGTGTAACAGGAGACTTTCATGGGTTTTTCACGCGAAGATTTGGAAAAGTACGAGAAGCAGCCGCAGAAGCAGGTCGACGACAAGTTGAACCCGTTCCGCGGAGCGACCCCCGCCAAGGTAGCTGACCCGGCCGCCGTGGCCGCCGTCGCCTCGGGGCAGAATGTTGACGCCACTCCGGGAGGCCAAGCTGCAGCCGCAGCCTCGGATACATCTGACGATGAGGCCCTTATCATCGACGAAGGTGGAACACTCGGCGACCCGACCGACTCGGGTGAGGGGACTTCGGACGACACAGCGGACTCGTCCACCGCAGACGCCGAACTCAGCGGCGAACCGGACCCTAACACGGACCTGGTTGGCGAGCAGCATGACGAAGAGGCGTCACGCGCTCGGCCGGCACCGAAGAAGGGATCTGCTGAGGAACGCATAGTAGAGCTGAACGATCTGCTCGAAGGCACAAAGATATTTGGCAAGCACATGCAGACCCAGCTCCAGGAGGCTCTCTCCGAGCTGGAGCGGCTGAAGGGCGGTGGTAAACCTACCGCCGCACAGACGCAGGCTGCAGCTGCCCCTCCTGCTGTTGAAGACGAGCCGATGCCCGACCTAGCGGACCCGGATGTCGCCTTCGACAACGACAAGTATCGAGCCAAGATGCAGAAGTGGTCGCGTGACCAGGCGAAGATTGCCGCCCGAGAACTGATTCGGGAGATGACCGGAGCTGACGAAGCTATGAAGCGTCGGGCGTCGGTTGAGAAAAAGATCGAGGAGTTCGCGAAGGCGACACCCGACTACGAGGCAGTCGTGACCAAGAACAAGGTGCTAGCTACGAACCAGCTGGCGCCCGACGCAGGTCTCGCCGTCGCAGAGTCCGAGTACACCGGCAGGCTGCTGTATAAGTTTGGGAAGGACCCGGCGCTCGCGATTAGAACCGCGAAGCAGTCCCCGGCCCAGCAGCTTATCACCATCGGCCGGCTTATCGCGGAGTGCGAGAACGAGGACCGCCTCAAGGGCAAGCAGAACGGAAACAGCTCGAAGTCCAACGCGCAGAGTGGGCAAACGAAGTCCATCACCAAGGCGCCTCCTCCCCCGACACCGACACGCGGTGGCGGGAGCGGCATCTCACGGAGCCCCGTCGACCCCAATATGTCGATGGAAGACTTCGCGCGGATGCACAGGGGAAGCAAACAATCAGCCCGCGAGCAACATCGCAAGATGCGCGGGCTGAACTAAAACAATCGGAAAGGTATAAATGGCTAACAGTCTAATCACCGCTCAATGGGTCGCACGGAAGGCTCTCGTCCTCCTGCACGCCAAGAGCAACTTCACGGGTCGCACGAACCGTGACTATCAGAGCTTGCTGCCCGGCCCCATCAACGGGGTCATCTTGGGTCAACAGCTCTCGATCCGTCTCCCGTTCCAGTACACTCTGCGTACTGGTCCGCAGATGAATGCCCAAAACAGCGTCCAGCGTTTCGCCACGTTGCTGGTCAACCAGCAGCTCGGCGTCGACATCAACTTCACCTCGGTGGAGCGCGCGATGTTGCTGAACAACTTCGAAGAGCAAGTGCTCGAACCCGCGATGGCGCGCCTCGCGGCCGGCATCGAGAACTTCACCACGGGCCAAGTCAACAACGTCCCGAAGTTCACGGGCGCCTTCAACACCACCGCAACCTACGACCAGCTGCTCCAGAACGAGCAGTACCTGACGGAAGCGCTGGCGCCGGAAGACGACCGCCGGACCTTCACCGCGACCCCGCAAACCTCGCGGTACTTCGTGCGTGACAACAAGGGCCTCTTCAACCCCGAGAGCACGGTCTCCGACCAGTGGCTCGAAGGCGTCATCGCCGACAAGGCTGCTGGCTACGTCTGCTTCCGTAACACGAAGCTCCCGACGCACGTCATCGGCACCTTCGGCACCACCTCCGTACCCGTTGTCAACGGTGCAGGACAATCGAACCCGGGCGCGGGCAACGCGTTCGTGTCGACCTTCACCCTGAACACCAACGGCTGGCAGTCGGGTGTCACTACCCTCAACGCTGGTGACGTCATCAGCATCGCGGGCGTGAACGAAGTCGACCCCGAGACGAAGGCATCCCTAGGCCGACCCAAGCAGTTCGTCGTGACCGCGACCATCAGCGACACCGCTGGCGCGATTGCGATCCCGATTGCCCCGGGTATCATCACGGGCGGCGCCTACCAGAACGTGGACAACGTTCCGGCTACGGGCGCGGCCATCAGCGTATTCGGCCAAACCGGCTCTGCCGCCCTCACCGCGCTCAATGGCGCGCTGATCAAGCAGTCGCTTGGCTGGTACCGGGACGCGATTGTGTTTGCAAACCCCCCGATGCTCGACCTCAGCCCCCTCGTCAAGATGACGGCTGCGGAGGCGTTCGAAGGGTACAACATCCGCTTCGCGCAACAGTGGGACCCGTCTAACGACGTGCTCCCGGCTCGCCTCGACTCCATTGTCGGCGCCGTGCTCGCTTACCCCGAGCTGGCTGTCCGTAACATCGAAGTCGCGTCGGCTGCCTAATCCATAGGAATATAGAAAATGACTAATTACCAAATTGGATATGGGCACGGCGACGTGGTTGGCGTTCCGTTCGATTTCTACGCAGGTGCGACCCTGGTTACAGGGTCGACGATCACGATGCAGACTGGTGTGCTGGTACTCAACCCGACTGGCACCCTGGCTGCTCTGACCGTGAACCTGCCGCTAAATCCGGTGGACGGCGCTGACGCGTCGATCACCTCGACGGCAACCATCACCTCGCTCACGCTCAACGCGAACACCGGAGACGCCATCGTCCCCGGCGTCCTCGGCACCCTGACGGCCCTCACTCCGGCGGCGGCTACCACCGCTGGCGGTGCCACCGCCACCGTGCGATTCAAGTACACCCTCAACGGCTTCCAGCCGGCGTCGGGTGCGGCGGTCAACCCGCGCTCTTGGATTCGCGTTCAATAAGAAAAAGCGCCGCTGCCCTCACCCAGTAGGCGCGTCTGGTGAATGCCCACCACTTTAAGTAGGCATGACAGGAGGGAGAGACCCCACCGAATTTTTAAGAGAGGCGCATGGCTCAGACTAACCAGCAGATCATCACCGAGGCGTTCCAGATTCTTGGCGTCGTGCGCGAGGGGCGCGCACCTACGGCCACGCAATCCGCCAACGGTATGACGATCCTCAACGACAACCTCCTCACGCAGATGCGGGACGGTTGGGGGAACATCGGCTGGTACCCGCAGACTGTTGCGCAGCTGAATAGTATTGCGCCTCTCAAAGATGAAGACATCGCCGACGTGAAGTACGTTCTCGCCGGCTGGATATCCGTACGCTATGGTATCACGATCCCGCCGTCACCGGACCCGCTCAATGGGTTCGATCTCGGTGCGCTGATCTACCAGGCGATGCGGAGGCTGACGAAGCGGTACCTTAAATACACTGAGAGCGATCTCGGGGAACTCTCGCGGGCCAACGGCGGCCTGTGGGGCGGCAGCTACTGGTTCTGACATGGGCCAGGCTGTACCGCAAGAGGTCCCGCTACCGCTCGCCTCGTACCAACTCGCCGACCTGCGGGCTGCGTCGAAGAGGCTGATCGGGTGCTACCCGGAGCCTGCGCCGCAGACGCAACCCGACGACATGAAGGACAACCAGCCGGCGGTGCTCCGCCGCTGGCCTGGTATCACGACCTTCGCGACCAGCTCCACCAACCCGATCCGCGGGATATGGGAGATGGCGGGGACGGTCTACGTCGTCATCGGGTACGACCTCTACACGCTGAACAGCTTCGGCACCTTCACGCTGGTGCCGGGATCCTCGGGCGGGATCATCGGGTCCGGCTTCGTCCGGATGACCGACAACGGCGCCTGCCTGGTGGTGCTGGTGCCGGGGACCGACACCTGTTACACCTACACCCCCTTCACGGGTGGCGGCGGCGTGCAGCAGCTGACGTCCTCATTTTTCTATAACCTGGGCGGCGCGATTGACTGCTGGTTTGTCGACAGCTACATCGTGTTCCTGGCGAACAACAACGGCGGCAACGGCTCCTATACGTTCTTCAACGACGACGGGCGCCAGGTATCAGGCAACGCGCAGATCACCTTCACGACCGCGGCCTCGTTCAACCGGCAGTTCGGTACGGACCCGTTCTATGGGATGTGCATCGACCACCGCGAGGTGCTGATGTTCGGCTCCCGCTCCTCGGAGGGCTTCGTAAACACTGGCAACGCAACGGGCACCCCGTTCAGCGCGGCCTCGGACACCTACATGACCTACGGGGTGCACCCGCAGTGCCCGTACAGCATCGCGCTCCAGGACAACTCGGTGATGTGGATCGCGAACGACCTCACCGTGCGCCGACGCAACGGGCAGACACCTACACGGATCTCGACGGCTGGTGTGGAGCTGGTTCTTTCGAACGCAAACAAGAACGGTCTCCTGACCGGGACGTACGCGCTCACGTCGCCCGCGGGCGGCCCGACGTGGAACGGTCACCCGTTCTACGTGCTGACGATCCCGCTCGCGGAGCGGACGCTGGTATACGACTGCGTGACCCAGCAGTGGTTCGATCTGGTGTCGGTGGTGAACGGGCAAGATATCCAGTACCGTGGGCTCTCGTACTTCAACGGGTTTGGGAAGCAGCTGATCGGTGACTCGGAGAGCGGCACCATAGGGTACCTCGACGACACCGTGCAGACAGAGTTTGGGAACTCGAACGCACCTGTGGTGTGCGCCTTCACGACGATGCCGATCTACAACCAAAACAATCGCCAGGTCGTGCGGCGCGTGGAGGCGGTGGTGACCGCCGGCCAGGGGGCAACCCCCGGCGTCGCGCCCCGCATCAACCTGCTGCTCTCGGCGAACTGGGGCGAGACCTACGACTCCTCAGGCGACGACTCGCAGACGCTCGGCGTCCCGGGCGACACCGGGAACCGCGCGATATGGTGGAACCTCGGGCAGTACGATAGCCTGGTGATGCAGTTCCGTGTGACGGACGCGTCCCCGACGTTCTCGGTCGATGTGACCGCGTACGTCGAACAGTGTAAGTGGTAGCGTGGCTACGTACTTACAATCGAAGCCGGGGCTGACGGGCGCGACCGCTCTCTCGATACCGGCGACCTGGGACGCGACCTGGTTCCGCAACTTCATCAATAACATGCTGAAGGGCGGCGACGTGAGGAACGCTATCGGCGCGAACGGGATTACAGTTAGCGGCACCATCGCGTCACCGTACGCGACGATTGGATTCGGTGCCCCGGTGACTCTCCCGGGACCAGTTACGATTAGTATCCCGAGCAGCGGCACGACGCCCACCCTTACCGTCTTCGGGTCGAACAGTATCCCGGCGCTTGAATTGATAAGTGCGACGGCTGGGCAAGCCTCATATATGGAGTTCGCTGCCAACGGAACCCAGCAAGCATTTATAGGTGTGGCTGGGGCGGCAGGCCAAATAAGCGCCGGAACGTCCACCAACGATCTGGTTTTGCGTTCACAAAGCGCGAACATTGACTTCACCGCTAACAGCGCCGTCAGCGTCCAGATGCAGCTTACTGCGGCGGGTAACTTCACGATCAACGCCCCGAGCAGCGGCACCGCGCTGACTGCTTATGGTGTGGCTGGTAGCCCTACCGCTATCATTAAGGGCAGCTCTACCTCTGGACAGTCTTACGGCTTGCAGGTGCTTGCTGGGACGACCTCAGCGGACCAGGTAGCCGGATTCTACAACCAGGCAGGGACGACGTTATGGGTGAGCATAAGCGGTTCCGGAGCGCTATCCGTAGCCGGAGCCGCTGCGTTCAATGGCGCAACTCCGCAAGGCAAGGTCACTGGGTACGGCACCCCAACGGGCGGGACGATCACCGCCAACTTTCCCGGCGCGACGGCAACGCTATTGCAAACCTCCGGGGCAGTGGCTGAGCTGATTTCGATTTTGAAGAACTGGGGAATTTTGGGCGCTTAAGCATGGCAACCAACCCACTCGCATCAGTTTACAGCAACCCTGCGGTGCAGGCAGCTCTAGCGACAAGATAGGTTTTTCCGACTGAAGAGGTGAGCATTATGAGTTTTATAAAGGTAGATCACAGTGAGCAGCTCGCGCAGCACATCGCCGCCGCGCTGAAGGACCACCCGAACGCGGAGGTTCGCGTGAACCCGAACGTACAGGCGCCGATCCCGCCGCACATCGCCAAGAACATCTGCGTCCTCCTGCAGCGGGTGCAGGTGACCGGGATCGAGTCAATCGCGTGGGCGGAAGCCTACCAGTACGTGCAGTCGCACATACCCCCCGAGCCGGCGCAGCCCGGCGTCCCGTTCAGCGGGTTGCCAACGAAAGAGTAAAAGAGATGAGCATGTTCAAGTGGACGATGGAGTCAGTCATAGCAGGTGTCGCGGTCATAGGGAGCGCCGTCGGGGGTATCTACTCGACCAGCTACCACTGGGGTACCGTCAACCAGCAGATCACCGAGCTGCAGAGCAAGACCGCCGAGACCGACGTGCACATCTCGAAGCACGACGAGCAGCTGCAAACGATCCAGCAACAGAACTCGGCGCTCAAGCAGTCGGTCGACGACATCAAGGACACCGTCCACGACATCCAGACACAGGTGAGGAAACCCAAGCATGGCGATAACCAATGACACTCTGCTCGATCCATCTATTGACCGACGCCTGGCTGTCGATCTTGATGCCGCAGAGAAAGACACACTCGTCGCGTATCTGGACACAGAGGGGAACTGGACGTGCGGCCGAGGCCACCTCCTACCGCGGCCGGCGCCGGGGAGATCGTGGGAAGGGTTCACGGTCCCGCAATCCACCAGCGACCGATGGTTCTGCACCGACATCCTGAACGCGATCCGGCTCGCCCAGAAGTGGCCGGAGTTTGAGTCGTGCGACACGGTGTGCCGACAGAACGCGCTCTACGAGATCGCGTTCAATCTCGGTAACCGGTGGGACGGGTTCGGCCCGACACGCGCCGCGATCAAGGCTAAGGAGTGGCAGACCGTGCACGACCACCTGCTCGCGAGCCTGTGGGCGAAAGAGGTGCAGCCGGACGGTCTCGACAAGCCGGGGCGCGCGACGCGCATCGCGAACTATTTTTTGACGGGGGAGTATCCAAGTGGCTGACATTACCGGCATCGGCTCAATCGCTGACCTGATAGGCGGCGTCATCGACAAGATATTCCCCGACAAGACGAAGGCGGCGGAGGCGAAGGCCGCGCTCGCGCAGGCGCAGCTCGAAGGTAGCCTAAAGTCTATCGACGACCAGTTCCAGATACAGATTGAGCAGATCAAGGCGAACGCCGCCGAGGAATCGAAGCCGGGCCTGAGCTTCCGCGATGGCGCCGGCTGGGTGTGCGTCATAGGGTTCGCTATCGCGGAGCTGAAGTCGCCGGTCGAGTGGGCGTGCACGCTCGCGGGTCACCAGGTAACGCTCCCGTCTGTCGACACCAGCACCCTCACGACTATGCTCTTCGCGCTGCTCGGCATCGGCGGTATGCACGTGTACGAAGCCACGCAGAAGTAGTCAGTGAGCGCGCTTATCCCCGGACGCGCCCGAAACTCGGGGCCGGCCTCAACCAGCAGCGGGACGGGTTCGGGCGATAATTTCATTAGCGCGCGGGCCGGGACCGGAACACAGTACGCGGGCGGAGACCCATCTAACGCGGCGGCGGCGGCATCGAACCCCGCCTACACCGCCTCGGTGATGGCGACGATTGCTAAGGCGCTCGGGAAGCCGGTCAACCAGCTCACCCAGAACGATCTACAGCAATACAACCTGACCGTCAACGCGCACACCTCTGACGCGGGTGGCGGCTTGATGGGTACGCTGATAGACAAGGTGGCGCCCGCGCTGATAGTGGGCGCCGCTACGGCCGGGGTAGGGTCGGCGGTTGGCGGGGCGCTCGCTGGCACCGTCGGCTCAACCGCCGCGTCGGTTGCCGGCGGCGCCGCGCAGGGCGCGCTCGCGTCCGCCGGTACCGACACGCTCACAGGCGCGCCGCTGACGCTGAAGTCTGTTGGTGGCGGGGCGCTGAGTGGCGGCCTAGGGGCCGCCGCCGCGCCGCTCAGCTCCGGCCTGAGCAACTATACCGGCCTCAGTCCCGGGGTGTCCAGCGCCCTAGTGAAGGGCGGCATAGGTGCGACGATGGGCGGCCTCAGCGGCGGCGCGCAGGGCGCGCTTACGGGCGGGGTAGGTGGGGCGGCGTCCGGCTTACTCAGCAACGCGACCGGCAGCAACGCGCTAGGGAAAATAGGCGGCAGCTATCTAGGGTCGTTGGCTGGCAGCTCACTTGCCGGCAGCAGCGGCACATCGAGTGGCGCGAACTCTAGCGGATCAAACACAGGTAACATAGGCAACATGGCAAGCGGTACAGACTCATCTCTCGCGTCCACGATCACGGGAGCGCTCCCAGGACTATTGCAGTCTGGCATCGGTGCTGGGACCGCGCTCGCTGCAGGTAACGCGGTAGCTGGCGCTGACCAGAACGCGATCACCACCCAGCAGAACAACCTCGGCAACATCCAAAATATCTGGGGCACCCAGCAGCAGACCGGGCAAGGTGCCAACACCGCGCTGCAGTCTTCGCTGGGGCTCAACGGCGCGACGGCCGACCCCGCAAACTTCTTGAACATGCCCGGCTACCAGTTCGCTGTGCAGCAGGGTACCCAAGCTATCCAGCGCCAGGCTGCGGCGATGGGTAACGCATACACGCCGAACACTGCCGCCGCAGTTGGTCAGTACGTCACCGGTACCGCGAGCCAAGACTACAACACCTACATCAGCCAGCTGATGGGCGCCGCCGGCCTCGGCACCACCGCGAACCAGGGCCTGCAGACGGCAAACCAAACCACCGCGAACAACGTCAGCCAGCTGCAGCAGAACATCGGCCAAGCGAACGCGTACGGTATCAATGGCGCCGGCAACGCCGCGGGCAGCTTGTTCAATGCCAGCGGAGCGGGCACCGGCCTGATCGGCGCGGCCGGAAATTATCTGAGCGGTGGATCCTCCGGCGGCAGCAGCGGCTACAGTAACGGCAGCTACAACAATAGCGGGACGTACGATCCGAGCGACGAGAACGCTGACATCGCCGGGCAGCTCAACAATTCAACTGACACCTTGACCAGCAACGCCACAAATAATTTCGATTCGTCTGGTGTTGGGACCAACCTCGCACCTGACGCAACCGGCAACCCGATAGACTGGACCAACACAGGCGGGGACGGGTCCGGTGATATCAGCAATTTTCTTAACTGGGGTGGGTGATGGCTGACATATCAGACAACGGCTCGTTCCTCGGCAACCTCGCGAACATCAACTCGCAGAATTTTGGTCCGACCGCAGTCGCCAACCAGGCGAACACCGCAGCGAACACCCAGGTGCAGCAGCAGAGCGCGCAGGCGCAGGCGATGCAGAACAAGCTGATGGCGGCGCGTATGCCGCTGATCCTCTCGCAGCTGCATGACGAGTCGGTCGGCGCGGGCGACCAGTCAGGTGTTGGCGGTGGAGGCGCGAGTGCAGGTGCAGGTGGAGGCAGTAGCAGCGGCGGCGGCGGCCAAGCCGCCAGCGTGTCCGACAAGCTGCAGGCAGCCCAAGACAACTCTGGGGAGGCGGACCCCTCCATCCTCAACCCAGACAAGATCGACGCCGCGCTACGCGCGATGTATTTTGTTCCACAGGTCCTGCCGCAAGAGATGCAGGCCCTGCGGAAGGCGTACCTTGTCGACCCGAACGATCAGTACGGCATGGGACCAAAGCGCGTGCTCCAGCAGATCGAGATGCGGAAAATGATGCAGATGCAGCAGTCGCAGATGGGCGCACGCGACGACTTTGATGCTCTGCACGCGGTCACCGACGCACCAGACGGTCAGGCGATGAATGTGCTGGAGCGCTCGCACCCGGACACCGTCGCCGCGATCAGGCAGAAGTTCAAGAACGACCCGAACGAGGAGCGCGACGAGGAGGACCAGGCGCGACTCTTCGCCGCGCACGCCGCGGGCGCCGTCCACCAGTACACCGGCCGCGAGGCGGTGAAGGGCGACGACGGTGTCTACCGTGACAAAGACACCGGTATCACGATCCCTGGCATAGAGAAGGTGGGGCTCTCGACCGAGCAGTACCTCAAGTTCGCGCACGAGGCGGTGACCCCGTCGGTTGACGTACCCGATGGCAGCGGCGGCTCGATCAAGGTCACCCCCTGGAAGGCCGCGCAGATGCAGGGCGCGAAGAACATGAACGGGCCCGAGGATTGGGTTCAGATGCGCGCCTCGCAGTCTGGACTACCCGGCGCCGCCTCGACGCTACCCGCCAACAGCGCACACAAGCAAGAATCGAACGCTGTAGTTAAGTCCTCGCTCATGAAGGTGCAGCAACAGCGCGCCGCGCAGCCCCCGACCGACGGCAACGCGCCCGCCGGCCCGAACGGTGTAGGCACCGCCCGCAACGCGCAGGGTCAGCCGGACCAGCAGCTGACTGACGCGCTCAAGGACACGAAGTACGACTACAAGCCGACGAACAACGGCGAAGAGTACAAGCCGGGCGCGTTCAAGACGCCGCCCCCGACCGTGCTCGAAGACATGAAGAACCAGACCGCGGCACGCAACACCCTGGCAAAAGACTCGAACGACGGCGTCAAGTCGGCGCAGGCCGCGCTCACGATGTACCAGGCCGCGCAGGACATCCTCGCCAAAGGGAACTACGACGGCGGCAAGTGGAACGCGGAGCTGGCGAGCAAGGCCGGAAAGTACCTGCCGCTCAATTTCCAGAAGGCGCTTGGCACCGCGCAGCAGACCGGCGACTACCAGGAGCTGACGAAGATGCTAGGAACCGCCGCGCTCCAGGCGGGTAAGGGCATCTTCGCGAAGATGACGCAGATGGAAGCGAAGATGATGACCAAGGAGCTGTCGCCGTCGCCTGAGATGCAGCCCGACGCGCTGCGTGATATGATTACCAAGGGCCAGAAGATGGCTCAGTACTCGCTCGACTCCACGAAGCGGGTACCTATCTACCTCAAGGCCGGTAAGGACGCGAACCAGTTCCCGTCGTGGAACCAGGAGCACTTCCCGATGGAGACCGAGACGCAGCCTACTGCAGCGAAGCCGGACGCCGCCGGGAAGCCGCCGAAGTACACAGACGCACAGGTGAGGGCCTACATGCAGAAGTACAATCTGAAGGACGAGCAAGCCACACGTAAAGCGCTGGGCGTCCCCTGATGGCTGACGACACCGACATCACCAGCGGGATGCCGGAGCCGACCGACATCGGCCTGGACCCGACGGCGGAGATGCCGCACCCGACGGAGATCGGGCTGCAGCCTCCTGAGCAGCACACCTCCCCCTTCGATCCGTTCAACCCGTCGCAGCACCCGGTGCTCGCGCTCGGTAAGGCGGTGGCTGACGAGGTGTCGGCGCACCCGAAGGAGGTGCTGTCGGCGGCCACCGGCATCCCGCGCATCGCCGCGGTGGCTAACCCGATCACGCCGCGCATCGCGGGCGCCGCCGGGCGACTGGGCGCGCTCTCTGGGAGCGTGGGCGCCGCGCTCGACCCCGAGCACGCGTCAGAAGATCTTGCTGAGGGCGAGCGGCGCGCACAGGATTGGTCGAGCAACGTCTACAAGTTCGCGGAGTACCTCCCCAAGAAGCTGGAGACGCCGGAGGGTACGAAGCTGGCCGATGCCGTACTCAACGCGCCGGGCGAGGCCGGAAGCTACCTGAACGACAAGCTGATCCGGCCGTGGGCCGGCGACGCGGTCGCGGACACGGTGGGGGAGATCTCTACCGACCTCGCCTCCACGTTGGGCGTGCCCGACATCAAGGGAACGTCCGGCGCGATAGCGCGCGGGGCAGAGAGGGCGCGCTCCGCCGTCGAGAACATCCAGAAGCCGAAGGCGCCTCCCCCGCCGACACCGAACGCACCCCTGACGCCTGACAATGTCGGCACCGGGGTGACGGCCGAGCAGCTCCGCAGCCAGCCGAACCCGATCCCTCCCCCGGAGGGTACCGCGGCCCACGAGCGCCAGCAGCCTGCCGCTGCGCCGCCTACGGAGGCTCCAGAGCTGGGGAACCAGCCCCAGGATATGAGCCTCGACCCGCAGGCGCGGGCCGCTGAGCGTGCTCGTATTGCGGCGGAGAGGGCCAAGCAGATCGGTCTCACGGGGGAGCTGGAGCCGGAGCCGGTCCCGAAGAACGCGGCCCAGGTGGAGGGTGAGGCGGCGCGCATCGCGGCGATGACCGACGAGCAGCGGCAAGCCTACTACGCACAGAACCGCATCCCGACCACCGGGGAGACCACGGAGCAGCTCCAGGCGCGGCTCAACGCGGAGGCGGACGCAAGAGGGAAGACACTCGGCTCACGGCCGGCTGGTGACGACCAGCGCGGCTCCGTGCGCCTATTCAGCTCCCCCGCGGAGGAGGGCCCGAAGGAGACCCCGACCCCTGAGATGCAGGGCCTCCGCGCGCAGCACCTCGACAAGCTGGACAAGCTCTCGGGCGGGATGCTCCCGTCGCGCCGGATGTCGGCGCTGACCGGCGACTACAACGCGACCGGCGACGACTACCAGGCGAAGGAGGTAGAGCCGGCCGGCGGCCCGATGAAGACGCAGCTCGCGTCCGAGAACGCGGCGCTGCACAAGGCTGCCGACACCATCCACAGCAGCCTCGACTCCGCGCACGACGACAGCGTGGACCCGCAGACGGTGAGCAACCGTGGGCGCACGATCCGCAACGCGGTGGAGGCGATCCAGAAACACTTCGATGACGCCACCGACGGCTTCTATGAGGCCGCCCGCGCGCAGAACCAGGGGCGCCCGATCCCTAAGCTGCAGCGTGTCAGCGACTACCTGAACGATGACTCGAACTTCACCAACGACGCCGAGATCGGGCTCCAGCGCGCGGCGAAGCAGCGGATGGAGCGGCTGTGGACGACCGGGGACCCCGACAAGGGTGCTCCCCCGGGCAGCGTGAACGCCGCGGAGCGGCTGCGCGAGTTCCTGAACGAGAAGGGTAAGAACCCGAGCGCGATGGGCGTCGCCAGCGACCTCAAGAACCACCTCGATATGGATGTCGCCGAGCACGGTGGCCCGGGCATGTTCGACGCCGCGCGCAAGATGCGCCGCCACAGCTACCAGATGCTGGAGGAGCCTACCGGCATCAAGAAGCTGCTCGCGCCCTCCGACAGCCAGGGCATCAACCACGCGATCCCGACGGAGAAGGTGGCCGACTACGTCGCCGACCTCCCCCAAGACCAGCACGAGCACGTACTCAACGTGCTCCGCGCCGGGGCGCACCTCGCCCCTGACATAGCCGAGAAGAGTGCGGCGGCGATGCGCGAGATCCAGGCGCACGTAATCAGCCGCATCCACGACGCCGCGACCGACAAGGCCAGCGGCGCGTGGAACGCGCGCAAGTTCTACAACAAGGCCGCAGAGTACGGCCCGAAGCTGCCGGCGCTCTTCAAGGAGCGGCCCGACGTCCTCGATCACCTGCAGACGCTCAACGACGCCGGCAACACGCTCCACATGGACAAGCACTACCCGGGAGCGGGCGCGCAGGTCTCACGCACCGGCATGGTCACCCATGCCGTCGAAGGTATCGGCGCGCTCGCGTCGGGTATCGCTCACGAGCTGCCGATGGGGCGCATCCTCGGGCGCGGCATCGAGGCGGGAACTGAGAAGCTGACCGGGAAGATGGGGGAGCAGGCCCGCAACAAGGCGACCTTGCAGCGGCTCGTCGACCGCAACGGTAAGTCGCGCGGCTCGGTGCAGCTCTTCAATGACAACGACCTGAACCAGGGCCGCGACCGTGATACCTTCCACGGGAAGACCGTCGAGCGGAACCCGCGCACCGAGTACAACGCGAACTCGCAGCT
>Ga0181537_10002904_pt1 | contig 14897 bp, 17 predicted proteins | sample PEATcosm2014_Bin_39_FD_119765 | JGI IMG/M metagenome (GOLD analysis project Ga0181537, IMG submission 119765) | Peatland microbial communities from MTU Mesocosm Facility, Houghton, MI, USA - PEATcosm2014_Bin23_10_metaG | ecosystem: Environmental > Terrestrial > Soil > Wetlands > Peat | place... | reverse complement strand
GCATGCTCCTCTTCCTGCGCCAGGATTCCCTCCAGCATCACGCGGGTGGTCGGATCCTTGTCGCCGAAGTAGCGCACCATGTCGCGGTAGGTTTCGATGGCAATGCGCTCGGCGATCAGGTTTTCCTTGATCATGTCCACGAGGTTCTCACCCTCGACGTACTGGGAGCCGGCCCGTGACAGCAGCCCCTCGGGGTTCATCTTCGGCTTGCCACCGAGCTGGTTGATGCGCTCGCACAGCAGGTCGAGGTGTGCCTCCTCCTCCTTGGCATGCTGGGTGAATTCCGCCTTCACCGACTCGCTGGAGATGCCGCTCGCCACCACCGCGTGGTACTTGTAGCGCAGCACGCACACGATCTCGGTGGCGACTGCGTGGTTGAGAAGGTCGATGGCCTGCTCGACACTGCCCTTGTAGTTCTCCGTGATCGCCCCTTGCGTGAGGTGCTCGCGCGCCTTGCGCCGGATGGACTCCACGTCGCGCAGGAACCGCAGCGCCTTGGGCGCGTTGCCGGAAGCGGGACGCTGCGCGCGGCGCCGACCGGCGGCCTCCGCGGCGGCCATCTCGGCAGCCTCGCGCGCGTTGCGGGGTGCCGCGGCACGCGCGGCACGCTCGATGTCCGCGGTCTGGACGAACTTCTCGACGTCCTTCAGGTAACGGCGCGTGGCATCGTAATCGCCCTCGCCCTGAACGCGGGCGGCCGGCCTGCGGGCCGCCGCGGCCTTGGACTTCGATGCCTTCTTGGATCTCGCCTTCGCCATCTTGCTACTCCTTATAATCGCCTAGCGTGCTACCTGAGTGCGCCTGATGGCCGCCCTTGGGCGCGTGTCCCGAAGCGTCACTCACGGTGCGGTCGCTAAGGATACGCCAGCGGCCTGTCGATGCGGCAAACTCACTGCAGGGCGGCCATGACGCCGCGTTGCGCTGCACCGTGCGGGACGGGGCTTGCAACGACAAAGCTACAGGTCAGGTTGACGGGGAGCCAGCGATGATCGGTGGATACAGCGACCACGCCGCCAATGAGCGCACCTACCTCGCCTGGGTGCGCACCGGGATCGCCATAACGGCGTTCGGGTTCGTCATCGAGAAGTTCAATCTCTTCATCCTGACGCTCGCCGCCACCGCGCTGACCGATGAGAACCGGCGCATGCAGCTCGCCGCGCTCTCCGGACGGGTGGGACGCTATGACGGGCTGGCGCTGATCGGCGGGGGCGTCGCCCTGGTGATCCTCGCCACGGTGCGCTTCATCCGCATCACGCGCCTCCTCGATGACGGCCAGCCGCATGGCGCGGCGGATGTGCGCACCGAGCTCACGCTGTCGGCCGTGCTCGTGCTGCTGATCGCCGGCTACGGCATCTACCTGGCAGTCGTCTAGTGGCGCAGCCTGTGCCAATGCCACGCAGATCCCCGGTGCGGGGCGCAAAAGCGTGCGCGTGGCTGGCGGCGTGGCTGGTGGTTCCGGCAGGCGGCGTCCTCGCCGCCGGCGCGCCCTCGGCGGGTTCGCTGCCGCAGGTGTCGGTGGGCCCGCAGTACGACTCCACGCACGTCTACCTGCGAAGCGCCGACTATGATGCCTTCGTACACAGCTTCATCGCGACTTTTGGCGGCAAGGCCTCCGAGCGCCTGACCACCACCGTCACTCCGGTCCCGAGCAGCACCCAGTTCCAGTACCTCATGACTCCGGTGGGTACGCTGTCCACCTTCGCTTTCCAGACCCCCGTGCCGTATCCATTTGGTCTTGAGCGCACCGGGTGGCTGGTGACGGACATGGACGTTGCGCTCCAGGCCGCGCGGCGCGCCGGGGCGGCGGTCGTGGTCGAGAAGTTCAAAGACCCGATCGGCTACGACGCGGTGATCGAGTGGCCGGGCGGCGTGAGAATGCAGCTCTACTGGCACTTCAGTCCGCCCTCCTACCCGCCGCTTGTTTCCGTACCGGAAAACCGCATCTACCTGTCCCCCGACTCGCTCCAGGACTTCCTGCGCAGCTTCATGCCTTTTGCGCACGGGCACATCCTCGCCGATGACGCGCGCGCGGATGCCGGGGAGATCGGCCGGGTGGGGCAGCTCTACCGGCGGCTGCGCATCGACTGCGGCTTCGGGCGCCTGCAGCTGATGGTGACCGACGGACACCTGCCCTATCCCTTCGGACATGAGATTACCGGCTACGAGGTCGCAGACCTCGACGCGACCCTCGCGCGAGCGCAGGGCTCCGGGGCGCAGGTGCTGTCCGCGCGCTACGATTCCCCAGATCGCAGCAGCGCGGTGGTGCAATTTCCGGGCGGCTATGTCGCTGAAATCCATGCCGCGCGCAGATGAGGGTGCAGCGTGACCAACGCTGACGCCCAGGTACACGACAACGCGGCCGCGAGCCGCCTCGAGGCCACAGTCGAGGGCCTGACGGGCTACGCCGAATACCGCCTTACACCCACCACCATCACCTTCACGCACACGCGCGTACCAGAGCAACTGCGCGGCCGTGGCATCGGTACGCATCTGATTGAGGCTGGCCTTCAGCTGGCGCGCGAGCGCAGGCTCGAAGTGGTGCCGGTATGCCCGTTCTTCCGTGCCTACATGCGCACTCATCCCGACACCCAGACTCTGCTGGGGGATGCAGGGCGCAGGTTGTTGGCCGAACCCAGTTAGTTGCAACGGCGCGCTATGTGCTGTTTCGCGGCGGCGTAACTGGCGCGGGCGTCTCCTGGAAAACATCCTTCAAACAGGCACTTATGGGATAGCCGCGCACAAGGTGCGGCGTACCCGAGCCGCGCTCACCCAGGTGTGAGGGCGCGCTGTCATGAAAGTGCAGGATTTGCGCTCACGGCGCCTGCGCGAGCACGTCTGAGACCCTCACCAGGCCGGCGCGCCCGGAAGGGAACTGGTGCTCACTAACGGCAATTCGCCCGGGCACGGTCATGTGGCGTTCACATTTTTCCTATATTTGCTTCATGCGCGCACACCTGCGCTGACAGATCAGGGAGCGACCGAATGCACGGTTTCTTTGCCGAGCTCAAGAAGCAGCGGTGGGACGATCACCGTTACTACCATCATTCCCGCATAAACCAGACACTGCACCTCGTGAGTGCGCTCAGCTTTCTCACCGCGTACGTGACCATCTTCACCAACCCGGCCGCTGCCGCGCTGATCGGCTGGCTGGTCGCGATGGTCACGAGGCAGGCGGGCCATTTCTTCTTCGAGCCCAAGGACTACGACACCGTCAACCAGGCGACCCACGAGCACAAGGAAAGCATCAAGGTCGGCTACAACCTCAGCCGCAAGATCGTGCTGCTGTCGCTGTGGGCGCTGCTGCCGGTGGTGCTGTGGTTCGATCCAACACTGTTCGGCCTGTTCCATGGCGCGAGTGGCCACGGTGAGTTCATGCGTCACCTGTGCCAGCTGTGGCTGGCGCTGGGTCTTGGGGCGATCGTGTTCCGCACGTTGCAGCTGTTCATCCAGCAGAGCGTGCTCACCGGGGCGGTGTGGTTCACCAAGATCCTCACCGATCCGTTCCACGACGTGAAGCTCTACTGCCGCGCCCCGCTGTACCTGCTGCGCGGGGAGTTGCGCGACCCGATGGAGGATGTGGCCCACCGGGCCTGAACCAGCTCGCGCAGCACACGCTGTTTTATCGACTTGTTGCTGAGGTGCGGATCCTGCCACCACCAGCCGTCGCGCTGCATGGACGCGGCCGCCGCCACGAACCGCTCGGTGACGGCGGCGAAGTCCTCGTCCGTGTAATTCAGGCTGAAGATGAGGCGTCCCGTGCCTACCCAGCTGAGTGCCAGGCCCTGCGCGCGCAGGTAGTACTGCAGCATCCAGTTGTAGCGCGACGGCACAAGATAGGTGACGGTCCAGATGGACGACAGATGCGACACCTGAACCGGGAGCTGCGCCTCCCGCAAGCGCGCGTTCAGCGTCGCGGCACGACGCTCCCACAGCTCGTCCAGCCCGCGGTAGAGCGCGCGCACCGGCTCCCCCTGCAGGCGCTGCAGGAACTCGTACATCGCACCCATGACGTAGGGGTGGGAATTGAAGGTGCCGCGCGCAAAGCAGACATCCGCCGGGCGCTGCTCGCTGAAGCGCTGCATCAGCGCCCGCCGGCCGCACACCACGCCCACCGGCAGGCCGCCGCCGAGGGTCTTGCCGTAGGTCACCATGTCGGCCCTGACGCCGAAATACTCCTGCGCGCCGCCGGGTGCCAGACGGAAGCCGACGAATACCTCGTCGAAGATCAGCACGATGTCGCGCTCGCTGCACACCTGACGCAGCTTCTTGAGCCAGGCGCCGTAGGCGCCGCGGTCGAAGCGCGCGCTGCGGGCACTGTCGATGAGGCCCGAATCCGCCGGCGCGCCGGCATTCGGGTGCAGTGCCTGCAGCGGGTTGACGAGTACGCAGGCGATGTCGCGCCGGGAGCGCAGCACGCGCAGGGCAGCATCGTCCATGTCTTTGAGGGTGTAGGTGTTCTCGGCCGGCAACGGATTGCCAACCCCGGGCTGCACGTCGCCCCACCAGCCGTGATAGGCGCCGCAGAAGCGCACCAGGTACCGGCGGCGCGTGTGGTAGCGCGCCAGGCGCACCGCCTGCATGACCGCCTCGGTGCCGGACATGTGCATGGAGACTTCATCGAGCCCGGAGATCTCGCGCAGGCGCTGCACGTTGTAGGCAACGACCGGGTGGTAGGCGCCGAGCACCGGGCCGAGTTCCTGCACGCGCTCGCTGCCGCGCGCGATGCATTCCTTGTAGAAGTCGTAGCCGAAGAGGTTGGCGCCGTAGGAGCCGCTCAGGTCGTAGAGCTCGTTGCCGTCGAGGTCGGTAACGGTGGTGCCTGCGGAGGACTCGAGGAAGGCCCCGGCGCGCAGGTGTTCGCGCACCAGGCGGCTGAACTGGAACGGCACCCGGTAGCGGGCCGTGAACTGCAGGTCCGAGACCGAGCCTTCGATCTGCCGGGTGAGGGCCGCGCTTCTGGGGAAGCGCTCGGAGTAGAGGGCCGCAAGCTGCATGAAGGCCTGGCGGCGCCGGGTGGCGATCGCATCGGGCGCGCCGTCGGCCCGGAAGAAGCGTGCCTCATCGTATTCGTAGAAGGGGATCAGCCGGGCGAGGCGGCGTGCCATGCGCGCGTGACCGGTGAGGGAGCGGTGCTTGGCCAGCGACAGCTGCACCCGCAGCCACAGCATGCGCAGCACGCCCAGCGCTGCCAGCCCGAAGACTATGTACCAGAGCATGTTTGGTTCCGGTGATGCGGCAGGGGAGCGCAGGCGGCGGTGTGCCGCGACGGCGCATCAGGCGCAGCTCCCTGCGGTGGCTGCCGGGCGAAAGTATTTCAAGTCGGTGACACTGCGATGACACTGCGCAATGCCCTCGCGCGCCTGACGCAGCAGGAAGACCTCAACTTCCTGCTCACCAACCGTCTGCCGCGGCGCTGGCTGACGCTGTTCGTCGGCTGGCTGAGCACGGTGGAGCAGCCGCTGGTACGCGAGGCCTGTCTGGCACTGTGGCGGCTGTTCACGGACCTGGACCTGACCGAGGCGCGCACCACGCGCTTTCGCAGCCTGCAGGAGTGCTTCACCCGCCAGCTGAAGGAGGGCGCGCGGCAGGTAGATGCGGACCCCGCAGTGGTCGTGAGTCCCTGTGACGGCATCGTCGGTGCGCTGGGTCGCGTGCGCGCCGGGGCCGTGTTCCAGGCCAAGGGATTTCCCTATCGCCTGCTGGACCTGCTGGGTGATCCGGAGTTGGTGCGCACCTACGCGGAGGGATCGTTCGTGACTCTGCGCCTGCGCTCGAGCATGTATCACCGCTTTCACGCGCCCTACGATTGCCGCGTCGAGCAGGTCACTTACGTCTCAGGCGACACCTGGAACGTCAACCCGATAGCGCTCAAGCGGGTAGAAAGCCTGTTCTGCAAGAACGAGCGCGCGATCATCCGCTGCCGCCTGCCGACCGGGCACCTCATCACGCTGGTGCCGGTGGCGGCGATCCTGGTGGCAAGCATCCGGCTGCACTTCATCGACGTGCTGCTGCACCTGAGATATCGCGGGCCGAACGCCATGCCCTGTGATGCGTCGCTGCACAAGGGCGAGGAGATGGGCTGGTTCCAGCACGGTTCCACGATCATCGCCTTCGCGCCGCCGGGGGTGGAACTCGCGCCCGGAATTGCGCCGAACGGGCTGATCCGCATGGGGCAGCCGCTGCTGAGGCTCGAGCAAGGAGCGCAATGAGCGGCGTCGCGCTCATAACCGGCACCACTCACGGTATCGGGCGTGTCACGAGTCTTGAGCTTGCGCGCTCGGGAGCCCGGGTGCTGATGTTGTGTCGTGACGTGCGCGCCGGGGAAGCCGTGCGAGAGGAGATCACGGCCCGCGTACCGGGCGCCTCCGTGCAGGTGCTGCCTTGTGACCTTGCGTCACTGGATTCCGTGCGCCGCTGCGCGGCCAGCGTGCAGCGCGAGTCGCCGCGCCTGCGCCTGCTGATCAACAACGCCGGGACCGTCAGCGTTGCGCACCGCCTGTCGGTAGACGGGTACGAACTCACCTTCGCGACCAACCACCTGGGGCCCTTCCTGCTCACGCATCTGCTGAGCGGGCACCTGGAGGAGGGCGCGCGCATCGTGAACGTCGCCTCCCGTGCGCACTTTCGTGGCCGCATGGACCTCGCGGATGTCGACAACCCGCGGGCGCGCTACCGCAGCGCCGCCGCCTACGCGCGCTCGAAGCTCGCCAACGTGTTGTGGACCTTCGCGCTGGCGCGGCGCCTCGCCGGTACCACCGTGAGCGTCAACTGCCTGCATCCGGGCGTGATAGCGAGCAACCTGCTGCCCTGGTGGCTGCGGCTGGTGAAGCCGCTCATCAGCCGTCGCGTTTTTGATGTCGAGCGGGGCGCGCGCACGACGTTGTTCCTCGCCCTGGCACCCCAGGTCGCCGGCCAGAGCGGACTGTATTTCGATGAATATCAGCAGCCGCAGGCCGCCTCTGCCCTGGCCCGGGACGTCGCCGTGCAGGAGTCACTGTGGCAGACCAGTTCCCGCTGGGTGGGACTCACGCGGTGAGTTCCATGCCGGCCCGATGTACTGCTGCGAGAAGCGCAGCGCTGACCGCGTAAACCAGGACGACGTCCCAATCAGGAGAGGCTGATATGCAATCCAACGTCCGCTCATCCATCGCCGAGGTGCTGCTGTTCGCGCGCAACTTCGTGCTTCACCCGCACATGCTTGGCTCCGTCATCCCGAGCTCACGTTTCCTGGTGAACCAGGTGCTCGAGCCCATCGACTGGGGGCGTGCCCAGGTCATCGTGGAATACGGACCGGGAGTTGGCACCTTCACGGCCGAGATCCTGCGCCGCATGCGCGCAGATGCGCACCTGGTCGTCATCGAGACCAATCGCGACTTTGTGCGCTTCCTGCGCCGCTCGTTTCCGGACGCCCGCCTGCACGTGGTGCACGACTCCGCGGCGCGTGTGCGCGAGGTGCTGCAGCGCCTCGGACTGCCGGCGCCGCACTACATCATCTCGGGGATTCCACTCGGCAGCATGCCGGACCCCGTGCGCGCCGAGATTGTCGGCGCCACGCGTGCGGCGCTCGCGCCGGGGGGCGCGTTCCTCGTCTACCAGTTCACGGCGCGGGTGCTACCGGTTCTGCAGCGCACCTTCAGCAGCGTGCGCCGCAGCTTCGAGCGCCGTAATCTGCCACCGGCGCAGCTTTTCGTGTGTGCGACGGGTCTTGCAGACTGAGCTTTCGCCGTTCAGGCGATGGCGCGGATGACGCCACCGTCGGCCCGCAGGGCCGCGCCGGTGGTGGCCGAGGCCTGCGTGCTGCAGACGTAGGTGATCAGTGAGGCGATTTCGGCCGGGTCCGTGAAGCGGCGCAGGATCGAGGAGGGGCGTGCGCTGTTGAAGAACTCGCGCTCAACCTCCGCGGTGCTCTTGCCGCTCGCGGCGGCCAGCTGGGCCACGAAGCCTCCTACGCCCTCGGAGGCGGTCGGACCCGGCAGCACCGAGTTCACGGTCACATTGGTGCCCACCAACGACTCGGCGAGGCCGCGCGCCACGGCGAGCTGCGCGGTCTTCGTCATCCCGTAGTGGATCATCTCCACCGGGATCTGCACGGCGGACTCGCTGGATACGAACACGATGCGGCCCCAGTTGCGCGCCCGCATCCCGGCCACGTAGTGACGCGACAGGCGGATGCCGCTCATGACGTTGCTCTCGAAGAACCTCAGCCAGTCTTCGTCCGGGATTTCCTCGAATGGCTTGGGCTGGAAGATCCCCATGTTGTTGACCAGCACGTCGACATCCGGGTGGGCTTCGAGCAATTGCCGGCAGCCGCGTGCGTTGCCGAGGTCCGCCGCGGTCCCCGTGACGCGGGCCGCCGGAAGCGCGGTGCGCAGTCGTGCCAGCGCCGTGTCCACCCGCGCCGGGGTGCGACCGTTGAGGATGACATGCGCGCCCTCCTGCGCGAGCGCGAGCGCGGTAGCGAAACCGATGCCGGCGGTTGAGCCGGTGACGAGCGCGCGCTTACCTTCGAGTCCCAGATCCATGAGAAGCCTCCTTGACTGTTCGCCCCGACCGTACGCCCGTGCGCAAACGTGCGGCAATCTGCAAGAAGGGAGAGCCCGACGGCGCGGGCCGCGCCAGGGAAGCGCGGCACCGGGGAGGTGCCGCGTCTTCGGTACAGAGGCCCTTGAGGCCGATCAGTAAGCCGGCTTCTGCACGATGAAGTCCGCGACGCCGAGCTGCTGCTTCTTGTGGGCGTCCATCATGTCGAAGATCTTCATCTGGAACGCGAGGTACTCGTCCTTCGACACCTTGCCATCGCCGTTGGTGTCGATCTTGCCGAACATCTCCTTGCTCATCAGTCCGTGGGCGTAGCCGAGGGTCGCGAACGGGATGACGTTGGCATCTGCCGGGCCGTAGAACTCCTCGGCCTCCAGGAAACCGTCCTTGTTCTTGTCGAGCGCGACGAAAACGCGCTCCTGGTACGCGACCCACTCGTCTTTGGATACCGTGCCATCCTTGTCGGTATCGATCATGTGCATCATTTCCTTGGTGCGCAGACCTTCGATGTAGCCCGGCGTGGCATACAGAACCATGTCCTCGGCATAGGCAGCCCCGCACGAGATCGCGCTCATTCCGATCAGGGCGGCCAGTACGAACGGGCGATTGGGAATTCTCATAAAGTCGGCTCCAGATTGCTGCGGTTGCGATGCGTCTGGCGGCGTCTGCGCCGCGAAGGATCTCTGCTGGAGGAGACCTTGGCTACGTCCCATTTCTTACCTCGCCTGGAAAATTCAGGCAGCTGGCAGGCGCGCGGGCACCACGCTTGCCGGGCCGCCGATATCAGGCGGGCGCGCACCCTTGGGACCCTGTACCCTCGGGTGAAGTTCAGGATGCTCAGGCAGGAGTAAGCGGTGGCAAAGCCCAACTATCATCACGCACGGAAGCAGAAGGAGCAGGCCCGCAAGTCCCGTCAGCTTAAGAAGGAGCAGCGGCGCACCGACCGCGGCAAGCCCGGCACCGAGGGGACCGACACGGCCGTCGAGCCGGGCAGCGGCGACACCGGGCCGCCCGGCGTGAGCGGCGGATGAAGCTGTCCTCCGGAGCCCCCGCCGCCCCGCGGCTGCAGCGCCAGGAATTGCTGCGCCGCGCCCGGGCAGCCGCCCAGCCCCTGCGGGCCGCCTTCCCGGCCGTCCAGGCGCTGCGCCTCGACCTCAAATTCGAGGGTCCGGTTTCGAACGTGCCGGCCACGCAGGCGCACGTGCTCTACCCGCCGGCGGCGGCCTTCTTCGAGTTCGCGTGCCCCTACGCGGACTGCGACGGGCGCTTTGACCTCACCCAGGCCGTCGAATCTACCCTGCGCCGCAGTGGTCCCCAGGCCCACGGGATCCTCGAGTGCTCGGGTCTGCGGGTGCGCCAGAAGGGTGCCCGGGAACCCTGTGGCCTGCGCCTGGAATACCAGATCCAGACCACCTACCAGGCCCCCCGCTAGCCTCCCCGGACGGGGTTCGGCCGCTTTAGCTGCTCGCGCGGTTCCCGGGCGTGATACCGTCCGCAGTCCCAGTTGGGCGGCGGGGCGACGGATTTCGCCTGGATTTGTTCTAAACATCGATTTGCGAGGATTGCGCAGTGACTAAACTTTACGTTGGAAATCTTCCCTTTACGGCCACCGAAGATGGCGTACGCGCCCTGTTTTCGGCTCACGGGACGGTCGAAAAGGTCTCCCTGATCACGGATCGCGACACCGGTCGCCCGCGTGGCTTCGGCTTCGTGGAAATGTCGAATGCGGACGCGTCGCGCGCGATGCAGGCACTCGATGGCAAGGACTTTGAGGGTCGTGCACTGAAGGTCAACGAAGCCCAGGAGCGCGAGCGCTCGGGCGGCGGCAACCGCGGCGGTCCGCGCCGCTACTGAGGCTTGCTGTGCACGCGACGGCTTCGTCTTAGGCCGCGCGCGAACAGCAGCTTCTGTCTGTCTAAAGCGACGCGTGAGTTCATGGGCTTAATGCTCATGAACTCACGCCGTCAGCTGCAACCTAGCATCACGTCACGTGATCACGCGGGTGAAGTCAAAGCTTGCCTGCTATACTCCGCGCGCGCCGGTTTTCAAAGCCTGCGCCAGCCGGGGGGCTACTTTCCAAAGTGTCATCGATCCGCCGCATTAAAGAGCAGAAGCGGATCCTCATCAGCGAGCACTCTAAATCTGACAATTTCAAGGGACTCTCGCAGGTCCTGACCACCATCGGGGCGCTGGCGCTTCTGTGGTGGCTTGCAGTTTTCAGCCTAAGAATTTCCGGCTGGCTGACGGTAGCGATCGTTCCACTCATCAGTCTGTTCACGCTGCGCGTGTTCGCGCTCATGCATGAATGCGGTCACGGCTGCCTGTTCCGCAGTCCCGGCCTCAACCGCGCCTTTGGCTTTATCCTCGGGGTCGTGGCGGGCATGCCGCAGTACGTGTGGTCGCAGAATCACAGCTACCATCATGCGCACAACGGCAACTGGGATGCGTACCGCGGCCCGTATACGACGCTCGCGGTGGACGAGTACGCAGCACTCTCACCCACCCAGCAGCGCCTCTACCGGGTGAAGTGCAGCATCGCCTGCGCGCCGATTGCCGGCTTTATCTACCTGATCTTCAATCCTCGCTATACATGGATGAAGGGCACCCTTGGCCTGCTGTGGCACGTGGTGACCGCGAAGCTCGCCCAGCCGCGGCAGTCCTTCAGCGCGCACGCCGCCAGCTACGTGCCCCGCTACTGGAAGTCGTGGAAGGAATACCGCCACATGTCCTTCAACAACATCGTCCTGCTCAGTGTCTGGGTGGCGATGTGCTCGCTGATGGGGACGGCGTTGTTCTTCTCGATCTACCTCACCAGCCTGTCGCTGGCCGGTGCCGCCGGCATCGTGCTCTTTACGGTGCAGCACAACTTCCGCCACTCCCATGCCAGCGACGAGCCGCGCTGGGACTACGACGTCGGTGCGATCCAGGGCACGAGCTTCCTGGTGCTGCCGCCGTGGCTGAACTGGTTCACCGCCAACATCGGGTACCACCACGTCCACCACCTGTCCTCGCGCATACCGAACTACCGGCTCATCGGCTGTCACGACCAGTATCGGGACCTGTTCACGGACGTCACGCGCGTCGGCCTGCTGCAGGTGAGTTCGGCGCTGAAGTTCATCCTGTGGGATAGGCACGCGCAGCAGATCATCTCGGTGGCCGAGTATCACAAGCAGCTGCAGGCGCGCTGCGCCTAGTGCGCAAACCCGGGGAGCGATCCGGGCGCCTGAAGTGTGGACCGCCGCCCGGCGCACGTGGAAACTGAGCCCCGGGACCACCGAGAGCCGCAGGAGAGGTTTCTTGCTCGCCATCATGAGCGCGACCCACGAGGAGCTTGCCGCCATCGTGAGCTCGCTTTCCGGCATTGCAACGCAGGAATCCGGCCGCCGGCACTACCACCGCGGCAGGCTCGCTGGCACCGAGGTGGTAGCGGTGTTCTCGCGCTGGGGCAAGGTCGCAGCGGCCGCCACCGCCGCACACCTGATCAGCGCGTTTGCGGTCACCCGGATCGTCTTCAGCGGGGTGGCCGGGGCCGTCAGGCCTGGCCTGGCCATAGGCGATGTCGTGGTGGGCTCAGCTCTGGTGCAGCACGACATGGACGCTACACCGCTCTATCCGCGCTACGAGGTGCCGCTGATCGGCAAGGCACTCTTTGCTCCGGATGCCGCTCTGCGCGCGCAGCTGAGCCGCGCAGCTCACGCATTCCTTGGCAGCGACCTCAGCGCTGCGGTGCCCGCGGCAGAGCTGGGTCATTTCGCGATCCGTGCACCGAAGGTCATCGAGGGCGTGATCGCGAGCGGCGACAAGTTCTTCGCCAGTGCCTCAGATCTGGCGCTGCTGCGCCGCCAGCTGCCGGATGCGGCCTGCGTGGAAATGGAGGGCGCGGCGGTCGCGCAGGTATGTGAGGAGTACGCGGTGCCCTTTGGCATCGTGCGGACCATCTCGGATTCCGCGGACGAGAGTGCCGTGCACGACTTCCCGCGCTTTTCGCGCGAGATCGCCGGCCGCTACTCGTTAGGCGTGTTACTGAGATTCCTGGCCGCGCAGGCGGCTGTGGTGCCCGAGGACGCGGCATGAACTGGCAGCTGTTCGGGGGTTTTCTCCTCATCACCCTCGTGCTGCTGCTCAGCCCCGGACCGATCGTGACGCTGGTCATATCGACCGGGGCGACGCGTGGAGTGCGGGCAGCGCTCGTCACGGTTGCCGGCACGTCGAGCGGCAACGCCGTGCTGCTGGCCGCGATCGCCCTCGGTCTCACCTGGGTGCTCGGCCATGCCGTATACCTCTTCGAGCTGTTGCGCTGGGCCGGCGCGGCTTACCTGATCTGGCTCGGGGTGCAGGCGTGGCGCAACGCAGGCAGTTCGGTCGCCGCGCCGGTGCGGGCGCGCAGGCACTTCTGGCGCGGATTTCTGGTGGCGCTGTCCAATCCGAAGACGCTGGCGTTCTTCACCGCGTTCCTGCCGCAGTTCATCGACCCCACCCTGCCGGCCGGTCCTCAGGTCGCCCTGATGTGCATGGTCTCCGTGGTGCTGGCCGCCTGCAGCGACTCTTGCTGGGCCGTCGCCTCGGGGCTCGGACGGGCGTGGTTCATGAAGCCCTCCCGCGCCAGGTTACTCGGGCGTGCGTCGGGTGTGACCCTGATGGCCGGGGGCCTGTGGCTCTCGTTCCTACGCCGCCCGGGATGACTCCGTCCCGCTAGCCCTCGACGTCCGTGGCCGGCCGGTCATCGCCGGCGGCCAGTTCCTTGTGCCAGTTGCCGGCGCTGTCCTCCCAGGTGATGAGCGTCGCCACGCCCGGCTCACGCTGTTCCCGGGCAGCCCGCAAGGCTGCGTGGCGGGCTGCGTCGTGTGTGGGGAAGGCTTCCGAGTAGGTGCCGTCAACTCGGTAGGCCCAGCCCCCGTCATGCTGCACGACTTCGTAGGTGATCTTGCTCATCGTTTCGCTCCTGATGCGCGGGCACCCATTGTGACGCGGGTAGGGGCGGCCGCAACAAAAGAAAGCAAGCCGGGATGCCGCAGCGCGTGAGCGTGACCTAGAGCGGCCAGGGGAGCGAGTACGTCTTGGTATTGGTGAAGCCTTTCATGGCCTCCTGGACCCCCTCCTTGTAGCCGAGGCCCGAGTCCTTGATGCCGCCGAAGGGGGTCAGCTCGAGGCGATAGCCCGGCACTTCGCGCACGTTCACCGTGCCGACGTTGAGCTCGGTGACGAAGCGCGTGATGTAGTCCAGCCGGTTGGTGCACACCGCGGAGGAGAGCCCGTAGGGAGTCGAGTTCGCGAGCCGGATCGCCTCCTCGATGGTCCGGAAGCGCATGACCGGGGATACCGGCCCGAAGGTCTCGGTCTTCACCACCGACATGTCCGCCGTCACGTGGTCGAGCACCGTGGGTGAGTAGAGCGCCCCACGCCGCAGGTTCCCATACAGGAGCCTCGCGCCCGCCGCGACCGCGGCATTGACCTTGTCCTCAAACGAGCGCGCCGCGGCCTCATCGATCACCGTGCCCATGTCGGTGGCCGGGTCCATGGGGTCGCCATACTTCACGGCCCGCGTGCGCTCGAGCAGCAGGGTCACGAAGCGCTCGGCCACTGAGTCGTGCACCAGCATGCGCTTGATGGCCGTGCAGCGTTGTCCGGAGTTGCGGTAGGAGCCGGCTGCGGCGATCTGCGCCGCCTCCTCGAGGTCGGCGTCCTCCATGACGATGAGCGGGTCGTTGCCGCCCAGTTCGAGGATCTGGCGCTTGTAGACCGCTGTGGCGGCGATGTGCTTGCCGATGGCGACGCCGCCGGTGAAGGTCACCAGGTCGACGTCCGGGTGCGTGAGCAGCTCAGCGGCGATCTCGCGCGGGTCTCCGGTGATCACGCTCAGCATCTGCGGCGGCAGGCCGGCATCGTAGGCGATGTCTGCGAGCGCCAGCGCGCTCAGGGGGGTCTTCTCCGAGGGCTTCAGCACCATGCGGTTGTTGGTCGCGATGCTCGGCGCGATCTTGTGTGCGACCTGGTTGAGCGGGTGATTGAAGGGCGTGATCGCGCAGATCACGCCCTGCAGCGGCTCGCGCAGGGTGTAGACCTTGCGCTGCTTGCCGTGCGCCGTCAGGTCGCAGGAAAAGATCTGGCCGTCATCCTGCAGCGCTGCGTTGCCGGCGAAGGTGAACACGTCGCACGCACGGCCCACCTCGTAGGTCGAGTCCTTCTTGGAGAGGCCGCTCTCGGCGGTGATGAGATCGGCCAGCGCCTCGGTGCGTGCCCGCAAGGTGGCTGCGATCTGGTGACCGATGCGGTGCCGCTCGTAACGGCGGAGACGCGGGCGGAACGCGCGGCCGGCCGCGAGGGCACGGCGCACCTCCGCAACCCCGGCCTGCGACACG